>OLPR01002536.1_pt1 | contig 13315 bp, 14 predicted proteins | sample 1672761 | NCBI WGS metagenome assembly OLPR01 (sample SAMEA3136721, study PRJEB25190) | human gut metagenome | biome: human gut; feature: human-associated habitat; material: faeces | place: Austria | collected 2013 | reverse complement strand
AGCGGCACGAAGAAGGTCACGCCCTCCGTGGGTGAAATCAGCGGCATGCCCACGGGCATGACCGTATCGAAGGGCAGCGCTTCCGCCAATGAAATCCCGCTGACGATTGCGGTCGCGGCGAACGCCGCGCTGGGCGGCGCGCCGCAGCAATCCGGGCGCTTGGCCGTTCCGATCACCTCGCCTGTTTCCACGACGCTCCATATCAGCTGGGCAAAGGTCAATGCCGGCGCGGCGGGCGCCAATGCCGTTGTCTTTTCGCTGTATGCGCCACAAGGCACGGTGTTTACGAACGGCAGCGGCACGCTGCTTTTGCAAACTGCCGCCTACGACGGCCCTGCTGCGATTGCTTCGGGCGCAGCCTATGAATGGGCCAGATACAGCGGCGGCAGCTGGCAGACGATTTCGGGCGAAACAGCGGCTTCCCTGTCCGTCGACGGCGCAGACGTGGCTGGGCAGGCCAGCTATCGCTGCCGGATGACCTACAATGGGAAGACCTGGCAGGACGTCATTACCCTGATCGACAAGACGGACAATTATCAGCTGGACGTCGACAGCACAGCGGGCGAGATTTTCAAGAACGCGATCGGCGAAACGATGCTCATTGCCCGGCTCTGGCAAAACGGCGCGGAGGTGGACGCGCTGAAATCGACGACTTACAGCGTGACCGCTCCGTCCAGTCCGGCAACGGGTTCCTTCTATTATAAGGTAACGAAATCCACGCCGCAGACGGCGCTGATGCGCTATTCGGGCAGCGCATGGGAGGATGTGACCACAAACGCCGCCTACAGGCACGAGAAGAACTACGTCTGGTACCGCCGGGATAAGAACGGCGAATCGCTGGACAATGGGGCCGCCTTTGCCACAGGAAAGGTCATCTTCATTGACGGCGACGACGTGGACGGAAAGACGGTCTTCGTGTGCGAGGCGGAATGAGACGCATTCAAGCGAGGTGGAAATATGATTGCGCAGGCGCAGATCACGATTGTGGATCTGAATGACCCCATCCAGCAGGGAGAAGCTCCGGCTTCTCCCGTTCCGGGGACGCTGTGGCTGGACACCTCTGCCGTTCCCAATCTTCTCCGGCGCTGGGATGGAACGGGCTGGGTGGAGTGCGGCGCGGACGTGGATCTTTCCGAGTACTATACAAAGTCCGAAACCGATACGCTTTTCGAGCAGACAAACAGCGCCATTGCCCTGAAGGCGGACAGCGCCACGGTTTCCTCGCTGGGCGAACGCCTGGAGGCGGCGGAACAGAGGATAACCCCTGAGGGGATCACCTCCGCTGTGACCTCGTCCGCACTGTATGCCTATGAAAAATACGCCGGGCGGAATTACTGCCTTAACTCTGGCAATGTGCATACCTTTGTGGACAACAAATATAGTTATGCAAACGGAAACACCTCCACCTACACCGGCTGGAACCTGAACGTTTCGGATGATCTGTTCGCTCACAGCAACAGCGGCGCCAATATACGCATTTCCTTTGATATCAGGCGTACCGGCGTGGACGCCAGCGCGTCCACTACAGCCAATGTATATACCGGCGTCTGGGTGTATTACCGCTATCTCGATACAGACGGCACGACGGTCAAGACCGCCGGGCGCGGGTGGTATCTGCGCACCACGGACGCGACCTTTTCCGCTACGGATGAGGACTGGGTACGGCTGCGCTTCGGCCCGCTGAACCTGACCAGCTTTGAACCGACAGCGATTACGAACTTCTCGCTGGGAACAGGGGCTTCCAACGGCACGACCGGCACGGTACAGTTTCGGAATATCAAGCTGGAGGTGCTGGATAACTGGACGGAATGGAGCGCCGCGCCGGAGGACGTCTATGGCCTGGTCAATCGCGTGACAAATGCAGAATCCAGAATCACGCAGAACGCCAACAATATTGCGCTCAAGGTCAGCACTGCGACCTATAACGCGGAAAAGGTGTATCGCGGAGCGGCCGCGCCCGGCGGCGATGTATACGCGAATATGCTGTGGCTGGATACGTCCGTCACGCCCAACCTGCTCAAGCGCTGGGATGGCGGCAAATGGATCGCGACAGGCGCGCAGGAGGTGAAGTCCTCGGGCGTCTATATCGGCGACAACAACGTCTCGATCACAACGGAAAACTTTCTGCTTCAGCTGCTCGACCCCGCCGATAACGAAAATGTGCTGATGGAAATGTCTGCGGACGGCAACGTGGGCTTTAAGGAGCTGTATGCCGATCGGGTGATCTCCGACTCCATTGCCGCAGCCTATGACGGCCCCACTGCGCTGTACGTAAATCCCGGCTATTCCGGCGCCGGCAGCGCCCACTTTCGTTCGCTAGGAGAGGCGGTTCAGGCAGTCAACAACCGATTTCTGCGGGAAGACGTCTGGATATGGCTCCCCTCCGGCACAGAAATCTATGAGCCAAACGGCGTGCACATCAAGGGCATCAGCGGCACGGGACAGCTGTGCATCCGCGGGGATTCCGAAGGCAGTTTGAACAGCTATATTACGGTTCGCGGGTGCTCGGCGCACATTCGGTTTGTTCAGCTGTTTCTGCGGGAATCGCGGCCGAAGAATGGAACCAGCCGCAATCCTTATCTGGTGGAATGCGCCATGAATCAGTTCGTCGAGTTCAACAACTGTACATTGGACGCCAACGACGTTACCTACGATTCCGTGTATTGCAAAACCTCTCATGTCTGGCTGTATCAGACGAGTCTGTACAACGCGCTGCAGGGATAGGAGGTGTATATGGGCACGGGCGTCGTTAAAAACTGCAAAGGGGCCTGCACCTGGGCGATGGTCGCTTATGCCGGCATTATCTTTGCGGCAGGCACAATCCCGACGGGCGCAAGGAGCGCCGGCGAAAGCGGGCAGATCTTCGCGGGCAGCGTGACTACGGACGGCGGCTCGGTCACGCCGGTGGTCACCCCGGATACCACGGGCGCCTTCTATGCGTCTACGACCAGGTCATGGCGCGGCAGCTGGCGCTCGGACACACTGGACGTGGTGCAGGGCGTATACAGCGACAGCGGCTACAAGAGCTCGCTCAACTGGAACCGCGGCTGTATGTGGTTTGGGACGCTGAAGAGTACGCTGTCCGGCGCAACCATCAAGTCCGCGTCGCTTACGCTATTCCGCAAAACGGGCAGCGGCGCCGGTTCGGCAAAAAACGTATACCTCTGCGCCATTGCTAACACCTCCGCCAGCGGCACTCCCGCCATTCTCGCCAATTATGGCGCGCTGGGCACCATCGGCCGCGGGCAGACCGTGACCTTTGCCATACCCGTCGCCGCCGTTCAGGGGCTTGCGGACGGAACCTTCGGTGGGCTGTGCCTGTATGAAACACCCTACAACTTCGGCTCTTCAACCTATTCCAGCGGCTATATGCGCATGGGTGGTACGGATTCCGGAAGCGTGCCGTATCTGACCGTCGTATATAACAGCGGCGCGAACGGATGAGAAAAAGGAGGCGGAAAGCTTGAAAATCGCAATTCCTCTGGACGGGCGTGTGCGGACGGTGCTGCATACGTCCTTTTTAATCGCCAGACGGGAGACAGATAAGACCTACAGTGTGACCGGCGACGCTCTGCAGATGAGCGGCGTCAGCCCGGAGCAGCTCCTGATCCTGCCGGATAGCGTTGAAATCGCATCTGGTCAGACGGTGACGGCGGATATGGAGGCGCAGGCGCTGGCGCTGGAAACCTTTACCACCATGAATGCGGAGGAAGCGCTGTCCGAGGCGCTGGGACTTCTGCTGCGCGCCGCCGTGGCGGACGGAAAGGTGACGGATGCGGAATAGCTGCAGGTTTCCCCCGCTTAGGAGGGACGACTGTGGCAGTCCGGGCGGAAGGTTCAGAAGGGCGACGTCTATACCCACGACGGCGCTCTCTGGCGGTGCGTACAGGCGCACACCACGCAGAACGGCTGGAACCCCGGGAATGTGCCCGCGCTCTGGCGCAGGGTGGACCTTGTGCATGAAGACAAAATGCGCGTCTGGCAGGCGGGCGTGGAGTATAAGACGGGCGACAAAGCCGCATACCCGGACGCGGCGGGCGGCGTATACGCCTGTCTGCAGGGGCATACCGCTCAAGCCGGCTGGGAGCCGCCTGCCGTACCCGCGCTGTGGGCCGCAGAAAGAAATCATCGAGGAAGTGAATCCATTGAACTGGCAATCGATTCTTGACGCTGTCATGAAATACTGGGTGCAGCAGCTTTGCACGCTGCTTCTCTGCCTGATCACCTGGTAGTATCACAAACGGTTCAGGCAATACGCGCGCAACCAAAAGGCGCTCAGGCAGGCGATGATGGCGCTGCTGCGCGACAGATTCTATCAGGAATACAAGCGGCATACCCGCAACGGCTTCTATCCCATTCGAGATCGGGAGGTCATGCGGGATATCTATGAACAGTACCATGCATTGGGCGGAAACGGCGTGATCACGCATCTGAAGGAGGAGCTGGACGAGCTTCCGACCTATCCGCCCGGTCAAGCCTGAACAGACGGCACGCGATCCTCTTTCGAGGAAGGCGTGCCGTTTTTTTTCGTTTTGGAACGCTATTTTCGTTCCTTCATGGGGCGCTCCATCTCGCAGTGAAGCCATTCCATGTATTCGGCGAACCGCTTGCAGGGGCATTCCGTGCGGCAGTCCCTGTTCGCCGCGCAGGCGGTGCTGCAAAAGCAGCGCTCCAGCTCCGTCAGGAAGGCTTCCGCGCTCTTAAAAATCCGCATTCGATTGCCCGCGTGCGTCCATTTCCGCATGAGTTCTTCATGGATCACCTGAATGCTCTCCCGCTCCTGCTGCAGCTCGGGGTATTCCGGCAGCGCGGCCAGCTCCCGCCTGTATCCCATAAGCGCCCGATCCACGCTGACGTGCATTTCGCAAAGCAGCTGCAGAACCGCTTCGAGCGTATGGACGCTGGACGAACCTGCGCGAAGCCGCTGTTCGATCCGGTTAAAATCCGGTCTGCGAATGTTCATCCTGCGGGCAAATTCACTTTTATTGCCCTCAAAAACCATTGTCAGAGTGAATCCAAACAGGTACGCGGTAACCGTCATGCTCTGCACCTCACTGCCTTTGAAGTTTCATTTCAGGCCCTATTGTATCATGCTGTGGGCAGGCTGCCTATTTCGCAGTTTTTCCTGCGAATTCGCAGAAATATTTGCGAAATGGCGCGGCATACGGAAACGTGCTATGCTTGGGAAAAACGGATCAGAAAGCGGTGAAGCGCATGAATGAAACAACGTTTACACTATCTCAGAAGGCGATCCTGCAGATTCAGCCTATGGAAGAGCCTCGCCCTTCCTTTCAACTGCTGGAATTCCTGCAATGCCTCGTATATGACGCCGTCCGGCAGGAATACGGATTCGAGCCGGACTGGGAGCGCTTCCGCTCCTATGGTGCGGAGGAGACGCCCGATCAGACGAAGCGGATTCAGACGGCGACGCTCTATGGGGAAGAGGACGAGGCCTCGCGGCAATGGGCGCTCAGGCTTTCCCTGCGGGACGGAAACGTCCGACGGCGCAAATGGCTGCTGCATATCGGGATAGACGTCAGGAAGCCGGATACCGCCATGCTATACTATGCGCTCATGTATTACGATCATAAAGCAGGATCGTTTTCGGATTTCAGAAAGCCGTCGGTTTCGCCGACACCGTTGCTTCATGCGCTGAATCACAATCACAGGATTGCGTGCAGCTGTGGTTCCTTCCGGCTACCCGGCGGAGCGATCGCCATTGACGAAGGCAATCTTCCATCCGTCATGCAGCTCATACGCGACCCGAAACGCTGGATTCCCGTCATCGTCATTACCTGTCCAGACCTGATCAGTCCTATTCTGGTGGAAAAAGAGATGATTGGCAACGCGATCGTCTGCTGGCTGGACGATATGGAAGCACTGGAAGCGCTCAACAACGCGCTGGCACCGGATATTTTCATCGAATGGGACTCCGTACAGGCGATTCTGCCAGAGCTGACAGGGCACGTCCAACATCCGAGGCTGACCATCATGGAGATATCACGCTTCGGCCGCGACGCCGTCGTTGGTCTGCTGCGGCAGGCGTACTGTGAATGCCTGAGGAGCGAGGACAGGCGGGCGTTTGTCACGGTAGACGATATTTGCAGGCAGCGCGACAGACGGCTGACCGTCAGTCTGCAGAAACGCCTGGCGGAAGCCTCCGCCGAACGAAGCCTGCTGAAGGAGGCGGAGCGCGGACTCAGGGAGGAAAACGAGCGGCTTCGCCAAACGAACGCCAAATTGTCCTCCGAAGAAGCCGCGCGGGAGCTATCCAGCTGCGAGGCGCTTCTGTCCGAATCCATGGCACAGTATGACGCGCTGCGCAGCGGCGTTCTGGATCTGACGCAGCGCTTGTATGGTTCCATCGGGCAAAGCTTCTCCCCGAAAGAGGCTGGAGAAGCGTGCCTGTGCGATCTGGAGCACGCCATTTTTTTGCAGCTGGCGGCAAAGCAGGGACGAAAATGAGCGATTATTCCCCGTCCGGCGAATCCGGAAGCAGAGCGTCGACGCTCAGGCCGTTGCTCAGACAATGGACGACCAGGCGTTCAAACAGGGCAAACCCGATATGCGCGCCCGGCCGCGAAAGAGCCTGCTCCAGTTCTGCTGGCTTGCAGCGGAGCGCACGGGCCATAGCGCGGCGGTCTGAATCAAAATACAATCTGAGCGCCGATGTGAAAACCCTGCACAGAATCCCCGAGTCCCTGTGTGTCATAATCCTTCCCCCGCTTTCCTGTTTTTTGATTTCATTATAGCGGAGCTCCGGCGAGGGCATAAGGCGAAAGATTTTTCACCCCCTGTTCTTTCAGGGGTGGACGCAATAAAACAGTCGCCACGCAGGGAGAGAACTCCTTTTGCCCGCAGGACGCAATGAATGTATGCGTAAAACGGTCGGCCTGCGCATAAACGCGAACCTGTTCCCACGGTGCGAGTGAAGACGGCGCAGAAAAACAAAGGAAAGCGCCGCAAAATTCCAGACTTTGCGACGCTTGCAGATAAAACGGGGAAAGCCAAAGCTATCCATATATCCACTATCATTATAAGGGAGTTCTCCAGCCCTGTCAACGACATTTTTTCGCTTGCGGCTGGCGATTCCATGTTGAGTTTTTGTGAAACGGAGAACGGGAAGCTCGAATGGGCTCTTCCGGGAGAATGGCGCCGGATTGGAATAGCGGCAAAGCGGCGAACGCGGATAAGCCGTCAGAAGCGCCGTCAAAGGAGCGCGGCATAGCAATGCCGGAAAAAGGGGAAATGGCTATATTGCCGGGGGAGGTTGGGAGTATGCCCAGACACGGAGAAAACATCTATAAGCGCCGGGACGGTCGCTATGAAGGCCGCTATGTGGTCGGCAAGACCATGACGGGTAAAACCAGATTCGGATATGTATATGGCCGTCAATATACGGAAGTGCGGAACGAGCTGCTTCGGAAAAAGGCGGAACGGCTGAAGGCGGAGGATTTTCCCGTCCGCCGCTGCGACGTGCTTTTGCGCGACTGGCTGCATCGCTGGCTGGAAAACGAGCTACTGGGCAGCGTGAAGGATTCCTCCTATCAGACTTATCTCCGGCAGATCAACGTGCATTTGCTTCCCGCCCTCGGCCACTTCCCGCTGTCGGAGCTGACGCCGCCGGTGATTCACGATTTTGTCTCACAGATGGAAGAAGCAGGCTTGGCGCACGGCACCGTCAAAGGGGTGTTCCGCCTGCTGAACGCAGCGCTGCGCTTTGCTCAGGAAGAAGGCATGATCCTCAAAAATCCCTGTAGAAAGATACGGGTTCAGCCGAAGGAGGCGGAGGAGCAGCGGGTATTGAGCCGTTCCGAGCAGGAGAGGCTGCGCTGCGCGGCGTTGGAGCAAAACGATTTGCCCGCGCTGCTGAGCCTGTATACCGGCATGCGACTGGGCGAGGTATGCGCGCTGAAGTGGTCGGATATCGATTGGGAAAAGAAAACGGTCACCGTCAGAAGAACGGCGCAGCGGACGGCTGTGTGGAAAAGCAGCTCGGGCAAGCGCACGGCGCTGATGATCGGTGCGCCCAAGTCCAAGCGCTCGCATCGAACGCTGCCCGTTCCGGATTTTCTGTTCGCACTGCTGAAGAAGGATTTTCTTGCCGCGACCGATGCGGATTCATACCTCTTTGGCAAGACCGGCGCCGCAGAGCCTCGCACCATGCAGCGGCACTTTCAGCGGCTCACGAGGGCGCTGGGCTTTTCAGGCGTTCATTTTCATACGCTCAGACACAGCTTCGCCACGCGCCTGTTGGAGCTGGGGATCGACATTCAGACGGTCAGCGCCTTGCTCGGACATCATTCGGCAAAGACCACGCTGGAGTTCTACGGGCATAGCCTGTCCGAGCAGCAGGCGTATGCGGCTTCCCTGCTGGCCGCCTGCTGAAAAAATGAGCCGTCAAAAAGCCGTAGACAGGCGGCAAAAAGCGTGACGCAGCAAGGATTTTCGTTCTGTCGCAAAGTCTGGAATTTTGCGGCAACACCCTACCAACGACATGATACCACGGAAGCATTACGCCACGCCGCGCGGCGGTCAGCCCTGCGGCGGGAGAAAACAAAGCGCACAGGTGATCCTTCCCCTTCCCGCCGGAGCAACATCGCGCGAGGGGGAATTGCATATCCGATGCGTTTGTCCTGCGGGACGACAGCTTGCCCTACAAGATACACGATTGAGTTCAGCGGTATGGCGGAAGGCGAGATATACGAAGGAGCAGCGAGCCGAGAAAGCCCTGCGCAAAGCGGGCGGCAGGATCGGAGGGCGAAGCTATGGGCAGTTTGCAGCAGGAAAGCGCGCAGCGGATTGAAGCGGATGCACATGAGGAAAGCGTCGCTTACGGCTGCCTGTTCTGCGTGACGGGAAAGGAGCAGAGCGTGGCGGAACGCGTTCAGGCCGCCTGTCCGGACGTTCGGGCGATCACGATGCGAAAGATCAAGTACCGAACGTGCAGAAAGGTGAAGCAGACGGAGGAAGCCATCGTTCTTCCCGGCTACGTCTTTTTCAAGGCTCCTTCCTATATCGAGCCGGTGCTGATTTTTCCAAGGCAAAACGTAATTCGGGCGCTGTCCATGGAAGGCGACTGGCGGCTGCGCGGTGCGGACGAGCAGTTTACGCGCTGGCTTTTCCGATACGATGGACTGCTGAGCCTTTCTCAGGCGTATCGGGACGGTGACAGAATTCGTATCATCAGCGGCCCTATGAAGGACGTAGAGGGCAGGATTCGCCGGGTGGATAAGCGCGGCATGAGCGGGCAGGTGCTCCTCTTCTTTAACGGCAGGGAGATCCCAACATGGCTCAGCTTTGAACTCATCGACCGAATGGATTGACAAACGCCCTCAGAAAGCAGGAGATACACGTGCGAAAGAACCATCGTCACCGGCGCAGGCGCCTTTCGGGAGCCGCCATTGCGGTCGCTCTGGTCTGCGCTGCGCTGGCGTACGCGGGCGTGCTGCTGGGGATCCGCACCGTCGGCAGCCGGCTGGAAAGGTCGGACGCGCCCGAGCCGGTGGGCTCGCTGGACGGGCGTTTTGCTTCGGATGAGCTGACGCTTCGCTACGCAGACCGCACGTGGACCTACCGAAAGCGGGAGCTGACCAACCTCCTGCTCATCGGCGTGGACTGGGCGGAAATGGATTCGCCCGCCGCCTCCGGCCGCTACGCCGGACAGGCGGACTTTTTGTTACTCCTGACCTTCGATAAAAAGAACAGAACCATTTCCACACTGCAGATTGACCGCGACACCATGACGGATATTCGAGTGTACGGCCCCTTCGGGGATTACACCGGCATTCGGGAGACGCAGATCTGCCTGTCCCATGCCTATGGCGCGACGGCGGTGGAGAACTGCGAAAACACGGTTTGGGCGGCGAGCCGCCTGCTGGGGAACATCCCCGTCGACGGCTATCTGGCGCTGGACATGAGCGCCATCACCGCGCTCAACGACGCACTGGGCGGCGTGACCGTGACGCTGGAGGAGGACTTCTCCGCCCTCGACCCGCAGATGGTCAGGGGCGCGACGATCACCCTTCAGGGCAAGCAGGCGGAGACCTTCGTTCGCGGCCGCACGGGCGTGGGCGACGGCACCAACGCTGCCCGCATGAAGCGGCAGAAGGCCTTCATGCAGAAGGCGGGCGACCTGATCGCCGAAGGGCTGGAGAGGGATTCAGGCTTTGCAGGAACGCTGCTGGACGCGCTGTCCGGCCACATGACCATGAACGTCACCCGGGGCTGGCTCATCAACAAGGCGTATGAGAGCAGCGGATACAGACGGACGGAAACGCGGACGTTAGCCGGAACTCACGCGCTCGGCGCGGACGGATTTACCGAATTCCGTGCAGATACGGACGCGCTGAACGATCTGCTGACAGCGAGTTTCTTTGAATAACGACCCAATTTGAAAGGAGACGCCAACATGAAATGCATTCTCGGCATTGCCCTGGCGCTGGCGCTGCTGCTCACCGGCGGCGCGCTGGCCGTGGAACTCACCGACGTGCCCGGCACGCCCACCCAGGACGTGGTCACATCCCTGACTTCCAACTGGCGGGACGAGGCGAAGACTGCCTACGACCTTCGCGTGCTGCCCTCGGATCAGCTGACCATGAACGAGGTGACAGACGCGTACACCTTCGTGCACGAGGAGAATCACCGCCCCGTGCGCTGGTATCCCGAGGAGACCCAGCGCGCCATCGAGGCCATGATCGGCAGCATCGACCCCGACGCGCTGTATATGACCGAGTTCATGCGGCTGCACGCGGCGCAGATCGAGCCGCCCACGGATTTGGACGCTGTGATGGAGCTGAAGGTGGACTACCGGCCGGGTCAGCTGACCGTAGTGGTGCTGGGCGACGTGACTAACCCGCAGGAAATCGTCTGGACGCCGGTGGAATCCCATGTGACCGCGGTAGGGCGGCTGGAGTTCGTGATTCCGCAGGCGCTGATGAATGAGCTACAGGGCGAGGACGTGCTGTTTACCCTGCTGACCGTTCGCACGGGCGATGGCGGAACGACTGTGCCTGCGGCCACCGAAAAGCCCGAGATCGTGCCCAGCAAGCAGGCCGGGGACAACACGCGGATCGTGCGGACCACCGACAAGGACGGCAACGTCCTGGCGGATCCCTTCGAGCTGGTCATCGTGCCGGAAACCGACCTTATCAAACAGGAGCTGGCGCGGCTGAACGAGCACCTCAAGACGAAGAACCTTCCCGCGCTGGAATGGCTGCCCGAAGAAAGCCAAAGCGAGATTCGCTTCCTGCTGAGCGACCAGGCAGACAGGCTTCTGATCCTCGATTACGTCCCCCTCATCACCCGAAGCTACCGCCACACCGACGGCGACGCCATTGCCGTCTTCTCCTTCGCAACGCCCTACAAGGAAGATCAGGCTGTGGTGACGGCGTTGGGTCTGCCAAAGGCGGACGCATTGGCGGACGGCGAAACCATGATGGACTGGGCGGTGCAGCGCGCCGTTGTCCGTGCGGACGGCACGGTAGATATCGTGTTCGACCAGCTGGCGCTCATCGGCATGGACGCCGAGACCGGGCTGCTGCTGGTGTACGGCGAGTCCCTCGCCCAATAAGAATCACACGCGGAGCGCCCGCGAGGGCGCTTTCAGGAAGGCTGAATGAATGAGACAAAATCGAACCGAGCCGGCCGGTGCGGAGAACCGCTCGGCGGAGGCGGAGCTGTTTGCGGAGATCCTGAGCCGGCTGGATGAAAAGCAGAAGAGCGGCGCGGCGCAGACGGCGGGGAATCAGCCGCAGGCGAAGACCATCGACTTGGTGGAGCTGTTCTACTACATGCTCTCCAAGCTGCACTTTCTCCTGCTGGGCATGATTGCGGGCGCGGTGCTGCTGGGAGCCTACGCTTCCTCCAGCATCACCCCCATCTACACGGCCACCTCCAAGCTCTACATCATGGGCAGCACGGGCTCCAGCATCATCGCGGATCTCCAGATCGGCACCGTGCTGAGCATGGACTACCCCGAGGTGTTCAAGACATGGGAGGTTCACCAGATGGTCAACGAGGAGCTGGGAACCAACTACCCCTACTCCATGCTCCAGAGCATGATTTCGGTGGAGATTCCCGAGAACACCCGCATTCTCTACATCACCGCCCGGCATACTGACGCGCAGACGGCGGCTGATCTGGCGAACGCCTACGCCAACGCCGCCAAGCGGTTCATCACCCAGACCATGAAGACCGACGAGCCCAGCACCTTCTCCATTGCGCTGGTGCCCGGCGTGGCCGGCAGCACCAGCGTTACGAGCTATGTCATCCGCGGCGTGCTGCTGGGTACGGTGCTGGCAGGAGGCATTCTGGTGCTGATCTTCCTGCTGGACAACCGGCCCAAGTCCCCCGAGGACGTCATGCGCTATGCCAATATTCCCACGCTGGCGGTCATCCCGGAAAGCCCGCACCTGTCCGGCTCCAAAATGGCGAAATCAGGCGGAAGGAAGGTGAACCGGCCATGAACCAACTGAGCATTGGCCGCTTCCCCGAACTGGATTACGCCTGCGGCGAGGCCATGAACACCCTGTGTACCAACCTCTTCTACTGCGGCGAGAACATCCGCTCCGTGCTGCTCACCAGCCGCTACGAGCAGGAGGGCAAGTCCAGCATCGCCATGAACGTCATGCGCACGCTGGCGGGCTACGGGAAAAGGGTGGTGCTGGTGGACGCGGACCTTCGCTGCTCCACGCTGGCGCGGCGATACCGCTTTTCCTTTGCCCGTAGGGAGGCCTTTGGCCTTGCGCAGTATCTGGCGGGTATGTGTGCGCTGGAGGACGCGGTATACCAGACCAACCTGCCCGGCGCGTACATTCTCCCCGCCGGGCGCGAGGTGCTCAACTCCATGCAGCTGCTGTCCTCTCCGCGCTACGGCGAGATGATGCAAGCCCTCAGGAAGAATTTCGACGTGGTGCTGGTGGATTCCCCGCCCGCCGGAGTCATCGTGGACGCGGTGGAGATCGCGAAATACTGCGACGGCGCGATCATCGTCGTGGCGTACAACAAGGGACGGCGGCAGGACATCGGCGAGGTGGCGGCAAGCATCGCTAAGACCGGCTGCAAGGTGCTGGGCGCGGTGATGAACGGGGTGAACCTCAAGTCCTTCCGCAACCGCAGGTACTACTACCGCTCCGAGCGCTATTCCTCCTACTACAATCATTACGACAGGATGGAGAAACGCCCTGACAAAAGCGCAAAGCGCAAATGAAGACAAGCGGCTTTACGGACATTCATCAGCACGTACTCTGGGGACTGGACGACGGCCCGAAAACGCCGGAGCAGATGCGCGCCCTGCTGGCGCAGAACGTGCAAA
>OLPR01002535.1_pt1 | contig 13315 bp, 7 predicted proteins | sample 1672761 | NCBI WGS metagenome assembly OLPR01 (sample SAMEA3136721, study PRJEB25190) | human gut metagenome | biome: human gut; feature: human-associated habitat; material: faeces | place: Austria | collected 2013 | reverse complement strand
GGCGCTGGAAAAACCACGTTCATTAAACTGCTCTGCCGGCTCTACGACACTGACGAGGGTGAGATACTCCTCGACGGCGTGAATATCCGCGACTACGACTACGACGAGTACATGAAGCTGTTCTCGGTGGTGTTCCAGGACTTCCGGCTGTTGGCGTTCTCCGTTCAGGAAAACGTGCTGCTTGGCAGGGAGGATACTCCCGAGGCGGTGGATTCAGTGCTTGAAAAGGTCGGTCTTCTTGACAAGGTGAACACTCTGCCGCATGGAAGGGACACCATGATGTTCCGGCAGTTCGAGAAGGACGGCGTGCAGCTTTCCGGCGGCGAACAGCAGAAACTCGCGATCGCAAGGGCGCTCTTCAAGAACGCCCCGGTGGTTATACTCGACGAGCCTACCGCGGCGCTCGACCCGGTGGCGGAGTACGAGATATACTGCCGGTTCAACGAGCTTGTCGGCGGCAAAACGGCGGTGTACATCTCGCACAGGCTGTCCAGCTGCAAGTTCTGCGACCGTATCGCGGTATTCTCAGACTGCACGATCAGGGAGCTCGGCACACACGACGAGCTTGTACACAAACCCGGCGGTATCTACGCCGAGATGTTCGCGGCTCAGGCGCAGTATTACGAGACGCGCGCATGACGAAAAATCCATATTTTAGCAAAACAGACTCTGGTTTGCACTGAATGAAACAGACTTAGGTCTGTTTTTGCGTACTATGTTCGGACGTGTGCTGCACGACATGGTACGGCACACAATAGGAAATAAAATTGGCATACAACTGCAATTTTAGCACAAAAAGTCGCTTTAAAGCGCAATTTCCTCTTGCATTAGCCTATCGGATGTGTTATATTATAAAAACTAGAAATATGTTCCAGCACCATCCGGCGGGACGGCTGTCGAGGTCGGGCGGAACAGTTTGGTAGTGTGAGGAGGTTGTTTCCATGAAGCGAACCCTGTCCAAGTCGTTGACGTGGCTGCTGACGCTTTTGATGCTGCTTACGGCGCTGCCCGTAAACGGCCTCTCTGAAGCGCTCGTTTCGCCTGCGCCCACGACGGAAGCGACGCCTGTTCCTGCCGAGGATGAAGGCGCTGTTTCCGCGACCCCTGCGCCCGCTGAGGATGCGCAGACCGATGAGGGCGACGAGCCCGAAGAGACGCCCGCGGATGCGGTGACGCTCCGCCTGACGGAAGAGAATGGCCAGCTTCCGGTTCGGGACGGCGCGGCGCTGTATGCGGTGCGACCGGAGAACGGAACGAAGTATAGAACCTACAGATTTTATGCGGAAGAAAAGCTCCAGACGCTCCTGAGCGAACAGATCGTCAAAGAGGGCGATACGCTCTACGAGCCGAAGGTGACTGCGGGCACGCATCAGAAGTTTATCGGCTGGAGCCGGAATGTTGCTTTCGGCAAGGTCGGTGCGATTGAGACGACCGAAACGATTAATGTCTACGCCCAGTTTGAAGAAGTCTATTACGTCTTTTTCAAGGACAATAACGGCCGCGTGATCAAGACCTTCGAAGGCAAGACGGGCGATGTGATTTCCGCCGCCAACGTTTCCTTCCATGTCGGCTCCGATGAGAGTATCACCGGCTGGAAGGGCAGCGGCTACGACATTGCGGCCGACGGCAGCGTCAAGATTGCTGGTGACGATATTACGCTGACGGCGGTTGTGACCAAGGGACACTGGATCACGTTCGATTCGAAGGGCGGCACGTATGTTGCGCCTCAGTTCGTGACCGGCGCGACGCAGAAGCCGGCCGATCCGACCAGAGCCGGTTATACGTTTGAAGGCTGGCAGCTGAACGGCTCGGCCTTTACGTTTGGCGGCACGCTGACCGACAATATTGCGCTGGAAGCCGCCTGGACGGCGAAGGCCGATACGAGCTATACCGTCATCCACTGGCAGGAGAACGCCAACGATGATGGATACTCCTTCAAGGAGAGCGAGACGAAAACCGGCACGACTGGCGAACAGACGAATGCGCGTGCCAAGAGCTATCAGGGCTTCACTGCGCAGACCGTCGAGCAGAAGACCATCGCGGGCGACGGCTCCACGATCGTGAACGTGTATTACAAGCGCAACGTTTACGAAGTGAAGTTCTATAACATGAGGGGCAACAAAGAATATACGGACTTGCGGATCAGCGCGAAGTATGGCGCTTACATCGGCGATAAGTGGCCGACCTATAACGGAAGCAGCTCTTGGGCGGTAAAACCAAATGGCAGCACCTATCAGGTGAACATTGACACCATGCCGCTGAACGGCGCGAATTTCTATGGCCCCAAGACCGGCAATGGCTCTGAAACGGCCTACTATTATGTGGAAGTACTGCCGGGCGAAAGCGGCACGAACTACAATGGCGTGACCTATAAGCTGCATCACGAGGATACCAGCCCTGGCACCGGTTATTCGGTTACACAGGAGGATAAGTATCCGATAACTGGCTTTACATATAAGGAATTTAGTGCTAAACGAATTTGGACTGGCGGATATGAGTATGACAACGCCAAGTTCTACTACACCCGCAACAGCTACGTGATCAAATTCATGAACAACGGCGCTGCGGACAAGACCGTTGACAAGAAGTTTGAGCAGAGCATTGCGGACGCCAACTACACGCCCACTGCGCCGGCGGGCAAGGAAGACTACACCTTCGGCGGCTGGTATGAGAACGAGTTGTGCGAAGGCACGCCGTTCGATTTTTCCGGCAAGACCATGCCCGCGCAGAACATCACGCTGTTCGCCAAGTGGAATGCTCCGACCTACACGGTGACTTTCTACGATGCGGACGGCAAGCAGGTGGGAGATCCCCTAACCGTGCCCAAGGGCGAGGAGATTAGTACGGCTGATGCGCCCGCAGAAACGGCTCTGAACCTGAAGGAGGGCGAGAGCTTCCTCGGCTGGGTGATCGGCAGCGTGGAAGGCACCCCCTTCAACTTTGACACCAAGATCACCCATGATTATCATCTGTACGCCAAGGTGGGCGACGGCAATGAGTATACCGTGACCTATGATGCCAACGGCGGCACAGGTACTGTGATCGATGCGACGAAGTACAGCAAGGACGCGTATGCCGACGTGAAGTCTGCAGCCGGCCTGACTGCGCCCACCGGCAAGGTGTTCCTCGGCTGGAGCACAGATGATAAGGCTGCGGCCGCCGCGTATCATCCGGGCGACAAGATCAGCATGGCTGGCGGCGATGTGACGCTCTATGCCGTCTGGGGCGATCAGGCGCAGGCGGTTGAACTGACCTATCACGCCAATGGCGGAAACGGCGATGATATCAAGGAGACTTATCCCAACAATACTCTGGTGACGCTTAAGGGTAAAAACGCCTTTACCCGCACCGGCTACACCCTGACTGGCTGGAACACGAAGGGCGACGGCACGGGCACGACGTTCGGCGTCGGCGCCAGCGCCCGCGTGGACAATATCGACTCCAACGATCTGTACGCGATTTGGACACCGAACGCGGACACGGCGTATAAGGTTGAATTCTACTATCAGACTGACGATCAGTCCGGCTATACGCTTGATCATACCGACAACCGCACCGGTACGACGGACACCACCGCTTCCGTGACAGCCGCTGACAAGGCGGCCAAGGAAAATGGCAAGTATGCCTATGATGCCTCCGCGAGCAACGTTGAGAGCGGCAACATCAATGGCGACGGAAGCCTTGTGCTGAAGCTCTATTTCAAGCTGAATCAGTTCAGCCTGACCATCCACTATGTGTACGAGGATGGCTCGGAGGCCAAGCCCGATCATACGGCTGTGCTGACCGTGGGGCATAGTTATAATGTAGCCTCCCCCGAAATCGACGGCTACACCGTCGACAAGACGACTGTTTCCGGCACGATGCCCGCGAGCGACGTTGCGGTAACCGTTACCTATACCAAGCGCAGCGACCTCACATACACCGTCAACTACTACTGGAACGGCACGACCGAGACGGTGGCCGAAAGCAAGACGGTTGACGGCCAGACCTTTGGCGCTGTGGCGACGGAAAGCCCCATCGCTGTGACCGGCTATACCGCCGTCAGCAGTGAGAACAAGGAAGTCACCATTGCTGTCGAAGGCAATGTGATCAACTTCTACTATTATAAGAACGTTAAGCTGATCGCGAACAGCAAGAACGAGACCTACAACGGCACTGAGCAGGGCGTTTCCGGCTTCACCGGCGCGCCTGAGGACGCGGATTTCTCCGCGATCACCGTCGGCGAGAAGCGTACGGATGCGGGCGAGTACGCTGTAAAGTTCCCTGAAGGGACTGTCGATACCGTTGATAAGAGCGGGAAGTACATCGTCAAGACGACTGAGGATGGCAAGCTGGTCATCAAGAAGCGCGCTGTGACCTTCACCGGCGAAAGCGATGAGAAGGTTTACAACGCCAAAGAGCAGGAGCTGACGGGCATTACCGCTAGCGGGCTCGTGGATGGCCATACCTATGAAAACCTGGAGTACTCCGCCAAGGGCACGGATTCCGGCGAGTATGACGGCGTTTTCTCCGACGTTAGAAAGCTGGTTATTAAGGACAAGGGCAGCGACGTTACCGAGAATTACGTCGTAACCACGACGCCTGGCAAGCTGACGATCACCAAGGCTGAGAAACTTGAAGTTAAGGTGATCGGTAAAAACTGCACGGTTAATTACAATGGCAAGATGCAGTTCGTTGAGGGCTTCACGCACAACGCGCCGGCGGATGTGACCGTGGAACTGAAAGCGGGCAAGAAGGCCAGAGCCGAAGGCGTGAACGTGGACAAATACCCCATGAATCTCAAGGTCGATGACTTTACCGCGACCTCTAAAAACTACAAGAACATCACGATCATCGTTGAGGACGGCTGGCTGAAGATCAACCCGATCGACATTACGGGCAATGTGACGCTGACGACTCAGGATGTCGTAAAGAAGTACGACGGCAAGACCTATACGGCGGGTCAGGCGACCGCGGAGGACAGTCTCGGCGACGGCAGCACGCTGACGATTGAGTACAGCGTTGACGACGGCAAAACCTGGACGACTGACTACGAGCAGATCACCGCCACGAACGTGTGGGACAGCAAGACTGTGCAGGTGCGCGTTTCCGGCAGCAACTATACCGGCTATGTGACGGGCACTGAAAAGCTGACCATCAATCCGCGCGAGGTGACTCTGACCTCCGCAAGCGACGAGAAGGTCTACGACGGCACGCCGCTGACGAACAGCGCCGTGACTGTGGGCGGCGACAAGTTTGCCGCAGACGAGGGCGCGGCCTTCAACGTAACCGGCGCGCAGACCGACGTTGACGAGAGCGATAATACCTTCGGGTATACGCTGAACGAGGGCACGGACGAACGCAACTATGCGATCACGAAAACCGAGGGCAAGCTGAAAGTCACGCCCGTGACCGATCAGGTGACCGTGACGATCACAGAGCACAGCGGCAAGGTGACGTACGACGGCAAAGAGCATACTGTGACGGGCTATGACGTGACGGCCATCAGCAATAAGCTCTATACCGCGGATAACTTCACCTTCAGTGGCGAAGCGACTGTCAAGGGCACCGATGTGGGCGTCTATGGCATGGAGCTGAAGCCTGCCGACTTTAAGAACACCAGCGCCAACTTTACGAACGTTGTGTTCATTATTGTAGATGGCAAGCTGGAGATCGCCAAGCGCACTGTAATTCTGACCTCCGCAAGCGCCGAGAAGGTCTATGACGGCACGCCGCTGACGAACAGTACCGTGAAGGTGACCGGCGACGGCTTTGCCGATGGCGAGGGCGCGGCCATCACCGTAACCGGCACGCAGACTGACGTTGGCAAGAGCGCCAACACCTTCGAATATAAGCTGAACGAGGGCACCAAGGCCGGCAACTACAGCTTCAAGAAGGAAACGGGTATGCTGGAAGTCACGCCTGTGACCGCTGAGGTTGTTGTGAAGATCAAGGGCAACAAAGCGACCTACGAGTACGACGCCACCGAGAAGAGCGTGACCGGCTACACGGTTGAGAGCATCAGCAACGACCTGTATAAGGAAGAGAACTTCTCTCTGGCCGAGAACGCGAAGGCGGAAGCGCGCGGCACCGATGCGGGCGAATACCTGATGGGCCTGACGGCGCTCAGCTTCGTCAACAACAGCAAGAACTTTGTGAATGTCAAGTTCGTTGTTGAGGACGGCAAGCTCACGATTACCCGCCGCGGCTCCGGCGACATGAAGGTCACCGTGACGGCCAGGGACAACAAGGGCATCATTTACGACGGCAAGGCGCACGGCGAGAACGGCTACACCACGGCCAACCTGGTTGAAGGCCACAGCGTGAAGAGCGTTGTGATCGACGGCAGCCGGATCGACGCGGGTTTGTACGAGGACGAGCTTGTCCCGCACGACGCGATCATCGTGGACGCGCAGGGCAACGACGTGACCAGGAACTACCTGCTGACCTATGTCGCGGGCGATCTGGAGATTCTCAAGCGCGGTATCCCGGATGATCCCAAGAATCCGGACGATCCCAAGCGCGTGAAGATCATCGCCAATGATGGCAAGGCCGAATACGACGGCCAGGCGCACGGCGAGAACGGCTACACCTCCGTCAATTTGGCGGAAGGCCAGAGCGTGAAGAGTGCACTGGTCAGCGGTTCCAAGACCGACGCGGGCCTGTACGAGAACGCGCTTGTCCCGAGCGACGCGATTATCGTGGACGCGCAGGGCAACGACGTGACCAGAAACTACTTCCTGACCTACGTTGCGGGCGATCTGGAGATCACCAGACGCGCCGCGACCGTGACGGCCAGCGACAACAAGGGCATCCTGTACGACGGCAAGGAGCACGGCGGCAACGGCTACACCAGCTCGAATCTGCTGGACGGCCACACTGTCACGGGCGTTGTCATCGACGGCGCCAAGGTTGACGCGGGCCTGTACGAGGACGCGCTTGTCCCGCACGACGCAACCATCGTGGACGCGCAGGGCAACGACGTGAGCGCGAACTATGAACTGACCTACGTCGCGGGCGATCTGGAGATCACGCCCATCATGGACGAGATCGTCGTGACGATCACCGGCCATAAGGGCTACTTCATCTACGACGGCACCCGCAAGACCCTCATGGGCTATGAGGTTGAGGTCAGCGATCCCAGCTACGCGCTGGACAACATCGTGTTTACCGGCTGGGCGCGCGTGCATGGCATCGAACCCGGCGTCTACATGATGGGCCTGAAGGAAGATCAGTTCCATGACAAGGGCAACTATGCCAACGTGAAGTTCATCGTGATCGACGGCGTTATGACGATCGTTCGCGGCAAGCATTATGTGGCGTGGCTGCACGATACCTCGACGATGATCAACAGCGCTGAGAAGAGCGATACGCTGACGGCGATTTCCAGCTATCTCGAGCGCACCAAGATCCAGACGGTGTTCCATTCCGGCAACGTCGTCGCGGATCCGACCTCCCAGGAGCAGTGGGACGCCTTCAACGACACCATGAAGTACCTCTATGACAACGAGCGCAGAACGTTCATTGTCAACGGCGCGGCGCAGGACGTTGTTGAAAACAGCCTCTTCCTGGATCAGCCCTTCCGCAAGGATTACCTCGAGAGCGATATGTTCGAAGAGGGTAAGGGCGTTGTGGATCGCTTCGAAATGGGCGGCGTCAAGATGATCATGGTGACGCTGGGCGACGACGCGATGACCGAGGAAGGCCTCAAGTGGGCGCGCGACAAGTTCAATGCCGAGAGCGACCGCGTGGGCATCCTGATGGTGAACACTTATCTGACCGAGGATAAGAAGATCGCGGAGAGTGCCGAGGAGATCGAGAAGCAGATCGTGAGCGTCTGCGGCAACGTGCGTCTGGTGCTCAGCAGCAATGCCGAGTACAACAGCCACGAGTCCTTCAAGTATGGCGAGCGCACCGTCTGGGCGCTGAACGCCGACATTGAAGCGGCGACCGCGGAAGGCTACATCACGCTGCTCGAGTTCGACGCGGATACCAGATCGCTGTATGTGACCACCTACAGCCCGGTGAAGAACGACTTCGTGTACGACGATGATAAGCTCGAGTACGAGCAGTTCACGCTGTACAACGCGTTCTAAGCGTTCATAATCAAAGAGTGAGTCCGAATCAATCGGGCTCACTCTTTTTGTACGCCGACGCTGTGTTAAATGTGCTGATACGCTTGACAGGCACGCAAATTTGCGCTAATATTAGATAGTACAATATTGAAATAAATGGAGGGAGCGACATGATGACGCCGGCGCAGCTTTACGCGCATCTGACGAAGATACGGGACGCCTATACCGCGGCGATGCAGCCCATGAGCGCGGCGCTGGATATGCCTCCGGTCGCGACGGTTATATTGATGTTTCTGGCCAATAATCCTGAGTACGATACGGCGAAGGACGTGTGCGCCTGCCTTTCAATGAAGCCGGCGCTTGTCTCATTTCATGTGGAGAATCTGGTTCAGGCGGGCTATCTGGAGCGCGGCAAGGCGGCGGGGGATCGCCGCAAGCACTGCCTGCGCTGTACAGCCAAGGCCGCGCTGGCGATCGAGCAGGGCAGAGCGCTCCAAAAGGCGTTTCTCACGCGGCTGACACAGGGGCTGAGCGAGGACGAGCTGAAAACCTGCCTGCACTGCCTGAGCGTATTTGGAGAAAACATTTCGTAACGGGTGCGGATTTCAAGAAGCATTTTGAGCGGGGAAGGTTGTAATCATGGTGAAGGACAAGACGTTTCTGGGAACGGAGCCGATTGGCAGGCTGATGGTTCGGCTGGCCATTCCGACGGTCATCGCGCAGTTGGTGAATATGCTCTATAACATCGTCGATCGCATTTACATCGGCCATATGCCGGGCGACGGCAGTCTGGCGCTGACCGGCGTAGGCGTGTGTATGCCGCTGATCATCATCGTGTCGGCGTTCGCGGCGTTCGTCAGCTCAGGCGGCGCGCCGCGCGCGTCGATCAGCATGGGGCGCGGCGATATGGAGGGCGCGGAGAGGATACTGGGCGGCTGCGTGACGCTGCAAATCGGAATTTCCGCTGTGCTGACAGTCGTCATGCTCGTCTGGAACCGCGATCTGCTGATGATCTTCGGCGCGAGTGAAAACACGATCGCCTACGCGTCGGATTATATGAACATTTACGCGCTGGGCACGGTATTCGTCGAGCTGACGCTGGGACTGAACGCCTTCATCACGGCGCAGGGCTTTGCGACGGCCGGTATGCTGACGGTTCTGATCGGTGCGGTGGTGAATATCGCGCTTGATCCGCTGTTTATATTTGCGCTGAATATGGGCGTGCGCGGCGCGGCGCTGGCCACGGTGATCTCACAGGGCATATCCTGCGTGTGGGTCGTCGCGTTTCTGCGCGGCAAAAAGACGATTTTGCGCATTAAGCCGCAGAATCTGACGCGCGGACTCAGGCTGCTGCCGCCCTGCATCGCGCTGGGCGCGGCTGCGTTCATCATGCAGGCGAGCGAGAGCGTGCTATCGATGTGCTTCAACGCATCGCTGCTGAAGTATGGCGGTGACATCGCCGTGGGCGCGATGACCATACTCACCAGCGTGCAGCAGTTTGCCATGATGCCGCTCCAGGGCATCGCTCAGGGTGCGCAGCCCATCACGAGCTACAACTACGGCGCGCGCAACAGCGATCGCGTGAAGAAGAGCTTCAAGCTGCTGCTGACCGTCAGCCTGACCTATACGGTGATCCTGTGGGCCTGCGTCATGCTCGCGCCCGGCGCGTTCGCGCGGCTTTTTACCACGAGCGCCGAGCTGATTGAATTTACGACGCGTGCGATGCGCATTTACTGCGGCGCGATGTTCCTCCTGGGCATCCAGATTTCCTGTCAGATGACCTTCGTCTCCATCGGCAACGCGCCCTGCTCGATCATCGTCGCGGTGCTGCGCAAGTTCGTGCTGCTGATTCCGATGATCTATATCCTGCCGCATTTCATTGCCGATCAGACCAGCGCCGTCTATATGGCCGAGCCGATCGCCGACCTGATCGCCGTTACGTTCACCGTCGTGATGTTCACAACGCAGTTCAGAAAGGCGCTCAAAAAGCTGGACGCGCCGGTCTGAAGGTCATAATAAAAGCGAGCCTGACGCGGATTGTCCCGTCAGGCTCGCTTTCTGTCCAGCGCTATTTCTGTCCGTTCAGCGCTTCTTTGAGCGTACGCCAGCCCAGTACGGCGCATTTGACGCGCGCGGGCATATGCGCGATGTCGCGCAGCGCGGAAGCCTCTTCAAGGCTGTCGATTTCCTCCTCGGTGGCCGTGCCCTTGATCATTTTGAGGAAGATTTCGCCCATTTTGAGCGCTTCGTCCTTCTGCTTGCCGATGATCATGCCCAGCATGATGTCTGCTGAGGCCTGCGATATGGCGCAGCCGTCGCCGACGAACGCGCCGTCCGCGATCACGTCGCCGTCCAGCTTCAGCTTGAGGACGATGTCGTCGCCGCAGCTGGGATTGACGCCCTCCAGCTCGATGTCCGCGTCCGGCAGATCGTGCTTGAAATCCGGATGAATGTTGTGCTCGGTCAGAATTTCGTTGTAAAAGCGCCTATTTTCCATAACCCATACGCTCCCTGATTGAACTTAGGCTGTCCAGCAGCCGATCGACGTCGTTTTCGGTGTTGCAAAAGGCGAAGCTGGCGCGCACCGTCGAGCGATGCCCCAAAAACTCAAGCAGCGGCTGCGCACAGTGATGACCCGCGCGCACGGCCACGCCGTCCGATGCGAGGATCTCGCTCACATCGTGCGGATGAACGCCGTCCACGACGAACGTCACGATGCCCGTATGCTCCTCAGGCTTATCGGAACCCAGCACATGGACAGAGGGCAGCGCCGCCATGCCGTCCATCGCGCGGCGAACCAGCGCCGTCTCCCGCGCGCGCATCGCGTCGAAGCCCAGGCCGCTGACATAATCGAGGGCGGCGTGCAGCCCCGCCGCGCCGGCTGCGTTGCAGGTGCCCGCTTCGAACTTATAGGGCAGCTCCGCGAACACGGCGCTCTCCCGCCTGACCGATTCGATCATCTCGCCGCCGGTCAGGAAGGGCGGCATGACCTCGAGCAGCTCGCGGCGACCATACAACACGCCGACGCCCATCGGGCCGTATACCTTGTGGCCGGAAAAAGCGAAGAAGTCCGCGCCCAGCGCCCGTACATCCACGGGCATATGGGGGGCGCTCTGCGCACCGTCAATGACGAACACAGCGCCCGCGCGATGCGCCAGATCGGCGATCTCACGAATGGGATTGACGCGCCCAGCACGTTGGAAACCTGCGTCACAGCGACCAGCCTCGTCCTCGCGCCGATAATCGACGCGGCCTTATTAAGATCGATGCGCCCGTCCGCTTCACATTCGAGGAAGCGCAGATGCGCGCCCGTCTGGCGGCAGACCATCTGCCAGGGCAAAAGGTTACTGTGGTGCTCCATGATCGAGACGACGATTTCGTCGCCGGTCTTGAGCGTGCTCAGGCCGTAGCTGTAGGCGACGAGATTCAGGCTCTCGGTGGTGTTGCGGGTGAATATGATTTCGTCGCTGCTGCCGGCATGGATGAAGGCGCGTACGGCCTCGCGGGCTTCGTCGCACACGCGCGTGGCGGCGACGCTGCGCGGATACAGACCGCGCAGAGGATTGGCGTTATACTGGCGGTAGAACGTGTTCTCGGCCTGAATGACGCACTCGGGGCGCTGCGCCGTGGCGGCGTTGTCCAGATAGGCGATGGGGGACGCGGCCAGCAGCGGGAAATCGCGCTTATCGTAATGGTTCATGCCTTACGCCTCCTCGTCCAGCACACTCAGCGCGGTCTGTTCGAGCTGCTCGTCGCCCACAAGGCGGGCAAGGCGCTCGATGGCGGCGCGGGAGAGCTGATTCTCGGCGGTTTCGCGGTTTATGCCGCGGCTTTCAAAGTAGAACGCCGTCTCGTCGTCCATTTCGCCGATGGTCGCGCCGTGATTGCCCTCGACGTTTTCCTCGGCGCAGAGGATCAGCGGCACGGTTTTATTGACGGCGTTTTCGCCCAGCATGAGCACGGTTTCCTTCTCGCTGCCCACGGAGCCGGCCGAGCCGGTCTTGAAGTCGATCGTGCCGCGGAACACCTTGCGGGCGCTGTCCTTCAGCGCGCCGGACGCGTCGATTTCGCTCGTTGTATTGCGGCCAAAGTGATTGACGGCCATGTTCATATCGACGGTCTGCTCGCCGCTGCCCAGATAGCCCACGCGGGCGCTGAACGACGCGTCGTCGCCATTTAAGTCGATGCGCGCGTCCGAGTAAACGTCGCCGCGGCCTGGCAGGATCTGGATAAGCTCTATGCGCGCGTTTTCAGCGCAGATTTCCTCGATTTCGCTGCGCAGAAGCGCGCCGGCCTTGCCGGTGTACAGCTGCACGAGACGCACATGGGCGCTTTTGCCCGCGCGGATCGACGTGCGCAGGTGCAGGCGGCCTTCGGGGCGCAGCGTCTCGAACACGTCGATACGGGCGTTTTCCGGCGCGTCGATGTGTACGCTCTGCCGGCTGTAATTGCCCTGTCCCGCAATGTCCAGCCGAACCGGTTCCTCACCGGCGGCAACGGTCGTTTCGCCCAGATCGTATGTCCTGTCCTCATCCCAGAGAAGCGGCGCTTCGTTGACGCCCAGCCGGTTCCAGGTGCGGGTAGGGAGCTTGTTGACCCAAATCGTTTCGCTCATGATGATAACTCCTTTCCCGATCAGCCGATGCTGCCCTTCATTTCGAGGCGAATGAGGTTGTTCATTTCAACGGCGTATTCGAGCGGCAGCTCCTTGGAAACGTTGTCCGCAAAGCCGCTGACGATCAGCGCGCGCGCGTCCTCCTCGCTCATGCCGCGGCTCATCAGATAGAACACCGCGTCGTTGCTGATGCTGCCGATGCGCGCCTCATGGCCGACGGCTGCGTCGCGCGTGCGGATGTCCATGGCCGACACGGCGTCGGAACGGGAGATGGAATCCAGCATCAGCGACTGGCAGGAGACGGCGCTCCTGGCGCCCTTCGCGCTCTTTTCCACGACGACGCTGCTGCGGAACGTACTGATGCCGCCGCTCTTGCTGATCGAGCGGGTGTTCATATAGGAGCTGGTGTTTTTGCCGATGTGGACGACCTTCGCGCCGGTGTCCAGATTCTGCCCCGCGCCGGCGAACGTCGCGCCGGTGAACTTCATGCGCGCGTTGTCGCCCTTGAGGATGCTCATGGGATAGAGACAGCCAACGTGCGAGCCGAACGAGCCGGACACCCACTCGATCGCGCCGCCCTCCTCTACCAGAGCGCGCTTGGTGTTGAGGTTGTACATATTCTTCGACCAGTTTTCAATCGTCGAAT
>OLPR01002534.1_pt1 | contig 13316 bp, 7 predicted proteins | sample 1672761 | NCBI WGS metagenome assembly OLPR01 (sample SAMEA3136721, study PRJEB25190) | human gut metagenome | biome: human gut; feature: human-associated habitat; material: faeces | place: Austria | collected 2013 | reverse complement strand
TCGGTGTCGGCGTAGGCTCCTCGGTTACCACCGGTACCGTCGGTGTCGGCGTAGGTTCCGGCTCATCCGGTTCGCACGGACAGTGAATCTCTCCACCCTGCTTATACTTATCCGCTATGATGCCTCCGACAACAGTTCCGCCATTATAGACAGTTGCATTCGGAGCCAGAATATATCCGAAAATAGAATTTACATTAACTTCTGTTGCATTGCCAAAGTTCCAAATAATTCTGTCTGCCCACAGCTGATGTTCCAATGCTTGCTTTTTTGCACCATGCGCATTCATCCAGCCGGTAATATTCACTGTACCGGAATCACTTACATTTACCACAACTGTTTTTCCATAAAAAGCTGCGCCAGTGATCTCTTTGTCATAGTCTTCCATCCTGGTATTTAACTCAGCACTTGTTACATTCAATACCAGTTGTGTATCGCTGTCTTCATTCGCCATAGCATATAAATCTTTGCTTTTCTGTACCATATTACCTGCCAGGACATTGCTGATCTCAGATGCAATATCTGTATCCCATACCTCACAGTTCTTCAGAAGATTTCCAGTATATAATTTATTTTCACCAGCTATAATATTATAACCCTGTCCAGTCACTTCCCGCTCAACAGAGTTCTGTGTTCCGTCAGAATTAGTAAGCGGAATTATCAGTTCCTTTTCGTCTGTTCTGCCTGACGCTGTATATTTAAGAATCTGATTCGGAGCAGAAAGATCTCCCAGATAAGATTTTCCCCCATAGCTTACCATGGAAACCTTTAATTCTCTAATTGCGGCATTTCCCTCAATATGGTCCAGATTTGAGGATACAAATTCATTTGTATATAATACAAATGAAAATGGATCATTTAAATCCGCACCTGCTGCCTGCACAGCAATCCCTTCGTTCCCTGCAACAGAACCTATAACCAGTGCTGTCACCAGAACCTTTACCACTTTTTCCCTTACATACCTGCTCAATCTGCTCATCTGATTTCTCCCTCAATGAAACTGCGTGTTTCAACGTCTTTAAACGTTTTCGTTCCTCTTTACAATCATTAAGACTGGCGCTATTTCAAAAAAGGTTCAGATTTTTATTATATTTTTGATCTTTTCAGTATCATTTGCTATTTTTGTAACATAAGCCTTAGTATACAGCCGTTTCTGTCAGGACTCCATGGATCAGAGCCCGCCTTTTTGTACCGGATGAGCCGTAGCAGGTAGACAGGGATACGATATTTCCCCTGTCACTTAAATCCGCATCCGAAGCATACAGGGAATGTTCCGTGGCCCACTGCACATAATCATCATAGGAGGCATCTGAGGTAAACGTGGCAAAACGGTCACTGGTACTCTTTGTTTCATAATAGGAAAAAATCTCATAAATGTAGACTTTATCTTCCGTGTATATATAGAAGTAAGGATTCTCCTCGCAGCTTGCCGTCCCCTTCAGCAAATTTTTAAAAGCCCCAAACATGCTCTCATCCCGCATATTATGTCCGAATACAAAGGTATTCCTGTCTGACCAGTCTGCTGAAGCCCCACAGTCCATGAAAATGCATCCAGCATTCACACTCTCCCCCTCGAAGGAATGCTTCAGATAATAGTCATTGTCCTCCCCCTGTACCACCGGATAACTGATGTCCAATGCCGGGAAATAGAGCCATCCACGAAAATCCGGGTTGGTCCTGATAAGTTCGGCAAAGTCGATCTGCAGCTCCGGATAATTTTTCTCCGCAATCTCTTCCTGTTTTTCCCCCGCCGCAGGCTCTGCCACCACCTCCTGGCGGATGGCATCGTATTCATTTTTTGCTCTCTGCTCTGACAGATAAGAATGCAGACTCATTCCTCCGGTCACCAGTACCGCTGCCGCCAGCACTGCTGTGATCGCATTTTCCGCTTTTTTATTTTTCATGCCAGTTTCCCCTTCCTGCAAGAATCGTTATAATTTGTTAATGATTATACCTTATTTTTCCGCATTCGTCTTTACGAAAGAGTCATTTTTTGATATTTTTAAGGTATGATTTTAAATAAGAAACTATTGGGGGAATAAAATCTTATGATACATCTTTTTGCACTGCTTTCACTGCTTTTGTGCGGTGTCTGCTATACAGGCTTTCAGAACAGTTCTCATTTCCGCAATACCGGCAGCCGGCGTTCTCTTCTGTTGCTTGTATTTGGAGGTGCCCTGCTTCTGCGCCTGCTCCTTGCATACACCACCCACGGCTTCAGTAATGATATCGCCTGTTTTGCAGCCTGGGCTGACCGGATTTTCACTTTAGGGCCAGGGCAGTTCTATTCTGCCGAGATGTTTACGGACTATCCGCCAGGTTTCATGTATGTATTGTATCTGATCGGAGCGTTACGATCTCTGCTGCAGATTCCTTATTATTCCGATCTGCATATTTTACTGTTAAAATTACCCGCAATTCTCTGTGATATTGCCTGTGGGTTTCTACTCTACAGAGAGGCGGTAAAGCGACTGCATTTTTCCGATCTGCAGGGAATCTTTGCTGCCTCTGCGTATCTGTTCCAGCCGGCGGTCATTCTGAATTCTTCCTGCTGGGGACAGGTGGATTCCGTATACACGCTGATGATCATCCTTATGTGCCTGTTCCTCATGAAGGGAAACCTGCTTCCTGCTTATGCTGTCTACGGACTGGGTGTCCTGTTAAAGCCACAGATGCTGATCTTCACGCCGGTACTGCTGGCAGGGATCTGGGACCATGTGTTCTTACAGGATTTTTCCTGGCGGAAATTCTTCTATAATTTGTGCGGTGGTCTGGTTGTCATCTGCGGGATGCTCCTTCTGTGCGCTCCTTTCGGATTAACCGCTGCAATCTCACAATATACTTCAACGTTGGGATCCTATGAATATGCAGCCATCAATGCCTACAATTTCTGGGGACTATTAGGAATGAACTGGGTCGACCAGAACACGATTTTCCTCTTCCTGCCCTGTAAGACCTGGGGCACTATCGTGATCCTGCTGATCGTACTCTTTACCTTCCTTATTGCAGCCCGCTGCCGGAAAGAGCCTTCAAGATATTTCTGTCTCGGTGCCTTTATCATCCTGACGATGTTCCTGTTCTCCGTCCGTATGCATGAGCGTTATATGTATCCCGGTCTGGCACTGTTGCTTTTCTGCTGCCTGTACCGGCCCTCTACACCTCTCTGGAAATGCTTCAGTGGATTTGCAGTGCTGCATTTTTACAACACCGCCAATGTGCTGTACCATTACGATCCGCAGAATTATGACCGCAAGGCTCCCATCATTCTGCTGGTATCTGCCGGAATGTTATGCTGCCTGTATTATTTCTATAAGATCATCTGGAAATATTATGTTCACGGTGAAGCAGGAGCTGCCACCGATGCAAAGCCGCAGCCCACGATAGGCCGTAGAGCTTCCGGGCATACTGCTTCCACAAGATCTGCCGCAGGACTCGGACAAAGACTTCGAGAATATTTTCTCTCTCCCCTGGAGCCCATTCCTTCCGAAGAGAGAATCCATTTCACGAAACCGGATCTGTGCCTGTTGCTGGCAATCGGTATTCTGTACAGTTGCTTTGCCCTCTATGATCTGGGAGACCGCAAAGCTCCGACAACAACTTATGATATGTCGGGAGAATTACAGGCCATCGAGCTGGAATTCCCCGAAGATGCGCTGCCTGTGACTATGGCCAGTTATCTGGCTCCCTGGCACCAGCGACATTTTGGGATGGATGTCAAAAGTAATGCCGAAGACTCCTGGACTTATCTCGGTGAGATCATTTTAAACAATGTCTTCACCTGGCAGGATGTCTCCCTGCAGGATCTGCTGACACAGGTCACAGAAAACGGTACTTCTGATGTGTCTGCCACAACCAGATATCTGCGTCTGTCATTGACGGATAATGATGCCTCTCTGATTGAACTGGTCTTCCTGGACGCGAATGGCAACATCACACGCCCGTTGAACGCAGATGCCTACCCTACACTGTTTGACGAAAGCGATCTGTACCCGGAACGCTATTCCTTCCGCAACAGTATGTATTTCGATGAAATCTATCACGCACGCACGGCTTACGAGTTCCTTCACGGCCTGCCGACCTACGAAAATACCCACCCGCCTCTGGGCAAGATCTTCATCGCCCTGGGTGTTGCCATCTTTGGAATGAATCCTTTCGGCTGGCGTATCATGGGTACTCTGTTCGGCATTGCCATGCTGCCGTTTATCTACCTGCTGGGGAAAAAAATGACAAGGAATACTCCTGCGGCAGCTCTGGCCTGCTTCCTGTTTGCCTTTGATTTTATGCATTTTACGCAGACAAGGATTGCCACCATCGATGTTTATATCACATTCTTTGTGATTGCAATGTACTATTTTATGTACTACTATTGTTCTATGAGTTTTTACGATACACCGTTGTATAAGACCTTTGTGCCTCTGGGCTTATGCGGCATCTGCATGGGACTGGGAATTGCCAGCAAATGGACCGGTATCTATGCGGGCTGTGGACTGGCATTGCTGTTTTTTGCGCATCTGCTGCGACGCTACCGGGAATACCTCTATGCCAAAGCCCATCCCGGAAAAAGCACCAACGGCATGGAGCATCAGCAGATTGTAAAGAAATTCCCGGATTATACGGTAAAGACGATCGACTTCTGCCTGACCTTTTTCGTGCTGGTTCCGGCAGTGATCTATCTGTTGTCCTACCTGCCATTTGTAGACAATTCCCATCCGGGACTTTTTGACCGTATGCTGACCAACCAGACTTCCATGTTCAACTATCACAGCGGCCTAGAGGCAACGCATCCTTATTCCTCTTCCTGGTATCAGTGGCCCACTATGGTCCGCCCGATCTGGTACTATTCCGGATATCTGACCGATGCAGTCAAAGAGGGAATCAGTGCTTTCGGCAATCCTGTTGTATGGTGGATCGGTATTCTGGCATTTATTTACATCCTGTACCTGTTAATTCGCAACAATGCGTTTCTCTGTTCTCTGACAGGACACACACAAACAGAGTGCTCCACAGATACTGCGACCACCCTGTCCCACAGAGAATATGCAGCAGCTGCTTTCCTCGCAGTCGGCTACCTGGCGCAGTACCTGCCCTGGTTCTTCGTCACCAGAATTACCTTCATCTACCACTATTTCCCCAGTGTTCCTTTTGTAGTGCTGATGATCGTGTACAGCCTGATGCAGTGGAAGAAGCATATGTCTGACCGCACCTTCATCATCGTCTGCTGCGCTTATGCTGCGGTGGCGTTTGCCCTGTTCCTGCTGTTCTATCCGGTATTGTCCGGGCAGCCGGTGGATGTGGATTTTGTAATAAAATACTTGCGTTGGCGGGATACCTGGGTATTGATCTCAGGTTAAGTCCTCTTTATAAAATACTTCATATAAAAAACAGTGCCAATCCAGGCACTGTTTTTTGGTATAGCATATCTATTCACTTACCCCTCAGCGATCGCATTACCGGTATACAACTGATAATATCTGCCCTTCTGGGCGATGAGTTCATCGTGGTTGCCGCGCTCGATGATGCGGCCCTGCTCCAGCACCATGATGCAGTCACTGTTCTTGACAGTAGAAAGTCTGTGGGCGATGACGAAAGTGGTTCTTCCTTTCATCAACTTATCCATGCCGTCCTGTACAATTTTCTCGGTACGGGTATCGATAGAGCTGGTAGCCTCATCCAGGATCAGTACCGGAGGATCCGCTACGGCTGCTCTGGCAATAGAAAGCAGCTGTCTCTGACCCTGGCTTAAGTTCGCACCGTCACCGGTGAGGACTGTGTTGTAACCATCCGGAAGCTGACGGATAAAGGTATCCGCGTTAGCCAGTTTTGCTGCGGCAATGACTTCCTCGTCTGTAGCATCCAGCTTACCGAAACGAATATTGTCCATAACGGTAGCGGTGAACAAATGGGTATCCTGCAATACGATACCCAGAGACTTCCGCAGATCCGCTTTTTTGATCTTGTTGATATTGATGCCGTCATAACGTATCTTACCATCCTGAATATCATAGAAACGGTTGATCAGGTTCGTGATCGTGGTCTTGCCGGCACCGGTGGAGCCTACGAATGCGATCTTCTGACCGGGCTTTGCATACATCTCGATGTTATGCAGCACGATCTTGTCATCATTGTAACCGAAGTCCACATCGTCGAATACCACTTCACCCTGTAATTCAATATAATCTACAGATCCATCCGCCTGATGTACATGCTTCCATGCCCACATACCGGTTCTCTCGGTACACTCCACGATCTTGCCGTTTACCTTCTTGGCACGGACGATGGTCACATATCCCTCGTCGGTCTCTACCGGCTCATCCAGCAGATCGAAGACTCTCTTGGCACCAGCCTGTGCCATAACGATACTGTTCAGCTGCTGGCTGACCTGGCTGATAGGCATGTTGAAGCTCTTGTTAAAAGTTAAGAAGCTGGCAAGCTTACCCAACGTCAGTCCTGCGAAACCACCCAGCGCCATGGCGCCACCGACGATGGCACATACCACATAGCTTAAGTTACCCAGCTGGGCATTGATGGGTCCCATCAGGTTTGCGAACTTATTCGCATTGTATGCGCTGTCGCACAGTTCATCATTCAGAGCCTTGAACTCCTCCAGACTCTTATCTTCATGGCAGAATACCTTGACTACCTTCTGGCCTTCCACCATTTCCTCAATGTAACCGTTGACTTTACCGATATTCTTCTGCTGCTTTACGAAATATTTTCCGCTTAAGCCCGCTACCTTACCAGTGACGAACATCATCAGTGCCACCATGATCAGACTGACTGCTGTCAGAGGCACACTTAATACCAGCATACTTCCCAGGGTACCGACTACGGTGATGAAGCTGGAAAATACCTGCGGGATACTCTGGCTGATCATCTGACGTAAAGTATCAATATCATTGGTGTAAATGGACATGATATCGCCGTGGGAATGGGTATCAAAATACTTGATCGGCAGCTTTTCCATGTGTTCGAACAGATCATCACGGAGATTCTTCAGTGTTCCCTGAGTTATGGTTACCATGATACGGTTGTAAGCATAAGTGGCCGCCACACCGACCAGATAAAAACCAGCCACACGGACAATTTCCCGGAACAGATTGCCAAAGTCCGGAGTCTCCTGTCCGATCATGGGCATGATATAGTCGTCGATCAGTCTCTGCATGAACAGAGTACCCTGAATGCTTGCCACAACGCTCAGTACAATACAGACCAACACAAAGATAAAGTGAATGCCGTAATTTTTAAAGATATACGCCATCAGTCGTTTAAATACTTTTCCCGGATTCTCAATACGTGTACCGCCCTGCATTCTTCTGCCGGGTCCACGCATTCCGCCGCCCATAGGTCCTGGCATTATGACTCACCTCCATTCTCATCAAAGTCGCCGCCACCCGTCTGGGTCTGGGCTTCATATACTTCCTTATAGATCTCATTAGTACGAAGCAGTTCTTCGTGAGGTGCAAATGCATCGATCTTACCGTTATCCATAACGATGATACGATCTGCATCCTGAATACTGGAGATACGCTGTGCAATGATGATTTTCGTCGTACCGGGGATCTCCGTAGCAAATGCCTTACGGATCTTCGCATCGGTAGCGGTATCCACGGCACTGGTAGAGTCATCCAGAATCAGTACCTTCGGCTTTTTCAGCAGTGCTCTGGCAATACACAGTCTCTGCTTCTGTCCGCCGGATACGTTACTTCCGCCCTGTTCAATATAGGTATTGTATTTCTCTGGCATCTTCTCAATGAATTCATCGGCGCAGGCCAGACGACAGGCACGGATGCATTCCTCTTCAGTAGCATTCTCGTCGCCCCAACGGAGATTCTCTAAGATGGTACCGGAGAACAGCACGTTCTTCTGTAATACTACGGATACTTCGTTACGCAGAGTCTCCAGATCATAGCTTCTGACATCCTTACCGCCGACATAGACCGTACCCTCATTTACATCATACAGACGGCTGATGAGGTTCACCAGACTGGTCTTGGAACTACCGGTACCACCCAGAATACCGATGGTCTCTCCGGCTTTGATCTCAAAGTTCAAATCATCCAGTACCGGCTTCTCACTCTGTTTGTTATAGCGGAAGGTCACATGATCAAAACGGATACTACCGTCTGTCACATCGTAGTCAGGTTGTTCGGGGTTGGTGATGTCCGCCTTTTCATTTAATACTTCCGCGATACGCTTTCCGCTGGCAGCGCTCATGGTCATCATAACGAAGATCATGGCTAACATCATCAGGTTCATCAGAATCGTCATACAATAGGTCAGCAGGCTCATCAGTTCACCGGTAGTCAACTGGCTGGCAACGATCATGTGAGCGCCAAGCCAGCTGATTCCAAGGATACAGCCGTATACGGTAAACTGCATTACCGGCCATACATAAGTCATGGTACATTCTGCTTTTTTGAACATCTTGTAGATGTTGTAGCTGGCCTTATGGAACTTGTCGATCTCATAGTCCTCACGCACATAAGCCTTTACCACACGCTGTGCGGCTACGTTCTCCTGTACGCTGGCATTTAAATCATCGTATTTCTTGAATACTTCACTGAAATACTTGGACACTGCTCTCATAATAAAAATGATAACGATTCCAAGGAACACTACCGCCACCAGATAAATACTTGCCACTCTTGCATTGATCAGGAACGCCATCAGCATAGCACAGATCAGGCTGACCGGTGCGCGGAAGCACATACGTAAGAGCATCTGGTAAGCGTTCTGGATATTGGTAACATCCGTGGTCATACGGGTGACCAGTCCTGCCGTGGAGAACTTATCAATGTTGGAGAAAGAGAAGGTCTGAATGTTCTCATACATGGCCTCTCTTAAATTTCTGGCAAAACCGGTGGATGCTTTCGCACCGTATTTACCACCCATGACACCGGCGAACAATCCGACAATAGCTGCCAGGATCATGTAACAACCGATGGCAAAAATATGTTTCATATCTCCCGCCTGCACACCGTCATCAATGATGGATGCCATCAGGAGCGGAATCACCATTTCCATGGCTACTTCCAGGATCATGAAAATAGGAGTTACAAGAGATGCACTCTTATATTCCTTGATCTGTTTTGCTAATGTTTTGATCATAGCTGGTTTCCTTTCTTGTATTTTTCTATCCTATAATAAATGTTTTGTAACCTCTCTGTTATGCATGACTGCCAGCATCACTCGTTCCGGCATGGCCCGTTACAACGTCCGGTCCGCCTGCTGTCCTGCCCCAGATTCTGCATCATCTTATCTAAAATAGTTAAGAATGTCTGCTTCTCTTCTTCGGTAATACCGTTCTCCAGCTCTCGATTGAAATCCCGGATCTGCTCTTCGATCAGATTGTGATGCTCGATCGCTTTCTCCGTCAACAGGATCCTTTTCAGTCGGGCATCCTCCGTGGATGCCACCCGGACGATATAGCCCTTCTGTTCCAGATTTTGGAGCATTACCGTTGCCGTGGATCTGCGGATTCGGAATTCCTTCTCCACATCCTTCTGATATACATCGCCGTTCCGGCTCTTGTGATACAGATATCCCAACAGCGGCCCCTGCATTCCGTTGATTTCATTTCCTTCCATCTGAGCAAAGATCGCATCGATCTTCCGGCGGATCATGTTGTTGGCGGCCTTGATCTCAAATCCAAGCTGACGGTTCGTCAGTACACTTGTCTCCTCGTTCATCCTGCCTCCTTATCTCCTATGCCTCTAATGCGGTGTTCGTCAAATCCTCATGCCAGCATGGGATTTTCCTCTCTACTCGCGCAAACTATGAGAAACACGCTTCGCGAGTTTCTCAAGTTATCGCGGCAGTCGCCAAGGTCTCGTGCAGGCACGGACTTTGGCTCGTTGCTCGCGTAAAAAAACCCCGGAAAGTAAATCCTTTCCGGGGTGTTCTCTCTGTGCTTTTTCTTTCCTGATATAAAATCAGAAAATCTATATTTTACGCTTACACACGCTGCACTCTTCTCTCATCCAGACTATACTGTCGGTACCGGAATCACACCGGTTCAGCCATGTTTCCATGGGTCGCGGACTATACCGCCGGTGGGGAATCACACCCCGCCCCGAAGAATTATCCTTAAATTCTTGTTCATTATAACTCATTATAACTCTGCATACAAGTATATTTTTTAGCTGTTTTTCACAATGATTTTGTGTAATATCCACATAAATCCACACCACTCTTTATATGATTACTGCAAATTGGTGTAAATTTTGGTGTAACCATCGGCATTATCTTTTCCCATTTTTCAACCCGCGCAAGCTCACGTTTTGTTCTTTCCATATCTACATGGTTGTATACTTTTATTGTCGTTTTTACATCACTTTGTCCGAGCAAATACTGATTGGTTTTGATATCCATTCCTGCTTCTGCATATCTTGTACATGTCGTGTGGCGTAATATGTGTGGCGAAATATTGGGAAGCTGTATTTCTCTGGTATCATTCATATTAACTATTCGTTGTAGAGTTTTCCTGATGTTAACAGGATACAGATTTCTCCCTGTTGTTTTTGATAAAAAGAAAACCGCAGGAGCGATTCCTGCGGCGAAATGGTGGTCTGTACTGGGCTCGAACCAGTGACCCCTGCGATGTGAACACAGTGCTCTGCCAACTGAGCTAACAGACCGTATTATCCTGTACCCGATTATTATAGCGGCAAAAACGTCGCTTGTCAATGCTCATATTTTTCTTTCCCGCGGGAAAAATAGCGGCGCACGCAGTTTTTCGCACGTCCCATCTCATTCAGATTTCAAATAAAGGAAGGTGCGCCCGGCATGGTCAACATCTTTTTCCGCGCGTTCATCATTTATATCTTCGTCGTGGCGGTCATGCGCCTGAGCGGCAAAGTCGAGGTCGGGCAGATGACGCCCGCGGAGCTGGTGTTTTCGCTGCTGATCGCCGACCTTGCCGCCACGCCGCTGGCCGACGACAGCATTCCCCTGCTGCACGGACTGATGCCGATTCTGGCGCTGCTCGTCGGGCAAATGCTCTTAAGCGTTCTGACCCTCAAAAGCCGCGCGATGCGTTCGCTGCTCGTCGGGCGGCCTTCCGTCGTCGTCCGTCACGGGAAGATCGACGAGATGGAGCTTGCGCGGCAGCGACTTTGCGTGGACGATCTGCTGGAACAAATCCGCATCGCGGGCTATTCCGATTTGACGCAGGTGGAAACGGCGATTTTTGAGCCGTCGGGCGATCTGTCCGTCTTCCCGAAAAAGAGCGCCGCGCCGCCGGGCGCGCAGGAGCTGGGGCTTTCTCCCAAAGAAACGGGGCTTGCCGTGACGATCGTCGCCGACGGCTGTCTTTCGCCCGAGAGTCTGCAAAAAAGCGGGCATGACGAGCGCTGGCTGCAAAAGATTTTATCGCAAAACGGCGTGTCCGCGCCGCAGGACGTTCTCGTGCTGAGCGTGGACGAGGCGGGAACGGTCTTTTTCCAAAAGCGCCGCACGCCCTACAAAGCCAAATCCGCCGCGCGAAAGGAATCGATGGAATGAAGGCATTTTTGATCACGCTCCTCGTCGCCGCCGTGTTTCTGACCGCCGCGCTGTTCGTGCAGGCGCACATTCACCGCGAGATCGAGGAATTTCAGTCCGATTTCGAACTGCTCGGCGGCTTCCTGCGCGCGGAAGATTGGGACGGCGCGCGCCGTCAATGCGAGTTAACGGTGCAAAAATGGAACGTCAAGCGCGAACAATGGGAGCTTTTCATCGACCATTCGACGCTCGACGAAACGGAGAACACGATCTACGAGCTGCGCGGCCACGTCGAGGCGAACGCGTCGGAGGAACACTGGATGGGCGATCTGTCCCGCCTCTACGCCCAGCTCGTCCAAATCGACATGAAAACAAGACTGTCGTGGGGGCATTTGTTCTGAAAACGCAAAGAAAAGCCGTCCTGCCGAGTTTCGGCAGGACGGTTCGTTCGTTATCCGCGGTACAAAGTGTAGGTTCGGCCGTTCTGGTAGCAGTAGACGTTGATGGAATCGGGCGACAGAAGGGTAAATTCGAATTGCTTCTGTGGGTTCTCATTTCCACTCCACGTTTCGAATACGCCATCGATCATCCAATATTGATTACCATTCCCAAAATGTGGAAGATTGTAAGAAGCGCTACCATCTCTTGAAACATTAAAATAATACCCTTCCGCACTTTCCCACGACCCTGTCAGAAAATCAGGCAATAGTCTCCAGTTCATTTGAATAATATATGCAGCATCTTCCATATAAAACAGCTCTATCAGCTTTTGAAGTTCATCTTCTCGCGACCATCCCCACAGTCGTTCATGTTTCGCCTCAAGTAAAAACAAGTAGTCGTCACTCGCTGCATAACCATCAAGAATTGTAAACAAGCGCTCCGTTTCTTCATCTTTTCGATACGCCGCAATCCCTTCATTGTAGATTTTTTCTGCCAATATCTCACGCAGTTTTTCGGAATCTTCATAGGACGGCGCATAGTTTTTCAGTTTTAAAAACGCCCGCACATAATCGTTGTTTTCAATCAGTTCCAGCGCCCATCCGTAGTTCGCTTCCGCGACCAGTTCCGCCGATACGTCAATCCCCTGTCCTTTTGCAAGCGAAAACAAATGGTCTGCTTTTTCGTAATTAACATTCGTACGCAAATAATAAACCGCAGCGTCGTAATAAACTTCCCCGCGCAGTTGTTTATCGTCTGATTGTTTGCAAATTTGAACCGCTTCTTCGTAATTCTGCTCCGCTATCAAATAGCGAACTTCACGTTCGAGCATTCCGTCCAGCAATTCTTTCGACAAGCGATAATCCCCGAGCGCTTCAAATGTTTCTTGCGCGGTATCGAAATCATGATCTTCCATCGCACAGCCGGCAGACAGATAGGCCGTAAACTGCGGATCATGCAGATTCGTCACAAAGGGCACGAAGATCAGCTTCTGCGCCGTTTTGAATGATCCATTCTCCGAAAGCTTGACCGCCGCAAAATACGTCCCGCCGTAAATCAAAAGTACTGCGGCAAGCGTACAAGCCGCCGCGATCCAAATGCGGCGTTTTGTGTTTTTCTTTCGCGGTTTCACGATTGCAAGGGCTGTATTTTCGTGTTTCCCATGTGCCGCTTTTTGCTTGTGCTTTTCATATTCCCGCAAACACGCGATCACGTTTGTCAAATCCTGCGTCCGCATTTGCGCATTCAGCCGCATTCCCGCACGAACCATTGCCGCAAACGGAGACTTTGTCGGTGCAGCACTTTCCCTTCTTTTCATCGCATGCGGCGGCAGTTTCCCGCACGCGGCATAGGACAAAAGCGCGCAGACGGCGTAAACGTCCGTCGCTTTGGTGAGTTCT
>OLPR01002533.1_pt1 | contig 13317 bp, 13 predicted proteins | sample 1672761 | NCBI WGS metagenome assembly OLPR01 (sample SAMEA3136721, study PRJEB25190) | human gut metagenome | biome: human gut; feature: human-associated habitat; material: faeces | place: Austria | collected 2013 | reverse complement strand
CCGCCTCTATTATAGCAAAAAAGGCCGCTCTGCGCGACCTTTTTTGACAGTCTGAATCGAGTCGGGAAGCGACTCGATTTGCTTTGTTCTGCGTTTTATAAAAGCGACCGCACATTAAATGCGATCGCTTTTGTCTTTTGAAAACCCAAGCCTTATCAAAAACCTCACACCAATCATAGCGCGCAAGCCGCCACCACGGCGGCGCAGCACGCGTCAAATTGGGAACAAAGCCCTGCCCCGAACCGAGTAAGATTTTGAATCGCTTCCCGATTCAAAATCGTCGTGACCAAAAGCGGCAGCAACTGCATTAAAGCTCAGCTTTAAGGAGACCGGCGGAGGAGATGGGTTCGTGGGCGGCGTATAGATGACTCGTGTCACCCAGCTGAATGCAGCGGAAATAGGCTTCTCCGGGAATGCGTTCTTCGGATACAAACGTCGTCACCGAGCTCGTCGGCATCAGAAAGCCCTGCCACAGCGCCGTGAGCGAAACGCCGATCAAATGCGAAATCATCGCCATGCCCAAACCGAAATGACAGAACAGCGCAATCGTTGCCGAATTGCTTTCCTCATAGCGGTAAATTTTGCCGTCGCGAACGTATCCATAACGCGCCAGCAGCGCATCCAGCCCCGCCACCGTTTCATCGTAAACCCGTCCGACCGTACCCGCGGCATAAATCGAATGCGTACGCCACGCCTCAGGATCGTATAAATCCGCCTGCTTCGTCCAGTATTGCGGTGCAAGGTTCCAAGGGCAGCGCCGCTCGCCTGTGAACGGATCCACTGCGTATCCCCTGAATTCATGCAGCCAGTCCAATACCTCCGCTTCGCGATGCAAACGCTCCAGCGTAGGCTTCGCAGTCGCACGTGCACGTCCCATCGGCGAAACGTAAAAATCGCGAACGTCCGCCTTTTCCAGACGATCAGCAAGAATTTCCGCCTCGCGCCAGCCCTTTTCGGTAAGCGAATCGATCGAGTAATCCGGTTCGCCGTGGCGAATGATCAAAATTTTCATTTGAACCCCTCAGCTTTGCGTTTTTCACCATTATATCCCGCAAAGCCCGCCCGAGTCAACCCCATAAGCCCAAACTCGCAATCAAACGCATATGCTATCCGCTCAAACGATCCCCCTCAGTTCCAGCCCGAACATAGCAAATCGAGTCGCTATCCGACTCGATTTGCGTCAAATTGGGTACAAAACCCCTTTCCGAACCAAGAAAGAAATTGAGTCGCTTCCCGACTCAATTTCGATGCGACCAAGCGCGGCAGCAATCGTCAGGCGGCACTGCCGCCCTGCCCGTTAATCGGCGTACATCAGATTGGCGAATACATTGTTCGCCTCAAGCATCTCGCCGCTTACGCGAATCATCGTCGGGTAATCGCTGTCGTCAACATAGAACCAGCCGGAAACCTGCCCATCCATGGATTCAGCGTAAACCCAGTTTCGATTGTCCGTCGCTCCGAACGTAATTTTCGAACCCGCGGCAATCACACCGACCTCCGTCTCATCCGTTCGAGACGCCTGCAGCGGCAGATCAACCTTCGTTTCGGCAATCAGACCCATCGCGTAAACGTCCTGCGGAACTTCAGCCAAATGATATGTCTCTTCGTAATCCTCGCCGACCATCGCGCTGCCATACGCCAGAACGAACGTCGCAGGACGCGACCACGTGCCCAGCAGATCGGAGCGCAGTGTCGTCTCAATCATCCTTCCGGAGAAACTCATCCCCGTCGGCAGCGCCTCGATCGTGCCGGCATCATAAAGAACGCCATCCGAATAGAAATAGCAGTAGCTCACCGGATCGTCGCTCGGTCCGTATTCCGACGCGATAAACAGCGTGCCCATCAAACCGTCCGCATCGTAATATGCGTTACGCGGAATGCTTACCGCATAAAGATCCTCGCTCAACGAAATGCATTCGTCTCGCTTCACCGTCTTGTCGCCCACCGTCAGTACAAAACCGCCGTCGCCGTATTCGTCGCGCTTGGTCGTGAACGCCACCGGTTCTTCCGTGCCATCGCCGTCGAAATCGCCGGTCGCACCGTTTTCAAGCTTCATAAGCCCGCTCTCCGCACTCGCGGCAAACGGTACCGCAATCATCAGACACATCAGAATCGCAATCAGTTTTTTCATCTTTTACACCTCGTCTCATGCAAGATAGTTCTTAGACGTTTCCGGCATGACAAGTGTTCCAGTTTTTTCAAAGATTTCTGCTCTACGCTTCGTCGGTTGCAAGACGGCGAATGGCTGATTGCTTCCCGCCATGAAATGACCCGCGAACACCATATCGCATTCGTCGCGCTGATTTCTGACGATACGCTGCTTCTCCGCCGTCTCTACCCGGAATGGAATCTGGAAACGCGCCTGCCGAACTTCCGCCGCGGTACACTCCTGTATTATTGCACACAGCATGGGCTATTCACAAAAGCACTGTCAGAATCTTTTACAAACTCGAAGTAAATTCCAATAACCCCTCCGCCCAAACATAGTAAATTGCGCCGCTTCCCGGTGCAATTTACGGGAAATTGGGTACAAAGCACCATTTCAAACCAAGGAAGAAATTGAGTCGCTTCCCGACTCAATTTCGCCGCGACCAAACGCGGCAGCAATCGTCAGCGGGCACCGCCCGCCGCCCCAGGCATTCGGATTTCTACGCGCGTGCCTTCGTTGGGACGGCTTTCAATTTTTATGCCGTATTTTGAACCGTAGAATAAGCGAATCCGCTGCTGGATATTCGCAAGCCCGTAACCTGCCCCCGAGTCACCGCGTAAAAGACGGCGCACCGTCTCCTCATCCATGCCTACCCCGTCGTCTTCGATCGTAAATAGAAGATGATTCTTCTCTCGCACGGCGCGAATACATAGATTGCCCGCCTGATCGCCCTTTTCGCGAATGCCGTGCAGCACGGAGTTTTCAACAATCGGCTGAAGCACCATATGAAGAATCACACAGTCGCGCACCTCCGCCTCCGCCTCAATCCGATAAACAATGCTCCCCTTGAAGCGAATGTTCTGTAAATCAAGATACAGGCGCAGCTGCTCCAGTTCGTCGCTGACACGAATGAAATCCGATCCGTGATTCAGCGTGATCTTGTAAAAGCGCGACAGCGCCTGAATCGGTCGGTAAATCTCCGGAAGATTCTGATTAATCGCCTGCCAGTTGATCAAATCAAGCGTGTTGTATAAAAAATGCGGATTGATCTAACAGTTCAAAAGCTTCAGCTGATTGTTCCTTGCGCTGATCAGGGAATACGCAAATAGCCCCGTCACCACCGCCAACAGCAGGATCTCCGCCACCAGCAGCACCGCCTGAAGCAGATAGTTCGCAAGTATGTTCCGCGTCAGATTCGCGCGCGGCGCCAGGTAAACGAACCGCATCGCCGACGCGCCAATCTCGCCCACCGCAGCCAGATAGCTCCGTCCGTCCAGCGAAACATATTCATAGCTCGGTCTCGCAGCCAAGTCCAAGCCCTCCAGAAGCTCCTCGCCCGACGCGCCGCTTGAACAGATCACTCGCCCATCCGCATCCAGAAGAAAACAGCTCGCCCCATCGATCACAAGACCGCTGGACAAAACCTCTTCGATGCGCGCCCGCGATACGTCTACGCGCAAATACCCGATCGTTTTCGAAAAATCCAGCGCGTCCTGAAGCGGACAGATCAGACACAGCACGTCCCGCGCGCCCGAACCGAACGCTGCATCTGCTACATACCAGCGCCGAATATTCCTCTGCTCCATGTATTCCGAATACCATGATTCCTGCGGCGCAATATCCGCCTCCAGAAGAAATTTCCCATTGGGAATCACCATTTCGGACGGGAGATAAAATTTCAGTTCCGAAATTTCATCGGAAAACGAAAACGCGTCCACCAGCCCGCGCAGCTTCTGAAAATTTCGGCTCAGCGTCTGATAATCGTTCACGCGCCCGTTCGTCGGCAATACTTCGTCCTGAAGCGTTGTATGCAGCAGCACGTTCTGCGCAAGTCCGGCAGTCGTATCGTAAATGGAGGACAGCTGATTCTCCGCCTGCCGCGCCACACCGCAAACAATTTCCGCCGTATCCGCCAGATGCGTGTTCAGAAAATGCACGTTCGCAATCAGCGCGATCACCAGAAACGGCACAAACGCCGCCGAAAGGTAAATCAAAAACCGCGTCCGATAGCCCTCCATGCCGCACATCGCTGTATGAAACCTCCTCACAGCGATCACCTCCTGTACTCCGACGGCGTGCGACCGGTGTACTGCTTGAATCTTCGGGTAAAATAATCCGTATTGTCAATCCCGACCATCTCGCCAACCTCGCTCACCTTCCGCGCGGGATCAAGCAGAAGCCGCTTCGCGTGCTCCATTCGGATCTGATTTAAGTATCTGCCGATCGTCATCGACGTATGGCGCTTGAACAAGCTGCCCAAATAGCTTTCCGAAAAATGCAGCCGCCACGCCAGTGCCGCGATCGTAAACGACGGATTCGTGAAATTCGCCTCAATTTCGCGCTTTATTAAGTAAACTACTCGTCCGCTTTCGCTTAGGTCGCTCGCGAAACCAAACATTTGCCCGATGCGCGATAAGGCGAATGCGCGCATCTCTTCAAACGTCTCGATTCGCGCAAGCCCCGCATTCGCGTTTCCGCACGAAACGCCGCCGCGCTCGAAGCATTCCGCCGCCAGCCGCATCAGCTGTGCAACCGACATCCGCGCGTATTCTGGCGCGCACAATCGCGGCGAAACGAGCTTTTCCATTTCTGCTGAAACCAGCGCGCTCGCCTGCGAAAAATCGCCCGACTGAACGCATCCGGAAAATGCCTGAGCAAATTTCGCGTCAAACACTGCCGGCGGCGATTTCAGCACGAATTCATCCTGAATATCGCAGAAATGCGCTTTGGGGAAATAAAACTGGTATCCCTGTCGCGCAGCTGCCGATTCATAGGCGATTCCAACCTGACTCGCCGCATTTGCCTGCGCCCTCGTGACGAACGCCGCCGCACCCAGCCGCATCAGGATTTGCGCCGCGCCTGTCGTTTCCGCAGCACCTTCCGCGATTGCGACGAAATGCCTGCCCGCCGTTCCACAGAATACCTCCGTCCCAAGCGCAGTCTGGAGCGTCTTTCGGATTGCCTTGCTTTCCGGCATTTCAATGCGCCCGACGACGAACACCGAAAACCTTTTCCCGAATTCATCCGGCGCTGCGCCGTGCAGCAGGCTCAAAAAAGTGTGCTCATCCTCTTTTGCGCCTCCTGAACGCTTTTCCAATCGGATCATATCGACCGCGCGGCGCACCTCTGCGGAAAGCTCCTCCAAAATGATCGGCTTTTCGATAAATCCGACCGCATGCAGCTTCATCGCCGAGCGATAATAATCAATCTCCGAATAGGCGCTGATGAAAATAAGCTTTGCGCCCGGAAAGCGCTCGCAAAGCGTTCGCGCCATGGAAAGGCCGTCCATTTGCGGCATTCGAACATCGCTGATGATCACGTCCGGCTGATATTCTTCCGCCATGCAAAGCCCTTCGCGCCCGGTCGCCGCCTTGAATACCCGATCTACGCCCAGCTGTGCCCAGGGTAGATTTTTCTCAATTCCGTCGCGGACGTGCGCTTCATCGTCAACGATCAGCACCTTCATGATCGCATTCATCTCCGTTTTTTCTTTCATGATAGCACACCCGCCTTCATTTTTCAATACGATCATTATTTACTGTTTTCGTCGCAGTTTCGCGTATTTCGCATATTTTTTTCCGCTCAATTCAGGCAAATAATCGAATCTTCGAGGAATCGTGCGGATAATCGTGGTTTTGTTGGGTAGCATCCCGACCGCAATGCCGCTATAATAAAGTCAGCAAGGAGATGAGCATATGGGCAAATTCGTAAAGAATCTCGCGTTCGATTTCAAGCGCAACAAGGCGCTGCTTCTGATGGTTCTGCCGGTGGTCGCCTATCTGATCGTATTCAATTATGTTCCGATGGCGGGCGCGGTGATCGCATTCAAAAATTACAATTTCGGTCAGGGCATATTCAAAAGCCCGTGGTGCGGCTTTAACAATTTCCGCTTCTTCTTCCTGTCCGGAAAGGCGTGGCAGGTAACGAAAAACACGGTGCTGTACAACCTCGCGTTCATCGTAACGCAGAACGTGCTGGAAATTGCGGCGGCAATTTTCCTTTCCGAAATCGCCCGTCCGCGATTCAAAAAGATCGCGCAGGGCGCAATGTTCCTGCCGAATTTCATCTCGTGGGTCGTCGTCGGCGCAATCGCCTATAACCTTTTGAGCTATGATTTCGGCTTCATCAACAGCCTGCTCGCCCGCCTCGGGCTTCCGAAATGGAACGTTTACACCGACGCGAGCTACTGGCCGGGCATCTTCGTTTTCTTAAGCGCATGGAAGCACGTCGGCTACGGCTCGATCGTCTATCTCGCCGCAATCATGGGCATCAGCGCTGAAATTTACGAAAGCGCGGCGCTGGACGGCGCGAATGAATGGCAGAAAATTCGCTATATCACGCTGCCGGGCATCATGCCCACGTTCATCGTGCTTTTGATTCTCGCAATCGGCAATATCTTCCGCGGCAATTTCGATATGTTCTATCAGCTCGTCGGCACGAACGGCCTGCTCTACAATTCCACCGACGTAATCGACACCTACGTCTTCCGCTCACTGCTGACCAGCTACGAATTCGGAATGTCCTCCGCAATCGGTCTGTATCAGTCCGTGCTCTGCTCGGTTACGCTGATTGTCACCAACGCAGTCATTCGCCGGATCAGTCCGGAAAACGCGCTGTACTGACCATGGAAATCGCACTGCATTGATCATAAGGGGGCTCTGAAATCAAGTGAAAAACGCAAAGACGAACGGGGTTTACACCTCGAAAGACCGCAGGGCATTCAACATTCTCGCCTATGCATTCATCATTCTGATCGCCGTGCTGTGCGTGCTTCCGTTCTGGCTGGTGATCGTCGGATCGTTTACGTCCGAGGCGGAAATCTATTCGCGGGGCTATTCGCTGATTCCGCACGAATTTTCGCTGGAAGCATATCAGATGGCGTTCAAGTATCCCGATCGAGTGCTGCGCGCATATGGGATTACCGTATCGATCACCGCGCTCGGCACATTCCTGTCGCTTCTGATCACCTCCATGTGCGGCTACGCGCTCCAGCGCGACGACTTCAAAAGCCGTGGGTTCTTTACGATGTTCGTATTCTTCACGATGCTGTTCTCCGGAGGACTGGTACCGTGGTATCTGCTGATTACGAACTATTTGAAGCTGAAGGACACGTATCTGATTCTGATTCTGACGCAGCTGGTGAACGTGTTTTACGTAATTCTGATGAAGAATTTCATGAAGACCGTTCCGAAAGCGCTGATCGAGGCGGCGAAGATCGACGGTGCGGGCGAATTCTATATCTTCTTTCGCATCGTGCTGCCGCTGGTAAAGCCCGCGCTCGCCAGCATCGGAATGTTCACCGCGCTCAATTACTGGAACGAATGGCGAACCGGAATGCTGTTTTTGCAGAATTCCGATCTGTTCCCGCTGCAATATTACCTGTATCGATTGCTCAACAGCGTGGAATTCCTGAAAAATGCCACCGTTGCCATGAGTTCGGACATCTCCAGTCTCGATTTCCCCAGCGAAAGCCTGAAGCTCGCCATGACGGTCATCGCCACCGGCCCGATCATCTGCCTGTATCCGTTCCTTCAGAAATACTTCGTAAAGGGCATTACCATCGGCGCCGTCAAGGGCTGAACCTTAATTCCAATGCGCGCTGCGCAAACAATATTCTAAGGAGGGACTCCCATGAAAAAACTCACTCGCATTCTCTGCACGCTCCTTTCGGCGCTGATGCTGCTCTCGCTCATTCCCGCATCCGCCGACAGCGAACCGACCGAGCTGATCTTCTATTTCTTCGGCGAAGAACTGGAGGACGATAAGGTCGTGCTCGCCGCCGTCAACGAAAAGCTCGCCGAGAAGCTCGGCTGCACCATGAAGGTCGAATACATCCCCTTCGGCGAATTCAAGACGACCTACCCACTGCTGTTCGCGTCCCAGACGAAGATGGACGCGGTATTTAGCAGCTACTGGAGCGGCTATGCGACGCTCGCGGCAAAGAACGCCTTCATGCCGATCACCGAGGAAATGCTCAAGACCTACGCGCCGCTGACCTACGAAGACACGCCCGAATCCGTATGGGATCAGGCGCGCGTCAACGGCACGATTTACATGATCCCCCAGCTCTACATTGAAAACCTGCAGGGCGTAGTCGGCATTCGCGCGGATCTCCGTGAAAAATACGGTCTTCCCGAGGTCACGGACATCGCGTCCCTTGAAAATTACATGGCGGCGGTTGCGGAAAACGAAACGAGCATCGTTCCGCTGCTGACCAACACCATGAGCGGCTATCTGCGCGATATCCTGATGTTCAACACCTGCCAGTGGGCGGAGGACAGCAACTATTCCCAGCTCTGCGTCGCCTTTGATATTACGCAGGAAGCGCCGCAGCCGTTCTGCTATCTCTACACCGACGAATACCGCCAGGCGCTCGAAACGCTCTATCGCTGGAACCAGAACGGCTGGATTTCCAAGGATTCGCTTTCGAACACGAACACGAACCGCGAGAACATGGCGAACGGCAAGACCGCGGTCATGGTCGACAACTCCGGCACCGTCAATTCCGCAAACGAGGATCTGAAGAAGAACGGCGGAAACGAGCGTCTCGAAATGATCGATCTCTCCGGCGACAGCCTGCTTCTGCGCTACAAGACGACCGGCGGCGGTCTGTCCATCCCCACCAACAGCGCGCATCCGGAGCTGGTGCTTCAGGTGATCGATTACCTGCGCAACGATAAGGAGATGAACTATCTCATTCAGCGCGGCATTTACGGCGAAGACGCGCAGTGGACGTTTGCCGGCGAACTGAACGAAGACGGTTCTCTCAACGAAAACGTAATCGCCAGCGGCGCGCGCAGCTCGCTCTACGGCGGCAACTGGATCTGCTGGAGCGCGTTCCGCAACTGGGATTATCAGACGCTGCCCGCCGAGCAGAACTGCATTCCCGGCTATCGCCAGATTTATGCCGACATGAACGACCGAAGCATCAACAACATCATGCAGGCGTTCGTGTTCGACAGCGCGAATTACCAGAACGAGCTCGCCGCGATCAAGAGCGTTTATGATGAATTCGGCACGCCGCTGACGCTGGGCTTCGTCAATCCCGACGGCGGTCTCGATCAGTTCATCCAGCAGATGGAAGCCGCCGGTCTGAAGACCGTCCTGAACGCCTATTATGAGCAGGCGGCCGCCTATCTGGAAGCGAATAAGTAATCCATTCTCAAAACCATGCGCCCGCCACAGGCGGGCGCGTTTGTAAAAATTCAATCGGGCGGCGCAATTTCTCAATCGCTTCAACCGTCAAACGCCCGATCGTCGTCTCATATCCTCCCGACTTTCCGAAAGGAGCGCTATCATGCACCCGAGATTTACCGGCTATCCCAAAACCAACGATCAGAAATGGTTCGCCGTGCGCAAGGGCTTCGATCTGCCCGAGGCGTACTGGCAGGAATTCATGGCGGAATACAAGCCCATGTGGGATTTCTGGCAGAAGGATTTCCGCACGTTTGACCCCAATCCTCAGCCCATTTGGGGCGAATCCGGCACGCCTGGCTTCCGCGCCGATTTCAATCAGCCCGAGCCATCCGTCGGCGTTCGCATTCATTCCGGCGCGCCGCGCAGCATGATTCTCGTCTGTCCCGGCGGCGGCTGGTTCTGGAAGGCGTGCTATGAAGGCACCGTCGTCGCCGAGCATTTTTATAACGAAGGCTTCAACGTCGCCGTGCTCGATTACCGCGTCAACCCCTACCCCAGCACCGCGGCGTGCGAGGACGCCATGCGCGCAATGCGCTATCTCCGCGCAAATGCCGAGCGATTGAATACTCTGCCCGATAAAATCGCAATGATGGGCTTCTCCGCCGGCTCGTTCCTCACCGGTCATTGCGCGACCATGCCCCCGGACGGCGATCCAAATGCCGCCGATCCCGTCGCGCGCGCCTCCAGCCGTCCGGACGCCGCCGTGCTCTGCTATGGCGCGGGCAGCGGCCTTCCCGTCTCAAAAGGGCTCCTCGGTTACGACCGCGAAGCGCAGAAGCAGCTCTCGCGCACGGCAATCGAACGCAATGTCAATGCGGATTGCCCGCCGTTTTTCATCTGGCAGTGCGCCGGCATGGACGACCCGCGCAACGCAACGCAGTTTGCCGACGTCCTCGCCGCCTGTGGCGTACCGTTCGAACTGCATATTTTTCCCTATGGCAACCACGGAACCGCCCTCTCCAACGAGCTTCACCCCGACCCCCGCGCCAACGACCCCCACGTCGCCCATTGGACGAAGCTCTGCACGGAATGGCTGAGGCTGTACGGATTCTAACGTAAATACCCGCCCAATCTCGGGCGGGTTTATTATTGGTAAAACACGCTGAAAAAGCGGCGCACGGCAAGAAAACATGGATTGCACGGATGATTACTACAAGTGTGCATATGGCAAATTATAGTTGCAGAAGCGTTACCGGCTGAACAGCATAGAAGAAAAGCCTCGTTTTAAGCGGATTGTGATATAGATTCAGCCAGAACAATCGTGAACAACGCCAGAACCATCTTCATACCCGTCTCCTATCTTCAATCGCAAATTCAGCACGTTCGTATTCTACTGCAAGCCTTCCGGCACTGTCAAGAATTTCAGCGTCTTCTTCACAGCATCAGGAAGCATATGCCGTCTGGATTGCGGTTGCCTGTCGTACCATTCAATGCCTTCCCGCGCGCACCATCGTTTCGCCGCACATATCTTAAATTCCTCCAGAAAATCATCCAGCGGAAGGATTCTCGAATCACCCCACATTGAATCAAATAGAATATCAGCTTCCCTATAGAAAGCCTTCTCCTCGTCCGAATCTCCGAAAGGAACGCCTACAGCCCCCGTTTCTCCGGCAAATTCAAATCGCGGAAAACGTTCCAGCAAATCGCCCGCATCCACGATTCCCAAATCCTGTGCGAGCTCCAGATAGCATCGATAAATCGGCGCTGCCGAATAATGCGGAATTCTCTTCGGAGATTTCAGCTTCTCCACCTCCGATACAACGGAAGCGCGATATAAAGTATAGGTTTTCCCCGTATCCAGATCGAGGACAACCGGAAACCACCAGAATAAACTTAGGGCGATTGAACATATATTATATTTCATATTGCCCCCCTCCTTTGCGCTACCACGCCAAATGCGGCAGCAGATTTCGCGGCGTAAACGCTGCAAGTATTTGCGAAGCGAGTTCCTGCCGAGGTATCCATTCCCCTTTTTCGCGCAAGGCGCAAAGCAGCGGCGACGAAACGCATTCAGCCTCCTGCGCACATTTCACGTACTGCGTTTTCAGTTCATCCGTTCGCCCCGCCAGAAAGAGTATGTCCAGCAAACACGCGGCGGCAAGATCGCCCTGCGGAAGCTCCGACGTATAGCTTTCCAGCGCGCGGGACGCAAATTCGCGCGTTTTCTTCGCATCTCTCAGCACGGCGGCGGAGTAAGCGCAGATCACGCTGCACCAGAAGATTCTTGCATGATCCGCACAGGTTTCCCAGTGAAAAGCGGCGGCGCATGAAAGAACCGTCTCATAGTGTGCAAGCAGATAGCCCTGCTCCATCAGGTTCCATGCAAAGCGCGCATTGCCCATGTCGAGCGCCAATGCCCTTTCACAGAACGGAAAAGCAAGCGCCGGTTTCCACTCCTTGGCGTAGGATTCGCCAATCGCCGTCAGGATTTCCGCATCCTGCGGCTTTACGCGAAGGGCGCGCTTCAAATGCCTGCGCGCACGGCGGAATGAAACCTTTCTTTCTATATATCTGCCCCCGCCAAGCGCGTATGTCCCGCCAAATTCGAGGTAATACACGCCCAGCAGGTATTCAACAACGTCCGTCGGATAAAGTCCCTTCAATGCGCGAATCAGCCGCTCGGTCAGCGCCGGCTGGTTGATGCACATGAGGTGCTTGATCCAATCGATGATTTCATCGTTTTGTTCCGAATAAAGCCTTTTACGTATATTCATGGCTTATTCCTCTCGCCGGTTCATGCAGGCACGGTCATCAATGCCGAGATTTCCAAGGAGGAGGAGTGTCCTTTTACATTGCAATCTCCCTGTACAGCAGCAAATTGTATTCGGGAACGTATACGGCTAGCTGGAAATGGGGTGAGCCGTAGATATCGCCCTTCGTTTCCGGTGTTTCCTTGCGCCTTTTATAGTGCTGATTGTACACGTCGATAAAAATCCACTGGCAATCGTAATTCTGCGTGTATTCAATCATCTCGCGATCAAATTCGTCGTATTTGCTCAGAATTCGGTCGTAAGCGATTTGCTCCGGAATTGGCTCGGAGCGCCAGCCCTTTTCGGTCAGCTTTTGCGTCAGCGGCTCCCGATTGGACAGCTTGAATTTGAGTGCCAGATCCATATCGCTGATCGCCATGAAATCGTTGATGATTTCAACATCCTCGATCTGAAAGCAACGACCGAGCTTGTTCCGGATTCGAGAAGCAAACGGAACGGCGTTGGCTCTGTTGTATGCATACCAGCCGCCCAGCACAATCATCATGCAGACGATCAAAACGATAATTACAATTCGCTTCTTCATAGTCTCCTCCTATTTTTCAGGAATAATGAACAGCAGGAAAATAGATTATGGCTCGATGCGCGCCCAATGTCCAAATCCATATTTACGCCCTCCCATCCAGCAGCTTGCTATAGCTGCTTTGCAGGCGCCACACCCAGATTCCATATCATAGCTATACCCACGATTGCGAAAGGAGCTACATTTACCAATAGCATCAACAAGTGATCTATTGATAGCAATCGACTCCTCCGCGCATCTTACCCGCATTCTACTACAATATTGCCCGCGCTGTCAATGATTCCCATAATATCTCCATAGACAGGGCACTGGCAGATTGGATTTCTGCGCGAGGAAGTGTCTCGAATGGAGGTCACGCCCGATGAGTATCATGCCCGCCGCGCCATCATGCGCAGTGTTGCAGACCGGAACATGAAAACAGTCAGTCTGGAGATACAGAAGGGCGATGAATCTACAATTATCAAGATTGAAACGTCGGCGCTTCGTTGTATGGATGACTCCTATTATAATCCATGGCGCATGGAAGGGATATTCTCGCCAAAGACGAACACACCTCTGACACAACTCCACGCCAGCCAATTCTTTTCAAACTCGCCAAGATAAAAGTGTGGAGCATCAGGCAATAAATTCCTTGCCTTTGGAGGAAATGAGAGGGAGGAAAAATGCCAATGTTAAGTTTT
>OLPR01002532.1_pt1 | contig 13317 bp, 11 predicted proteins | sample 1672761 | NCBI WGS metagenome assembly OLPR01 (sample SAMEA3136721, study PRJEB25190) | human gut metagenome | biome: human gut; feature: human-associated habitat; material: faeces | place: Austria | collected 2013 | reverse complement strand
TTCCGCAGGAATTCGTGAAGATCATCAACGAAAACGGCGGCAAGATGCCCGACGCGGTCGGCATCCCCGAGGAGCAGCTTCGTCAGGCGGCGAAGGGCGCGGTCTGCAAGATCAATATCGACTCTGACCTGCGTCTTGCGATGACGGCGTGCATCCGCCAGTACTTCAACGAGCATCCGGATCATTTCGATCCCCGTCAGTACCTCAAGCCCGCACGCGTTGCGATCAAGAACATGGTCGAGCACAAGCTGGTCGACGTTCTGGGCTGCGACGGCAAGGCATAATCGCTTCTATATAATAATAGGTAGCGATACAATCAAGCGGCTTCGTCCGATGGGCGGAGCCGCCTTTTACAACAAAGGAGGGCGCGGCTATGCCGTCGTATTATCGCAGTAAAAAGAAAAACGCGCGCGCGATGATTGAAAAGCGCATCGCGCTGATTGCGGCGGTCGCCGTGCTGCTCGTCGTAATGATCGTTCTGCTCAGCCGCTGTTCGCGCGGAAAGGATGTAACGACGGCAAACGCGCCTGTGCCGACGCCGGAACCGTCCGCAGTCGCGGCAATCAGTGCTTTGACCCCAGAGCCGACACTCGCGCCCACGCCGACGCCTGCCCCGACGCAGCGTGCCGACATTCCGTTTGCGTATACCGCGTCGACGGATCCCGATCGCGCGGCGCGCGCGATTACCCGTCCGGTTGCGGACGAGGGCTGGCTTCCGATCTTCAAAAAGGCGGAAACGGACGAGAAAATTGTCGCGATTACGGTTGATGACTGTTTTCAGATCAACAATCTGAAGGAAATCATTCAGCTCGCAATCGATAACGGCGGTAAGCTCACGATTTTCCCGATCGGTCAGCAGGCGCTGCGCGAAAGCCATGCGCCCGTTCTGAAAGCAGCGTGGGAAGCGGGAATGGAGCTGGAAAACCATACGTTCACGCACAACGGTCTTTACTACGCTACGGACGAGGAGCTCGCGAACGAGATTTACGTTCAGAATTACGCGCTGAATTATATCCTCGGGGGCGAATACGAATGCCATTTTCTGCGCCCCCGCGGTGGCGACGCGCGTGCCGATCAGCGCATTCACGCCTATTGCAAGCAGATGGATTACGCAGGCATCGCGCATTGGACGTATTCTGGGCGCGAAGAAGGCATCATGCAGAAAATTACGCCCGGCGCGATTTATCTGTTCCATTGCACGGATGAGGATTTGAGAATCCTGCGCGAATTTATCCCCGAGGTTGCGCGCCAGGGCTATAAGATGGTGACGATGAACGAGATGTTCGGCTATGAGGACAACGCGTTCACCCCGAAGGAAATCGCTTACGGAATGCCTGAGGTTCCGCCGCTTGAGCCTTATGAGGAAGTGCCCGTCGAATTCAAGAAGGGCCGTCATGCGTACGGCGTATTCAAGATTCAGGCGCGCCTGAAGGAACTCGGCTATCTTCAGGACGATCCGGACGGCATTTTCGGCGATAATACCGTGATGGCGATTGCATATTTCCAGCAGGCGGCGAGCCTTGAAATCACCGGCGTGGCGATGATTGAGACGCAGGAAAAGCTGTTCGCTTCCGACGCGCCGCGATACGGCGGATAAACTGTTGATTTTTTGTGATGTCAAGCATTTTCGCTTGACATCGCATTTGTTTGGCGTTATAATGAAGAAGCTGTCAAGCGAAAATGCTTGCGGGGGTGCGGAAAGTGACGGACATGAATGAACGGGTAAAGCTGAATTACCTGCTGGATTTCTATGGCCCGCTCCTGACCGATCACCGGCGCGAGCTGCTCGGGCTTTACTGCGAGGAGGATCTGTCGCTTCAGGAAATCGCCGATCAGATGGCGATCACGCGCCAGGGCGTTTCGGACGCGGTCAACAAAGCGCGCAGGCAGCTGGACGATTACGAACGGAAGCTCGGGCTGGTCGCGCGGTATCAGGCGCTGATCGAGGAAGCCCGCAGCGGACTTGAAGCGCTGAACGCCGTCTCGGATGCGGGGGAGAGCATTCCCGCGATCGAGATCGCCAAACGGGCGCTGGATAACATATTGCAGATCGAGAGGTGAGCGCATGGCGTTCGAGGGATTGACCGATAAGCTCCAAAATGCGTTCCGAAAGCTGTCCAGCAAGGGCAAACTCACCGAGGCGGACGTCAAAACCGCAATGCGGGAAGTGCGCATGGCGCTTCTGGAAGCGGACGTCAACTACCTGGTGGTCAAGGACTTCGTCAAAAAGGTGACTGAGCGCGCGATCGGCGCGGACATTCTCGCGAGCCTGACGCCCGGCCAGCAGGTGATCAAGATCGTCAACGAAGAACTGACCGAGCTGATGGGCGGCCAGAATGCGAAGCTCACGTATTCGCCGCAGGTGCCGACGATCTATATGCTCTGCGGCCTTCAGGGCGCGGGCAAAACCACCATGGCCGGCAAGCTCGGCAACATGATCAGGAAGAACGGCAAAAAGCCGCTTCTGGTCGCGTGCGACGTGTACCGTCCGGCGGCAATCAAGCAGCTGCAGGTGGTCGGCGGTCAGGTCGGCGTCGAGGTGTTCGAGCGCGGACAGGGCGATCCGGTGAAAATTGCGAAGGAAGCGGTTGAATACGCAAGGTATTACGGTCGCGATCCGGTGATTATCGATACGGCAGGCCGCTTGCACATCGACGAAAACCTGATGCAGGAGCTGCGCGACGTGCGCGATACCGTGCATCCGCAGGAAATCCTGCTGGTCGTCGACGCGATGACCGGTCAGGACGCGGTCACGGTTGCGAAAACGTTCAACGACAATCTCGGAGTGGACGGCGTAATTCTGACCAAGCTCGATGGCGATACCCGCGGCGGCGCAGCAATTTCGGTTCGCGCGGTAACGGGCAAGCCGATCAAATTTGCCGGCATTGGCGAAAAGCTGACGGACATCGAGCCGTTCCACCCTGACCGCATGGCGAGTCGAATCCTCGGCATGGGCGACGTACTGAGCCTGATTGAAAAGGCGCAGGACACGTTCGATGAAAAGGAAGCCAGCAAGCTCGTCACGAAGGTTCGCACGAACAGCTTTACCCTCGAGGATTACCTCGACCAGATTCGACAGCTTGGCAAAATGGGTTCGATTACGGACGTTCTGAAGATGATTCCGGGAGTTGGAAGCAAATTGAAGGACGTCGAGATCGACGAAAGCAAAGTGACCAGGGCGCAGAAGAAGAACGAAGCGATCATTCTTTCCATGACGCGCATGGAGCGCCGGAATCCGGACATTCTGAATGCGTCACGCAAACGCCGCATCGCCGCCGGCAGCGGAAGTACCGTGCAGGACGTAAACCTGCTGCTGAAGCAGTTTGAACAGGCGCGCGATATGATGAAGAGCATGATGGGCGGCGGAAAGCGTCGGATGCGTATTCCGTTTGGCAGAATGCCCAAATAATCAATAACTATGGCGAAAGCCGTAATTATACTTTTCAAGCAGTGAATATCAAGGAGGAACACCACAATGGTTAAGATTCGTCTGAAGAGAATGGGCATGAAGAAGAAGCCCTTCTACCGTCTCGTCGTTACCGACAGCCGCAACGCCCGCGATGGTCGTTTCATCGAGGAAATCGGCTACTACAATCCCGTTTCCGAGCCCGTTGAGCTGAAGATCGACGAAGAGCGCGCGAAGTACTGGATCGGCACCGGCGCGCAGCCCACCGATACCGTTCGCGGCCTTCTGAAGAAGGGCGGAGTTCTGTAATCATGGTTGAATTGGTAAGTTATATTGCCAAGTCGCTGGTCGAGAAGACGGATGCGGTGGACGTTCGCGCGGTGGAAACCGACGAAGGTGTGACCATCGAGCTGCGCGTCGATCCGGACGACATGGGCAAGGTCATCGGCAAGCAGGGGCGCATCGCCAAGGCGATCCGCACGGTCGTTAAAGCGGCGACCGCGAAGGATGAAAAGCCTGTGTTCGTCGAAATCGTCGAAGAGGACGAGTGACCAATTCAAAAGAGCGGCTTGCGGCTTTCATAGGTCGTTTTTTAACAAATTTCGCTTTGAATGGAAGAAACAAATTCTTGCAATTTTACTTTCGTTCGAGTATAATGAAGGAACAAAAAAGTTGGAGGTGTATTTACTATGGCATATGTAATCAGCGATGAATGCGTATCCTGCGGCGCTTGCGCGGAGAACTGCCCCGTGAACGCGATCAGCGAAGGCGAAGGCAAGTATGTGATCGATGCGGATACCTGCATCTCTTGCGGTGCTTGCGCGGAGAACTGCCCGGTTGGCGCGCCCACCGAGGAATAATCCGGAATATGCGATTGCGGCGTTCGAAAGAACGCCGTTTTCTTTTGCCCGAAATTGGATGAAAAATGAAAACTTCGCTTGTAATTCCAACAATATTTATATATAATGTAGATAATGAAACGATTCTGTGAATCCAGATGGGAGGATAGCGTATGACAAACGATTTTCTCAGGCGCGCGGAGGCGCTCGTCGCACAGATGACGCTGGAGGAAAAGGCTTCTCAGCTCCGATACGACGCGCCGGCGATTCCGCGGCTCGGAATTCCTGAATACAACTGGTGGAACGAGGCGGCGCACGGTGTTGCCCGCGCGGGCACGGCGACGGTGTTTCCTCAGAATATCGGCATTTCCGCGACGTTTGATTTGCCGCTCGTTTCGAAAATCGGCGAAGTCGTGTCCACGGAAGCGCGCGCCAAATTCAATATGCAGTCCGCGCTGGGCGACCGCGATATTTATAAGGGGCTTACATTTTGGGCGCCGAATGTGAATATCTTCCGCGATCCGCGCTGGGGGCGCGGGCAGGAAACCTACGGCGAGGACCCGTATCTGACCGCGCGAATGGGCGTAGCTTACGTTCACGGCATTCAGGGAAGCGGCAAATACCTGCGCGCCGCCGCGTGCGCAAAGCATTTCGCCGTGCATTCCGGTCCTGAAAAACTTCGCCATGAATTCGATGCGGAGGTCAGCGAAAAGGATTTGCGCGAAACGTATCTTGCCGCGTTCGAAGCGCTGGTAAAGGAAGCGAAGGTCGAAGCGGTTATGGGCGCGTACAATCGCTTCCGCGGCGAACCATGCTGCGGCTCGAAGTTGCTTTTGAAGAAAATCCTGCGCGATGAATGGGGATTCGACGGCCATGTCGTGTCTGATTGCTGGGCGATCAGCGATTTCCATTTACATCACCATGTGACCGCAACCGCGCCGCAGAGCGCGGCAATGGCGATGGAAGCCGGCTGCGATGTGAATTGCGGCAATACCTATCTCCATATCCTTCAGGCATATCAGGACGGACTCGTGACCGAAGAGCAGATTACCCGCGCCGCTGTTCGCCTGATGACCACGCGGATGCGGCTGGGGCTTTTTGATTCGGATTGCGAATACGATTCCATTCCATATTCGGAAAATGATTCGGACGCGCACGCGGCGCTCGCGCTCCAGACGGCGCGGGAGAGCTTCGTGCTGCTCAAAAACGACGGCGTTCTTCCGGCAAACCTCGATCAGATTCGCTCGGTTGCGGTCATCGGACCGAATGCGAACAGCATTCCCGCGCTAGAGGGCAATTACAACGGAACTTCGTCGCGCTATGTCACCTTTTTAGAGGGCATTCGTGCGGCGTGTGCGGAAAAGGGCGTGCGCGTGTTCTATTCCGAGGGCAGCCACCTGTACAAAGACCGCGTTCAGGGACTCGCGAGATCCGGCGACCGGCTTGCGGAAGCGAAATATCTCGCTCAAACGTGCGATCTGACGATCCTCTGCCTCGGACTGGACGCTTCGATCGAAGGCGAAGAGGGCGACGCGGCGAGCTATTCCGATTCCGGCGACAAGCGGGATCTGGAGCTTCCGGAATGCCAGAGAAAGCTGATTGCCGCGGTTCAGTCTGCGGGAAAGCCGTTCGTGACCGTCGTGGCGGCGGGCAGCGCGCTGCGCGTGGAGGAGGGCAACGCCATTCTGTACGCGTGGTATCCCGGACAGGCGGGCGGAGCGGCGCTTGCGGAAATCCTGTTCGGAAAGGTTTCACCGTCGGGCAGATTGCCGGTTACGTTCGTGCGCTCGGCGGATGAGCTTCCGGAATTTACGGATTATTCGATGAAAAAACGCACGTATCGATATATCGAAAAAGAGGCGCTGTATCCGTTTGGATTCGGACTATCCTACGCCGAATTTGAATATTCGGAGGCGGAAATCGCCGATCAGACCGCGTTTGTAACGCTGAAAAATGTCGGCAAAATTCCCGCAGCGGAGGTCACACAGCTGTATGTGAAGCGTCCGGACAGCCCGTTCGACGCACGAAACGCGAGTTTGTGCGGATTTGTCAGAACATTGCTTGCGCCCGGCGAAGCGAAGAGAATCGCTATTCCGATTCCGGATGCGGCATTCGAGGCTGTAAACGACGAGGGCATACGCGTGTCCGCGGGTGAAAGATTTGTGTTTTCAATCGGCTCGACCCAGCCGGATGCGGCGAGCGTTCGGCTCATCGGGCGCGCGCCGATTCAAGTGGAGCTGAAACGGAAGTAAGGAGGAATTTGATATGCTGAATATCCCGAAGGTGAAAATGGGCGTCGTCGCGGTGAGTCGCGATTGCTTTCCGATTGCGCTTTCCGAAAGCCGCCGCCGCGCGGTGGTCGAAGCGCTCCGACAAAAGGGCGGCGAGATTTACGAATGCCCGGTGATCGTAGAGGGCGGCATCGATTCAAATGTGATCGACGCGCTGAACGACATAAACCGCGCCGGCGTGAACGCACTGGTCGTGTATCTGGGCAATTTCGGTCCCGAGCATCCCGAGGTGCTGCTGGCGAAGAAATTCGGCGGCCCCGTGATGTTCATTGCCGCCGCCGAGGAGACGATCGACGTGCTTTCGAGCAATCGCGGCGACGCCTACTGCGGAATGCTGAACGCGGGCTACAATCTGAAGCTCCACGGCGTGCGCGCGTATATCCCCGAATATCCGGTTGGCACGGCGGAGGAATGCGCGGAAATGATGCTTGAATTCGTGCCGATCGCACGCGCAATGCTGGGGCTGAAGGAGCTCAAGATCATTTCATTCGGTCCGCGCCCCGCGGACTTTTACGCCTGCAACGCGCCGATTGCGCCGCTGTTTGAGCTGGGCGTGAACATTCAGGAGAATTCGGAGCTGGATCTGCTCGTCGCCTACCGTAAGCACGAGGGCGACAAACGCATTCCGGAAAAGATTCGCGAAATGGAAAAGGAACTCGGCGAGGGCAATCGGATGCCCGGCGTGCTGCCGCGGCTTGCGCAGTACGAGCTGACGCTGATGGACTGGATTGAAGCAAACCGCGGCAGCGCGAAATACGTTGTGATGGCGAACAAGTGCTGGCCGGCGTTCCAGACGGAATTCGGATTTGTGCCGTGCTATGTCAATTCGCGGCTGACGGCGATGGGCTATTGCGTCGCGTGCGAGGTGGATATTTACGGCGCGCTGTCCGAATACATCGGAACCTGCCTGTCTGGAGAACCGGTGACGCTTCTGGACATCAACAATACCGTGCCCGCAGAGATGTACGAGCGCTTCATCGCCGGCAAATTCCCGTATCGCCTGAACGAGACGTTCATGGGCTTCCATTGCGGCAATACGCCGATGTGCCGGTTGGTGAAGGGCGAAATGCGCTATCAGCTGATCATGAAGCGCAGCCTTGAGCCGGAAGGCGAGCCGGACATCACGCGCGGAACGCTCGAAGGCGCGATTGCGCCCAGCGAAATCACGTTCTATCGTCTGCAGGGCAATAAGGACGGTCAGCTTCAGGCGTATGTCGCGGAGGGCGAGGTTCTGCCGGTTGATCCGCAATCCTTTGGCGGCATCGGCGTGTTCGCGATTCCGGAGATGAACCGCTTCTATCGCCATGTGCTGATTCAGGAGGGCTATCCGCACCATGGCGCAGTGGCGTTCAGGCACGTCGGCAAGGCTTTTTTCGCGTTGATGCAGGTGCTCGGTATTCAGAAGGTCGGCTTCAATCAGCCTGCGGGAATGCTGTATAAAACCGAAAATCCATTTAAGTAAATTTGATCGAAGGGAAACCGACCGCGCGCCGGTTTCCCTTTTTGTGGCAAAAATTCGACAATAATTTGAAACAACCCGCCTTTGGAAGGAAAAGAAATCATATTTAGCGAATTTTATACTTGATTATATATTGTCATTTGAAACGAAAGGCGGAGAAGTATGCGCAAAATCGGCAGGCGCATCGCGGCATGGATTGCGGCGATTGCGATTTTATTTGCGTTTGAAGCGCATATTCCCGTTTACGCGGAAGAAAATGGCATGGTGCGCGTGTGGCTGACGCGCTTCGGTGCAAATCCGACGATCACCATTTGCCCAACCTGCGATTATTACCTCGCTGATATGCCGCTTAGACGTGTGTCCGCCGGCAAAAGCGCGACCTTTACCAATAACGGTGGCACAATTTCCATGACCGTCGGCGATTCAACCGTTTATCTCGGCGGAACCGCGCGCCTGAACCGCAGCCGCGCAGGGAAAGAGGGAATTGTGTTCCAATCGCCGAGCGACGCGAATCGCTATTGCGGCGATCTGATTCTGGTTGCGAACGGAACCGGAATTTCGATTGTTCTGGATATTTTCGTCGAGGATTACCTTTACGGCGTGGTCGGCTATGAGATGTCGCCCAGTGATTCCCTTGAAGCGCTGAAAGCGCAGGCGATCGTCGCGCGCAATTATGCGCTGCGGCATCGGCGTGATCGGACGAAATATGCCTACGATCTGACCGACAATTCGACGAATCAGACGTTCAAGGGTCTAAGCAGCTCTTCCAGATTTGCAAACGTGCTCCGCGCGGTCGACGAGACGCGCGGTCAGACGCTCTATTATGGAAACAGCCTCGCGAATTGCTATTACGGCGCGTCGAACGGCGGCCAGACCGAATCGACGAAGAACGCGTGGGGCGGCACGCTCGCTTACAGCGTCGTTCGCGACGATCCGTATGATTACGCCGGAAAAGGCAAGCTAAAAACCGCGACGATTCGCGGGGACGCGAAAAACCTGAACGCCCAGCTCGAACAGGCGCTGATCAGCGGCGTTTCCCAAAAAGCGGCGAACAACGGCGTTTCGGTCGAAGAGGTCAGGATTGAATCCATCGATTCGATTGCGCTGACCGACGCGCGATTTGCAGCGCCGAGCCGCCTGTACCAAACCGCAGTGTTTACCGTGACCGCCGCAGTGCGCAATCAGGAGGGCGTTTATGCGACCAGAACGTGTGAAGTACGCGTGCCGGTTTACGGCGGGCTGGAATCGTGGTATGGGCTTTCGATCAATTCGGGCAAGAATGAAACCGTCTGGGTTGAATCGGACGGCAACACGTTCACGATTCGAATGGGTAGAAACGGGCACGGCGTCGGGATGAGTCAGACCGGCGCGCAGGTCATGGCTAAGAATTACGGTATGACCGCCTCCGAGATTCTCGATTTTTATTACCCCGGCTGCCGGATTCAGGCAATTGCGCTTTCGGATTCAACAGCGGACGCGGCGACGCCCAACGCGATCGCCCTTGCGCGAACGGGCGCGGAATGTGCGCTGTATGAATCGGCGGATATGAATGCCAATGTGATTGCCACGATCGACGCGGGCGAAACGGTTCAAATTTATGCCTCCGCCGGTGAATGGGCGGCGGTCGGCTGTGGGAATACTGCTGGTTATATTCTCGCGAGCGGCATTTCCGAATGCGTTCCGATGGGCGAAACGATGCAGCGGGAAGATAATCTCATCGCAGTTGTGAGCGATTCGAACATCAGTTTGAAATATCTGCCGATCGAATCGTCCGGAACGATTGCAAAGCTGAACCGTGAAGCCGTCGTTTCCGTCTATTTCTATACGGAGAATTGGGCGGCGGTTCTGACGGCGGACGGACTGCGCGGCTATGTGCGCCTGAACGCGCTTTCACGGAAAACGGAGCCTACGCCTACGCCGACCGACGAGATTTACGAAATCAGCGGCGAATGGTATGCACGCGTGATTCAGAATCGGGTGAATCTGAGCAGCAGTCCGTCCGCAAATGCGGAAGCGATTGAAGTGCTTTCGATGGGCGCTTCTGTGCGCATTTACGCGCATACGTCCGAATGGGCAGCGGTGGAAACGGCGGCAGGCAATCGCGGATTCGTGCCGCTTTCGTCGATCACACTTCAGCCACAGACGACCGAAACGCCGCAACCGGAGGTGAAAACGCTCTCCGGAACGTGGTATGTTCGCGCGACGGAGAATGTCTATCTGCGGAGCGGCCCGCGTGCGGACGGCGATATTCAGGAAACGATTCTGAAGGGCGCAATCGCGCGGATTTACGCCTATACGTCCGAATGGGCGGCGCTCGAGACCGCGGCAGGCAATCGCGGCTACGCGCCGATTCGTTCGCTTCGTCTGATCGCCGCGCCGAATCAGGAAGGCGAGAAGGTCTATACAATTCACGGAGAACGCTATGCGGAGGTCACTGCGCACGAGATCGTCATTCGCGAAAGCGCGAGCAACGACGCGGACATTGTCGCAACACTCCAAAAGGGCACGACCGTGCGCGCGTATGCGTATACCAGCAAATGGGTGTCAGTCGAAACGTCGCTCGGGCAAAAGGGCTATATCGCAATCGGCGCGCTGAAGCTGCTTCCGGAAGTGAAAAACGAACCGGAGGGCGGCGCGGTGCAGGCGGTTCGCGGAACGGTTTATCGATATGTTTCCGAAGCGTCGGCGAAAATGTACGCATCGTGCAGTGCATCGTCGGCAGTCGTCGATCGGCTGGCGTATGGAACGCGCGTGCAGATCGGCGCATACAATTCGGTTTGGGCATGCGTAAAAGCGAACGGCCAGTATGGATTCGTCCGAATAAGCGCGCTGAGTGCGAAATCGCCGGTCGCGTCGTCTGCGCAGGATGTAATCTTGGTGGAATGCAGCGCCGAAGCCGTGAGAAACGCGTATGCATATGCGCGACCAGATGCGTCGGCGGGCGCGATCGGCGTGTTCCCGAAGGGACAGCGGGTTACGGTTTATGCATACAACAACGCTTATGCTTATGTGCGCGCGGGAAAATACAGCGGATTTGTAGCGCTCGCGGATTTGCGGGTGGTCGTTTAAGGGGGCGAATGTATGAAAGGGAGAATGCGGCGCATCGGCGCGATTTTGGCGGCGGCAGCGTTTTTTGCCGGCGGAGCGGCGGAAACGGAGATGACCGGCGAACAGATCTGGCAGCTGGAACAGGCGCTTTACAAGCTCGGCTATCACAGCGCCGAATGTGATATGCGTCTTGACGAGGAAACGCAGCGCGCGATTCGGAATTTCCAAATCGCGAACGAGCTTGAAGTCACCGGCGAACCGGACGACGAAACCGTAAGGCAAATCAATTCCGATAAAGCAATTTCCGAAACGGATTATCTGGAGGCACTCGCGAAAAAGAGCGCGGAAAGCCGCGAACTCAAGCTTGGCAGCTCCGGTTCGAGCGTATCTGCGCTTCAGAAGAAGCTGAAAGCGCTCGGCTATTATTCAAACGGAAGCGATGGAGAATTCGGCGAGGGCACGAAGGCGGCGGTCATGCGCTTTCAGATGGCGAACGGTCTGGAACAGACCGGCATCGTGGACGCGTCCACGCGTCTTAGACTGGACGACGATTCGCCTATCAGCTTTAGCGCATTTCTGGAAGCATCCAGCGCGTCGCCCGGACAGTCCGGCGCGGCGGTTCACGCGCTTCAGAAGCGTTTGCTTGCACTCGGATATTACGACGGCGCGTGTACCGGCAGCTTCGGCGATGAAACGCAGCAGGCGGTTTCGCAGTTTCAGCGTTTCAACGAATTGGAAGAAACCGGCAGCGTCGACGCGGCAACCTGCGAAAAGCTCTATTCCGATTCGGCAATCGCGCTGCGCGCGCCCGGAACGATGCATTCCGGCGATACCGGCGCGGATGTGAAAACGTTGAACGCTGAATTGAATGGTCTGGGCTATCCGGCGGATGCGGAATCTGAAAAATACGATGCGGCGACGGAGAATTCCGTTCGTCTGTTCCAAATGGCAAACGGTCTGCCGACTACCGGCGAAGCCGGCCCCGAAACCGTTTCGCGATTACAGAGCGGTCAGGCGATCGGCATGGATCGCGTGAAGGAAAGCTTTTCGCAGCAGGTGCGCGTTCAGAGCGATTCGGCGCTTGGAATGCTCGCAAGTATTGCCGGCAAACAGCGCGGCAAATCGTTTTCAGCGGCGGATCCGGAAACCTGCGCGGGTTTTGCGTTCGTGCAGTACGTCTGTGTCGCGGCGGGCATTCCGGTTACGGATATGGAGGAGCTGAATCTGCTGATCTCCGAGCCGGTCGAGGATGTGAATGCGCTCCAGCCCGGCGAAATCATCGCGTTTTATCCGAACGGCGACGCGTCCGGCGCGCGTAGAATGGGCGTTTATTCCGGCGCGTGGCACATGATTTGCGCGACGGCGGACGATCCATGGGTGCTGGAATGCGATATTGTCGAAAACGGCGGGACGCTTTGCCGGTGGAAGATGGTGCAAGACTGAATGGAAGAAAATCTGATTCGCGAAGGCGAACGGCTGGACGATCTCGAAATCGGCGGATTCAGGCTGATTCAAAGCCCAAATGCGTTTCGATTTGGAACGGATTCGGTGCTGCTCGCACATTTCGCCGCGCCGAAGAAGAATGAAACGGTCGTCGATCTCGGCTGCGGCACGGGCGCAATCGCGACACTGATGATCGCGCACGGCGAAAACGTATCCGTCGATGCGGTAGAGATTCAGGAAAGCATCGCGGATATGGCGCGGCGAAGCGCAATGCTGAACGGCATCTCCGATCGAATGCGCGTAATCTGCGCGGATATGCGCGAGGCATGGCGCATGCTTGGCGCGGGCAAATATTCGCGCGTCGTGTGCAATCCGCCGTATCATAAGGTCGGAGCGGGATTTGCGAGCGCGAGTGAATCGGCGGCAATCGCGCGGCAGGAGGGCGAGATTTCGATCGGCGAGGTTGCGCTCGCCGCGGCAAAGCTTTTGAAAACGGGCGGGCGGTTTTGCGCCGTATTCCCCGCGCCAAGGGCGTTTGAACTGATGCGGGCGATGGAGAGCGCGTCGCTTTCTCCAAAGCGCATTCAGACCGTTCACGGCGTGACGGGCAGAAAGCCGAAGCTGGTTCTGATCGACGCGGTAAAGCAGGGCGGCGCGGGGCTTGAATGGCTCGAACCGCTGATTCTTCAGAACGAGGATGGCAGCCCGACCACGCAATGGAACGCGATTTATCACAGATCATGAAAACTTATTGATATAACCCCCTTGACAAACGAAGGGAATTTTCATACAATGAAGGCAACCGCTGGGGGCGCCGAAAGGCTGAGATGG
>OLPR01002527.1_pt1 | contig 13334 bp, 8 predicted proteins | sample 1672761 | NCBI WGS metagenome assembly OLPR01 (sample SAMEA3136721, study PRJEB25190) | human gut metagenome | biome: human gut; feature: human-associated habitat; material: faeces | place: Austria | collected 2013 | reverse complement strand
GGATGCGCAAGTCGCTGGGGCTGTTCGCCAACCTGCGTCCGGTGGCGCTGTTCGACGCCCTGGCCGACCGTTCGCCGCTCAAGGCGGAGGTGGTCCGCGGCACGGATTTCATCTGCGTGCGCGAACTCACGGGCGGCATCTACTTCGGCCGTCCGCAGGGCCGCGACGAGGAGGGCGCGCGCGCCTTCGACACCTGCACCTACACGGTCTCGGAGATCGAACGGGTCCTGCACGTGGCGTTCCGGCTGGCCGTGTCGCGCCGCCGCAAACTGACGGTCGTCGACAAGGCCAACGTGCTGGAAACCTCGCGTCTGTGGCGTGAAACGGCCCAGCGGGTAGCCCGGGAGTATCCCGAGGTGGCGGTGGACTATATGTTCGTGGACAACGCCGCCATGCAGATCATCCGCCAACCGGCTTATTTCGATGTCATCGTCACCGAAAACATGTTCGGCGACATCCTCACCGACGAGGCCAGCGTCATCAGCGGTTCGCTGGGCATGCTCTCCTCGGCGAGCGTGGGGGCCGAAGTGGCCCTTTTCGAGCCGATCCACGGCTCCTATCCGCAGGCCGCGGGAAAGAACATCGCCAACCCGATGGCCACGATTCTTTCGGCCGCGATGCTTCTGGAGCACCTGGGTCTCGATGCCGAGGGCAGGGCCGTGCGACGTGCCGTCGATCGGGCGCTGGCCGAAGGAGTCGTCACCGAGGACCTTGCAGCGCCGGGCGAAAAGGCCCGTTCGACTTCCGAGGTGGGGGATTACGTCGCTTCGCAGATTTAATCCCGTTATTCCGAATTGCCGGCAGACCGTTTTTTCGCGGTCTGCCTTTTTTGGTGTCGTAACGACACTTTTATTTTTGTTGCGGCGTTTTACCGAACTGCATGCGAATCAATTTTGTTCTCGTCCGACTTTTATGTACCTTTGTCGCTTCAAGAACAATGAATGACATGGCAGGTTCCAATTTCGTAGATTACGTAAAGATATTCGCCCGCTCGGGGCACGGCGGCGGCGGCTCGACGCATTTTCGCCGCGAAAAATTCGTGGCTTTCGGCGGTCCCGACGGCGGTGACGGACGAGATGCTCGGAAAAGTCGGAGAGACACTCGAAAAGCTCAAGGAGATCAGTGTGGACGTGACGGTGGCTGCAGCGGTGGCTGTGAAAAAGCCGGTGACAGTTTACGTGAAGCCGAAGGACGGGTGCGCGTTTGAAGATGCGAAAGCATCGTGCACGGCGGCAATCACGGCGTACCTGAATGCGTTTGAGGTGGGCGAGCCGTTTGTGACGGCGGGGCTAATCCATGCGGTGATGGAGACGGGCGTAGCACAAAACTGCACGGTGCCGGCGAGCGTGGCGGACTTTACGCCGAACGCCGGGGAGATCGTCACGGCGGGTGCTGTAAATGTGCTGGAGACGCAGTAAGGAGGGCAAATGACGGAACTGGAAACCCGCATGCGCGCGATGCTCGAAAAAACGGGGCTGTATTTTGGCGAAGATAAGTGGCTTTCGGCAGAGCTTGCGGCGTATGCAAAGGGGCTTGAACTCGTGTATGATACGCTTTCTCATGTGCGGCGCGACGCGTTTGTGCAGACGGCGGAGGAGGACGGGCTGAAAGCGTTTGAATCGCTGTTCCGCGTGGTGCCATCCGTGGACAGCACGAAAAACCGGCGCGCGATGCTGCTGACCCGCGGCGCGGTGACCCCCGCAGACCACACAGTGGAAGCGATGCAAAAGCAGCTTTTGGCGGCAGGCATCAACGGCAAGCTCGTCCCGCAAAAGGGCGGCGTGCTGAACATAAATGTGCTCTCTACCATGGGCATTTCCGAAGCGGCGGCGGAAAGCGAAGCGCGCGCGTTTTTGCCTGCGCACCTCAGTTTGGTGTTCGATTTTGGCAAAAACACGTGGGACGCTCAGGACGCGGCGGGGAGCTCGTGGAATGTGCTCGACCTTCGAAACAAGACTTGGAACGCGCTCGACGTTTTATGAGCGGAAAGGAGAAACATGGCAGCAAGTAAAAAATCAACGGTTCTCGGCCTTTGCCTTTGGGAGGGGACGGACAAGCCGCGCCGTGTGGATTTTGTGGCGGACAACGAAGCCATAGAGTCGCAGCTTGGCGGGCACATTCAAAACGATAACCTGCATTTAAATGACACGCGCAGAAAGCGTTTAGATACGCCGACGGAGGTGCGCACGTACACGGGCACGGGTGCGGCCTCGCGCACGATCTTATTCGGCTTCAGTCCGAGTGCGGTGATCGTTTTTGCGGTGGACAAGCCGTTTTCACAGGCGACGACGGGCTGCACAAAGCAATACGCCGGTATAGCGGCGGGCGGCCAGAACAGCCTTGGCGTGACGCTTTCCACGGCGCAGGTGACGGTGCGGCAGACCCAAACCGCCCCGACGGACGGCAGCGGCATGGCATCGCTGAACGAAAGCGGCGTAACGTACGCGGTGCTGGCGTTCAGATAAGGCGTTATATCATTTTCCGCGAGGAAAATATCATATCGAACAAAGAGAGATATATCATTAAAAAAGAAGCGCGCAGCTTTTGGAGGAGCTGCGCGCTTCTTGGTGTATTGTGTGTAATTTTAAGAGATTTCTAAAGGCGGTTTTTATGAATTTGCCGCGCAAATTCATTGGGAGACCCCCTAATTGGGTCTCCCACGAACAAACAGTCCACCGGACTGTTTGTTCTCCCGTCCTGATTTTTGGGAGGCAAAAGGTGTTTCGTCGTCTGCGGACGACGACCAAAGGCGCTGCCTTTGGAATTCGCAAGTTTTCTCGAAGAAAACTTGACTAAAGACTTTATTCATTCGCTTGCCGCAGGCAGGTGTTAGCCTTGCGTTTCGCCTTTATCTTCGAGCAGGGTGACGGTGACGGTGAATTCTTCGCCGCCTACGCCGCTCTCGTTCGGGCGGAACAGGTGGATCTCGGCGGTATCGCCGGGTTTATAATTTAAAAGTGCGTTTGCGAGCTCTTCAAGCGATTTCGTTTCGGTATCATCGATGGCGGTGATGATGTCATACGCCTGCACGTCTGTGCCGTTAAAGCAGCTGTCTTCGTCAATCTCGCTGATCATGAAGCCCTGCGGGACGTCATACATGGCGGCCTGCATCTGGGTGATGGCGGTGCCTTTGATGCCGAAGCGGACGCGGCCTTGCACATAACCGCCTGCAAGCAGGTCGTCTATGATGCTCTTTGCGCCGGTGATCGGGATGGCGAAGCCCATGCCCTCGTACTGCTCGGAGACGATTTTAGCGGAACTGATGCCGATGACCTGACCGTGTAAGTTGACGAGCGGGCCGCCGGAATTGCCGGGATTGATGGCGGCGTCGGTTTGGATATACGTCATGCCGTTCGAGCTGTACGAGCCGACGGAACGGTTGAGGCCCGAGATGACGCCGCGCGTGATGGAGCCGGAGAACTGCTCGCCGCCCGGGTTGCCGATGGCGACGACCCACTGGCCCATGCGCAGGTCATCGCTGTCGCCGAACTCGGCGGGCATGTAGCCTGTGCCGTCGATTTTGAGCACGGCGAGGTCGGTGGTTTTATCGAACCCGACGACGACGGCGTCGTGAAGTTCACCGTCATACGTTTTGACCTGCACGGAAACGGACTTGGAATTTAAAATGACATGGCTGTTCGTGATGATGTAGCCGTCTTCCGTTGCGAAAATGCCGGTGCCTGTGCCCTGCGTTTCGCCGCTCTGCGTGATGACGAGCACGGTGGACGGGATGACCTTATCGTACACGGCATCAATATCGAGCTCGGCGGTATTCGGCTCTTTATCTAAGGTGATGCCCTCTGTATTCGGGGTGACGGCGATGTCCGGCGGGGTGAAGCTGTCGTCCGCATTGGGCGTTTCGTCTTCGTCGGGCGTTTCGCTGTCGCTGCCGTCGTTTTCATGCGGGAAGTTCGGGATGAGCGGATCGCCCGGCAGCGTTGTGACGCCGTAACCGCGGTTCACGGCGGCGTAGATGCCGTAGGAAGCAAAGCCGATGACGGAGCCTGCGACGAGGACGGACATGACGATGATGAGGATGCGCAACCCGAGCGGCATTTTTCTTTTTTGCGGCGCGGGATGCGGATACGGATTTTGCATATTCTGCGGGTACGGCGGGGGATAAGCACCTTGTCCGTAGGGCGGCGGGTACTGCCCCGGCTGCGGCTGGGTGTTGTAGTTTGCATAGCCATACGGCGGGTTACCGTACTGCGGGGCATTTGGCTGCGCGTTGTACGGGTAGGGCTGATACGGCGGCTGCGGGGGATAATAGCCGGTATGCTGAACGGGTTGCGGCTGCGGCGGAATGTTCACGTTCGGGATGGGCTGGGCTTCCGGCGCCTGCTCGGCATTCGGGAGCGGCTCTGCCGTGGGGGCATCGGAAACGGTCGGTTCCGGGGTGACAGTCGGTTCTGCGGGAGCGGCCGGTTCATCAGAAACGGTGGGCTCTGCGGGAATGGTCTCCGCGGTTTCCGGTGTTTCGGGGATATTGTCTTCGGAAGAAGCAGGCTCCTGCATTTCCGGGGTTTTGTTTTCAAAATCGTCCATGGTGTGATACCTCACTTTTGGATTTATTTCTGATCGGGCTCTTTATTATCCTTGTGGCCGTGGTGCTCCTTTTTGGGGCGCTCCGAGATGACGGCATCTTCGACCGGCACGGTGACCGGGATGGAGCCGGTATTGTACTTCAACTTCGGGGGTTCCTGTGGCTTCGGAATATAGAACGAGAAGCGGGTGTACTCGTTCACGACGGAGGAGACGGAAATGTCGCCGCCGTGGAGCTTGATGATGGTGCGGACAAGGTACAGGCCGAGACCCATACCGTTTTTATCCTGACTTCTCGATTTATCGGTCTTATAAAACTTCTCGAACACGAGGGGGAGCTCATCGGACTGGATGCCGGAGCCGCTGTTTTCGATGGTGACGACGATGCGGTCGATGCTGTCCGAGACGTTGAAGGAGATGTAGCCCTCGGTGTTTGTGAACTTGACGGCGTTTTCGACAAGGTTATAGACGACCTGATGCAAAAGGTCTTCATCGCCGTGCACCTGCATGGGCTGCAAGGTATCGAGCCCGCGGATGTCGATCTTCTTTTCGTCGATGCTTTTTTCAAACGTGAGCACGGTGGAGAGGACGGTCTCGGAAATATCGAAATCGTTTGGGCGGAGCTTCAGCTCGCCGTTATCGATGCGGGAGAGATTTAACATAGTGCGGACAAGACGCGAGAGGCGCTTGACCTCGTCGGAGACGATGTGCAGGTAATGCGACTGGCGCTCCGGCGGAATGGTGCCGTCCAGAATGCCGTCGATGAAGCCCGCGATGGTTGTCATCGGGGTCTTTAACTCGTGCGAGACGTTCGCGACGAAGCTGCGGTTCATGCTTTCGCTGCCGGAGAGCGAATCTGCCATGTTGTTGAACGCGGTGGCAAGCTGGCCAATCTCGTCGTTGCTTGTGACGGGCACGCGGATGGAGAAATCACCGTCGCCGAAGCTTTTGGCTGCGGCGGACATCTGCCGCAGGGGCTTGACGAGCCGGTAGGAGAAGAGGCCGACGACAACGAACGCCAGAATGAACGCGGCGGCTGCGGCGATGAGGAACATTTGCAGTGCGGCGAACTGATACTCCGTGAGGGAGGCAGCGTTCATGGCGGCAAAAACGGCACCGACGGGCACTCTGGTGCTGTTTTCGCCTCCTGCCTCGGAAGATGATGTTTCGGCGGCGGAATAAAGCGGCACGCCGACGACGTAGTACGGGGTATCGTAAATGCCGTTTTTGCGTCCGTCGCCGGTATAGGAGCCCTCGGACGCGCACTTTACGATGTCGGCCGAAATCTTCGTCTGCGGGGTGAAGTTTGCGCCGATATTTGAGGTGCTGTTGGCATAGGCACCGAACAGGACGTTGCCCTCGAGATCGGTGACGAAAATATCGGCATCGATATTGAGAGAGAACGTGCGCACAAAGACTTTCAGAAGCTCCGGTGCACCGTTATTCGTGATGTCTACGACGGAAGTAATGGACGCCATGGATGAGGCGTTTTGCATAAGCAGTTTGCGCTTATCGCTTTTGGTGTACTGCGAGAACACAAACATCATGACGCTGCCGAGCACGATGAAGCTGGCGAGCACGATGACCATGGTGACGCGCAGGTATTTTCCGAACAGGGATTTTTGCAAGGGGAATCCTTCCTTTCGCCGGCTTATTCTTTCACTTCAAACTTATAGCCGACGCCCCAGACGGTTTTAAGCGACCATTTATCGGAAACGCCTTCGAGTTTTTCACGCAGGCGCTTAACGTGCACGTCTACGGTGCGGGAATCGCCGTAATAATCAAAGCCCCACACTTCGTCGAGGAGCTGGTCACGCGTGAAGACGCGGTTCGGGTTCGAGGCGAGATGATAGATGAGCTCCATTTCCTTCGGCGGCGTGTCAATCTGGACGCCCTTGACCTTGAGTTCGTAATTTGTGAGGTTGATGGAGAGATTCTCGTAGTGAACTTCTTTCACCTGAGAGGATTCTTTTTTGCCAATGCGGCGGAGGACGGCGTTGATGCGCGCGATGACCTCTTTTGTCTCGAAGGGCTTTACGACATAATCGTCCGCGCCGAGCTCTAAGCCGAGGACTTTATCGAACACTTCGCCCTTGGCCGTCAGCATAATGATGGGGCACTGGGACTTTTTGCGGATCTCGCGGCAGACCTGCCAGCCGTCGAGCTCCGGGAGCATGATGTCGAGCAGCATGAGGTCCGGGTTGACGGAATCAAACATTTGCACGGCCGCCTTACCGTCGTTTGCAATGGCTGTTTCAAAGCCTTCCTTTTCAATATACAATCTTAAAAGCTCACAGATATTTCTATCGTCGTCTACGATCATGATTTTGCCGGATGCCATAAATTTCTACCTTCCTTATTTCAATATTGCGGGGCGAAAAGCGACCCCGTTTCCTCCCGGAAATCCCCTGTTTGTGCAGAGTATGACCAGTTTGTATTTATTGTACCGATTTATTGCGTCGAATGCAAGAACAAAAGGTGAATATTCTGTGACGATAGGGCTTGTTTTGGGGCGCGGAATTGGTGAAAATGCGCGTTTTTATGCGAAGTGTTGCGGCGGAAAATAAAGTGTGTTATACTGTATCAGTTCGATTTTAGACTGTTGAACAGGATAACGGTCGGACAAAATGAAAACTAAAGGCTTTAAACAGCGTACTTCGCCGTGCTTGCGGCGAAGTCTTTTCATGCGAAAAACCGCGTTTGGAGCGTAAAGATTTGCAAAAGAATTTACAAAAAAGAAAGGAAGTTTGATTTTATGGCGGAAAAAATGGTGAAGCTTGAGGACCCGGCAAACAACCGCATGGGCTCTGCGAAGATGCTGCCGCTGATTTTGACGATGGCGCTGCCGGCAATGTTCTCGATGCTGATTCAGGCGCTTTACAACATTGTGGACAGCTACTTTGTGGCGCAGGTGAGCCAGAACGCACTGACGGCGGTCTCGCTGGCGTTCCCGATTCAGAACCTGTTGGTGGCATTCGGCGTGGGCACCGGCGTGGGCGTGAGCTCACTCATTTCCCGCAGACTCGGCGAGCGCGACCAGGAGGCGGCGGACAACGCGGCGACGCACGGCATTATTCTTTCCGCGATCACGTATGTGGTCTTTGCAATTTTCGGTGCGATTGTGGCGCGTCCGTTTACGGCGCTTTACACGCAGGACGCGGAAGTGCTCAGCATGGGCACGACGTACATCACGATTGTGACGGTAGCATCGTTCGGCTTCTTCTTTGCGGCGGTCATTGAAAAAATGTTACAGGCGACGGGCAACATGGTGATGCCGATGATCATTCAGCTTGTGGGCGCGGTGGCAAACATCATCTTTGACCCGATCCTCATTTTCAACTTCAACATGGGCGTGGCCGGTGCGGCGTATGCGACGGTTGGCGGCCAGATCCTTTCGATGATTGTGGGCCTTTGCATTTTGTTTTTCGGCAACCACGCGATTGCGCTGGAATTTAAGGGCTTCCGTTTCCACGGCAAGACGATGAAGGACATTTACGTTGTGGGTCTGCCGAGCATCGTGATGAACGCCATCGGCACGCTGATGACCATGGCAATGAACGGCATTTTGGCAGGATTTTCCGCAGTGGCCGTGAATGTGTTCGGTGTTTACTTTAAATTGCAGTCCTTTGTGTTTATGCCGGTGTTCGGCTTGACGCAGGGGCTCATGCCGATTATGGGCTACAACTACGGTGCGCGCAACAAGAAGCGTGTGACGGGTGCGGTGAAGATCGGCTGCGTGATTGCGCTTATTATTGAGATTGCGGGTCTTATCGTATTTGAAATCTGCCCGGGCACGCTGATTTCCATCTTTAACGCGACGCCGGAGCTGCACGAGATCGGCGACTCGGCGCTTAGAATCATCGCAATCCACTTCCCGATGGCGGCGATCGGCATTGCGCTTTCGACGCTGTTTCAGGCGACGGGCCACGGCATGTACAGCCTTGTGCAGTCTGTGATGCGTCAGCTGGTTGTGCTGGTGCCGGCGGCGTGGCTGCTCTCGAAAATCAGCCTCGGCGCTGTGTGGTTCTGCTTCCCGATCTCCGAACTTATTTCGCTCATTGTGACGGTTGTATTCTTTGTAATTCTCTACAACAAGGAGATTAAGAACCTCGATAAGCCGGTGAACGGTGCGGCGGCGACGGAGTCGGTGAAGGGGTAAGTGAGCTGAAATAGAGCGGGCAAATAAAGTTTTCGACGACCTTTTCAAAAGGTCGTGGATTCCAAAGGCAAGGCCTTTGGTCGAGCTCCGCAGAACTCGAAATACTTTTGCCAAACGCAAGATCAGGAAAATAGAAGAACCGTCCGGGGGACGGTTCTTCGTAAGAAACCCTATCAAGGGGGTTCTTGAAGGGCGGCTTTGTGCCGCCCTTTTTTTATATATGCTGTGGTTTACGTTAGATAAAGAACCAGCTGGGGAGCCATTCTAAAGCGTTGGCGTAGTTCTGCGTGGTGAGGGTGCCGGTGAGCACGGGGTAGAACGCGATGAACATAAGAATGTGCACGAGGACGCAGGCAAGCAGGAGAATTCTGCCGACTGTGAGTGTAACGGCGCCTTTTGTGAAGACGACGCGGCGCAGGGAAGCTGTTTCTTCAAGGCGCTGATACGCGATGAGGAACGCGATGAGAATGAACGGCACGGCAGTGAAATAGTGGTAAATGAACGTGCAGCGCGGCACGAGTACCCACGGCAGATACGCGGACAAGAAGCCGATGACACAGATGAGCGCGGTGCGGGAGTGCCGTTTTACGGCCCTTACGAACGCGTACACGGTGGCGGGCACGCACGCCCAGAAGAACAGCGGGTTGCCGAGCACCGAAATGGTGCGGATGTGGCCCTCGCTGTCGGCGCTGTAATTGCCGTAGTACCACACATTGCGGATGTCGAACGGCCATTGATACCACGGGGACTCAAACGGATGGGTCGCCTGCAGCGTGGAGTGATAGTTGTACATATGCGTTTGGTACGCGATGAACCGGCCGAAAACATCGTAGCGGTTATGCGGCAATGTGGTGAGCGGCAGGAACGCCGTAAAGTAGATGCCGAACGGAATGGCGATGAACAGCAGGCAGCACCAGAGGCAGAGCTTTATGGATTTATTAAGGAGCGCTTTCTGCACGGCGGCGTGGCCTTTCTCTTCGCGGTAAGAGACGATGAGCTTGCCGAAAAACAGCACGGCGAGGCCGACTGCGCCATAGGCGACCGTCCACTTGCTTGCGATGCCGAGCCCCATGAAGATGCCGCTTAAAAGCAGCGGGGGCAGGAGCTTTTTGAAGCTGTCGGTTTTTAAATCGTGCTGAATAAACACGAGCATGGCGTCGTACATTAAAATGATGAAGAACACGGCGTAGGTATCGATGGTCGCGATGCGTGTTTGGACGTAGTGCATGAAATCGAACGCAAAGAGGACGGTACCGGCGGTGCAGAGGAACGTGGAGCCAAAGAGGCGCTTTAAGAAATGGTAGAGCGCAGGGAGCATCAGAACACCGAACAGCGTGCCCATGAAGCGCCAGCCGAACGGGTCCATGCCGAAGATGCGAATGCCGACCGAGATGATGAGCTTGCCGAGCGTTGGGTGCGTGTTTTCGTATGGCTCGAGTCCCAAAATGTGCTCGTAGGCAGTGCGGGCGTGGTAGATTTCGTCGAAATAGGTGGAGTTCATGTAGCTTGGATAGAGCGGGACGGTGTTTTGCTCATCCGTGAGCTGCCACGCGTTGCCGGAGACGGCGGTGAGCGTTGCAAAGCCGGTGCCGTCTGTCTTTTTGAGCGCGAACTCGTTGATGGCGAGGTCATCGCACATAGACGTGATGCGGATATATTTGCCGACGGCGGCGACGGAGACGTTTTTCCACGCATAGACGCTGCCGTCCGTATTTTCGGCGGCGGTCGTCCAGTTGGTTTGATCGTTTGAAACCTCAATCTTCATATTGGTGCCGACGCGCTGGCCGATGCCGTTATCCGCAGGGGCGATGCCGGGCAGGTAGAAAATTTCGCTGTACGCGTCGTCGGTCTCAAAGACGGCGGATTCGCCGTTTTGGGGCGTCCATGTCGTATTGGCGGTCTCGTGATCACCGAGATTCGTGAACGCGACGATGCCGTAAAGGAGGGTAACGACGGCGATACAGAGAAGATCGACACGCGTCAGGCGGACGTTATGATTCTTGTCGGTGATGAGGGAGAATTCGGGCGCTGCGGCGGGCTTTGTGTGCTGTTCGGCCGAGGCGGCTTTCTGCGTTTTAAACGCAGGGAGCGGGCGCAGGGCTTTTTCGGAAATAAAGCAGCGGTACGTGATATAGAGCATATAAACGTACAGGAGCACGTGCAGCGCGGAGAGGAACAGAATTTGAATGGACGTGGGGGAAATGTAGGCGTTATTGAGGTACAACACATAGGCAACGTTCAAAAAATGCACCGTGGATATGCCCGCGAACAGGAGCAGGAAGCGCTTTTCCTTTGTGAAAACGTAGGTGAGCAGCAGGCACAGGAGCACGGGGAACAGATAACGCTCGTGCATTTTGACGCAGAAAATGTAGACCGTGAACATTAAAACGGTGGGGCAGGCGAAAACGGCGTCGTCGCGCTTCGATTTCAGCAGTAAGAGGCCTGCGAGGACGGTTGCGAGCGGCACGCCGAATTGCAGCCAAGTGCTGTGCTCCGGCAGGGCAGCCCAGTTGAGCCCGAAGAGTGCCCAGACGTTATAGGCGTTGATGGTGTAGTAATTATAATAATCGATGGTGCCGGTGTAGATTTCGATGAGCTTCAGGTAATCGAAATTCTTTATAAACGGCGTGGAGAGCAGGAGAATCGTCGCAAGGGCGATGATGGGCCCGAGGACGAGGTTTTTCCAGTCCTTTTTGCGGATGACCCAGAAAATGAGCACCGGCGCGAAAATGAGCATCTGCGGCTTACTTAAGATGCCGAAGCCGTAGACGAACGCGGCGAGCGGCGTGTGGTTGTACCAGAGAAGCAGCAGTGTGCAGAGGAGCAGAAGCGCGCAGAAGCTATCGGCCTGACCCCAGACGGAGGAATTGACGATGACGGCGGGGCAGAAAAGATAGGCAAACGCGATAAGGAGTGCGCTTTTTTCACCGAGCTTTTTGCGGGCGAGCACCCAAAGTGCCGCGGCGCAGGCGATGTCCGACAAAATGGGCGCGAGCTTTATCATGAGCGTATAGCTCTGCGCGTATTGGTCGACACCGAACAGGCGGCGGAACGCCTCAACGATGTAGAGCACGTAGAGATAGCCGGGGGGATAATCGAGGAAGAAGTCCCGGTAATACATGTTATTAAAGCCGTAATCGTGCGTATAGGCGGCCCACGCTTTAAAGCAGGAGATGTCGGCCTCGAACCCGTTGATGTTGTAGCCCAGAATAAAGCGCAGGATAAGCCCCAAAGCGAGCACGGCGCAGAAGACGGGCACGGGGGGCAGGCCGAAGACCGTAGCTTCCTTTATACGGGCGCGGCGGACGGGGGCGCCCTCCGTTTCCGGCGCGGCACGAAAGCCGAGCCACAGCACTGCCGCAAGGAACAGGGCGGCGAGCAGAATTTGTATCGTCATGGTTTTTGTTCCTTTCTCAAAATTTATTTGGTTACGGGCTTGACCCGCACCTTTTTTTCATGTAATCTTGTAGTAGAGGGGATGCGGAAAAATCCCCATCTGTGTACGCTCATTATAGCATAGGTTCTAAATCGCTTCAACTGAATTTTGGAGTGTTTCAACACACGCGTGGAAAACGTTTTCACGCAAGAAAGGAACGGTATTGAAAATGGAATTTCAGAAAATGCACGAAAATCCGGACGTGCTGCACGTGGGTACCTGCCAGAACCGCAGCTACTTCTTGCCGAAGGCACCGGAGGACGGGGAAGAATCCACAAGAGTGTGTCTTTTGAACGGCACATGGTCGTTTCGGTATTTTGACTCGTTTTTAGACGTGTTCCCGGAGGGCTCCGAGGGTGAGATTTGCTTTGACGAGGAGGATATGGACGAGATTGAGGTGCCGTCTTGCTGGCAGAACGCGGGCTATGACCGCCACCAGTACACGAACGTGCGCTATCCGTTCCCATATGACCCGCCGTATGTGCCGGACGAGAACCCCTGCGGCCTTTATCTGCGCCGCTTCTGCATGAACGCGGAAGACCTGACGCAGAAAATTTATTTGAACTTTGAGGGCGTGGACTCCTGCTTCTATCTGTGGATCAACGAGCAGTTTGCAGGGTACAGCCAGGTTTCGCATTCGACAAGCGAGTTTGACATCACCGATTTACTGAACGAGGGTGAAAACTCCGTGGCGGTGCTGGTTGTAAAGTGGTGTGACGGCTCGTACCTGGAAGATCAGGACAAGCTGCGCATGAGCGGTATTTTCCGTGACGTGTACCTCATCCGCAGACCTTTGGCGCACATCCGCGATTACTTTGTAAAGACGACGGTGAGCGATGACCTTTCCCATGCGGATATCCGCGTGGAGATGGACTTTATCGGGCTGCCGGACGTGACGGCGGAGCTGTATGACGCCGAGGGCGCTCTGCTCGAAAGCACGGCGGGCGCGGAGCCGAACTTTGCGCTCGAAAACCCGCACCTTTGGAATGCCGAGGACCCGTATCAGTACACGATCGTGTTCCGCACGGCGGATGAAGTGATTGAGCAGAAGGTGGGCGTCTCCAAAATTGAGATCCGCGACAGCGTTCTGTATTTCAACAATGTGAAAATCAAATTGCGCGGCGTGAACCGCCACGACAGCGATCCCTTCGTCGGCTACGCCGTGCGCCGCGAGCAGATGCTGAAGGATCTGCGGCT
>OLPR01002524.1_pt1 | contig 13346 bp, 11 predicted proteins | sample 1672761 | NCBI WGS metagenome assembly OLPR01 (sample SAMEA3136721, study PRJEB25190) | human gut metagenome | biome: human gut; feature: human-associated habitat; material: faeces | place: Austria | collected 2013 | reverse complement strand
TGTTCCCATTATATCAAAAAAGGCCGCTTTGTGCGACCTTTTTTGACAGGCTGAATGGGAGAGGACGCTTTTCGCGCCCTCTCCCTTGCATTTTGGGGAAGAAATCAGATGCCTTCGGTGCGGATGATGAAGTGAGTGGTGCCGGTCATGTCGTCCCGGATGCCGCCGTAGGACTGGTAGTCGCCCATCACGTCGCCCACGGCTTCCAGCCGGTCCTTCAGGCCGGGCAGGTCGTCGTCCAGGAAGGAGGTGAGCTTGCCAACGGCCTGCTCGTTGAACTCATTCAGACCGTCGCACAGTTCGGAAATGCCGTCATACAGCTCGCCCGCGCCCTCCGCGGCGGTGTCCACCGCGCCGGTGTAGGAGATCACGCCCTCATAGAAGGTGCGCATGTCGTCCAGGGTGGAATGGAGCTTCACCAGCGCCTGGTAAGCGTCGCTGTTCACGCCGTTTTCCTGCTCAGCTTCGTCCACGGCCTCCCAGAAGGAATCCATGGCCCGCTGCTGGGAAATGTTGTCGTCGATGATCTTCTGGACCTTGGGGGTCTTCATCTGCGCTTCGGTGTTGTCGTCGATGATCTTCTGCACGTCGTCGGTCTTCATCTGCGCTTCGGTGTTGTCGGCAATGGTCTTCTTGATGGAATCAGAGGCCATCTGCGCGTCCACGTTCTGCTGGATGGTGGCCTGCACGTCGCTGGAGGCCATCTGCTGGGCGGTGTTCTGGTCGATGAGCGCCTTCACGGAATCGGAAGCCATCTGCTCGTCGGTCTTGGAGGAAATGATGGCCTGCACGTCGGAAGAGGCCATTTTTTCGTCCACGGTCTTTTTCAGAAGCGCGTCACGGTTGGCCAGCTGCTGCTGGGTGGCGGCGGCGATTTTCTGCTGGATTTCGTCGGAGGCCATGGTCTTGGCGATGGTGTCCTGAATGGTGCTTTCCACAGTGGCGTCGATTTCGCCAGACTTGTCGGCCAGGCTCTTGGCCACGGCGGCGTCGATATAGGCCTTGAGTTCGTCCTCGGTCATGGTCTGCCGCATTTCGTCAGTGATGGAAGCTTCCACGGCCTGACGGATGCTGGCCTCGTAACCCTGCGTAACCTGAGCGCGGATGGCGTCGGCATTGGCGCGCACCTGCTGCTCCACCTGCTGCTGCACGGCGGAAGTAACCTGGGCCTTCACAGCGTCGTCCAGAGAAGCGTCCACCTGAGAGGTGACCTCTGCCCGCACGGCTTCGGTGACCTTGGGAACCACCTGAGCCCGCACGGCCTCGGTAACCTTGGCGCGTACTTGCTCTTCCACGGCGGCGGTGACGGCCTGAGTGACCTGACCCTTGGCCACTTCGGTGACCTTGGTCTTGACCTCGGCCTTTACGGCGGTGGTGACCTGAGAGCGGACTTCCTTGCGCACGGCCTCGGTAACCTTGGTCTTCAAAAGCGCGTCCGCCTGACGAAGCACCTCTTCGTTTACGGTTTCCAGCAGTTCGGATTCGATACGGTCGATTTCGTCGGCGTAGTTGTCGATGGTCAGTTCGTTGATGGTGATGCCGTTGGCGGCGAAGGCGTCGCTGCTTTCGGCCAGGGTTTCGTTGGCGGTGGCCAGCACGGTTTCAAAGATGGTCCGGGCGCCGGCAACCAGATCGGCGCTGTTGGCGGAAATCTCGTTCAGGCCGTCGGAAAGCTCCTTCGCGCCGGAGAGCAGCTGATCGCCGCCGTCCAGCAGCTGGGTCATGGCGTCGGTGAGCTCGCCGCCCACCTCATCCAGATCCACGCTCAGGGAGAAGCTGTCGCCGTCCAGGCTGGTTTCCAGAGAATTGGCGGCGATGGTGTACGCGCCGGAGAAGGTGAAGTCGGTTACGTCGCCTTCGACCTTTGCCTGGGTGGGAATTTCAAGATCAATGTCTTCGTAAGAGGCCAGATCCAGCGCGTCGCTGAGGCCCGGCAGACCGTAGCACAGCACGGCGGTGCGATCGCCCATTTCCAGCACCTTGCCGTTTTCCACGGTGACGTTTTTGAAGTTGGCGGAATCCGCCAGCATCAGCGTGGCCATGAAGAAGGGCACCGGCATGTCGATTTCCTCGCCGGAAACGGTGGCCTTGGCGGTTACCTTGGTGGAATAATCCAGAGTCATCACCAGGTGTCCGCTTTTGCCGGCCAGGTCGGCGGGAGCGATTTCCGCGCCGTCCAGGGTATAGGTGATCTTCAGACCCACGGGTAGCTCCGCGTCGGATTTGCCCTCGTAATGGATGTCGTTGCCCTGAGCGTCCCAGACCAGCGCGCCGTTTTCGGCGGTGAAGGTTTCGTCGCCGCTCAGGTTTTCGATGTCCGTCAGATTGGATGCGTCGTTCAGCGTCGCCGCGCCGTCCGCGTTATGGAGCTTCTCGCTGACCACGATGTCCAGGGGCGTGCCGTCCGCTCCGGCCAGCACGAATACGGTTTCTTTTTTGTCCACGGCGTCGGTTTCCTCTGCCAGGCCGGCAAGGGGAAGTACCGCCAGCATCAGGGTGGTCATCAGCGCCACCAGGCGCAGAAGCTGCTTTTTCATGGAAATTGCCTCCTTACGACTTTCTTGCAAAGGGAACCTCAGTTCTTGGACTTCATGCCCAGGGTGGTATGGCGGATGAGCCCGTCAAAGAGCATCAGCAGGGCAGGCAGGATGAAGATTACGCACAGCATACTTACCACTGCGCCCCGGGCCATCAGCATGCACATGGAGGAGATAATGTCGATATCCGAGTACACGGCCACGCCGAAGGTGGCGGAGAACAGCCCCAGACCGCTGACGATAATGGAGGGAATGGAGGTGGACAGGGCGATGTTGATGGCCTCCCGCTTGGATTTGCCGGAATTGCGCTCGGCCTTGTAGCGGGTGGACATCAAAATGGCGTAGTCCACGGTAGCGCCCAGCTGAATGGTGCTGATGCAAATGGGCGCGATGAAGGGCAGCGACTGGCCCAGGTAATGGGGCAGGCCCAGGTTGATGAAGATGGCCAGCTCAATGACCGCGATGAGGATAAAGGGCAGCGACAGGCTCTTTTCCACCAGGGCGATGATGACGAAGATGGCGACGATGGAAACCGCGTTGACCACCTTGAAGTCGTGGTCGGTGGTTTCGATCATGTCCTTCATGCAGGGGGCCTCGCCGATGAGCATGCCGGTGGGGTCGTATTTCTTCAGAACGGCGTTGAGCTGATCGATCTGATGGTTCACGTCGTCGCTGGCCACTTTATAAGAAGAGTTGATCAGCAGAAGCTCCCAGCGATCGGAACGCAGGATGGAGGTGATGGATTCGGGCAGCATCTCTCGGGGCACTTCCGAGCCGATGACGGATTCCAGACCCAGCACGTACTTGACGCCTTCCACCTGCTCCATTTCGTCGATCATGGCGGTTACGTCCTTGGAGGAAAGGGAAGCGTCTACCAGCACCATGTGGGTGGAGGCGATGTCGAATTCCTCGGAAAGCTTGGTGTTGGCGATGACGTATTCCATGTCCTCGGGCAGGCACTGACCCATGTCGTAATACACTTCGTCGTTGGTCTTGTCGTATCCATAATAGGAAACGGGCAGAAGGGCGATGAAGAGAATCAGGAACACGGCGAAGAACCGGGTGACCCCCTTGGCCAGACCGTTCATGTTGGGAATGATGGAACGATGGCGGGTCTTCTGCAGGGGCTTATCCAATACCAGAATCAGGGAGGGCAGCACGGTGACGCAGCTGATAACGCCCAGCAGCACGCCCTTGGCCATGACGATGCCCAGGTCCTTGCCCAAGGTGAAGCTCATGAAGCACAGGGCGGCAAAGCCGGCGATGGTGGTAATGGAGGAGCCCACCACGGAGGTGAGGGTTTCGTGAATGGCCACGGCCATGGCTTCCTTGCTGTCGGCAATGGAAGCGCGCTGCTCGTTGTAGGAATGCCACAGGAAGATGGAATAGTCCATGGTGACAGCCAGCTGAAGCACGGCGGCCAGGGCCTTGGTGATGTAAGAAATTTCGCCCAGGAAGCGGTTGGAACCCAGGTTAATGAGAATGGAAATGCCGATGCTGGCCAGGAACACGAAGGGCACCAGCCAGCCGTCCAGGAAGATCATCATGGCCAGGCACGCCAGCGCCACGGCGATGCCCACGTAAATGGGCTCTTCCTGTTCGCACAGGTCCTTCAGGTCCGTCACCAGGGCGGACATGCCCGCCACGAAGCACTGCTTGCCGCAGATGGCGCGGATTTCCCGAATGGCGTCCATGGTCACGTCGGCGGAAGTGGCGGAATCGAAGAACACCGCCAGCATGGTGGCGTTATCGGTGTTGAATTCGTTGCGGATTTTATCGGGGAGCATTTCCATGGGCAGGGAAATATCCGCGAAGGAATCGTACCAGATGACGGAGTCTACATGCTCCACCTGCTCCAGCTTCGCCTTCATTTCGGAAACCTGCTTTGCGTCCATGTCCTCTACCACGATCATGGAGAAGGCGCCCTTGCCGAAATCCTCCATCAGGTAATCCTGACCGATAACGGTGTCCATGTCCTCGGGCAGGTAGGTGAGCATGTCGTAATTAATGCGGGTGGTGAGCATGCCCAGGGTGGAGGGAACCAGCAGTATCAGCGCAATGATCAGTATCGGTATCCGATGTTTGACCACCGCTTTGGCAAATCGCATTACAGATCCTTCCTTTCATCATAATCAATTTCAATCACGTCCGGCTGCTGATGCCGGATGATTTTTACCGCGAACAGGGAAACGATCAGGTTCAGCGCCCCTTCAAACAGGGTGCACACCCCCAGCAGGATGGTCATGATCCGGGCGCTCTGGGTGGGCCGCAATACCAGCACCACGCCTACGCCGCCCACGAACAGCCCGAACAGCAGGATGGCCCACCAGCTTTTCAGCCCGAACCGCCGGGCGTCCAGGGACATCTGCACCTTCAAAAGGCCGTCGGCCAGGAACGTAATGCCCAGGGCCACGCAGATGAAGTTCATGGCCATGTGGGGACGGGCCAGCAGGATAACGCCCATCACCGCCAGCAGGATGCCCATGGCCAGATCAAATTGGAAGGCCAGCCGGTAAAGATCCCGGGAAAAATATCCCACCAGTTTTACCAGCCCGAAGGCCACCAGCATCGCCCCGGCCAGTATGCCGATGACGGAAACAGACAGATCCGGCAGCGCCATTATCAGCACCCCCAGAACCATCAGCAGCGAAGAGATGATGATGTAACCCGTCTTCGCCGCGCGGATTGTTTTTGTGGAACGCACAGTTATCCACCTCCTGATCCTTGACGCAGATAAGTATATCAGAAGGCGGCTTTTCCCAAAACAGACAGACGGCCGCCCCTGCCATAAAAACAGGCAGGGCGGCCGCATTGTCCAAATTTTAGACATTTAACCGAATTTGTCCAACGAATCAGGAATGCCGGTGGTTCTTCTTTTCCTGGCGAAGCTGCTGGAGATTTTCGCGGAACTTTTCCTCGCTGCGCTCCATGCTTTCCCGCATGCGGGCCTCCCGCTGGTTGAATTCCGCCTTGAGCTGGGCGCTCTTTTCCTTCAGAAGGCGCATGATGTCCCGGTTATACAGCCGCACGCCGGGGAAGGCCCGCATGGCGCGGCGCACCAGGGCGTTGGACTGCAGCTTTTCCCGAACCAGGCGGGTAAGGGTTTCGGTGTCGTCGCCGCCGGTGAGTTCCGCGGTGTGGCGGATGCGGCCCAGCACGACGATGGAGATCACATGGTCGGCGATCATGATTACGACCACGCCGATGGCCAACCCCAGCCGGAGATTTCCGCTGAGCCGGTCAAACAGCCCGAACAGGAAGGGCTTTACCAGATAGACCATGGTCAGCCCCAGCAGGCCGAAGGGAATCAGCGTGTTGGCACAGACGCGGCCGTTCAGGTTGAACCGGCGGTTGCTGTAATCCCACCACCGGGCGTGGAAAAGCTTTTCCATGAAATAGCTGGTGAGATATTCCAGCGTGCCGCAGACCACCATGGCCATGATAAACACAATGACCGGAGAGGAGGCGTAGCGGGAGAGGGACAGAGAGACCAGCACCGCGCCCCAGCCGTAAATGGGGCAATAGGGGCCGATGAGGAAGCCCCGGTTGATAAAGCGGTGCAGTTCGATGAGCTTGCAGGTAACTTCCATTACCCAGCCCAGCACGGCGCAGACAAAAAACATCAGTACATAGTTTTCCACAAGGGGCAGGTTCATGCGATGCCTCCGTTTCTGGCGGTCAGCTCTTCCTGACTGCGCCGGAAGGTTTCTTCTATCAGGCCCTTGCGCAGGTGGCACAAGCGGTCCATTCGCCGGGGAAAGTCGTCCTTCAGCCCGCCCTCCAGCCAGTCGATAAACAGCCCGAAGCACTGGCAGGAGTACAATTGCAGGATGATGTCCCTGTCCTCCTCAGAGGGGTGGAAGTCGGTGAATTTGGTGTTGATATAACTTTCCACCACATAGCGGCACATCTGCATCAGATACCGCTGATAAATGTCCCTGCCGGAGGAATTATAAATATGTAGGGCGGCCTTTCGGTGCTGCAAAATAAAGCGGCTGGCGATTTCCAGACATTCCTCGAAGGATTCAATAGCCTCGTGATTGTGCAGCACGGTTTCGGTTTCTTCCCGCACGATGGCCTCGATGAGGGAAGGAATATCCTCAAAATGATAATAGAAGGTGTTGCGGTTGATGCCGCAGTCTTCCACAATGTCCTTGACGGTGACCTTTGAAAGGGGGCGTTCTTCCAACAATTTCACAAACGAGGCCATAATCGCCTTGCGGGTAAAAGACGCCATGGTTAACTGCTCCTTTTCCGATTGATTTCCACCACGTCGGTCAAATCGCACTTCAGGGCAAAGCATATCTTGGCCAGGGTTTCCAGATTGACCCCTTCCCGGCGGCCCATTTTTGCGATGACGGCGGGGGAGATGTGGGCGGAAAGCTGCAGATCCTTTTTGCGCATGCGCCTGTCCATCAGCAGCTTCCAAAGCTTATCATAGGAAAACACGGATTCAGAATGCGTATCGTTCACGGAATCAGTCTCCTTTATGCTGATTCAATTTTAGCATGCCTTGCCCGGGTATGCAAATTAAGATTCACGAAACAGAAGAATTTGCAATATTGTTTGTGCACGCAACAATCCGGGCCGTAATTGGTAAAATTTTGTGTGCGCCGCTAGTGACGACTGTTTTTGAATGGCGGAATTGCATAATTACGGCTGATACGATGCAATTATGCAGAAATGGTCCGAATGAACGGAAATATTAACACGGTAAAGCGGTTGAAATGAGAATGAATGCCTTGACATCGTAAAAATGCAGTTTTATAATAGAAACAACCAAAAACGCAGAATTCAGGAAATTTTTGATGGATAAAATGCATACCTGAGCAAACTGAAAGGGGCGGGAATCGATGAATTCAAAATTCCTCCTGTATGTCATAAAACGATTTTGCATGGCGGTGCTGACGATCTTTCTTGTAATTGCCATCACCTTTTTCGTGATGCACGCCATTCCGGCCAGTCCCTTCAGTTCCGAAAAAGCAAAATCCGACGAAACCATCGCGGCGCTGGAGGCAAAATACGGTTTTGACAAGCCGGTGCCGGTGCAGTTCGTCAATTATTTGAAGAACATCCTGCGGGGAGACTTCGGGCTTTCCACCAAATGGATCGGCTCCACGGTCATTGAACTGATCATGGGCGGCTTCGGATATTCCGCCCGGCTGGGCCTTTCCGCGGCGGCCATGGCCATTGTCTCCGGGGTGATTCTGGGGGCGCTGGCGGGGCTGAAGCGGGGCAAGTGGCTGGACAAGGTGATTCAGGTGGTCACCACCGCGCTGGTGAGCATGCCCTCCTTCGTTATCGCCACTCTGCTTCTGATTATTTTCTGCCTGAAGCTGGAATGGGCCCCCACCATGGCCACGCAGAAGGGCGGCATGATCCTGCCGGCGGTTTCCCTGGCGCTGTATCCCATGGCGTACATCACCCGCCTGGAGCGCTCCGCCATGCTGGACGTGCTGGGGCAGGATTACATCCGCACCGCCCGGGCCAAGGGCCTGCGCAATAATAAGGTGATCTTCAAACACGCGCTGAAAAACTCCATGGGCCCGGTGATTACCTACGCTGGCCCCATGATGGCCTACATTCTCACCGGCTCCATGGTGGTGGAGAATATCTTCTCCGTGCCCGGGCTGGGCAGACTGTTTGTGAACAGCATGCTTCGAACCGACTACATGATGATTATGGGCGTTACCATCTTCCTGGCGCTGATTATGGTTTTGATGAACTTCATTGCCGACGTGCTTTATAAGGTGATGGATCCCAGAATCAATCTTTCCTGAGGAGGCGAGGAAAAATGGAACATCAGGACATGCCGAAGAAAAATTTCCTTTCTTTGCAGATGGATCCCCAGCTGTTTAAGCCCGCTTCCGACGAGGAAAAGGCGCAGCAGATGACCCAGCGCAAATCCGTCTCCTTCCTGCGGGACGCCATGGGCCGGCTGGGCCGCAACAAAATGGCCATGATCTGCCTGGGCTTATTGGTGATCATTACCCTGATCGCCGTGATCGTGCCCACCTTTTACCCCTACACCTACACCCAGCAGGACGTGACCGGCAAACACCTGGCCCCCTTCGAGTATTCCAAGAAGGAACAGGCCCGCATGGCCGCCGGGGAAAAGGTCTTCCCCCACATTATGGGCACGGATAACCTGGGCCGGGATTACTGCATCCGCGTCATTTACGGCACCCGGATCTCCCTGCTGGTGGGCTTCGTGTCCGCGCTGATCGTTATCGTGATCGGCATTATCTACGGCTCCGTTTCCGGCTATTTCGGCGGCAAGGTGGATATGGTCATGATGCGTATCGTGGACATCATTTACTCCCTGCCGGATGTGCTCATCGTGATTCTGCTTTCCGTGGCCATTAAGGACATGATCAGCAATTCCAAAAGCGACCTGATTATCCGCCTTGGCCCGGGCATGATTTCCATCTTCATCGTCTTCGGCCTGCTTTACTGGGTGGGCATGGCCCGCCAGGTGCGCGGCCAGGTGCTTTCCATTAAGGAACAGGAATACGTGCTGGCCTCTCAGGCCACCGGCGCAAAGGCGGCCCACATCATTCGCAAGCACATGCTGCCCAACTGCGTTTCCGTAATCATCATCACCGCGGCCATGCAGATTCCCAGCGCCATCTTCACCGAGTCGTTTTTGTCCTTCGTGGGCATGGGCGTCTCCATGCCGATGCCTTCCCTGGGCTCTCTGGCCTCCGACGCCCGCAGCGGACTGGTTTCTTATCCGTATCTGCTGCTGTTCCCGGCGGCGTCCATTTTCCTGATCGTTTTGTCCTTCAATCTGCTGGGCAACGGTCTGCGGGACGCCTTTGACCCGAAACTGCGCTCTTAAGGGAAGGAGGACAAAGCATTATGGCATTGCTGGAAGTCAGAGATTTGAGAACGTCCTTCTTTACGCCCGCGGGTGAAGTAAAGGCCGTAAACGGCGTTTCCTTCAATTTGGACAGCGGCAAGGTGCTGGGCATTGTGGGAGAATCCGGATCGGGCAAAAGCGTGACGGCGTATTCCATTTTGCAGATACTGACCCATCCCGGCCGCATCGTGGGCGGCAGCATCAAATTCAAGGGCCAGGAGCTGGTGGGCCTGCCGGACAGCGAAATGCGGAAAATCCGCGGCAACCGGATCTCCATCATCTTTCAGGACCCCATGACCAGCCTGAACCCGGTGTACACCGTGGGCAATCAGCTGGTGGAGGCCATTAAGCTGCACACCGGCCGCAACGGCGCCCAGGCCCGGGATCGGGCGGCGGAGCTGTTGTCTCTGGTGGGCATCAACGAACCGGAAAAGCGCCTGAAGCAGTATCCCTACGAGCTTTCCGGCGGCATGCGTCAGCGGGTGATGATCGCCATGGCGCTGGCCTGCGAACCGGATATCCTCATTGCCGACGAGCCCACCACCGCCCTGGACGTGACCATCCAGGCGCAGATTCTGGAACTGATGCAGGATCTGCAGAAAAAGCTGGGCATGGCCATTCTCATGATTACCCATGACTTGGGCGTCATTGCCGGCATGTGCGACGAGGTCATTATCATGTACGCCGGCGGCGTTTGCGAGCGGGGCACGGCGGACAAGATTTTCTACCATCCCCAGCACGAATACACCAAAGGCCTTCTGCGGTCCATTCCCAATATCGATAGCGACGAGAAGGAACGGCTGGTGCCCATTTCCGGTACGCCCATCGATCTGTTGCGGATGCCCAGCGGCTGTCCCTTCGCCCCCCGGTGCGAAAAGGCCATGAAGGTCTGCCTCCAGGGCCGCGCTCCGGAAGTATGGGTGGGCAGAGACCACCTGGCCGCCTGCTGGATGAATTACAAAACCGGCATGGAAAAGGGCCTGATCGAATACGGCGAAAACGGCGAAATTGTGCGGATGAAGCTGGACGGAGGTGACGAGGAATGACCCAGGAGTATAGGCCTCTGGTAGAGGTAAAGCACCTGAAGCAATATTTCCCCATCACCACGGGCTTTTTGAAGACCACCATGCTCAAGGCGGTGGACGACGTGTCCTTCACCATCGGCAAGGGGGAAACCCTGGGCCTGGTGGGGGAGTCCGGCTGCGGCAAGACCACGGTGGGCCGTTCGCTTCTGCACCTGTATAAGCCCACCTCCGGTGAAATCTCCTTTGACGGGATGAAGATTACCAAAAAGACCCTGGACGAATATCATCGCCGGGCGCAGATGGTGTTTCAGGATCCCTATTCGTCCCTGAATCCCCGCATGACGGTGGGCGACATCGTGGCCGAGCCCATCGACGTGCATAAGCTCTGCAAAACCCGTCAGGAGCGGGCGGAGCGGGTGCAGGAGCTGCTGCGTACGGTGGGCATATCCGGCGAACAGTCCACCCGTTACGCTCACGAATTTTCTGGCGGCCAGCGTCAGCGCATCGGCATCGCCCGGGCCCTGGCTTCCAACCCGGAATTCATCGTCTGCGACGAGCCCGTCAGCGCCCTGGACGTGTCCATTCAGGCCCAGGTCATCAACATGCTGGAGGATCTGCAGGATCAATTGGGCCTGAGCTATCTGTTCATCGCCCACGATCTTTCGGTGGTAAAGCACATTTCCAACCGGGTGGCGGTGATGTATCTGGGCAAGATGGTGGAACTGGCCTCCTCGGTGGAGCTGCATCATCATCCGGCGCATCCCTACACCGTGTCGCTTTTGTCCGCCGTGCCCATGCCGGATCCGAATAAGGCCCGCTCCTCTCACCGAATCGTGCTGCAGGGCGACGTGCCCAGCCCCATGAACATGCCCTCTGGCTGCGCCTTCCGCACCCGCTGCCGGTTCGCCACCCAGCGCTGCGCGGAGGAATGCCCCCAGATGCGGGAAATCGCCCCCGGCCATTTCGCGGCCTGCCACAACATCTGACGATTGTACCGCCGGAAAATCCGGTGTGCAATAAAAAACGTACCCCAATGATTAAAGGAGGAACAGTCCATGAAGAAACTGCTCGCACTGGTTCTGTCGCTGATGATGGTATTGTCTTTCTGCGCGATTTCTGCGTCCGCGGAAGGCGAAGTTATCAACGTAATGTACGGCGGCGGCACTCCTGAGACCCTGGATCCCGCGCTGAACTCCGCTTCTACCGGTTCCAACATTATCCGTCTGGCCTTCTGCGGCCTGATGGGCACCCAGGTCGTTGACGGCGTGGCTTCCAAGGCCCCCGAAATGGCCGAAAGCTACGAAGTGTCCGAGGACGGCACGGTCTACACCTTCACCCTGCGGGAAGGCCTGAAGTGGTCCGACGGTTCCGATTTCTTCGCCAGCGATTTCGTAAAGAGCTGGAACCGCGCGGCTGATCCGGAGCTGGGCGCGGACTATGGCTATCTGTTCGACGTCATCGCCCGCCTGGACGACGGCACCCTGAACGTGGTGGCCGACGACGAGGCCCGCACCCTGGTGGTTACCCTGACCAGCCCCTGCGCCTACTTCTTGGAGCTGTGCGGCTTCACCACCTTCTATCCGGTAAAGGTTGACCTGGCTGACGCCGAAGGCGCCTGGGCCACCGATCCCGCCAAGTACATCGGCACCGGTCCCTTCCGTATGACCGAGTTCAAGGTGGACGACGTGGCTTCCTTCGAAAAGAACCCCTATTACTGGAACGCCGAAAAGGTCTCCCTGGGCGGCATCAACGCCTACCTGGCCGAGGACAGCGTCGCTATCCTGGCTGCCTATGAGTCCGACGCGGTTTCCTTCTGCGAAAGCGTTGACCCCGCCGAATTCGAGCGTCTGAATTCCACCTATCCCGGCGAGCTGGTCATGGGCGATCAGCTGGGCACTTACTACATCCTGTTCAACGTGCATAAGGATCTGTCTCCCGAAGGCAAGACCCTCACCGTGCAGGAGCAGTCCAAGGTTCGTTACGCCCTGGGCCTGATGATCAACCGTCAGGACGAAGTGGATTACGTCACCATGGGCGGCGAAGAAGCGGCCACCGGTTTCTTCCCCAGCGGCCTGTCTGACGGCCTGAACGAAAACGTGCGCGCCGCCGAAGGCTATGACACCTGGTACACCGGCACCGCCACTCCCTCCGAAGAGAACCCCGTGTACACCGCCGATATGGTGGAAGCCATCCACATTCTGATGGATCTGGGCTACAGCTACACCGGCTCCATCGAGGGCGGCGACATCAAGTTCACCGACGTGCCTTCCTTCGAATTCTCCTTCAACCAGAATGCCACCAACTCCGCCATCGTGCAGTATGTGCAGGAGTGCTGGAACAGCGTCGGCATCACCGGCGTGATCAACACCGAAGCCTGGGCCACCCTGCAGGTGAAGCTGGGCAAGGGCGACGCCGAAGCCTCCCGTATGGGCTGGGTTGCGGACTTCAACGACTGCGTGAACTTCCTGGAGATCTTCATCAGCAAGTCCGGCAACAACTATCCCCGTCTGGGCCAGGATGTGGGCGAATACACTCGCTACACCGACAACACCAAGGACGCCGGTCTGGGCGCTTACTGGGGCCTGAACGGCGATCAGACCTGGGCTGAGTGCTACGACGCTCTGGTAGATGAAATCAAGGCGGAGACCGATCCCGCTGCCCGCGCCGCCAAGTGCGCCGAGGCGGAGAAGATCCTGATGGCCACTGGCGCCGTCGCTCCCCTGCACTTCTACAAGAACCCCTACATGGTGAAGCCCAACGTCAAGAATCTGGCCGTGCTGGTCACTGGCGATGTGGTCTGGAACTACGTCACCATCGGCGAATAATCCGGATTTTTGCAAAAAGGCCGTCCGCGAAAGCGGGCGGCCTCAGCCTGTCAAAGAAGCCCTATTGCAGCGAGGTAATAGGGCTTCAAGTAGGAAA
>OLPR01002522.1_pt1 | contig 13351 bp, 11 predicted proteins | sample 1672761 | NCBI WGS metagenome assembly OLPR01 (sample SAMEA3136721, study PRJEB25190) | human gut metagenome | biome: human gut; feature: human-associated habitat; material: faeces | place: Austria | collected 2013 | reverse complement strand
CTTGCAGTCCATCAGCGGGTCGTTGAAGCCGCCCACGTGACCGGAGGCGACCCACACTTCCCGGTTCATGAGAATGGCGCAGTCCAGGCCCGTGTTGTAGGGACTTTCCTGCACGAATTTCTTCCACCAGGCCTTCTTGATGTTGTTTTTGAATTCCACGCCCAGGGGGCCGAAATCCCATGTATTTGCAAGGCCGCCGTAGATTTCGCTGCCGGCGAAGATGTAACCCTTGTTCTTACAAAGGGCAACCAGCTTGTCCATCGTGAGATTTGCCATGTAAAACACCCTTTTCTTTTTCTCGCCCGGGAAAATCCTTCCCGAATGGAATTGATATGCAATAGCATAGCACGAATTTGCCCGCGCTTCAAGGCATTCGTGTTAAAAGCGCCGTCCGCAACGGGACGACGCTTGTGGTTGTCACGCGGATTTTACTTCAAATTCAGCTGTGCCAGACGGTACGCGCCAATTTCAAAGGAAACGCAGTCGCCGGAAATTTCCGCCGCGCCGATTTCGTGGCCTTCCAGGTCGGTGAGCGTCGCCTCGGTGATGTTGGCGGGCAGGGCCAGGGTGACCTTGCAGCCCTTTCCGCACATTTCGGAAATCCTCGCCCGGTAAGCGCCGTCTGCCCAGGAGAAGGAATCCAGCACCGCGGTGTCCCCCCGGAAATCCAGAAACGCGCCGTTCATGGGCAGCTTGCCAGGATGCGCGGCGCAGGGAATGCCGAACATGGGCTTAATCAGCGCCGCGGCGGTTTCCTTCATCACCTTCTCGTCGGCCTTTTCCACGCCCAGATACAGCTCAATGGCGTGAATGCCCCGCTCCGGATAGGGATCCGGGCCGCCGGCGGTGTTGATCAGGGTGGCGATCAGTTCGCTGCGATCCAGACGATATCCGTACTTGCAATCGGTGACGATATAGGGAACCTTTTCTCCCGTCAGCGCCGCCGCGAAGCTCAGTCCGGGCAGATCCATGGCCCGGGCGGTGCGCACGGCGCAGCCCGCCGGCACGTCCATCAGCACCTGCTCCGCCTTGTCCTTCAGGGGCATGCGGTAAATCAGCACCGGATGGGTCTTGCTCTGAGAGGCGGCCTCGCTCCAGTCCACGCTGAAGGAGTACTTCAGGGCCCGGGCGCCTTCCTCCAGGGTCACTTCCGTCTTCACAGAAGAATGCAGCATCTGGTGCTCCATGCGCACGCCATGCCGCAAATTGCCGCTTATGGGCTCCATGCGCAGGGTGTGATCCACAGGCGTTACGCCCAGATAGCGGCCGATCTTCCACGCGTCGCTGGTGGCCTTTTCTGTGTCCACCACGCACAGCCCCGCCGGGGCGGAAAGCTGTTCCTTGCCGGTAGTTTTGTCCACCAGCGACAGCAGCATGCCGCTGCGGCCGTCGATTTTCGCCCGCAAAAACTCGTTTTCCAGGGTAATATCACCCTTGGGCGATTCGGTGCGCTCGGCGGAAAGGTAGAAGGTGGGGTAGTCCGTCACGGGCTTCTCCCGCAGGGCGATGGTGGCGTAACCCATGGCCGCCACTTCCACCTTCACCAGCACCCGCACGTACCGGTGATCCCAATAGGTCTGCATCTCTCGATCCAGCAGCTCCAGGGGCAAAGGATTCATCTGGCTGTCCACCGCCTCCAGCCGCCGCAGATCGCCGGTGTAATCCCATACGGTAAGCTCCACGCATTCGCGCTTGGCCACCGGGGCGTTGTTGAACACGGTGTAAATGCGGGTCTTGCCGGCGCTGCGTTCGGGGTTGGGCACGCCGGAATGGTTGGAAATGCCAAAGCCAACGCCCGCGCCTTCTGCCTGGGTAAAGCGAATGTCCTCGTCGGACAGGAAGGCGGAGGTATCCGTCATGCGGGAAAGGGCCGTGGCGGAAGCAGACTGCGTCTGCTGGGCATGGGCCAGCGAATCGGCGAACAGACCCATGGCGTGTTCCCGGCTCTCCTGCACGCAGGAACCGGTGAGAATGTCATGGAAGTGGGTGAACAGCACGCCCTGCCAGGCCTTTTCCAGCCGCCCGGTGGGAGCGGGCGTTCCGTCCGCCATGGTCCGGAAGGCCGCCAGCTTTTCCGCGTCCAGCAGCGCCTGCTCGGTCTTCCGATTGCCCCGCTTGATGCGGCTCTGGGTGGTGTAGCAGCCGGCGAAAATGGCGTTGAGCTCGTGATCCACCACGGGCAGCTTTTCCCGCACCGCTTCCGCCTTGGCAAAATATTCCCGCACGGTGCCAAATTTCATGGTGGGGAATACCGGCCAGCCCTGCATTTCGAGAACCCGCTCGATGTCCCGTCGGGAAGGTCCGCCGCCGTGATCGCCCACGCCGTAAACGATCAGCCCGGTCTTCAGCCCTGCGCAGCGCTTGGACAGGCCGAAAATGCCCGTGCCACAGTCCGGCGTTACGCCGCTGTTGTACCAGTAGGGCTCCTTGTACATCAAAATTTCCGCGCCGGAGGGGCATTTGTAACGGTACAGGGTCAGATCATCCTGCAATCCGCGGCAGTGATAATAGTACTTCACGCCGCCGAAGGTGTTGATTTCCGGCACGAACCGGCTGTGGCCGAAGGTATCCGGGGAGAAGTCCAGGTTCAGCTTTTCCCGGGAAATGCCCCAGTGCTCTTCCAGATAATTCCGGGTGTATTCGATGTGGCGAATCAGGGATTCGGTGTCGGGCATGTTCTTGTCGGTTTCCACCCATGCCGCGGCGGTGACTTCCCAGCGTCCCTCGGCGATGCGCTGCAGCATCTCTTCCTTCATCTCAGGGGCGTAGTCGTCGATGATCTTGTACACCGAGGTCTGAGACTGAGAGAAGGTAAACTCCGGATATTCCCGCATCATGTCCAGCACGGTGCGGAAGGTGGCGATGGTGGCCGCCACGGTTTCCTGCCATCCCCACATCCAGTTCATGTCGATGTGGGCGTGGGAGGCGAAGATCACCTCATATTCCTTCGCCGCCGGGGAAAGGGGCAGCAGGGCCTGTTCCGCGCCCAGGCATGCGCTGCGGGTCAGAACGCCGTCCCGGGCCATAGCGCCCTCCAGATGCGTCAGCGCCCGTTCGATTTCCGCGTCGAACTTTCCGCCGTTTTCTGCGGAAAGCTGGATGGCGAAATTCAGCTCGGAAAGAATCCGGATAATCGGCCGTCCCGGCGGGGTCACGTGCATGCGCTCCTCCCGGGTCGCGCCGAAGGTCCACTCAAAATCCATTTTTTCCCGGTTGCCGCCCACCTGGCGTTTCAGGGCTTCCAACCGTGCAGGGAAATTTGCCATGTTGGTTTTCCTCCCTTTCTTTGGGATTCGTGTCTGCCGGCATTATACCATATTTTTTCAAAAAAGCATAGAACCATTGCGCGTTTTTTCGGAACGATGTATAATAATACTCATCCCATACAGGAGGCGGAATTCTATGAAACGCTCCGAAATCCGAAAAGCCCAGATGCGGGCGGCAGCTTATTTTGAAAGGGCGCATATCGCCCTGACGCCGAAAGAAATCCAGTCCATCGAAGTGGCGGATTTCGGCCTGAACGATCTGGAACATACCGGCCTTGAGCTGATTACTTACGTCAATACCGACCGGGTCTGCGCCAAGGAAATGGTGCTTTTCCCCGGTCAGACCTGCCCCCAGCACCGGCATCCCACCGTAAACGGCCGTCCGGGCAAGGAGGAGACCTTCCGCTGCCGCATGGGCACGGTGTATGTCTATGTCTCCGGCCCCGCTGCCGCCGCCCCGGCGACGCAGCCGCCCGCAGGGGTGTACGACGTATTCCATGAGATCATTCTGACCCCGGGCATGCAGTACACCCTGCTTCCGGATACCTGGCACTGGTTCCAGGCCGGCCCCGAGGGGGCGGTGGTCAGCGAATTTTCCACTCACAGCACCGACGAAAACGATATTTTCCTGGATCCGGCCATTCGCCGCATTCCGGAAATCGAGGAGGACGAAAGATGAAGCTTCCCGCGGAATTTACCGGCCTGGAGGGCCGCTGCCTCTATCAGGGAAAGCCCGTGCGCTTTTTCAACCAGTCCCATAAGGGCTGGACGCATCCCTATGAATATCAGAACAACGGTTCCAACCTGCATTCCGCCGGCTGCGGCATTTTCTCTTTGGCGGTGGTCATCCAGCGCATGTGCGGCCTGGAGGCGGACGTGAATGCCCTGGCGGATTTCTCCTGTTCCTGCGGCGGCCGGGGAGACGACGGCACCGATCGTCCCGCGCTGCTGGCGGGGCTGACAAAGGCGGGGCTGGCGGAAAAATACGGCTTCCGCTACGACGGCGACGGCCTGGTCAACGATCATGAGCAGCTCTGGCAGACCCTCTCCGCCGGCGGCTGCGCCATGTGCAATCTGCGGGTGGGGCATATCGTGGCCGTCATCGATTGCCGCCTGCAGGACGGGGAACGGCAGATGCTGGTGGTGGATTCCGCCCACGAAAGCGACGCCCCCAAGGTGCGGGAGAAGGTGCGCCAGGTGCTCCCCGGCAGCGAAATATTGAACCCCTCCATCAATCAGGCGGGGCTCACCGTGGGCGCTTCGGCTTCCTACGCCATGTACTGGATGCCGGTTTCCGCCGCTATCGACTTCAATTTGCTCCATAAAATTTCGTAAATTTCCTGCGCCCGCATCCCAGGTTGCAATTTTCCAAAAAATGGGATATAATGGGTTCATGAAAAATCTCCGAAAGGCAGGAGAACATTTATGAACCAGACTTCCAAGGGCGGCTTGCGTAAGCACCTGACGCGGGTGATGGCCATTTGCCTGGCGCTGATGTCCCTGGCGACCAGCGCCCTGGCTTCTTTTGACGCCAAGGTCTATTCCAGCAGCATGCCCGTATACAAAAAGGCCTCTGTCAGCAGCAAAAAACTGGGCTCCCTGAAAAAGGGCACCAAGTTCGTGGTGGTGGCCAGCAACAGCTCCTGGGCCAGGATCAGCTATAAGGGCTACACCGGCTACGCCCGCATCAGCGACCTGGTGCGGGTCAACCGTCTGAAGGTTTATACCAACCGATCCACCACGGTCTATAAAGAGGCCTCTTCCTCCTCCAAAAAACTGGGCACCGTGGCCACCGGCAGTCGCTTGACCACGTAATCCAGTCCCGCCGCCTTCGCCTCGCGCTCATTCAGGCCCACACGCGAATACGGCGTGTGCCGGCTACGTCTATAAGAACAACCTTTCCCTGGAAAAGCCCAAGCAGACGCCTCCGACGGACCCCAAGCCCTCCGATGACAACGACGATCCGGTGGACGACGATTATCGGGTAAAGATGCCCGCAGCCTATAAATCCACCGTCAGCCGCTACAGCCCCTCTCTTACCGAGGCCCAGAAGCTGGAATACGTCATCTACGTGGCTCAGTCTCATCTGGGCAAAAAGTACGCCGCGCACCCCAAAGCGCCCACCACCTTCGATTGCGCCGGATTGGTTCGCTATGCCTATTCCGCCGCGAAATTCGACGTGGAATCCAGCGCCTATTCTCAGGGCTATGACGATACCTACACCAAGATTTCCAAGATCTCCGAGTTGAAGCGGGGCGATATGGTCTGCTTTAACACCAACGATACCGACAGCGATCTCAGCGACCACACCGGCATTTACCTGGGCGGCGGTTATTTCATTCACGCCTCCTCCGGCGCGGGGCTGGTAATCGTTTCCACGTTGAATTCCGGCTACTATAAAGAAGCCTTCTCCTGGGGCCGCCGCATCGCGGACTGATTTGCAAAATGTCGCCCAGCCCAATGGGTTGGACGGCATTTTTATTAATAAAAAGGATGGACAATCACATGCATCAACTGCGCGTGGGAATCATGGGCCTGGGCAGCATTTTTCACCGGGTCATGACGGATCTGCCCAATGCAGCCCATTGCAAACTGACAGCCCTTGCGGCCCGAGACGCTGCCCGCGCCCGGACGGAGGCGGAAAAATACGGCGTGCCCCTGTCCTTCGGCAGCTACGAGGAACTGGTTCAGTGCCCGGAGGTGGACCTGGTCTACATCGCCACGCCCCATAACCTCCATCACGCCCATACCCTTCTGGCCCTGGGGCATAAAAAGCACGTGCTCTGTGAAAAGGCCTTCGCCATGAATCCCCGGGAGACGGGGGAAATGATCGCCTGCGCCCGGCAGGAGAGACTTTTCCTCATGGAAGCCATGTGGACCCGGTTTCTCCCGGCCATGGGGCGGCTGAAGGAAATGCTCGATTCCGGCGAACTGGGGGAAATCCGCCATATCGACGCGAACTTTTCCTATGCCTATCCCTATACCCCCGCCAGCCGGGTGTACGATCCCGCCCTGGGCGGCGGCGCGCTGATGGACGTGGGGGTCTATCCGCTGTCCGTCTGCTGCATGCTCCTGGGCCGGCCGGATCGCTGGCAGGTTTCCGGGGGATTGGCCCCCAGCGGGGTGGATCGGCGCGTCTGCATGCAGCTGGGCTTCGGGGAAGCCACCTGCCAGTGCATGGCCGGGGTAGATGTGGAGGGCGACAGCCGCATGCGCATCTTCACCACCCGGGGCCTGGTGGAGGTTCCGGATTTCTGGCATGCCACGAGCTTTATCTTCGCCGGAAAGGAATTCGTCTTCCCGCCGGAAACCGAGGGCCATCATCATCAGTTTGAACACGCTGCGGCCTGCATCGCCCGGGGCGAAACGGAATCGCCCGTGATGCCCCTGGAAGAAACGGCGTTCCTCATGAACCTGATTTTCCAGATGCGCCGGGAAATGGGCGTCATCTTCCCGGGCGACTGACCTGTTTCCATCAAAAACGGACGCTCCCCTTCATTCAGGGAACGTCCGTTTTTGTATACCGCTTTATCGGCCGATCAGCTCTTCCACAATGCGGCACATGTCGTCGTATTTGGCCTCCATGTCCTCAAGCAGCGCCATCTGCGCCCGAGTGCGCACCAGATTGTGCTCCGGAGAGCGCACCTTGAAGTAAATGTCGCCGTCCATATAGTCCGTCAAAAAGCGCATGGCCAGTTCGCAGGTGATGACCAGCACGCCCAGGGGCAGGTTCCGCAATTCCTCCTCCGTCAAAAATCCGTTGGTTTCGGAAAGGAATCCCTCGGTGAACAGCCGGAAGGCACGCATGTCCAGAGAAATCTTCGAGGTGTCCGGTTCGTCCTCGGCGGCGGTGGAAGCGCAGAAGCGAATGGCGTCGCCGAAATCGTACAGCGAGGAGCCGGGCATTACTGTGTCCAGATCGATGACGCACAGGGCCTTATCGGTGTCCTGGTCGATGAGGATGTTGTTGATCTTGGTGTCGTTGTGGGTCACTCGATAGGGAATTTCTCCCTTTTCCAGCATCTTCACGATGCTGCCCATCATGCGCCGGCGCTCAAAGAAGAACTCGATTTCGTCCTCCACGCCGGCCACCCGTCCCGCACGATCCGCCGCCACGGAAGCCACGAAATTATAAAACCGCCGGGTGGTGTTGTGAAAATCCGGAATGGTTTCGTGCAGCTGTTCCGCCGGAAAATCGCTGAGCAGCCGCTGGAACTGACCGAAGGCCCGGCCCGTCTCAAAGATGTGCGCGTCCTTCCGGGGCGCGTCGTAAGCCACCGCGCCGGTGATAAAGCCGTAGGCCCGCCAGTAATTTCCCTGCTGATCCTGATGCAGAAAGTCCCCTTCCCGGGTGGGAATCAGCTGCAATACGTGGCGTTCGGGGTCTTCGCCCAGGCTTTCATAAGTGCGGGCCAGATGGGAAGTTACCCGGCTGATATTTTCAATGACCTCCACCGGATGCTTGAATACGTATTTATTAATATGCTGCAGGGTATAATGCACATCCTCGCCCTTGTTTCGGAAGGTGAGGTGGTAGGTGTTATTGATGTTTCCACTGGTCAGTTCCACCGCGTCCCGATACGTTCCGCGAAAGCAGAAATGGGGAAGGATGAACTTAATGTCATTATATACCATAGAATGCCTCCATGTTATATTTTAAAAAATTATAGCACATCCGTCAACGGACTGTCAACCAGAACCAGTTTATGCGCCTTCCCCGGTGGAACAGTGTTAAATTATGAATTTTGCAGGTTTTTCGCCCGGCCGCGCAGTATAAAGAAAACTTATGGGGCAGGCTATTTCCGGGGTTCCTCCCGGGGGATACGGCCCCGTAACAAAATAAGGAAATTCCGCCGGATTTGCAGGAAATCGCCCTCGGACGGCGAATAATATACCTGTAAATCGAATAGCTCTGTGCAAAGGATTATGAAAGGGACAAAATGGCAGCAAGGTTTACGGATGCGTGGCTGGAAGAGCTGAGGAGCCGGGTGCCCATTGAAGAGGTCGTCAGCGAATACGTCCGCCTGAAGCAGAAGGGAAAACGATTTTGGGGCCTGTGTCCGTTTCATAATGAAAAGACGCCGTCCTTCAGTGTCGACAGCGAAAGCCAGCTGTATTACTGCTTTGGCTGCCACAAGGGCGGCACTGTGTTCAATTTCGTCATGGACATGGAGCGCATGGAGTTTTACGACGCCGTGAAATACCTGGCGGAACGGGCTCATATGGATTTGCCGGAGGATGACCGCGGCGGGGCGGGGCAGCGCCTGTCCAGTTCGGACAGAGACGCCATCTACGAAGCCAACGTCACCTCAGCCCGTTTTTTCCATTCCCTTCTCTGGACGGAGGAAGGCGCGGAGGCGCTGAATTACCTCTACAGCCGCGGCCTCAATGATCACGACATCAAAAAAGGCGGCCTGGGCGCTTCTCCCCGGGGCTGGGATACCCTGACGACGCACCTGGAAAAGCAGGGCTTTGACCGGCAGCTGCTCAAGCGCGCCGGCCTTTGTGTGGAAAAAGACGGCAGGTATTACGATATGTTCCGCGGCAGAGTCATGTTTCCCATCATCAGCCCCCAGGGGCGGGTGCTGGGCTTCGGCGGACGCATCATGGGCGACGGCCAGCCCAAATACCTCAACACCCCGGATACCCCCGTGTTCAACAAACGCAACGGCCTGTATTCACTGAATCTGGCAAAAAACGAACGTCAGGCGGGGCATCTGGTGCTGGTGGAAGGGTATATGGACGTCACCTCCCTTCGTAAATATGGCGTGCAGGGAGTGGTAGCCACCCTGGGCACGGCCCTGACGGAGGAACAGGCCCGGCTGATGAAGCGCTATACCAGTCAGGTATGGATCAGCTACGACGGCGATTCCGCCGGCCAGAAGGCGGCGCTGCGGGCGCTGGATATTCTGGACGCGGCGGGTCTTGAAACCAAGGTGATCGACTATCCCCAGGGCATGGATCCGGACGATTTCATCAAGAAAAACGGCTACGATGGATTCATGAACCTGCGCAAGCTGGGCGGCGTGGATTACCGGCTGCTGCGGGCCAGGGACGGGCTGGATCTTACGACCCAGGACGGCATGACCCAATATGCTTTGAAGGCCTGCGCCGTGGTGCGCGGGGTGAAAAACCCCGTGGAAGCGGAAAATTACCTGCGCCGGCTGGCCAACGAAACCGGCTACGACCGGGAAATTCTGGCCCGGCAGGTGGGCGCCATTGGGGAAAGCGCCGGAAATCTCGCCCCCCGGCCGCACCGGCCCAGGGACAGCGTGAAGCCCTCCCGGGCGGAAGGCTCCCTGATCGCCATGCTGGTCAAGGGGCTGATCCCTCCCGAAACGGTACGCCCGGAGGATATGGATTCTCCCGTGAACGCCGAGGCGGTGAAGTGGCTTCAGGCCGGCAAGCCGGTGACGGGGTATATTAATTCTCTGGAGGATTCCGTGCGGGCGCAGTTCATGGCGGATATCAATTCCGAGGAATTGCCCTCCGATCCCGCCGTGGCCCTGGATATGGCCAGGCAGTCCCTGTCCAATTTGCAGGAAAAGCGCCGCCGGGCCCGAATCGAACAAATTCGCGCGGAAATGAACACCGCCGATCCCCAACGAAAGAAAGAACTGTATGCGCTGCTGACCAGGCTCTTGACAGAGCAGCGCAGTTGACCGGTCGAAAGGAGTGTCCCCGAATTATGAACAAGGCCAATGCCGAAGCAATGGCGGCGCGCGTGCGCGAACTGATCGAGACCGGCAAGAGCAAGGGAGTTCTGACATACAAGGAAATCGTGGAATTGCTGGGCGATATCGAGCTGGATTCCGAACAGTTTGACCGCATTCTGGATACGCTGAGCAGTCTGAACATCGAAGTTGTGAAAGACGACGCCCTGCCCGAGCCCGCCGTAATCGCCGAAACGCCGGAGGAGGAGATCGACATCTCCGTGCCCGAGGGCATTTCCATCGACGACCCGGTGCGCATGTATCTGAAGGAAATCGGCAAGGTGCCGCTGCTTTCCGCCGATGAGGAAATCGAATTGGCCAAGCGCATGGAAGAAGGCGACGTGGAGGCGAAAAAGCGCCTGAGCGAAGCCAACCTGCGTCTGGTGGTTTCCATTGCCAAGCGCTATGTGGGCCGCGGCATGCTGTTTCTGGATCTGATTCAGGAAGGCAATCTGGGCCTGATTAAGGCGGTGGAGAAGTTCGATTATCGCAAGGGCTATAAATTTTCCACCTACGCCACCTGGTGGATTCGCCAGGCCATCACCCGCGCCATCGCCGACCAGGCCCGCACCATCCGCATTCCCGTGCACATGGTGGAAACCATCAATAAGCTGATCCGGGTTTCCCGTCAGCTTTTGCAGGAATACGGCCGCGAGCCCCTGCCGGAAGAAATCGCCGAGGAAATGGGCATTTCCGAGGATAAGGTGCGGGAAATCATCAAAATCGCTCAGGAACCCGTCTCTTTGGAAACCCCCATCGGCGAGGAGGAAGACAGCCATCTGGGCGACTTCATTCCCGACGACGACGCCCCCGCTCCGGCGGACGCCGCAGCCTTCACCCTGCTGAAGGAACAGCTGATGAGCGTGCTTTCCACCCTGACTCCCAGGGAGGAAATGGTGCTGAAGCTGCGCTTCGGTCTGGAAGACGGCCGCGCCCGCACCCTGGAAGAGGTGGGCCGGGAATTCAAGGTCACCCGGGAACGCATTCGTCAGATTGAGGCCAAGGCCCTGCGTAAATTGCGGCATCCCAGCCGTTCCCGGAAGCTGAAGGACTCCATCGACTGATGCCTCGCGCCGCTATCAGCCTGGATCCGCGGCTGACCGCTTTGGCGGATCTTTGCCCGGCGTGCCGCGTCTTTGCCGATATTGGCACCGACCACGGCCGCCTGGGCGCCTATCTTTTGCAGGTGGGCCGCTGCCGCCGTGCGCTGTTGACGGATATTTCCGCGCCTTCCCTGGAAAAGGCTCGAAAACTCATCGGCGCCCTTTCCCTGACGAATCGCGCCGAATTTTTCGTGGGCAATGGCGCTCTGGCCCTGCCGGAGGCCCCGGATGTGGCCGTGATTGCCGGCATGGGCGGCGAGACCATCGCCGACATTGTGGAATTGGGAAAATCCCGCCTGGGAAGCGCCCGATTGCTTCTGCAGCCCAACGTGGCCCAGAAGGAGCTTCGCTTGCGCCTCACGCAGGCGGGCTATGCCATTTCCGATGAGCGCATCGTCCGGGATGGCCGCCGGTTGTATCTCATTGTCGTGGCCGAACCCGGGGAAATGCGCCTGGACCACCGTGCGGCTACCATCGGCCCGGTGCTGATGCAGACCCGGCCGGAAACGCTGTTTGATTACGCGGCGTTTCGCCTGCGGGTGTGCCAGAAGGCCCTGGCCGGGGTTCTCTCTTCCGGCGGCCAGGACGCGGCCTTAAGTCAGGAAATCGCCCTGTGGCAGGAGGTATCCCAGTGGCAAAAGCAGGACTGATTCTGGATCGTCTTTTTGAAACCATGCCCGCGTTTCTGGCGGAGGATTACGATAACGTAGGCCTCCTGGCCGGCAGCCGGGAAAGGGAAGTACATACGGTGCTGTGCGCCCTGGATCTGAACCTTCCGGTGCTCCGGGAAGCGGCGGGCTTGGGGGCCGAACTGATCGTGACCCATCATCCCATCCTGTTCCGCGGCCGGAAAAACCTCTGTGAAGACGATCCGGAGGGCAAATTGCTGGCGGAACTGGTGCGGGGCCGCTTCTGCCTCATGGCCATGCACACCAATTTCGATTCGGCGGACGTGGGCGTAAACGACGCGCTGGCCCAGTCGCTCGGGCTGGAAGACGTGCAGGCGCTCTCTTCCGGCATGCGCATGGGCATTCTCTCGCCCTGCGACGGTGCGTCGCTGGCCCAACGGGTGGAAAGCGCCCTGGGCGGCGCAGTGCGCCGGTATGGCGACGGTCCCTGCGAAAAAATCGCCGTCATGGGCGGTTCCGGTGGGGATTATGGCGGCTTTGCCCTGGAAGCCGGGGCGGACGCCTTTATCACCGGCGAAATTGGCTACCATAAGGCCCTGGATCTTTGCCAGGCGGGGCTAACCGTGCTGGAAGCGGGACATGCGGCCACGGAATTGCCCGCCGTTTCGCTGCTGGCGCAGAAAGTAATGGATTTGGATTTGCATCTGCAGGTGCACGTCAGCGCCTGCCCCTGTTATCTTTAGAATATGGAAATCGAGTTGCCAACCAATGGGTTTTGAACATATAGGAGGAATGAACGTGCAGCTGAAAGAATTGTGGAACTTCATGCAGGTGGATATGGCCGCGGATAATTTCGAGGCGGAGATGCGCAAATCGCCCAACCGTCAGAAGCTGCTGAAACGGCGGAATCTGCTGCTGGAGCTGCAGAACAACAATAAGCGGATCGACAGCGAAATCGCCGTGATGCAGGATCGTCTGGAGGCCGTGCGGGACGAAGCCGCGCGCCTGGAAGCCCTGCTGAAAACCGCGCTGGAGGAGCTCCAGGCCGCGCCGCCCGCCGATATGGATGAGGCGCAGCGCAAGCTGGATTCCGTGCAGAAGCTGACGGACACCATCTCCCGCTACGAGCAGGAACTGACCAAGATGCGCAAGGATGCGGATAGCCGCGACCGCCAGCAGAAGGACATTCGCGTCCGCGCCGCCAAGGCCAAGCAGGAATATGACCAGATCAAGGCCGTGTACGATAAGGAATATAAGCAGGACACCGCCAAGCTGGCCGAAATGAAGAAAAATATCGAGGCTGAGGCCGCGAAACAGAATCCGGAGCTGCTGGAACGGTATCGCTCCATTAAGCAGCATTGCACGCCGCCCATGGCCCGTCTGGCCGACGGTCAGTGCTGCGGCTGCTTCATGCAGCTGCCTTCCGCCACGCTGCGCGCCCTGAAGGAAGGCACGCTGGTGGAATGCGACAATTGCGGCCGAATTCTCTATTGCGAAGAAGAATAATCTGTGGTATAATAAATTGATTTGAGCGTGCCGGACGGCCGCAGGCGGCTTGACCGTCTGAGGAAAGTCCGAGCTCCACAGGGCAGGGTGCCGGTTAACTGCCGGTGGAGGCGACTCCAAGGAAAGTGCAACAG
>OLPR01002521.1_pt1 | contig 13356 bp, 9 predicted proteins | sample 1672761 | NCBI WGS metagenome assembly OLPR01 (sample SAMEA3136721, study PRJEB25190) | human gut metagenome | biome: human gut; feature: human-associated habitat; material: faeces | place: Austria | collected 2013 | reverse complement strand
CCCGCGCGCCATGGCCAACGCCGTGCAGGCAGCCATCACCGGTCAGCAGGACATCCCGCCGCAGAGCGCCTATGAGCCCGAGCAGGCAACCGCCGCGTTTGAGCCCCAAGGCAGCAGCTACGCCGATGACGACGAGGATGCCGAGGCCGAGCGCGTCCGCCGCTACGCTCCCAAGGGCCGCCTGTTCGACGATGATGAGGACGACGATGAGGGCACCCAGATGTACGATACCGATGACCTCGACTACGATGACGAGGACGACGGTTACGACAAGAAGTCCAAAAAACGTGGCCGCTACGCCGATGACGACGAAACCAGTGAGGACGACGTCATGGCCGAGCGCATCATCCATCTGGCCCCGCCCATCACGGCCATTGCCTGCGCCTTGATCGTGGCACTGTCTCTGGTCTATCACTTCGTTCTGGCGTAAAAAATTGCCGGGCCGTTTCCCGAATGTGGGGAGCGGCCCGGTATTTTTGATTTTTCGGCAATATCCCGCGGGCAGATATGGAATGCGCCCCTACGGATAACAACATCGTTGCTTGCAGGGGCGGATGCTTCCAGCCGCCAGCCGCGGCAGAGCTTACTTTTCTGCCGTCAGTCGTTCGTACGTCTTTACGATTTCCGGGTCATTCAGCTTGATGACCCGGCCGGAAAGATAGTGCAGCGTGTTTTCCTCGGGGATTCGGCCAAACGTCAGTCGCTGGGCGCAGAGAGCCTGTGTTTTCAGCCCAGTGCGCTCGTTCATCTTATGGTTGCCGTACTTGATGTCGCCCAGTACCGGATGGCCCAGATACGCCAGATGCGCACGGATCTGGTGGGTGCGGCCCGTGATCAGCCCAATGCGGCAGAGCGCAAACGGCCCTGCCTGCCGGATGACTGTCACCTCGGTGATGATCTGCTTGTAACCCTCGCTCTCACGGGCGTGGATGCGCACCTTGTTATTTTTCTCGCTGTGCTGCAGCCATGCGACGAACCGCCCCTGCGGCGGTGCACCCACCGTGATGGTCAGATACTCCTTTTTCATCATGTCGTCGCGGATGATGGCGTTCAAGTCGCGCAGCGCGGCGTAGCTCTTGGCGGCCAGCACCAGACCTTCGGTGCCGCGGTCCAGCCGGTTGCACAGCGCCGGGGCAAATCGCTTTTCTGCGTGGGGATCATACTCGCCCTTGGCCTCCAGATAGGACGCAAAGGCATCCACCAGATTGGCGTCGCCGGTGCGGTCACTGTGGCAGAGCAGGTGCGCGGGCTTGTAGAGCACCGCAAAATTTTCATCCTCATACACCACGGTCACAGGCGGCTGCCTACGCGGCTTGGCGGTCTTGGCGGTGGGCTTGCCCACGGGGAAGAACTCGTCGTTGATGTACAGTTCGATCAAATCGCCTGCGCTCAGGCGGGTATCCGGCTCGGCGCGCTTGCCGTTGACCTTGATGCGCTTGTTGCGGAACGCCTTGTACATCATGCTGCGGGGCATATCCTTGGTCACGCCCTCCACAAAGCGGCTCAGGCGCACGCCGTTTTCATTGGGTCCTGCGGTAAAACTTTTCATCGTGTCCTCTTTAAAAATTCATCAGTAAAAACGGTTGGCAAAAGTCTTTTTACAGTATATAATAAAACCAGCAGAACGTAAAGATGGGATGTGAAAAAATGGCAGACGAAAATCTCCACGCGAAACACCGCGCCCGCATGCAGGAGCGCGTCGAGCGAGACGGACTGGACAGCCTGGCCGAACACGAGGCACTGGAATATCTGCTGTTTCTCTCCATCCCGCGGGCAGACACAAACGCGCTGGCGCACAGACTCATTCAGCACTTCGGCGATTTCTGCAAGGTGCTGGAGGCTGCGCCCGAGGAGCTGATGCAGGTCGAGGGCGTCGGCCCCAAAAGTGCGCGGCTGATTTCTACCGTCATGGCGTGCAGCCGCTATTATGAGCTGAAAAAGCGCAAGACCCGCCTGTCGCTGAACTCGGCAGAGACGGCCATCGCCTACGTAAAGCCGCTGTTCCGCGGTGTGCAGAATGAACAGCTCTACCTGATTTTATTGGACGACGCCTGCCGCCCTGTGCAGGACCTGCGCATTGCCGAGGGCGTTCCCAACCGCGTGGCCGTGGACACCCGCAAGCTGCTGCGCGCCGTGGCCCGCACCAACTCGACCTGCGGCATTCTGGCACACAACCATCCCACAGGGCTGGCCATTCCGTCCGAGGCAGACCGCCTGACGACCTACCATATTATGGAGGTCACCGGCCAGCTCGGCTTTACGATCATGGATCATATCATCATAGCGGGGGAGGATGGCTGTTCGATGCTGAACCGCGGCAGCCTGCCGGAATACCGCGTAAACAGCGGCGTGCTGCAGGCTGCCAGCCGCTGAACGCCGCCCATGCGCCTTGCCGTGTCCCGGCAGGGCGCATTTTTCTGCGGTTTGGGTACAAAATATCGGCAAACCTATTTACATTAAAAATTTGTCGTGCTATAATCATTATACAACTAATCGTTGTACACGAAAGGAACGACTATGGACGAAGTCTTTCACTTAAAGGCACCGTTTCAGCCCACCGGCGACCAGCCGCAGGCAATAGAAGCGTTGATGCAGGGCATCCATGAGGGTGACGACGCCCAGACACTGCTGGGCGTCACCGGCTCCGGCAAGACGTTTACGATGGCGAACATCATCGCCCGGTGCAATCGCCCGACGCTGATCTTGGAGCCGAATAAAACGCTGGCCAGTCAGATCTGTACCGAGATGCGCGGCTTTTTCCCCGATGATGCGGTAGAATATTTCGTCTCCTACTACGACTACTACCAGCCCGAGGCTTATATCCCGTCCACAGATACCTATATTGAGAAGGACAGTGCCATCAACGACGAGATTGACCGTCTGCGCCACTCGGCCACGGCGGCGCTGTCAGAGCGGCGCAACGTCATCATTGTGGCGTCGGTGTCCTGCATCTACTCGCTGGGTGACCCCATCGACTACCGCAGCATGGTCATCAGCCTGCGCCCCGGTATGCAGATGGAGCGCGACGAGCTTTGCAGCCGCCTGGTCAAGCTGCAATATGAGCGCAACGACATGAACTTCATCCGCAACAAGTTCCGCGTAAAAGGGGACACGGTGGACATCCACCTGGCCTACAACGACGAATTTGCGATTCGGGTCGAGTTCTTCGGCGACGAGATTGACCGCATTGTGGAGTTTGACCCGCTGACCGGCGAGCACAAGAACGTGGTGCGTCATGTTGCCATCTTCCCGGCCAGTCACTATATCGTCGGCCCCGAAAAGATGCAGGAGGGCCTGAAAAAGATTCAGGCCGAGATGGAGGAGCAGGTCAAAAAATTCACCGAGGAGGGCAAGCTCTTGGAGGCCCAGCGCATCCAGCAACGCACCAACTACGACATGGAGATGCTGCAGGAGGTCGGCATGTGCAAGGGCATCGAGAACTACTCCGCTGTCCTGTCAGGCCGTACGCCCGGCTCCACGCCCACAACGCTGCTGGATTATTTCCCGGATGATTTCCTGCTGATGGTCGACGAGAGCCACGTCATGCTGCCGCAGGTGCGCGGTATGTTCGGCGGCGACTACAGCCGCAAGAAAACGCTGGTCGAATACGGCTTCCGTCTGCCGTCAGCGTTTGACAACCGCCCGTTGAAATTTGAAGAATTTGAAGCCAAAATCCATCAGAAGATTTTTGTTTCTGCAACCCCCGGTGAATATGAACGCCAGCATTCCAGCCGCGTGGCGGAGCAGGTCATCCGCCCCACCGGCCTGCTGGACCCACTTATCATGGTGCGCCCGGTGGAGGGCCAGATCGAGGACCTGCTGGGCGAGATCCGCACCCGCATTGACCGTGGCGAGCGCGCACTCGTCACAACGCTGACCGTCAAGATGGCCGAGGATCTGACGGATTATCTGGAGGAACACGGCGTCAAGACGAAGTATATGCACCACGAGGTCGACACGTTTGAGCGCATGGAGATCATCAAGGACCTGCGCGTCGGCGCAATTGATGTTATTGTTGGCATCAACCTGCTGCGCGAGGGTCTGGACCTGCCGGAGGTGTCGCTGATTGCGATTCTGGATGCCGATAAGGAAGGCTTCCTGCGCAGCGAGACAAGCCTGATTCAGACGATCGGCCGCGCGGCCCGCAACGCCAACGGCGTTGTGCTCATGTACGCAGATGAGGTCACGCCCAGCATGGAGCGCGCCATCATGGAGACCGAGCGCCGCCGCACCATTCAGGACGCCTACAATAAAGAACACGGCATCACGCCCAAAACCATCGTCAAGGCCATCGGCGACGGGCTCGAAATCAGCATGAGCGAGGAAAACAAGCGGATGCGCCAGCACCGCATGAGCCGCGCCGAGCGCCAGCAGACAATTGAACGCCTGACCAAGGAGATGAAGGAGGCCGCGCGGCTGCTGCAATTTGAGCTGGCCGCGCAGCTGCGCGACGAAATTCAGCGGCTGGAACGCGGAGAGGATCCCACCGCCGCCGACACCAGTGAACGCAAGGCCGCTGCCAAAACACGCAAGGGCAGGAGGAAATATAAAAATTGAGTACAACACCCGAAAAAAAGCCTGCAAAGCGCAGCTCCAAAATCAAAATCGACCCGAACAACCGCATTGTCATCAAGGGTGCGCGTGAGCATAACCTGAAAAACGTCGATTTGGAGCTGCCCAGAGATAAGCTGATCGTCATGACCGGCCTGTCCGGCTCCGGCAAGTCGAGCCTGGCGTTTGACACAATTTACGCCGACGGCCAGCGCCGCTATATGGAAAGCCTTTCCAGCTATGCCCGCCAGTTCCTGGGCCAGATGGAAAAGCCCGATGTCGACGAGATCACCGGCCTGTCCCCGGCCATCTCCATCGACCAGAAAACAACAAGCCACAACCCGCGTTCCACGGTGGGAACGGTAACGGAGATTTACGACTATCTGCGTCTGATGTACGCCCGCATCGGCGTGCCCCACTGCCCGATCTGCGGGCGGGAGATTACCCAGCAGACCGTGGACGAGATGGTCGACGAAGTCATGAAGCTGCCGGAGCGCACCCGCTTTCAGGTGCTGGCCCCCGTTGTGCGTGCCCGCAAGGGCACCCAGGCCAAGGAGCTGGATGCCGCCCGCCGAGCCGGTTTTGCCCGCGTGCGCGTCGACGGCAATATGTACGATCTGAGCGAGGAGATCAACCTCGAAAAGAACATCAAGCACACTGTTGAGATCGTCGTGGACCGTCTGGTCATCAACGACACGGTCCGCGGGCGTCTGGCCGATTCCATAGAAACCGCGCTAGCGCAGGCAAACGGGCTTGTCGTCATCGACGTCATTGGCGGTGAACCGATGATGTTCAGCCAGAGCTACGCCTGCCCCGAGCACGGCATCTCCGTCGAGGAGCTGACACCGCGGATGTTCAGCTTCAACAATCCTTTCGGTGCCTGCGAGAAGTGTACGGGTCTCGGCACCTTCATGAAGGTAGACCCGGCGCGTGTCATCCCCGACAAGCGCAAGTCCATCCGGGAAAGTGCCATCAAGGCCAGCGGCTGGTATTACGCCGAGGGCTCCATCTCCGAAATGACCTATAAGGCGCTTGGCAAGCGCTACGGCTTTACACTCGATACCCCGGTTAAGGACTTCAGCAAGGAGGCCCTGCACGCCCTGCTGTACGGCACGGGTGACGAGCGTATTGAGATGCAGCGCGAGAGCATGTTTGGCTCCGGCACCTACTTTAACCAGTTCGAAGGCATCATCCCGAATCTGGAGCGCCGTTTCCGCGAGACGAGCAGCGAGTGGGTCAAGGAGGAAATCGCCCTTGTCATGTCCAGCGAGGAATGTCCCGCCTGCCATGGCCGCCGCTTAAAGCCGACAAGCCTGGCCGTGACTGTAGGCGGCATCAACATTGCCGATTTCTGTGACAAGAGCGTCAACGAGGAGCTGGACTTTATCAACACGGCCAAGGTCAGTACCCGGAACGAGATGATCGGTGCGCCTATTTTTAAAGAAGTAAAAGAACGTCTGAGCTTTTTAAAGAGCGTCGGCCTTGGCTATCTGACGCTCTCCCGCGGTGCGGCTTCGTTGTCCGGCGGCGAGAGCCAGCGCATCCGTCTGGCGACCCAGATCGGCAGTGCGCTGACCGGCGTGCTCTACGTGCTCGACGAGCCGAGCATCGGCCTGCACCAGCGTGACAATGATAAGCTTATTGCAACGATGAAGCGGCTGCGTGATCTTGGCAACACACTGATCGTCGTTGAGCACGATGAGGACACAATGCGGCAGGCCGACTATATTGTCGATGTCGGCCCCGGTGCGGGCGTCCACGGCGGCGAGATCGTCGCCGCAGGCAGCGTCGCGGACATCTGCAAGGTCAAGCGCAGCATCACTGGCGCGTATCTGTCTGGCCGCAAATTCGTAGAGGTCCCCGAGACACGCCGTGAGGGAAACGGCAAGGCGCTGCACGTCGTCAAGGCCCATGAGAACAATCTGCAGGACATTACCGTAGACTTCCCGCTCGGCAAGCTGATCTGTGTTACCGGCGTGTCAGGCTCCGGCAAGTCGACGCTTGTCAACGAAATTCTGTACAAAACGCTGGCTGCCGCCCTGAACGGTGCGCGCAGCCGCCCCGGCCAGTGTGAGGAGGTCGAGGGCATGGAGTGGGTCGATAAGGTCATCGGCATCGACCAGTCGCCGATTGGCCGCACGCCGCGCTCCAACCCGGCCACCTACACAGGCGTGTTTGGCGACATCCGCACGCTGTTTTCCAACACGCAGGATGCCAAAATGCGCGGCTACGGCCCCGGGCGGTTCAGCTTCAATGTCAAGGGCGGACGCTGCGAGGCCTGCAGCGGCGACGGCATTGTGAAAATCGAAATGCACTTCCTTTCGGACGTATACGTGCCCTGCGAGGTATGCAAAGGCAAGCGTTACAACCGGGAGACCCTGGAGGTGCGCTACAAGGGCAAAAACATTTACGAAGTGCTGGACATGACCATTCAGGAGGCGTTGGAATTTTTCTCGGCGCTGCCGAAGATCGCCACGAAGCTGCAGACCATGGTGGACGTGGGGCTGGGATATGTAAAACTGGGACAGCCCTCCACGGAGCTTTCCGGCGGCGAGGCCCAGCGCATCAAGCTGGCCACGGAGCTGGCCCGCCGGGCCACGGGACGCACGGTGTACGTATTGGACGAGCCCACCACGGGACTGCACATGGCGGACGTGGAACGGCTGAACCAGATGCTGGAACGGCTGGCGGACGCGGGCAACACCCTTGTAGTCATCGAGCACAACCTGGACGTGATCAAAATCGCCGATCACATCATCGACCTGGGGCCCGAAGGCGGCTCCGGCGGCGGCACCATCGTGGCGGAGGGTACGCCGGAGGAAATCGCCCTGTGTCCGGAGAGCTACACCGGGCAGTTCCTGAAAAAAATGCTATAACCAAAAGTCGCCTGAAAGCGGGGATGATTCGCTTTCAGGCGACGATTTTATTTCATGGTCATGTCCTTGTCGGCGGGCAGCGGGTGGGGCAAGGGAGCGGGCACGTCCAGATACCAATAGGCCACGGATGTGTAATCGTCATACCGGGGGCCTGTCCAGCCCAGGTTATCCAGCGTCATGCGGAAATCCTTTTCGAAATAGACAGGATCCGGAACGTGCCAGCGATAGAGCAAAAAACGCTGCTGGGCATTATAAAATTCCCGGGGATTGCCCAGAATGGCGTACAGGCCCACATACTGGCCGCTGAAGGTCTGATACTGCTTCAGGGCGATATCATTGCCAAAGCCGTACGCGCCGCAGAAATAATCCTCGGTGCCGGTGTAGTTCAGGGAGGGATACGCGTCGCCGTCCAGATACATTTTGGCTTCGCCCTCCACCCAGCAGGTGTTATTGCCATTGACCCCCACCGCCAGACTGAGGCCCGCAAAGCAGCCCCGACCCTGAATTTCCGCCACGGGATAGGCCCGGCCCCGGCAAACGGGGTGCTGCTGGCGATAGAGGGCGTGGAAATAGCCCGCGTCCTGAGGGACTTCTCCCCGCCAGCCGGAGATCATGTAATAGAGGGTTTCCGCCTGTGCGCCGCGGTTTTCCATGGTAATGCGGCAGCGGCGGCGGAAGGGCATTTGCCAATAGCAATTATACCCCCGGCCCGGGGCCACCAGCACCATGGCGGAATTCAGCACAGGATATCGGCCGTCCCGATCGGCAAAATTTTCGTCATAAGCGCAGCCGAAAAAGGCGGAAATGGGGGCCTCCACGCCGGGGAAGGCCTCGTTTTCCCAATAGATGCGCAAAACGAAATGATGGCCGATATAGCCGGTGAACCACATATGGGTGATCATGCCCGGGCCGGAAACCTCGCAGAGGGCGATGGTCTCTCCCGGGGCGATGGAGACGCAGGGCCGCAGCTTTTCGCAATCCCCGCCGCGGGTGCCGCCGTCGCGGGCGCCGGTGGGATTTTCCGCGGAAAAGGCGAAGCTTTCCCGCCGGTGCAGTCGAAAAACATCCATGTTATTTCCTCCCGATCAGCGTCTGCCGTTTTTGCCCCAGCCGAAGACCTCGCCCAGAGCCTCGGTGACGGTATCCATGGCGTGCACGTGCATGCCCTCGGGGATGCGGGCGCCCCGCAGGTTCTGCCGGGGAATCACCGCGTGATCGAAGCCCAGGCGCATGCATTCGGAAAGCCGCCGCTCCACATGGGAAACCGAGCGCAGTTCTCCCGCCAGGCCCACCTCGCCCATGACGGCCCAGCCCTGAGGGATGGGCTGATTATGCCGGGAGGAAGCCACCGCGGCGCAGAGGGCCAGATCCGCGGCGGTTTCCGTAAGATTCATGCCGCCGGCGATATTGATATACACATCCTGATCGTACATGCGGATGCCCACCCGCTTTTCCAGCACCGCCAACAGAAGCGCCAGGCGGCCCTGGTCCACGCCGCTGGCCATGCGCCGGGGATTGCCGAAGACCGTATTGGAAACCAGGGCCTGCACGTCCGTCAGCAGGGGGCGGGTGCCCTCCATGGCGCACATGACCACGGAACCGCTGGCGTTATGGGCCCGTTCGGACAGCAGGGCCTCGCTGGCGTTGGTGACCTCCTGCATGCCGGCCTCCTGCATTTCAAACATGCCCAGTTCATTGACGGAACCGAAACGGTTTTTCACCGCCCGCAGCAGCCGGTAATGATTTTCCCGGTCGCCTTCGAAATACAGCACCGCGTCCACCATATGCTCCAGCACCCGGGGGCCGGCGATGGAGCCTTCCTTGGTCACATGGCCCACCAGAAACACGCTGACGCCCGCCGCCTTGGCCAGGCGCATGAGGATGGAGGCGGATTCCCGCACCTGAGAAACGCTGCCGGGGGCGCTGGCCAGTTCCGGCAGGTACATGGTCTGGATGGAATCCACCACCATCACATGGGGCTTCAGCTGCTCCATGCGCTTTTCCACGGTGGTCATGTCGTTTTCGGAAAGCACGTAAAACCCCGATCCGGAAGCGCCCAGGCGATTGGCCCGCAGCTTGATCTGCCGGGCGGATTCTTCGCCGGAAACATACAAAACCGTGCGGCCGTCTTTGGCGATATTGGCGCACATCTGGGTCAGCAGCGTGGACTTGCCGATGCCCGGGTCGCCGCCCACCAGCACCATGGAGCCTTCCACCACGCCGCCCCCCAGCACCCGATCCAGTTCGCCGATGCCGGTGGTGAGCCGGGCCATGGCCTCGTCGGGAATATCGTCCACCAGCATCGCCTCCGCGCCGCTGCCGGGGGCCCGCTTTAACTTCTTCTCCGCCGGTTCCGGGGCGGCGGCGCGGGTTTCTTCCGTAAAACTGTTCCAGCTGCCGCATTCCGGGCATTTGCCCATCCAGCGGGCGGTTTCATAACCGCATTGATTGCAAACGTAAACGCTCTTTGCCTTCGCCATGCTCTTCTCCCGCTCTGTTTTTCTGTATTATATCATAGAGTTGAAATTTATGCGAGTATGCATTATAATAAGTCAGATAATATCTAATTTTGAATTCATGGAGGTATTTCATGCCCGATTCCAAATCCGGCGGCAAGCATTCCATCCGTTCCATGACGGATGCGGTGAACGAGCTGCGCGATTTTGCCGGGGGCGAAAACGCCGGGGAAAGCCGCGGGGAGGACGCATCGCCCAAAGACGCTTCGCCCAAGAAACGGGTGTACGGCGACGAAAGCAAGCACCGGGCGGAACGCGCCGAAAAAACGCCCCGGCGGAAAAAGAAAAAACGCGCCAAAAAGCGCCCGGGCCTTCTGCACCGGCTGCTGCGCACCGGAAAGCGCATTCGCCGGGGAGACGAGGAACGGCAGCTGACCTTCTTCGGCCACCGGCTCAGCTTCTGGCCCATGTTTCTGGCGGTATTCGCGGTTCTGATGGTGTTGGTGTTTTTGCTGAACAGCACCAATCTGGTGACCGATCAGCAGAACGTCACGCTGATGGGGCTGCCGGCGGATCTGGAAAATTACCGGATTCTGGTGCTTTCCGATTTAAACGGCAAGCGCTTTGGCGACAGGCAGTCCACCCTGCTGCGGCAGATCGACACCCTGAATTACGACATCGTGGTCTGTCTGGGCGACATGGTAGGCAAGGGCGGAGACGCGGAGCCCTTCTATGAATTACTGGAAGGACTGCCCGCCAGCAAGAAGGTCTACTTCATCTGCGGCGATTCCGACCCCGGCCCCTATGTGGACGCGGTGCGGGAGGAAAGCGCGCCCCTTTCCCAACTGGTATTGGCGGACTGGATCCTGGGGGCCATTGATCGGGGGGCCACGTATGTGGACAGGCCCATTGCCCTGACGGTGGGGGCCTCCACGCTATGGCTGACGCCTTCCGAAATGCTGAACGTAGACGCGTATGCCTCCTCCAACCTGTGGAAAGAGCAGATGAGTCAGGAGGAAAGCGGTTATCTGGCGGGGGTGGTGGCCGACAAAAACACCCTGCCCTTCACCAGTTATCGCTATCAGCTGGCCATGGATCAACTGGACAGCGTCAATACCATGAACGACGCGGACGTGCACATCACCCTTTCCCACGTGCCCTGTTCCGACAGCTTCCTGACCGCGGCCTGCGGCCATTCCCCCACGGAAGGAAAATATCTTTCCGCGCCGGACATTGCCCTGGCGGGGCACTACTGCGGCGGCGTGTGGAACCTGCCATTGTTAGGGGCCTTCTACGTGCCGGATTCGTCCCTGCCCCGTTACGGCTGGTTCCCGGATCAGTCGGTGGTCAGCGGCCTGCGGCAGATCGACGAGGTGCAGCAGTATGTTTCCCGGGGGCTTTCCAACTGCGGAGACATTCCGCTGATGCCCTTCCGGCTGCTGAACAGTCCGCAGGTTTCCGTGATTACCATCACGGCGACCCTGCCCTCCAGCATGCTGGAATAACAAAAATTCATCCCCGGAAGCTTCGGTTTCCGGGGATGTCGTTTCAAAAAAGGAGACTGGCCCATGAAATTCCAATTGACAGAAAACGGCGTCTGGTATCACGGGTCGCCGGAACGGTTTACCCTTTTGCGCGCCGGAAGCACCATTACCCAATGGCGGGCGCTGGCGGAGGCGTTTTCTCACAAGCCCCAGGCGCTTTCCTATGAGGACGACGGCAGCATCTGGCAAAACGGCACGCTGCCCGGGTATTTATACGTGATCGACGAACCCGTCGTGCCAGGCCGGGACGTTGCGCCGCACCCGCGCAGTACCATGGACGCAAACGTGGAATTTCTGACGAAACGGCCGCTCCGGGTCCGGTGCATTGCCGAAGTGCCCCTGTGATTGTTCAGGGCAGCAGGCAATCGATCTGCTGCGAAAACAGGCCGCCCGCCCCGCCGGTATGCAGAAACAGCACCCGCTGGCCCGGCCGGAAGAAGCCCTCCCGGGCGCGTTTCAGCAGCCCCGCGAAGGTCTTGCCCGTATAGCAGGAATCCAGCACAATCCCCTCCCGGCGCAGCATCAGGGCCACGGCCTCGTTGCCTTCCGGGGAAGGGATGGAATAGCCCGGGCCGCACATGTCGATGAGATCGGCTTTCGGGATGGGCACGTCCGTTTCCAGCAGAGCCGCCGTTTCCCGCATCAACTGCGGCACAATGCGGTCGAAGGGATCAGTATCCACCATGACGGCGGTGACGTGGGTTTCCGGCAGGGCAATAGCGCCCCCGAGGATGCAGCCCGCCGCCGTGCCCCCGGAACCGCAGGCGCAGACCATATGATCGAACTTCACGCCGGTCTGGGCGATTTCCCGCATGCAATCCACATATCCCGCCGCGCCCAGGGCATTGGAGCCGCCGCAGGGAATTTTATAGGCCTTTTTCCCCTCCCGGGCGGCGATGCGGTCCATTTCCCGATAGATTTCCTGATAATCGTCGGTATCCACGTAAACCACGCGGGCGCCCATCAGCCGATTCAGCAGCTGATTGCCCACGCACTGGGTCACGCCGCGCTTTTTCAGCACCAGCACCGGCTCCATGCCCAGCCGCAGGGCGCAGGCCGCCGTGAGCATGGCGTGGTTGGACTGGGCCTGACCCGTGGTCATGACCATTTCGCAGCCCTGGGCCCGGGCCTGGGCCAGCAGATATTCCAGTTTTCGCACCTTATTGCCCCCCAGGGCCACGCCGCACAGGTCGTCCCGCTTGATCCACAATTCCAGCCCCAGATCCCGGCTGAGATTGGGCAAACGGTGCATTGGCGTGGGATACAGCCCCAATTTCACTTTTTCAAACTGTTTCATGAGAAAAATCCTCCCTGCTTGCTTTTCACAATTATACCACGGGCAAACCTCCGTGCGCAAGCTAGGCACAGATTCCTTCAAATAATCGTGAATCATGGAAACTTTTCCGTAATTTATCGGAAACCTTATTGATTTTCATCGGCGGCTGGTTTATGATAAAGTTGCCATCATGAGGGTGGCTGGAATATGACCAATGGAATCCGGATTTTCCGGAACAATCACCATCATTCTAGAGAAAGAGGTTGCAAGCAGTATGGCAGAGCTGAATCTGAAGCAGTACGGCATCGTCGGTACCACGGAAATCGTTCACAATCCCTCTTATGAAATGCTGTTTGAAGAAGAAACCAAGCCCGGCCTGGAAGGCTATGAAAAGGGCCAGGTCAGCGAGCTGGGTGCGGTCAACGTCATGACCGGTATCTATACCGGCCGCTCCCCCAAGGACAAGTATATTGTCGTCGACGACAATTCCAAGGACACCGTGTGGTGGACCACCCCCGAATATAAAAACGACAACCATCCCATGACCGAGGAAACCTGGAAGGCCGTGAAAGAACTGGCCACCAAGGAACTGTGCAACAAGCGCCTGTTCGTGGTGGACGCTTTCTGCGGCGCCAACAAGGACACCCGCATGG
>OLPR01002519.1_pt1 | contig 13358 bp, 7 predicted proteins | sample 1672761 | NCBI WGS metagenome assembly OLPR01 (sample SAMEA3136721, study PRJEB25190) | human gut metagenome | biome: human gut; feature: human-associated habitat; material: faeces | place: Austria | collected 2013 | reverse complement strand
GAGAGTTGTAACAAGGTACAACAAAGGATATTAATTTCATAAAAACCTCCTGTTTTTCAATACGGTTAACGTTACTATTATATATGTTTTTTTACAAATTAGCAAAGAGTTTCCCATTCTTCATAAAGTTCTTCCAAAGAAGAAGCGATGGAAGCCTGCTCATTGCTAAGTTCCATTAATTTCGCAGGATCAGAAGCATTTTCAGGTAAAGACATAGCTTCTGAAAGTTCTTCTTGTTTCGTTTCCAACTCTGTGATCTGCTCTTCGACTTTTTTAAGACGATTTTCTTTTTTTCTCTGTTTGGCTTGTTCTTCTTTTTGCTGTTTCCAATCGAGTTTGGATTCTGTATCAACAGAAACGGAGGAAGCAGTAGAAGAAGTAAGAGATGCCTTTTCTTTTTCCTTCTGAGCAATATAATCCTGATAATCTCCAGGATAAGAAGTTAATCCATGATCAGAGATTTCCAAGATTCGTGTTGCAGTTTTATTGATAAAATAACGATCATGTGAAACATAAAGGATCGTTCCAGTATAAGCATTCATTGCAGATTCTAGAATCTCCTTAGACTGAATATCTAAATGGTTTGTAGGCTCATCAAGAATCAGAAAATTCGCATGAGACAGCATTAATTTTGCAAGAGAAACACGTCCTTTTTCTCCACCGCTTAAAGAGGAGATCGGGCGGAAAACATCTTCTCCATAAAATAAAAATGCAGCCAAAGTATTGCGGATCTTTGTGCTATTAAGATCTGGATAAGCATCTGAAATTTCATCAAAAATCGTTTTGGAATCATCTAAGTTATCTTGTGCCTGGTCATAGTATCCAATGGAAACTCCAGCTCCAAGGCTGATCGTACCGCCATTATTGCTGATCTTTTTGCAAATGATCTTTAACAGTGTTGTTTTACCAGTTCCGTTTGGTCCGATCAGGGCAACGCGTTCTTCACGAAAAATATCAGCACTTAATCCATGGAATAATGATTTGTTTCCAAAAGATTTGGATACATCTTTTAAAGTCAGAACATCATTCCCACTGATGATTTCTGGTTCAATGCTAAGACGCATATCAGCATTATATTCCGTAGGTTTCTCCAATACATCAATCTTATTTAAAGCTTTTTCACGGCTTTCTGCACGTTTGATTGATTTTTCACGATTGAACTGTTTTAATTTTTTGATAACTTCTTGTTGATGTTTGATCTCTTGTTGCTGATGTTTGTATTCTTTTAAACGGATTGCTTTGATCTGATCACGTTTTTCGATAAATGTTGTATAATTTCCATCAAACAGCATGGAGTGTCCTTGGTCGATCTCCATGACCTTATTGACAATCTTATCAAGAAAATAGCGGTCATGAGATACGATGATCACAGCTCCTTTGTAATGAGACAGGTAATTTTCAAGCCACTTTATGGAATCAACATCCAAGTGGTTTGTTGGTTCGTCAAGAAGCAGAATATCAGGATTTTTAAGCAGTAACTTACCAAGAGCAACACGAGTTCTTTGACCTCCAGATAAAGTGTTGATCTCTTTTGTGAAATCTTCTTCAGAAAAGCCAAGTCCTTTTAAGATTCCTGTGATCTCACTTTTGTATGCAAAACCATTTAATTGCTCAAATCTATGAGTAGCATTTGTATACTGATTCATTTTTTGTTCTAGTGCATCACCGGTCAGATGTTTCATTTCCTGTTCATAGGTACGCATCTGTTCATCTAATTCAATGACTTCTTTTTTGACGGAAAGAAGTTCATCAAAAATTGTATGGTGGAATGTATGATCTTGATGTTGGGCAAGATAGCCAATGCTTGCGTCTTTCTTTAAAGAAATTTCACCTTCATCATAAGAAATTTCACCAATCAATATTTTTAAAAGTGTCGATTTTCCGGCACCGTTATATCCGATGATCGCCAGCCGGTCGTTTTCATTTAAGTGAAATGAGATATTCTGCAAGACTGGTTTTTCGACAAATGTTTTGCAGATATTCTGGCATGATAATATCATTAAGATACCCCTTTCAAATTTTTTATTATAGACATTATTTCTCAGAATACCATATTTTTTGAAAAAATGAAATATTTTCATGACGGAAAGATTGACAGTTATTAGACAATCTTATATAATTATAAGCGAAATAAAGATTTTGGAGGAATAAAATGGCAAACTCAGATAAGAATATTTCCTCAGCAGTTATCAAGCGACTTCCTAGGTATTTCAGATATTTAGGAGCGTTAAAAGCGAAGAATATTACAAGAATCTCTTCAAAAGAATTAAGTGAACAGATGATGGTAACAGCATCTCAGATTCGTCAGGACCTTAACAATTTTGGTGGATTTGGGCAGCAGGGATACGGATATAATGTAGATAATCTGTATACAGAGATTGGTAAGATCTTAGGTCTGGATAAGAGAAATGACATGATCATTGTTGGAGCCGGAAATCTTGGACAGGCCCTTGCGAATTATCAGTCTTTTAATGAAGATTATGGATACAAAGTCATGGCACTTTTTGATGTGAATCCAAAGCTGATCGGAATTTCTGTCCGTGGAGTGAAAGTTCTTGATACAGATGAACTAGAGAACTTTATCAAAACACATGGAATTAAGATCGCTGCACTGACAATTCCGAAGGATCAGGCACCTGCGATCGCAAAGAAGATGGCAGAATGGGGAATTAAAGGATTCTGGAATTTTGCACCGATCGATCTTCATTTACCAGATAATGTTACAGTAGAGAATGTACATTTAGCAGAAAGTCTGATGACATTAACATACAATGTCCACAACCGTGAAGAGAGTGAGAACGAATAGCAGGTAAGAAGATGATTGCTGGAATAGGAACAGATCTCGTAGAGATATACCGGATAGAAGAGATGATTCTTCGAGGAAGACATCTTTCAAGAATTTTTACGACAACTGAATTAGCATATGCAAAAGACAATGCTACGACTTTAGCTGGCAATTTTGCTGTAAAAGAAGCCGTTTCCAAAGTATTTGGAACCGGCTTTTTCGGTGTAGAACCATATGAGATTGAAGTGTTGAGAAATGAATCAGGTGCGCCATATGTCAAATTATATGGAAATGCGAAAGAGATAGCAAAAGATAAACAAGTTTCAAGAATTCATGTATCGATCACGAATACAAGAGAATTTGCACAAGCTTTTGCGATAGGAGAATGCGTATGAGATATGTATTAAAGAATCAGGAGATGCAAACGGTCGATCATGAGACGATTCATGGAATAGGAATTCCGGGACTTGTATTGATGGAAAGAGCATCTAAAGCAGTTGCAGATAAGGCTGCACAGATAGCAGATCATTCACAGAGGATATTGATCATTTCAGGAATTGGCAATAATGGAGGAGATGCACTTGCTTGTACGAGAATTTTGTTGGAGCAGGATTATTTAGTGGATTATATGATCGTTGGTAATATAGAAAAAGCTTCAGCGGATCTGAAATTACAGCTTCAGATACTTAAGAATCTAGGCTATTTTCCGATAGATTGTGAAGATATAAATTTTCATGAATATGATCTTTTGATCGAAGGGATTTTTGGAGTTGGACTTTCTAGAGAAGTTGGTGGTGTTTATAAAGAAGTCATTGAACGGATCAATGCATGTGGTAAGCCTGTGATCGCAATTGATATTCCATCTGGAATCAGTGGAGATAGTGGAAAGATTCTTGGATGTGCAGTGCATGCGTCATCAACAGTTACATTTGGTGGATATAAAAGAGGTCATTTATTATATCCAGGACGAGAATATTGTGGAGATATTAAACTGGTATCCATAGGATTTCATAACCAGACGATCAAAAAGTATGCGACAGGATATATATTAGAGGAAAGTGATCATTTAATGCCAGAAAGAAAAGCATATTCCAATAAAGGAAGCTATGGGAAGATTTTGATCATTGCTGGAAATGAAACAATGTCAGGAGCTGCATGTTTTGCAGCAGAAGCAGCACTTCGGATGGGTGCAGGACTTGTGAAAGTGCTTTCTGATGCTGGAAATCGTCAAATTTTACAGACAAGACTTCCAGAAATTTTATTTGGAGAACGAAAAGATTTAGAAGAATCTTTAGAATGGTGTGATTGTATCTTGTTTGGCCCAGGAGTTGGTGTCAGTGAAGAAATGAAAGAAATGTTAGAGATGGTTTTGAAAAAAGGGAAAAAACCATTGGTCATTGATGCAGACGGATTAAATATAATCAGTAGATTTAACATGAAAATTGATTATCCATATGGGACGATCATGACTCCACATTTGATGGAGGCAGCAAGATTGATGTCATGTGATATCACACAGATCAAAGAAGATCTATGTCAGAGTGCACAAGATCTTGCAGAGAAATATCATTGTACAGCTGTTTTAAAAGATGCAACAACTATCGTTGCACGAGAAGATGATTTGGTGTATATTAATCAAAGCGGAAATGATGGAATGGCGACTGGAGGAAGTGGAGATGTTCTTGCGGGAATGATCACAGGCCTTTTGGGGGAAGGATTATCTGTTCATGAGGCAGCAGTTCACGGAGTTTATCTTCACGGTCTTGCAGGAGATCATGCAAAGCATGATCTGGGCGCTTACAGCATGATCGCATCAGATATTATTGCTCATATAAAGGACGTTACAGGAGGAAATTATGAACCAGTACTATAGAGTGCATGCAGTTATTGATCTGGATGCAATCTGTCATAATATAAGAGAAGTAAAACGTGTAGTTGGAGAAGGTGTGAAAGTAATGCCAGTGATCAAAGCTGACGGATACGGACACGGAGCAGTTCCAATTGCAAAAGAATTAAATAAGATCGGAGTTGATGCATTTGCCGTTGCAATCCTAGAAGAAGGGATCACACTTCGAAACAATGGAATCAGACAGCCAATCTTGATTTTAGGATACACATCAGAATATCAGTACAGCTCATTGATTCAGTATGAGATCGAGCCAACCGTATTCTGCTATGAGATGGCAGAGTCCTTATCAAAGATCGCGCAGGCACTAGGCAAAGATGCGAAGATTCATATCAAACTGGATACAGGAATGAACCGTATCGGATTTAAACCAACCAAAGAATCTGTAGATATCATAGAGAAGATCGCCAAATTACCAAATATCAAGATTCAAGGAATCTTTACACATTTCGCATGTGCAGACGAGGCGGATAAAACAGAAACTTATGAGCAGGAACGAAAATATGATCAGTTTATTACGTGGCTTGAGGAAAGAGATATCTATATTCCAATCAAACACGTATCAAACAGTGCATCGATCATTGATCTGGATGGATTTAGAAAAGATATGGTACGTTCAGGAATCATTACTTATGGATTATATCCATCAGAAGAAGTTTCAAAAGATGTATTGGATTTAAGACCAGCAATGGAATTAAAGACACACATTGTATATATCAAAGAAGTGGAAGCAGGAGAAGGAATCAGTTACAATCACACATATGTAACTGATAAGAAGACAAAGATCGCAACTATCCCAGTAGGATATGCAGACGGATACCCAAGATCACTCTCTTCCAAAGGAAAAGTATTGATCCGTGGGCAGTATGCACCGATCATTGGAAGAATCTGTATGGATCAGTTTATGGTTGACGTGACAGATATTGAAGGTGTATCTGTGATGGATGAAGTAACTTTAGTCGGACACGATGGCAATAAAATGTTGACCGTAGAAGAAGTTGCAAATGAAGCAGGATCTTTTAATTATGAATTTGTCTGTTGTCTCAGTAAACGTATACCAAGGGAATATCTGCGTCAGGGTAAATTGGTAAAGCAGATTGATTTTTTCCCGGTGGGTAGCGGAGTACCGCAGCACACACAGGGGATTGAGCGTGGCAATGGCTTCCTTGGCCTTCGGTGTATTGTCTACACTCTGGGGTTCATCGATGATGACGATGGGATGGGTATTCTGAATAAAGCCCATGGCCGTGTCGCCGCCCAACCGATCCTGGGCCTGATTGATGATATTCTCCGCCTTTTTGAAAGCGTCGATGTTAATAATCATCACTTCGATGTTGGAGCTGGTGGCGAACTGCCGCACATCAGACAGCTTAGCGGAGTTGTAGATGAAGTACCGGCAGGGCGCGTTGTCGTATTGCAGGCCAAAATGCTCCTGCGTGACCTGAAAGGATTTGTAGACACCCTCCCGGATAGCCACCGACGGCACCACGATGACAAACTTGGTAAAGCCGTACTTGCGGTTTAATTCAAAGATGGTCTTGGTGTAAACATAGGTCTTGCCGGTACCGGTTTCCATCTCAATGCAGAACTGACAGCCCTCCGCCGATGGGGTCAGCGGCAGGTTGTTCCGCTTCTGGACGGTGTGCATATTGGCGGTCAGTGTTTCCTGGTCGATGTAGAGGGCGTTGCCCTGGCCCAGCTCATTCAGGAAATTGGTCTGGCGGTCATCCATGACGGAGAAGGTGCTTTTGGTTTTCTCCTGGCCGGTGAACAAATCCACCACGGCGTTGACCGCGTCTGTTTGGAAGGCTTGGTTCTTAAATTTCAGTTTCATGCCAATCACGCCTTATTGTACAGGATATAAATAGCCAGCAGCGGCCCTTGACACAGGCTCTCTTCCGGGAACTCCTGTTGTAGACGCTGATATTCTGCCAGGAGCAGCGGAAGGGTATCTTCCTGCTTTTGCATGCCAAACACCAGACAGGCCAGGCTTTGCGCATAGGGGTTCCGGATTTCTGGATACAGGGCCTTGAGCTGATCCACATAAACCTGTTCCGCATGGGCCAGAATATAGACGGAAGCCTCCATAAATATGTCCTGTATGCTGGTGCGAAATCGATGCAACATGGGCGGGATGACCTCTTGCTGCATGGTTAGCGCTCGTTTGCACAGCACAATGCGGTTTGATATATCGTATCTGCTGCGCATAAAACGAACAAAATCTTCGCCGGTTTCCAGATGAGAAATTTCCTCCCGCTCCCGATTGATTTTATCCAACCGCCCGGTATCCATGGCCTCTTTTACCAAATCAAAGACCTCTTTATCCAGACGCTCGCCGAAACCGGCAGTCATGGAAAAATAGACAATTTGGGCAGCGGATAATTTATGAAGCGGATTCTTTTTGAAAAAGTCCTTGGGCAAATGATTGTATTCCATGATTTCACCCTCACACCAATTTCAACTCAATGCCGTGATCCCGCAGGATATAGTAGGCATTGGCCATGGCGGTATCGTCAGCAAAGCTGTCACGGGAGATGATGATTTTTGCCGGGGCATATTCGGTCATCTGCTCCACGTCCTCCGGCCGCACGTTCTCGGCCAGACAGACCAGCAGCAGGCAGTCCTCACCCACGCCATAGACGGCCTTATTGTTGATGGAAAAAGGAGCGACGGGGTAGGTCAGCGGCACACCCAGCTTGAGCATGATTTCATAAATCATATCCAGGTCGGTGCGCTCCGGCTTTACCCGATGAATCATGCTGTTCATCCGCTGGTACAGCAGATTAAGCTGCTCATTCTCAATGGGGGTAGCGTCCCAGGTTTTCAGATTGGAGGTATCCAGTTTGAAAACACGGAAGCCCACGTCCAGGGGGTGATTGCCCTTCGCCATGGTGACTTGGGTGTGTTCCTCCAAGATTTTCTTTCCAGCCCGCCGGATGCGCTCCTTGCCGATCTCGCAGATATTCTTGTACCCGGCCTTGTACGCCTCGCTCTTTTCGTCGCACAGTTCGGGAAGCTGCACCAGAATAAAGCGCCGGTTGCCGCCGTCCTCGGCGTTGAGCTGCATCACCGCATGGGCGGTGGTAGCGGAACCAGAGAAGAAGTCAAGAATGATGTCATCAGCGTTTTGCTCACTTACATAATCAACTAATCTCATAAGTATTTCACGGTCTTTGGGATAATCAAAGATGCGAGGCCCAAGTAAATCCGCTAATTCGTTCGTAGCTTGTAGTGCGCTGCGATAGAAGTAGGTTCCCATTACCTGCTTTCCAACACTCTCGTTATCAGAGAGTCTCCCCATTTTACGCACTAAATAGGACTTCTTAATTGGAGGTTCAGTATGATCTTCTCTAAAAATCACATAACCATTATCTATCATTTCCTGCATACGTTCCGGCGTTGGAAACCGCCAGCCACTTGGTGGAACTTTGCAAGGCTTTCCTGTAATCGGGTGAATAACATCGTATCTAGGCCCCCCGCCTCCCGGCCAAGAAATATCATGGTCACGCCAGACACCATTTTCATCAATTTTGTTATATCGTGCGTGTTTTTTTGCGGGGTGGTCTTTAGGCAATTGAGCGTAATACTTTTTCAACTCAACTTCCATTGTTTTATAATCATCGCCATACTTTGTGCGCAATTTTAGGTACTGTTCATATATATCATGTGCGCCCGGTTTATCTTCTCTCCAATAGGTATTTTGCTCCCGCAAGAAAGATTCATTTTTACAGTACACAATAATGTACTCATGGCCCGTAGAGAAAAATCTGGCATCATTTTTTCTGGTTTTTTCCCAAATTAAGCAGGCAAGGAAGTTTTCTTCGCCTAAAACCTCGTTGCACAGCTTCTTGAGATTATCAACCTCACCGTCATCAATCGAAATAAAAATCATACCATCATCTCGCAGAAGATTCGCCGCCAGACGGAGACGGGGATACATCATGTTAAGCCAGTTGGTATGATAGCGGCCCATGGTTTCCGGGTTGCTCTTGGTGGTCTGCTGGGTGATTTCCTTGTACCGGGCCATGGGGTCGGCAAAATCATCGGCATAGACAAAATCGTTGCCGGTGTTGTAGGGCGGGTCGATGTAGATCATCTTCACCTTACGGTAGTAGGCCGTTTGCAGCAGCTTCAAAACCTCCAGGTTGTCGCCCTCGATGTAGAGGTTCTGGGTGGTGTCCCAGTTCACGCTTTCCGACCGGCAGGGGCGCAGAGTGCCGGTGGAACGCTTCTGGGCCAGCCGCAGGCAGTCTGCCTTGCCTTTCCACTCAAACTTGTACTTTTCAAAGTCGTTGTCGATGTACTCGCCGCACAGCGAAAGCAGCTTGTCAATATCCAGCTTGCCCTCGCTGACGCACTCCGGAAATACCGAGCGCAGCTTGTCCAGGTTGGTTTGTTCTATGTTCATGGAAAGTCCGTCCATCACGTCAGGCATTTTCTTGTACCTCCTGAGTTTTCAATTTGGATACATCTAAAACTTTTCCTATATCCAAATCCATTTGTCACACCTCAACGCTCACCACAAATTCCCTTTGCACCTTTGCCGTCAGCTTTTCCTTGTCGGTAAAGGATTTTATTTTTTCTTCCAGCTCCATGTCCAGCCGCATGGCGTCAAAGAACTGGCTCTCCTGCCGCTTCATGTACTCCTGCCGAAGTTGGTTCATTTTCTTCTGCGTAGCCAGCCGTTTCAGCCGATCACTGGTGACGGCCTCCAACTCCGCTTGCGCCTGCTGCACCTGGCTGTGCAGGGTGTTCAGCTCCCGGCTGAGCGCTGCCTTTCGGGCGGACACCTGCCGCTTCATCTGCTCCATCTCCTCGGCCCGGGCGGGAGCCAAACGCTTCAATTGTGCTTCCAGCAGCGCCTTTGTCGGCGCCAGCTCATCCAGCGGGTGGGGAGGGCTGCTCCCCTTTAACCAGTGGGGAGATCCCCGCTCATCCTCCGTGCTGCTCTCCACCGGCAAGTCCAGGATGCTGCGGCAAGCTGCATCGTCCAGGGCCTTGCCGCTCTCCGTCAGGCCACACAGCACGGCGTGTTCCGTGCGGCTGGAGCCGGATACCAGGGTGACGGTATAGAGGGCTATCTTACACGGCTCCGGCACCGTTGGGATGGTTAGCACTCCCTCGTTGGCACACGCCAACTCGTGGAGAATCCCACGGCCTATGATGCTGGACAGGGTAATTTGTCCGGCCTTGGGCTTGAAGTCTTTTGCCATACCGTACATCTTCTGGCTGCGATAGGGCCGGTTGCGGCTCCCCGTCCAGTAGTAGAACAGCACCGGTAGCTCACGGTACTCCGTGGCCGTGATCGTACGGTTGGATTCGTCAATCACAAAACGGCAATCGTCGTTTTTTTCATTGTAGCGGTTAAAGAACCATTTGGCAATCTCCCAAAGGTCGTTGTTCAGTTCCTGCCCACGGCGGTTCACATACTTGGGGTTGATCTTCACCTTGCCGGCCAGTTCCTTGGTGAAGGTGGTAAACAGAATATCCTCTGCTGCGGAGATGGTCTGGCGGTTATCCTCCTCATGGGTGTCCAGCGTCTGGCGGTATGCCTGCTCAATCTGCGCCCTGGGCCGCAGCCGCTGGGCAATGACCGGAAAGGCCGCTTTTACATCATCCGTAAAACCGCCCAGCACATCATCGGTCATGCCAAAGACACCGTCTGTCACCAGCATCCGCTTGCTGACCAGCTCCAGCTTGCGAACATCGGCAAAGTTGTTCTTGTCGATGAAGGCCACGGACAGCACATCGTTCTCCTGACCCAGCCGGTGGCAGCGGTCGATACGCTGCTCCAGCTTTAAGGTGTTGTACGGCAGGTCGTAGTGGATGATGAAAGCAGCCTCCTCCAGATTGAAGCCCTTGGCTCCGTTATCGGTGGAGATCAGCACCTCGCCATCCTCCTTGAACTGCCGGATCACGGAGTAATCGGCGCTGCCGTTGTAGGCCAGGGTGCGGTACTGGCCTGAAAGAAGTTTCAGGAGCATTGTCTGGGTTTCCACGCTCTCGGTGAAGATAACGGCCTTCTGTCTGGCGCCTGTTTTCTTCATCAGGGAAAATCCCTGCTTGAGAACGGTCAGCAGCTCACAGGTCTTGGCATCTTGGAGAATGCTTTCGGCTACGGTCTGAATTTCTTGCCATTGGGTCAGCTCCTCCGCTGCGCTTTCCAGCCCCTGGAGTCGCTTGACGATACCCTTGATGGTTTGTAAAATTGCCGCCGTAGAGGAACCCAACAGGCCCAGCAACCGTAGAGCCAGGTCATATTGGTTCATTTCGGGAAAGGCTTGCTTTTCCGGCTGGTTAATGTAGGCGTACAGCAGCTTATAGAGCTGCCGCTCCGCCTTGCTAGGGGTGTACTCCACGGTCAACAGCACACGCTCCGTCACTTTGGCGTAGTGCTTGGCCTGGGAACGGAGGGTACGGAAACAATAGCGGCTGACCTGTTCGCTGAGTTCCGGGTAGTTCTCCGGTCGGCGCAGATACCGGGACAAAAACTCTTTTTCTCCCGGAAGCAGCGTTTCGTCGATGAACCAGATCAGACCGTACAAGTCCATGATGTTTTTTTCGATAGGAGTGCCAGTCAGCAGCAGCTTGAAGGAGTCTCCGGCGATCCGCTTGAGGGCCTTGGCCTGCTTGTTGTCCTCCTGGTAGACCGGAGAGAGAGCACTGGCTTCTTCAAACACTGTCAGGTCCCAGTTGACTACCTTTGCGGCCTCCTCGTTGTCGGCGGCAAAGTCATAGGTGGTAATAACAATGGCATCCTGGATAAAGGCGTTGGGATGGTCGGGGGTGCTGTGGGTCTGCCATTCTTTGCGGCTGGTCAGAACCACATAGGGAACGGTATAGAATCGCTCCAGCATTTCCGTCCACTGGTGCAGCAGGCCGGCATTGGGAATGACCAGCAGAATCCGGCTGCATCCCTCCAGCCACTTTTGATTGATGACCAGCATGGCCTCGTGGCTCTTGCCCATACCGGCTTCATCGCACAGGACAGCACCCTTCTGATAGGGGGAACGCAGGGCAAAGCTGGCCGCTGCAATCTGGAACGGATAGATTTCAATATCCGATGATGCAAAGACCGGAATAAACTGTTCTTCTTTCGGCAGTTGTTCCAAAAGTCGGGCCTTGTAATAGGCATGAAACGATGTTTGCAGCATGGCCATTCCCCCTTTCTTTTATTTTTACACGCCATTTTATTATGGCAGATATTGACGGAAAACGCAACGACGATTGATTCCGCTATCTAAAGGGAAAATGTCATTTTCAAAATAAAACCACAGTCAGTGCAGAACTGATTGCGGTCAAAAAGTACTATAAACATGTGATATTGTTTGTGCCTTGATTCGTTACTGGATAGTGAAAACACCCTTGGCAAAAAGACTTGCTCTGAGGAGTTCGCTTTTCCGGGATAAACCCAAAAAGTGAATACTCTTTATCAGCAGAAGTGACCTTGGAAAGACTGTCCATTGCCCTTTACACAGATGATTACTTTATGATACAATAGTATAAAATATATCACATATTAGTCAGGGAGGACAAGCGGATGCGAGAGAACGAAGACGCCATTGCCATTTACTCCCGCAAATCCAGGTTCACAGGAAAAGGCGAGAGCATTGGCAACCAGGTGGAGCTGGCCAAGGAATATATCCGGGTGCATTTTGGCGATGACGCCGTAAAAAAAACCATCATCTATGAAGATGAAGGCTTTTCCGGCGGAAATCTCAACCGGCCTGCCTTCCAAAGAATGCTGGAGGCAGCGCAACAGCGTAAGTTCCGGGCGATTGTGGTTTACCGGCTGGACCGTATCAGCCGCAATGTCAGCGACTTCTCCGGCCTGATTGAGGAGCTGGCCCGGCTGAATATTTCTTTTGTGTCTATCAAAGAACAGTTTGACACCAGCACGCCCATGGGCCGGGCAATGATGTACATTGCGTCCGTCTTTTCGCAACTGGAACGTGAAACCATCGCGGAGCGCATTCGGGACAATATGCAGGAGTTGGCCAAGACCGGACGCTGGCTGGGAGGCGTCACGCCCACAGGCTTTGCCTCGGAAGCGGTGAAAAGCGTCACTGTGGACGGCAAGACCAAGAAGGCATGCAAGCTGAAACTGATTCCCGAAGAAGCGGAAATCATTCAAACCATTTATCGGCTGTACATGGAAACCGATTCCCTGACCTTGACGGAGGCCACGCTGATCAAGCAGGGTTTCCAAACCAAAAACGGCAAGCGGTTTTCCCGCTTTTCCGTGAAGTCCATCCTGCAAAACCCGGTCTACATGACGGCAGACCAGGCGGCCTATGATTATTTTGTGGAGAAGGATGCCGATCTGTTTTCGGAAAGGGAGGCATTTGATGGCGTCCACGGCATCATGGCCTATAACCGGACAGACCAGGAGAAGGGACGGGCTACCATCATGCTGCCCACCAGCCAATGGATTGTATCCGTGGGCAAGCACCCTGGCCTAATTCCTGGCAAGGATTGGGTAAAAATTCAGGAATCCCTGGAAAGTAACGATGGCTATTTCCATCTGAAAAATCGGGGAATTGTCCTTTCCGCAAAGAGCTGTACATACAATAATCAGACAAAAGAAGTAAAAATTGACTTTGCAGACAGTATGCTTCATGGTAATATTGATGGTGGACATACTTACAAAATTGTATGTGAACATCG
>OLPR01002504.1_pt1 | contig 13380 bp, 15 predicted proteins | sample 1672761 | NCBI WGS metagenome assembly OLPR01 (sample SAMEA3136721, study PRJEB25190) | human gut metagenome | biome: human gut; feature: human-associated habitat; material: faeces | place: Austria | collected 2013 | reverse complement strand
GAAGTGCGGCGCGAAATCATGCGAATGCATGATTTCTGTGCATCGCGAAGCGCGTTGCTGTGAACGGAGTGAGCAGTAACGTGTTCTGTTTATTGAGAGATTTATTCATATTTTCATGTTGTGATTTGACGAAGTTTCGTATATACTTTCCCTTGTAGCCCAAAGTGGATATTTTGTATCCGAGCGGGACTTGCTGCGTATAATAATGAGAGCAGGTGCCCATACATTTTTTCAAGAAGAGGAGATACGAACATGGATTACGCAAAAGAATCCTTAAAGATGCACTATGAGTTAAAAGGTAAAATTGAAGTTGTTTCAAGAGCAAAGGTTGATTCCAAGGATGCTTTAAGCCTTGCTTACACCCCTGGTGTTGCACAGCCTTGCCTTGAGATTCAGAAAGATATTAATAAAAGTTACGAACTGACCAGACGTTGGAATACGGTTGCTGTAGTAACTGACGGTACCGCTGTTCTTGGCCTTGGAGATATCGGCCCGGAGGCTGGTATGCCGGTTATGGAGGGCAAATGTGTTCTGTTCAAAGAGTTTGGTGATGTAGATGCTATTCCGCTTTGTGTTCGAAGCAAGGATGTAGATGAGATCGTGCAGACCGTTCGCCTTCTGGCTGGAAGCTTCGGCGGTGTAAACCTGGAGGATATTTCCGCACCGAGATGCTTTGAGATTGAGAAGAAGCTGAAAGAGTGCTGTGATATTCCGATTTTCCATGACGACCAGCATGGTACTGCAGTTATTACACTTGCAGGTGTGATCAATGCGCTGAAGGTTGTTGGCAAGAAAATCGAAGACATTAAGATCGTTACTTCCGGAGCAGGAGCTGCCGGAATCGCGATTATCAAACTTCTTATTTCTATGGGACTTAAGAACGTTATTATGACAGACCGTAAAGGTGCAATTTACGAAGGCCGTGAGGGTCTGAACCCAATCAAGGAAGAGATGGCGAAGATCACAAACGCCAATCATGAGAAGGGCTCCTTGAGTGAAGTGATCAAAGGCGCTGACGTATTTATCGGTGTTTCCGCACCTGGAACCCTTACTCCGGATATGGTTCGCACTATGGCGAAAGATCCGATCATCTTTGCCTGCGCAAACCCGACTCCTGAGATTTTTCCGGATGAGGCCAAGGCAGCAGGAGCAGCGGTAGTATCCACAGGTCGTTCCGACTATCCGAATCAGGTGAACAATGTTCTCTGCTTCCCGGGAATCTTCCGTGGTGCCCTTGATGTCCGTGCATCTGACATAAACGACGAAATGAAGATTGCCGCAGCTTACGCCATTGCAGGCCTGGTAAGCGACGAAGAACTCTGCGCTGATTATATTCTGCCAGCAGCATTTGATTCAAGAGTGAAAGATGCGGTTGCGAAGGCTACTGCTGAAGCTGCCATTAAGAGCGGAGTGGCTAGGATCTAAAATTCTTTATATATCCGTTTGTTTTCTTCTGCGGAGAATAACTTTAAACGATGCCCGATGCGAATTGCCTTTGAATCCGTTCCATGCCCGATCAAAGGTGTTTTCGCAATGGGCGTCTTTTTTTCTGTGAATTCAAGAAGCAGTTTTGCCATATCTGGCTGACAGTTATCCGCCTCCATTTTCGTAAACGTCCCCAACAAAATCCCATTTACTTTCTTAAATACCCCCATCTGGCTCAACTGGCTTAAATAAGTCACCATCTGTGGCAGTTTTCCTCCAAAGGACTCCAGAAGCAGGATTTTCTCTCGCATATCCGGCCAGTAGGGCGTGCCAGCCAGCTTCAAAAGGCACCGTATATTTCCTCCTACTACAATTCCCTCCATATGAGTTCCCTGCACAAATTCATAAGGGAAATCATAAAGAGAAGAGGATCCCGCCAAGGTAGTATTAAGAAAGTCCGTTATCTGGGACTGGCTGTGATCGTAGGTGAGATTTCGTATCTGGTACAGGACAGAAGATTTCCCTGTTCGGGCATAAATGGCATTTATAATTGTTGTCAGATCACTATATCCCCAAAAATGCTTTTTTCCGTAAGCAATGGTCTGAAAATCCAGATAGGATAAAATCTCGTTGGCCATATCTCCGCCAGATACGTCAAAAATATCCGTGACAGAATCATCCTCATAAAATTTCATAAGAGCCCCGGCACGCTCCCTGGCAGTTCCAGCCTGTCCGTTTTCATCTCCATAAAGGTAAGGGCTAAGATCTACTTCTAGTCCGGATTTTTCCAGAATCTGCACCAACATTTTTATTGTTTCGGCCTGTTCTGGCCTAAGTCCGTTGGAACAACAGACAATCCCGATTTTGCTTCCCTGTTTCATAAAAAGTAATCCTTTCTTTTCAATAAAGTGCATGTGATTTTTTTATACATGTAACTTTTTCACAGATTTTACTATCTAAAACAATGTATGAAGCATAAAAATACGCTCATTCAACACTTTTTATCTTCTTTTACATTATAAACAATAATTCCCCATAAATCCACCATTCATACTGGAGCGTGTTTGAAAAAGCATTCCCGCAGTTAATGTTCACTGGTAACGTTCCGCAATCTGTACGCCCCACTTTGCGGTATATTTTGTAGAAATTTTTTTTAGCACACTCTGGAATCCCGAAACATTTTCAAAAAGCACTGGTCAAAATTTACGAAATTGCAGTGAAAAAAATGAGAAAAAAATGCAAATAAATTATTGACAGCTTATATAAATTAGAATATACTAATCAACGTAAGCGAAACATAATAATAAATAGGTGTTTCTAAAGCACAAAAAAGGAAGGATGATATGATGCCGTTATCAATGGTAAACGAAGGAGAGCCGCAGGTGATTAAAAAAGTCGGCGGTAAAGAAGAAACCCGTAAATTCCTTGAAAATCTTGGGTTTGTACAGGGAGCCACAGTAACCGTTGTAAGCGAGATCAGCGGTAACATGATCGTGAATGTGAAAGATTCCAGAGTTGCCATTGGCAAGGATATGGCGAATCGGATCATGGTCTGAAATCCAGAAAAAAGGAGCAAGTATTATGAAAACATTACGGCAAGTTGGCGTAGGTCAGACTGTCACAGTGAAGAGACTGCACGGTGAAGGACCAGTAAAGAGACGTATCATGGATATGGGAATCACCAAAGGGGTACAGATCTATGTACGTAAAGTTGCACCGCTTGGAGATCCTATTGAGGTAACCGTGAGAGATTATGAACTGTCTCTGAGAAAAGTCGATGCAGAAATGATAGAGGTAGAATAAATACTGTACAGGATATAGTACTTTGCTGTGTGTACATAAGGGAAAAGTTACTGCTCACATATTTTTGAGAAACATTTTACAAATGTTGTTATATGAACAGTGGCAAAATCAGCACAGCATGAAATTGCATGTTCTGGAAGTGAACAGGCAATTTTTTTTACCTGATTGGTTAGCAAAACCTAATAAAAGGTTGAAACACTAACAAATGAAAGCTGATTAAAACAATCGGCAGCACAGGGCAACTAAAATCAGCAGAAGCTGTATATAATAAGCCCGGAAAAAGAAAATCTGGAAAGAAAGAGGAGGCATGAAAATGTCGATTAAGATTGCACTTGCAGGTAACCCTAACTGCGGCAAGACCACATTATTCAATGCACTGACCGGCTCTAACCAGTTCGTTGGTAACTGGCCCGGTGTAACAGTAGAGAAAAAAGAAGGTAAACTGAAAGGTCATAAGGATGTAACCATCATGGACCTTCCTGGTATTTATTCCCTTTCCCCATACACACTTGAGGAAGTGGTTGCCAGAAATTACCTGATCAATGAAATGCCAGATGCGATCATCAACATCGTAGATGGTACAAACCTTGAACGTAACCTGTATCTGTCCACACAGATCATGGAGCTTGGTATTCCGGTAGTTATGGCTATCAACATGATGGACCTGGTTCAGAAATCCGGAAACAAGATCCACATTGACAAATTGAGCAAAAAGCTTGGCTGCGAAGTAGTTGAGATTTCCGCTCTGAAAGGAACCGGAATCATGAAAGCTGCTGAGAAAGCAATCAGCGCAGCACAGAGCAAAAAGAAAACCGTTCCGGTTCACGAATTTGCACAGGATGTTGAGGATGCGATCAAATCTGTTGAGAATAAGCTGACAGGAACTGTTGCAGAGGCTCAGAAACGTTTCTTTGCAATCAAGCTTATCGAGAAAGATGACAAGATCGTAGAGCAGATGAAGAGCGTTCCGGATGTGTCTTACGAAGTAAAGGCTCTGGAAGATAAATTCGATGATGATACAGAGAGTATTATCACAAACGAGCGTTATGTATACATCTCTTCCATTATTGGACAGTGCTATACAAAATCCTCTACAGGAAAGAAGCTTACAACCTCCGATAAGATCGACAGAATCGTAACCAACAGATGGCTGGCGCTTCCGATCTTCGCAGTTGTAATGTGGGTTGTTTATTATGTGTCTGTAACCACTGTTGGAACTATTGTAACAGATTGGACAAATGATGTACTCTTCGGTGAGATTATTCCTCCGGCAGTTGAGTCTGCTCTGGAAGCTGTAAATTGCGCTGCATGGCTGCAGGGACTGATCCTTGACGGTATTGTTGCCGGTGTTGGCGCTGTACTTGGTTTCGTACCGCAGATGCTGGTTCTGTTCCTGTTCCTTGCATTCCTTGAGTCCTGCGGTTACATGGCTCGTGTTGCATTCATCATGGACAGAATCTTCCGTAAATTCGGTCTTTCCGGAAAATCCTTCATCCCAATGTTGATCGGTTCCGGATGTGGTGTTCCTGGAGTTATGGCTTCCCGTACAATCGAGAACGACCGTGACCGTAAAATGACAATTATGACCACAACATTTGTTCCTTGTGGTGCGAAGCTCCCGATCATTGCAATGATTGCAGGTGCATTCTTTAACAACAGCGGATGGGTTGCGACAAGCTGTTACTTTGTTGGTATCGCAGCAATCATCTGCTCCGGTATCATCCTTAAGAAAACAAAAATGTTCGCTGGCGAGCCGGCACCATTCGTTATGGAGCTTCCGGCATATCACTGGCCGACAGTCGGCAATATTCTGAGAAGCATGTGGGAGAGAGGCTGGTCTTTCATCAAGAAAGCTGGTACCATCATTCTTCTTTCCACAATCGTTCTCTGGTTCCTCATGGGATTCGGCTGGGAAGGCGGTTCCTTCGGAATGGTAGAAGAACTGAACAACAGTATTCTTGCCAAGATTGGTTCTGCTATCGCCTGGATTTTTGCTCCTCTTGGATGGACAAAAGCAGGAGAGGGCTGGAAGATGGCAGTTGCAGCCGTAACAGGTCTTATTGCAAAAGAGAACGTTGTTGCTACATTTGGTATGCTCTTCGGATTTGCAGAGGTTGCAGAGGATGGAGCTGAGATCTGGGGAAATCTTGCACAGGTTATGACTCCAATTGCAGCTTACGGATTCCTGGTATTCAATCTTCTTTGCGCTCCGTGCTTCGCGGCTATGGGTGCAATCAAGAGAGAGATGAACAACGCAAAATGGTTCTGGTTTGCAATCGGTTATCAGTGTGGTCTTGCTTATGTAGTTTCACTTTGCATTTATCAGATTGGTACACTGCTTACAGGCGGCGGATTTGGAATCGGAACTGTTGTAGCATTTGTTCTGGTTGCAGCATTCCTGTACCTGCTGTTCAGACCATATAAAGAGAGCAACAGCTTAAAAGTTAATACAAAGAGTATTGCTTAAGCAAAGTTCTTAAATAATTCAGCCTGTATCCCTTAAAGAGATACAGGCTGGAATTTTTATATAAGGGGAAATCACAATAGTATTTCGGTTTGGAAAAGAGATGTTCTGCAGCAGTGAAGGCGCGAACCGTTATGATTTCTCTTTATATAGAAATTCCAGCTCCTGGCATAAAATCACACAGAAATCAAAAAGGATGGCGATGAAAATGATGAAAAATGCAGTTGAAGAAAAAGCATATGAAAATCAGGAAGCATATCAGCGCACACAAATGCAGAAAGATATGATTTTTGAACGATTACGCGAACAGGGCTGCAGGATCACCAGACAGCGCCAGCTGATCCTGGATATTATTCTGGAGGAGGAGTGTTCCTGTTGCAAGGAAATTTATTACAAGGTGCAGGAGAAAGATCGAAATATTGGACCGGCCACAATTTACCGCATGGTAAATATGCTGGAAAAAATCGGCGCCATCAGCCGCAAGAACATGTACCGGATTTCCAGCTGTGAAGCATGCTGCCAGGAAAATGGCTGCACTGTAAGACTCAGCGATGATACTGTCTGTAAGCTGCCTTCTGAAGTCTGGAAACAGGTTGTAAGAGCTGGATTGAAAAATATGGGCTATATCGGAGATCAGGATATTGAAAGTATTGAGATGACCATGTCAAAGTGCAGGGCTTGAAATCTGGCAGTGACAGAATGAAGGCATATAAAAATAGCAGTTATCTGGGGAAGAAAACTAGATCTTTTTCAAACACGCTCTAAAACAGGGGGATAATGAGAATATTTCTCGATAAGCAAAATAGCACTGGGAATTTCAGAAAAACTGATATATAATACCAAAATATTGAAAAACAATTAACAACAATAACGTTTCACTATAAGGAGGAATTTAATCATGGCAAGTTTTAAATGGGACAAGACAGGACTTTTTGCAGCAGGTGTTTTATTCGGAACTGCAGGTATCAAGTTTCTTTCCAGTAAAGATGCGAAAAAAGTTTACACAGAGTGCACAGCAGCTGTTTTAAGAGCAAAGGACTGTGTAATGAAGACGGTTACAACTGTTCAGGAAAATGCAGGTGATATCTATGCAGATGCACAGCAGATCAATGAGGACAGAAAAGCAGCTGAGGAGCCGTTTGAGGATGAGGTAGCTGAGAGCGAGACTGAGTTTAAAGAAACTGAAGAAGCTGAGACAGAGGAAACTGCTGAGTAAGATGGCAGTGAAATACATTGCAAACATATTGGGGACTGCCGTTTTTGCGACAGTCCTCTTAATCGTTGCTGTTCGTTCGAAAAGTTCTGCCGGATATTTTGGGTGAACAAATTTTACTGAAAACGCGAAGAGTGTAGCGCGAAGTGATTGTGGTGAACGTAATGAACAGCAACTTTTGCTTTGAAGAAAAAGTAGGTGAACAAGTTGAAATTTACAGTTAAACATGAGAAAAAAGGACGTATCAGAGTCCATCTTTTTCAGAAATATATGAATTTTACCCAGGCAGATACCCTTCAGTATTATCTGGAAAATCTGGATGGAGTAAAGAAGGCTCAGGTCTTTAACCGTACCAGTGATGCTCTTATTTACTACACCGGAGAGAGAAATGAACTGTTGAAGGCAATTCAGGCGTTTGGTTACAGCCGTGTCAGCGTACCCGCCCAGGTGCTGGAGAATTCCGGAAGAGAATTAAATGAGACTTATAAGGAGAAGCTGGTAAATAAAGTTATTTTCCATTACGGACGCAAGCTGCTTTTGCCATATCCATTGTCTGCAATCTATACCACTGCAATGTCTGTGAAATACATCTGGCTGGGGGTTAAGACACTCTGGAAGCGTAAGATCGAGGTTCCGGTTCTGGATGCAACTGCAATCGGTGTTTCTATTTTCCGCGGCGACTTCTCCACAGCCGGTTCTGTTATGTTCCTGCTTGGAATCGGAGAACTGCTTGAGGAGTGGACCCACAAGAAATCTGTGGATGATCTGGCACGTACCATGTCTCTGAACACTGGTAAGGTATGGCTTCGCAGTGAAGGTACGGAAGTGCTGGTGGACGCAGACAAGATCCAGGCCGGAGATATGGTTGTAGTACATATGGGAAATGTGGTCCCATTTGACGGTTTGATCGCAGAGGGCGAGGCTATGGTAAACCAGGCTTCCCTGACTGGTGAATCTGTTCCTGTAAGAAAAGTGGAAGGAAATTCCGTATACGCAGGTACGGTTGTGGAAGAGGGCGAGGCTGTCATTACTGTAAAAGCAGTTGGTGGTTCCAGCCGTTATGAGAAAATCGCAGCTATGATCGAGGATACTGAGAAACTGAAATCCGGTCTTGAGAGCAAGGCCGAGCACCTGGCGGACAGACTGGTCCCATACACACTTGGCGGTACTGCACTTACTTATCTGCTTACCAGAAATGTAACCAAGGCTGTTTCCGTATTGATGGTTGATTTCTCCTGTGCCCTGAAGCTGGCAATGCCGGTTTCCGTACTTTCCGCTATCCGGGAGGCAGGAGAATACAAAATCACTGTGAAGGGCGGTAAATTCCTGGAGGCAGTTGCGGATGCCGATACGATCGTATTTGACAAGACTGGCACTCTTACCAAGGCAGAACCTACAGTGGCTGAGATTGTTCCATTTAACGGACAGAGTGAAGATGAGCTGCTACGAATTGCAGCTTGCTTGGAAGAGCATTTTCCTCATTCCATGGCGAAAGCTGTTGTAGATGCAGCGAAGAAGAGAAAACTGGATCACGAGGAAATGCATTCTAAGGTAGAATACATTGTTGCTCATGGTATTTCAACAACCATTGAGGGCAAAAAAGCAATCATTGGAAGCTCCCATTTTGTATTTGAGGATGAGAAATGCACCATTCCGGAAGGGATGGAGGAGCGGTTTAAAAATCTTCCAAATGAGTATTCCCATCTGTATCTTGCAATTGAAGGCAGTCTTGCAGCTGTTATCTGTATTGAGGATCCTCTCCGTGAGGAAGCTCCTGCAGTTGTAAAAGCACTGAAGAAAGCCGGATTCAGCAAGGTGGTTATGATGACCGGAGACAGTGAACGTACAGCCAGGGCTGTTGCAGACAGGGTTGGCGTTGATGAATATTATTCTGAGGTTCTTCCGGAAGATAAAGCAAGCTTCGTGGAAAAAGAGAAAGCAAAAGGACGCAAGGTTGTCATGCTTGGTGATGGAATTAACGATTCCCCGGCGCTTTCAGCAGCTGACGCAGGTATTGCAGTAAGCGAAGGCGCCGAGATTGCAAGAGAGATCGCAGACATCACTATTGGTGCGGATAATCTGGAAGGTATCGTAGTTCTGAAGCATATCAGTGACGCGCTGATGAAGCGTATCCACAATAACTATAGAATTATTGTAGGATTTAACACTGGCCTGATTCTGCTGGGCGTTGCCGGAATCCTGCAGCCGACTACATCCGCGCTGTTTCACAATACTTCTACACTATTGATCGGTATGAACAGTATGAAGAATCTGGTAGGCACTGAGGAAATCTAAATGGATATGGCATGCATCGCGGATATTATAAAAAATCGGGTGCAGATTGCGGGAATGATTTTTCAAACACGCTCTGCGGTGATCGTGTAGCTTTGGAATATAATCAGAGAGTTAATGAGACTGTTTTTCATTAGCTCTCTTTTTTTTGTTTGGTACTTGACAGAAATAAAGGATTAGGGTAAACTAACACTATAAAAGTTAGCGTCAGCTAACTGAAACGCAGACCTATAAAAATACATATAATCAGTGCCTTTTGCGTAAGATAAAATGCAAAGGACTGTAGCAACGAAAACATATTTCAGAAGTGCAGGCGTTACTGTGCAGGTTGTAAACAGTAAACGGAAAGCTTCTAATTTTTTAACAAAGGGTTAGAATAGACTAACGGAAAAGAAGAAAACATTGCCTGGAAGTTGGGAGTTTTTTCATTTTCAGAAGCTTCATAAAACCCGGAAAGGACAATTCACATGAGTATTGTAATCATCGGCGGAAATGAGAGAATGGTATATCAGTATACCGATATCTGCAAAGACTATGGATATAAGGCGAAAGTTTTTCCAAAGGAGAACGGTGCAATCCGCAAGAAAATCGGATGTCCGGATCTGATGGTTCTTTTCACCAATACAGTGTCCCATAAAATGGTTATCAGTGCATCACAGGAAGCAAAGAAAAATAACATTCCGGTAGCGCGCATCCATACCAGCAGCGCAAGCGCTTTAAAGTGTGCGCTGGATGAGCATGCGGTGATGGCATAAAAAGGTGAGGAGTTTATCATGATCGAGAAATGTCTCATTGAGCACTGTGCTCCTACCCTTGCTTCACTGAAAGCGGCCAATCTTTTCAATGCCTGCTGTGAAGAGGAAGAAAATATAGACCTTCAGATTTCCATGTGGAATCAGCTGATGAATCCCAAAGGTGTGAAACTGCTGGCACTTCGCAGCCGTGGTAACCGTTCTCTGGTTTATGTATACCGGGAAAAACAGCTGGTACGGAATCTGAATCGTCCCGGAGTTGCCCGGTTTCTGAAAAAATATGGATATGAAAATACAGAACCGGGACAGTGCCTGGCATTATTGAAGAAGCGCTTTGAGGCATCAGAGGATTTTCCACATGAGATTGGAATTTTTCTTGATTATCCACTTGGGGACGTAATTGGTTTTATCCAGAATGGCGGACAGAATTATAAATGTTCCGGATGCTGGAAAGTATATTGTAATGAATGTGAAGCATTGAAAATGTTTCAGAAGTACCATAAATGCCGTGAGGTTTATCGGAATTTATGGGCAAAAGGCAGGAGTGTTCTGCAGCTGACAGTGGCTGCTTAACATACAATGAAAGTCCCCTATGGGTGATAGCTAAAAAGCGATAAGGATCGCGGAAAAGCTGACTTTCGTTATGAAAGTGCCGGATGTGTAGGAAACAAACATAAATGATCTCGCAGGCTGGCAATAAAATTATAAAAGAAAGAGGTTAAGTGAAGTTATGAGTAAAGTAGCAGTTGTATATTGGAGCGGAACTGGTAATACAGAGGAAATGGCAAATAAAGTAGCGGAAGGCGCAAAAGCTGCAGGAGCTGAGGTAGAAGTGATTAGTGCAGATGATTTTGATGGTACAGACATCAGCAGTTTCGATGGTGTAGCTTTCGGATGCCCTGCAATGGGAGATGAGGAGCTTGAGGATTCCGTATTCCAGCCGGTATTCGAAGCATGTGAGCCAAAGCTTGCAGGCAAAAAAGTAGCGCTCTTCGGTTCCTACGGATGGGGAGACGGCGACTGGATGCGCAGCTGGGAAGAAAAATGTCAGAACGATGGTGTTACACTTGCAGCTGACAGCGTAATCTGCAACGAAGAGCCAGATGATGAGGCCCAGGCAGCCTGCATTGAGCTTGGAAAAGCTATCTGCTGATTGGAACTGTTTTTGAAAAAACAGAATATAGATTATTATAACAATAATAACATTTACAGCCGCTATTAGTGCAAATAACGTACTAATGGCGGCTGTTTTGATGAAACTTAAATAAATTGACCGAAATTCTGTCCGGGAGTATAATTGTGCCAGAGAAGTGAAACAGTAAAAATCCCCATAAAAGCCAAAGTTCACCCCTCTGTTCAAGGCCTTCCAGATAAGGTAAAATGAAGATTGCAAAGTGGGAGATCATCACAAAAAGGACTTGTTGCCTATTGGTGACATCACTATATATGAAAGTCAGCCGCAGAGCGGGACTTTCACAGCATATTACAGTATAAAAGGAGAAAACAGAAATGGCAGTTACAGAGAAAAAATATCAGCTTGGAACAGCTGAAAACCAGGAATTTCTGCAGGATGTAAGAGCTGGTTTATTAAGCTTCGGACATCAGTTTCCGTCACCAGGAGGAAGCTCCTATTATCTTGGAGATGACGGCACTCCTTGGAAAGACCGTAACCGTGAAACATGGATCACAAGCCGTATGGCACATGTGTACAGCATTGGTTCCATGCTTGGACACGAAGGCAGCGAGGCACTGGCTGATGCTGCGCTGAAGGGGCTTAGAGGCGAGCTTCACGATGATCAAAATGGTGGTTGGTATGCAGGTCTTACAAAGGACAATGAAATTGTTCCAACCAAGCAGTGCTACGCCCATGCATTTGTAATCCTGGCAGCTTCTTCCGGCGTGCTGGCCGGCAGAGAAGGGGCAGAAGAGCTTCTGAAAGATGCGCTGGCACTTTATGATCTGAGATTCTGGAACGAGAAAGAAGGACTTTCCTGTGATACCTGGAACACAGAATTTACAGAGCTGGATTCCTATCGAGGCTTGAATGCAAATATGCACACCGTTGAGGCGTTTCTTGCCGCAGCTGATGTGACCGGGGATGAGAAATATCGTGTACGTGCAGGCAGGATTATCGACCATGTTCTGGTATGGGCGAAGGACAATAACTGGCGTATTCCGGAGCATTTTTCCAGTGACTGGGTACCGGATCTGGAATGCAACAGAGACCGCCCGGACGACCAGTTTAAGCCATATGGAGCAACTCCTGGACATGGAATCGAGTGGGCGAGACTGATCACACAGTGGGCTCTTTCCACATATAAAGAGGACAAGGCTGGCGCAACATCATATATTGAGGCTGCCGAGAACCTCTACAACCGCGCAGTTTCTGATGCCTGGAATGCAGACGGAGCACCTGGAATCTGCTATACTACAGACTGGAACGGCAAGCCGGTAGTCCATGACAGAATGCACTGGACTCTTGCAGAAGCGATTAATACATCAGCAGTGCTTCACCGCGTGACGGGAAATGAGAAATATGCAGCAGATTATGCAGAACTTATGAAATACCTGGATGAGAAGGTTCTGGATCATGTAAACGGTTCCTGGTTCCATCAGCTGGACAGAGAGAATAATCTTCTGGAGACCGTATGGCCTGGCAAGTCTGATATTTATCACGCACTGCAGGCTACATTGATTCCATATTATGCTCCAGGTCTGTCTATTGCAGTGGCAGTGAAGAAGCAGGCAAGATAAAAAATATTTTGTAACTGAGAAGGTTCTGGTCAGGTACAGTGAAAAAAATTAATGGGGAGGCTTCGCCTCCCCATTTTGGACTTATCAGGTAAGCCGGTGAAGTCTGGAACGTAAGTGGACATTTCAGACACTCACGGTAAACTTCATTCATCCCACCCATCATATAACCGGATGTTCACCTGGATATTTCTGACCACATCCTCATCTTCTAATTCCATATCATCTGGATCTGTGATCGGAGGCAGCTCTGGAACTTCTTCGGAGAGCTCTACAGAAATCCAGTCGAATGCAGCAGCGTTAGCGCTTTCGATAGCTTCGTCTAAAGTGTCTCCTTCTCCGAAGCAGCCTTCCAGGTCTGGGAAAGTTCCCTTATAACGACCATCTTCGGTTTTCTTAAAAACAGCAGGATATATAAATTTCATGATAAACCTCCCGAAAATAAAAATAACATATTGAAAATTAATTTCAATTATAAGCGTTTGAGCTGGTAAATACAAGATAAGAAAAAACTTGTATTTAAGAAAATACGAAACGAGAAAAGACGTGGCAGCGGAGCCAAAAAGAATCTAAGAAACAGGATTGTCAAATATAGGGGAAAATGATATTCTTACAGCAAGAGACTTTAGAGCGTGTTTGAAAAATCATTCCCGCAATCTGCACGCCCCACTTTGCGGTAT
>OLPR01002503.1_pt1 | contig 13382 bp, 10 predicted proteins | sample 1672761 | NCBI WGS metagenome assembly OLPR01 (sample SAMEA3136721, study PRJEB25190) | human gut metagenome | biome: human gut; feature: human-associated habitat; material: faeces | place: Austria | collected 2013 | reverse complement strand
CAGATAATCTTCGATGTTTTCCGTGGCCAGAATCGGCAGCCCCGCGGTCACCCGGCCCACCAGCGGCACCGAACGCCCTCTGGATACCGGCCCGTCCAGCACCTCCATGGCCCTGGGCTTGGTGGGATCCCGGCGCAGAAGGCCCTTTTTCTCCAGCTGTGTCAGGTGCGCATGCACGGAAGACGTGGATTTCAGCCCCACCGCGCTGCAAATTTCCCGAACAGAGGGGGGATAGCCCTTTTGTTCGATTTCCGAACGAATGAACTCCAGGATGGCCGTCTGCTTGTCCGAAGTGCGCATATCAATGCTCCCGTCTAATATTTGTCTATATTATATCACACTTCGCGTCAAATTGCAAACACTCGTTCGAATTTTTCAGAAATACTTGCGCAAATAGCAAAGATGGGGTATAATAAGAAAGCCCTTTGGTGGGCGGGAGAACCTTTGGAGGTCAATGTATTCATGGAAAGAAAACGATGTCTGCTGGACGAAGAAAAGTTCTGCGACGAATGCGGGGAATGTACCCGGTGCGATCTGGATCCCCAGAAGCTCTGCGACAATTGCATGAAGTGCATCCAGACCGGCGCGGATTATAACGCAGTGGAAATCGATGAAATCATCGACGACGATACACAGGAACAGCCCTGATCTGCGGGCGGGGGAGTAACCTTCGTCCGCATCTTATTCGCTCTATAACTATTCGCAAAAGTCAGCTTTTACGAATAGATATGGCCAAATCAGGAGGAAATATGCCCCAGGAACTCACTTTTGCCCAGGAACGCCACCTGAAGCTCATTGAACTGACCCGCGGCCTTTTGCGCCAGCTGCCGGACATGTGCGCGGATTTTCTCCGGGACATCGAACCCACCACGCAGCCCTTGACCCGCTATGCCTATGCCGTGGATCTGCATCTGTTTTTCGGCTTTTTGGTCAAGGAAATTCCGGCCTTTGCGGATCAGGATGTGCGCACGCTTCAGCCCGCGGACCTGGATCGGCTCACCCGTCGAGATCTTTCCATGTATCTGGAATACCTCTCCCTCTATGTTTCCGACGACGATACCACCGTCACCAACGCAGAAGCCGGCCGCATGCGCAAGTTTGCTTCTTTGCGTTCATTTTACAAATTTCTCTTTAAAAATCAACTCATCGCCACCGACGTTTCCCGATTGGTGGACATGCCCAAGCGCCACGAAAAGCCCATCCTGCGCATGGAAATCGACGAAGTGGCCCGCATGCTGGATCTGGTAGAATCCGGCGAAGCCATGGAAAGCCGCCAGAAGCGCTATAACGAACACACAAAGAAGCGCGACCTGGCCATCCTGACCCTGTTTCTGGGCACGGGCATTCGGGTCAGCGAACTGGTGGGCGTCGATATCGACGACGTGGATTTCAACATCAACGCCTTCACCGTCACCCGCAAGGGCGGCAGCCAGGCGATCTTGTATTTGCCGGACGAAGTAGCCGACGTGCTGAAGGATTATCTGGCGGAACGCCGGCAGCAGGAAGCCCTGCCCGGGTATGAAAACGCCCTGTTTCTCTCCCTGCAGAAAAAGCGCATCAGCGTGCGGGCAGTAGAAAATATGGTCAAAAAATACGCCACCTCCGCCGCGCCCCTGAAAAAGCGCCTGAGTCCCCACAAATTGCGCAGCACCTTCGGCACCAATCTCTATCGGGAAACCGGCGATATTTATCTGGTGGCGGACGTGCTGGGCCATGCGGACGTGAACACCACCCGGCGGCACTACGCCGCCATGCTGGACGAGCGCCGGCGCATGGCGGCCCAGCAAATCAAGGTGCGGGAAAACGAGCCGGAACCCCCGCAGCCCCTTCCAATCCCGGAATCCGGCGAAAAAAACGAGGGATCGGAGTGATTTTCCACTCTGATCCCCCATTTTTTGTCCTTATCTCCCGCTTACAGCATGCCGGCCTTGTCCATTTCGGAAAGGGCCACGCTCATGGCGTAACGGCCGTGGGCATAGGTCAGGCCTCCCTGAAGATAGGCGGTGTACGGCTCGCGAATGGGCGCGTCGGTGCTCAGCTCGATGGACGCGCCGCTGACGAAGGTGCCCGCCGCCATAATCACCGGATACTGATAACCGGGCATGTCCCAGGGCTCCGGAACGGCTTCCGCGTCCACTGGGGAAGCCTTCTGAATGGACTGGCAGAATTTAATGAGCTTTTCCGGGCTCTTGAACTTGATGGCCTGAATGATGTCGTTGCGAGGCTCGTCGTAAGTGGGATTCACCTCAAAGCCCAGCTTTTCGAACACTCGCGCGGCCAGCACGGCGGATTTCAGCGCCTGGGCCACGGTGTGCGGCGCCATGAACAGTCCCTGATAGAAGGGCTGATAGCTGGCGGCGTAGGAGCCCACCTCCGCGCCAATGCCCGGGGCCGTAAGCCGGGTGGCCGCCATGTCCACATATTTGGCCTTTCCGGCGATGTAGCCACCGGTGGGCGCCAGTCCGCCGCCGGTGTTCTTGATCAGCGACGAGGCCATGATGTCCGCCCTGGGCTCCTCCCGCTGGGTAAATTCACCGTAACAGTTGTCCACCATGACGCATACGTCCGGCCTGCGGGCGTGAATGGCGTCAATGGCGGCGTTGATGTCCGCCACGTCCAGGGAAGGCCGCCAGTCGTAGCCCCGGGAGCGCTGAATCAGCACCAGCTTCACGTCCTCCGTCAGCGCCTCCATAATGGCGGGCAGGTCCAGCTTTCCGTCCTTCAATTCCACCTGGGCGTAATCCACGCCGTAATCCTTCAAAGAACCGTTGCCCGCCTCGCCGGCCAGGCCGATGACCTCTTCCATGGTGTCATAAGGGCTGCCCGCCGCGGAAAGCATCTTGTCCCCGGGACGCAGCACGCCAAACAGACACACCGCCAGCGCATGGGTGCCGGAAGCGATCTGGGGCCGCACCAGAGCCTTTTCCACCCCCAGCAGCTCCACAAACAACAGCGAGAGGGTGTCCCGGCCAATGTCGTCAAAGCCATATCCAGTGCTGGGCGCGAAATGCCGGCCTGCCACCCGATATTTCTGGAAGGCGCGAATCACGCGGCCGGTGTGATAGGCTTCGGTTTCGTCCAACTGGCGGAATACCTCCCGGCAATCCGCTTCCGCCTGAGCGATCAGATTTTCCAACGCTTCGTGGGTCATTTTCTTTCGATCCTTTCGTAAATGTCCTGGGCGATTTCCTCCGCGCTTCGTCCCATGGCGGGAATCCACTGGGTGCGCCCGTCCCGTTTCAACCAGGTGATCTGCCGCTTGGCATAATTCCGGGAAGCCTGCTGCATTCGGGCGACGCCCTCGGCCAGCGTGGTTTCTCCCCGCAGCGCGGCGGCAATTTCCTTGTATCCAATGGCCTGCACGGCGGTGGGCTGTTCCTTTTCCAGCCGCATCAGCGCCCGCACTTCCTTCAAAAGCCCCGCCTTCAGCATCTCTTCCACTCGCCGATCAATGCGGGCGTACAGCGCGTCTCTGGGCCATTCCAGGGCAAAAATCCGCTCGTCATAGTCTCCCTGCCGGGCCTGATCCCGCCGATTGTGCTCGGTCAGGGAAATTCCCGTCAGCCGATACACCTCAATGGCCCGCACCACCCGGCGCACGTCGTTGGGGTGCAGCCGCGCCGCGCTTTCCGGGTCGCATTCCGCCAGCATCCGGTGCAGCCGCTGCCGGCCCCCGGGTTCGTCCGCTATGGCGTGAAACTCCTGCCGCAGCGCCTCGTCTCCCGGCTGAGAAAAGCTCATGGGCCGGGTCAGCGCGTCGATATAAAGCCCCGTGCCCCCGCATAATATGGGCTGCTTTCCCCGATTGGCCACGTCCCGGATGCATTCCGCCGCCTGTTCCCGGTAAATCGACGCGGAAAAGGGCTGTGTCGGCGGCGCGACCCCAATCATGTGGTGTGGAATCCCCTGCCGTTCCTCCATCGTCGGCGCGGCGGAAAGAATCTCCATGCCCTGAAAAACCTGCATGGAATCCGCCGAAATCACCTCGCCGCCCATTTTTCGGGCCAGACACACGGCGCAGGCGGTTTTTCCGGAAGCCGTCGGCCCGGTAACCACCGGCAAAAGCTGTTTTTCTGCCATAAACGCTCCTATTGAATCCGTTTAAACAGTTTCTCGATGTCCCGCCGGGTCAGCGTCCGGGAAACCGGCCGGCCGTGGGGGCAGGTGGGCGACGCGCCGGTCTGCTGCATCTGCATCAGCAGCGCCTGAATTTCCGAATCGGAAAGCCTGTCTCCGCCCTTCACCGCCGCCTTGCAGGCCATCATGGCGATTTCGTCGGCAAGGGCCTGGCGGGTGGCTGCGCTCAGCCGGTCCAAATTCCCCAGCATCTCCAGAAAAGCCGGCCTCGCCTCCGCCTTGCCCAGAATAAAGGGCACGGAACGCAGGCTGACGCTGCGGTCGCCGAAGGGCTCCGCGGTATACCCCGCCGCCTCCAGCGCCTCCCGATTTTCCTGAATCAGCGCCATTTCCCGGGGAGATACGTCCACCACAATGGGCACCAGCAATTCCTGCGCCGCCTTTTCGCCCCGGTTCATGCGTGCGGTAAATTTCTCGTACATCAGCCGCTCGTGGGCCGCGTGCTGGTCGATCATCATCAGCGAATCGCCCACTTCCAGCAGGATATACGTGTTCAATAACGTCCCGATCACCCGGTAAACGGGCTTTTCCCCTTCCTCTGCCGGCGGCTCCATGGCCATCTGTTCGGCCTTGACCGCCTCCGCCTTTTCCGGCAATACCACATGGTTTTCCAGGGCCTCCCGCTGCCGCTGCTGTCGGGCCTCTTCCGCCCGGCGCACGGCCTGATCCAGTCCGCTTTCCGGAACGGCCGGCGCCTTCCGGGGCTGCTCAGGCAACGGCAGGGGCGCTTCCCCTTCCCGCAATTCCATCTTCGCCCGGGGAACGGGAATCTCTCGCGGCGCGGGAGGCGCTTCCTCCGGCGGCGGAGGCGGCGGCGCTTCCCGGGTCACGCTCACCTGCCGGGTAACCTCCGGCACGGGCTTTTTCTCAAAATCCAGCACCTTTTCCCCGGCAAAGGCCTGGGAAAGAATGTTCTCCGCCGCCAGTCGGACGGAAATCTCGTCTCGGAAGCGCACCTCCAGCTTGTTGGGATGTACGTTTACGTCCACGCCGGTGGGCGGCAGCGTCATGGTCAGGGCGCACATGGGATACGCGCCGATGGTGACCCGCCCCTTGCATACCTGTTCCAATACCTGGGTCAGAAGCCCGCAGCGCACCGTGCGCCCGTTGATGTAAAAGCATTGATGGGCCCGGGTGGCCTTGGCCAGATCGCCCACGCCGATGCTGCCGAAAATGCGCATGCCGCCGCAGCTTGCGTCCACCATCACGGATTTTTCCGCGGTTTCCGCCCCGTATACGGCAAACAGCGCGTGCTTCAGGCTGCCGTCGCCAAAGCTGTGATACACCTGTTTTCCGTTGTTGATGAATCGGAAGGACACCCCCGGATTGCCCAATATCATCCTGGCCGCCAGATCGTTCACCAGCGCCCCCTCGTAATTGGGCTTTTTCAGAAACGTGCGGCGCACGGGCACGTTGTAAAACAGATCCCGCACCACCACCGTAGTTCCCTCCGGGCATCCGGCCTCCTCCACGGGCTTTTTTATCCCTCCGTCGATTTTCAGCCGCACGCCGCTGGCCGCGCCCTTCTCCCGGGTGGTCATCTCCACGTGAGACACCGCCGCAATGGAGGGCAGCGCCTCGCCCCGGAAGCCCAGGGTGCGAATGTCGTCCAGCTGTTCGGCGGTTTTCAGTTTCGACGTGGCGTGGTTTTCGAAGGCCAGCGCCACCTGGGAAGGCGCGATTCCGCAGCCGTTGTCCGTCACCCGCAGCGAATCGATGCCGCCGTTTTTGATGTCGATAGTCACGGCGGTAGCCCCTGCGTCAATGGCGTTTTCAATCAGTTCCTTGGCCACCGACGAGGGGCGTTCCACCACCTCGCCCGCGGCGATGCGCCCCACTACGGAAGGATCCAATACCCGGATCGGCATAGCATTTCTCCTTAAATCCTGCGTGCTTTTTCGTTGAGTTCAAATAATTTGTTCAATGCGTCGATGGGCGTCATGCTCACCACGTCCAGGGCGGAAATCTCCTCCACCAGCTCCATGGGCTTGAATTCCGCCATGGAAACCTGCCGGTTCCCGGCGTTTTTGCGCCCGTCCAGTATGGTCTGGCCGATGGAGCCCTTCTGCTGGTCGTCCACCTCCAGCCGGGCCATGATCTGCCGCGCTCGGGAAATCACGGGCCCCGGCAGCCCCGCCAGCTTGGCCACGGCCACGCCGTAACTGCGGTCCTCGCCCCCCGGCACCACCTTCCGCAGGAAGATCACGTCTTCCCCCTGCTCCTTGGCGGTCACCCGGTAATTGGTCACCCCTGCGAGCCGGCCCTCCAGTTCGGAAAGCTCGTGGTAATGGGTGGCGAAAAGCGTCCGCGCCCGGCATTTTTCGCCGGCAATGTGCTCCACGGAGGCCCATGCAATGGCCAACCCGTCGAAGGTGGAGGTTCCCCTGCCCACCTCGTCCAGAATCAAAAGACTCTTTTCCGTGGCGTATTTCAGAATGGTGGCCATCTCGCTCATTTCCACCATAAACGTGGAAAGGCCTCCGTAGAGATCGTCGGACGCGCCGATGCGTGTAAAGATTCGGTCGGTAATGGAAACGTCCGCCGAGGCCGCCGGCACAAAGGAGCCGATGTGCGCCATCAATACAATCAACGCCACCTGCCGCATGTAGGTGGATTTGCCCGCCATGTTGGGGCCGGTGATAATCATCACCCGGTGCTCCCCGTCCAGATGGGTGTCGTTGGGTACGAATTTTTCCCGGCCGATGGATTCCTCCACCACCGGATGCCGCCCGTCGGTGATCTCATAGCGCCCCTCTTCATTGATGACCGGGCGCACGTAGCCGTTTTCCTCCGCCACCCGGGCCAGGGAAAGCAGCGCATCCAACGTCTTCAGCGCGTCCGCGTCCCGCTGCAGGGCGGTGAGGTTGTCCTTTAATAGCTGCCGAATTTCGCCGAACAGCCGGTTTTCCAGCCGCAGCGCCCGTTCCTCGGCCCCCAGAATCCGCTGCTCCAGGTTCTTCAATTCCTGGGTAATGAACCGTTCGCAGTTGGCCAGCGTCTGCTTGCGCACATAACTGTAGGGCACCAGGTCGTAATTGGACTTGGATACCTCGATGTAATAGCCGAAAACCTTGTTGTAGCCGATTTTCAGGTTCTTGATGCCGGTGGCTTCCCGCTCCCGGCGCTCCATGGCCATGACGTAGTCCTTGCCGTTAGCGGTAATGTCCCGCAATTCGTCCAGTTCGTCGTTGTAGCCCTTCAGGAAAATGCCCCCATCCCGAATCAGCAGCGGCGCTTCCGGGTCGATGGCCCGGCGCAGAGTGCCGCGCAATTCATCCAGCTGGTCCATTTTCTCCAATAGCTGCCGGAGTACGTCTCCCTGCAGCCGCTGCGCCTGCTCCTGCAAAAGGGGAATCGCGTCCAACGAAGCCGTCAGCGCCAGACATTCTCTGGGCGATACGGTTTCATAGGCGATGCGGCTCAGCAGCCGTTCGATGTCGTACACCCCGGAGAGGGTCTGCCGCATCTGGGCGGCGGCGATGGGCTGCCTTGTCAGCTCCTCCACCGCGTCCAGCCGCGCGTCGATGGCCTCCTTGCGGGCCAGGGGCTGCTCCAGCCAGTTGCGAATCAGTCGGCTGCCCATGGCGGTTTCCGCCCGATCCAGTATGCTCAGCAGCGAACCGCGCCGGCCGCCCTGAATGGTCTTTACTAGTTCCAGGTTCCGCAGCGCCACCCGGTCCAGCTCCAGATGCTCCCGGGCGTCGTATTGCTTCACGGAAAGAATGTGGCTCAGGGAAACCTTCTGGGTGCTTTCCAGATAACTCAGCAGCGCCCCCGCCGCGGAAACCGCCAGCTTCCGCTCGGAAAGGCCCAGGTCGGAAACGTCTTCTCCAAACTGAGCCCGCAGCACCTTCGCGCAGGCGGCGTAGGCGTATTTCTCCTCGTCGTAGGCCGCGGCCCGCAGTCCCGGGGCCGTTTGCTGAAATAGCTCCAGATCGTTGGTCAGAATCTCGCTGGGGGCAATTCGCGCCAGCTCGTCCGCCAGCTTCAGGCGCACGTCGGAAATCTGATAGACAAAAAATTCGCCCGTGGAAACGTCGCAAAAGGCGACGCCCGCTTGATTTTTCCGGAGACAGGCAGACAATATGTAATTGGACCGGCGATCTTCCAGCATGTTGGTTTCGATCACCGTGCCCGGCGACACAATGCGGGTAATCTCCCGCTTCACCAGCCCCTTGGCCGTGGCGGGGTCTTCCATCTGTTCGCAGATGGCCACCTTGTATCCTTTTTCGATGAGCTTTGCCAGATACACGTCCACCGCGTGGAAGGGCACCCCGCACATGGGGGCCCGTTCGCTCATGCCGCAGTCCTTTCCCGTCAGGGTGAGCTCCAGTTCCCGAGACACCAGCTTCGCGTCGTCAAAGAACATTTCGTAGAAATCACCCAGCCGGAAAAAGAGGATGCAGTCCGGATTCTGCTCCTTGATGCTGAGATATTGGAGCATCATTGGTGTAAGGGCCATGTTTCACCTCGGGCGTTTTCGCCGAAAAATTCAGTTCAGGTGGCAGGAGCCGCCGCAGCTGGAGCAGCTGCCGGTGCAGCCGCCTTCGGGCTCGTCCAGCCGGCCGGTCACGATAAACTGCAATACCTGGTTTACCTGGCCGATGAGGTTGTTGAACTCCTCCCGTGCCTTGGTCAGATTCACAATGTCCTCAATGTTCTGCAGCTTCTCATGCAGCGCGTCCATCTCGTCGGAAAGGCTCTGCATCTTGTTGGCGTCGGGCTCCGCTTCAGAGAGCATCTTCTGCAATTCGCCCCGAATTTCCATGTACTTGGACATGGTTTCCGCCGCGTCGGTATTGGCCATGGCCTTGTCCTCGGCGGCCTTCATGGTCTTGTAGATTTCGGATTCCACCAGCGCCTGTCCCAGTTCCCGGGTTTTCAAAAATACCTGATCCATCTTAAATCATCCTGCCTTTCAGTGTGTTCCGGCCCGCGGAGGTGATCTCCACGTCCACAAATTTGCCGATCAAATCTGCATTTCCCGGGAAATTCACCATGTGTCCCCGGGGCGTTTTGCCGCCTACGCTGCCCGCGTCCCGCAAAGAGACGCTTTCCACCAGCACGGTTTCCCTCTTGCCCACCTGGGCCTGCAGGGTTTCGGAACAGATGCCCTGCACCACCTCGATCAGCCGGGTAATCCGGCGGCTTTTCTCCTCCGCGGGGGTGTCGTCGGGCATGGAAGCCGCCCTCGTGCCCACCCGGGGGGAATAAATAAAGGTGTACGCCGCGTCGTAGCGCACCTGCCGGGCCAGGGAAAGGGTGTCCTCAAACTGCGCCTCCGTCTCTCCCGGGAAGCCCACGATGATGTCGCTGGTCAGGCCGATTTCCGGGCAGACCTTCCGCAGCTTTTCCACCGTCTCCAGATAGTGTGCCCGGTCATAAACCCGGTTCATGCGCCTGAGAATTTCGTCGTTTCCGGACTGCACCGGCAAATGCAGCGCCGGCATCAGGTGCTTCAGTTCCCCATAAGCCGCGATCAGCTCGTCGGAAATGTCCTTGGGATGGCTGGTCATGAAGCGAATCCGGGGCAGCCCCAGTTGATCGATGCGATACAGAAGCTCCGCGAATTCCGCGCCGCCGCCCCGGTAGGAATTGACGTTCTGACCCAGCAGGGTAATTTCCTTCGCCCCGCCGTCCATCAGCCGCTTCACTTCCGTCAATATGTCCTCCGGCTCCCGGGAACGTTCCCGCCCCCGGACGTAGGGCACGATGCAGTAGGAGCAGAAATTGTTGCAGCCGTACATGATGTTCACAAAGGCCTGGAACGAGGAATTTCGCTTCTCCGGCAGACCTTCCACCACGTAGCCGTCCCCCTGCACCACCTGAATCACCGGTTCCCGCCGGGTCAGGCATTCGTAAATGTATTCCGGCAGCCGGTACATGTTATGAGTGCCGAATACCACGTCCACAAAGGGATATTTCTCCTGAATGCGCTGGGCCATGCCGGGCTCCTGGGTCATGCATCCGCCCACGCAGATCAGCATTTCCGGCTTATCCTTTTTCAGTTCCTTCAGCCAGATTACGTTGCCCAGGGCCTTGTTTTCCGCGTTTTCCCGCACGCAGCAGGTGTTGTACAGCACCAGATCCGCCTCTTCCCGGGTGGGCGCGGCCCGCATGCCCATTTTTTCCAGCATGCCTGCGATGGTCTCGGAATCCCGGGCGTTCATCTGGCAGCCCAGGGTCACGATGTGATAGGTGCCCGGGCGGTTGTCCAGCCGGGCCACCTTGTCCATATAGCCCTTCTGGGCCTCAAGCTCCCCCGCCGGGACCTGATATTTTTCCTTCATAGCGTCCTCTTTTCTTCAGTATTCCCGAACCCATTTCCAATCCCCGGGGGTTTCGGAAAGGCCCAATGTCTCGATCTCCCACGCGCTTCCCATCTCCGGGGCAATTTCCGCGTGAATCTTCGCACCCTTTGGCGCGCCGATGCCCACCAGCGCCCCCGTCACCGGAGCCGCCGCCCGCACCAGATACGCCTGATCCGGATTGGCCATCTGCCGCCTGCGAATCTGCCGCAATATCTTCCGGGCCGTTATTCCCGCGTCCTCCACAAAACCTGTGCCGCCGCAGAGGGGGCACGCATGTCCCGCGTCCATCCCCCGCCGGGTCCGCTTCCGGGTCATCTCCATCAGTCCCAGCCCGGTCATGCCTACAATGGTGACCGGCTGCCGGTCCCGAGCCAGCGCTTCCTTCAGACATTCTTCCAGCTTTTCCCGGGAAATTTCCTTTTCCAGGTCGATAAAGTCCACGATCACCATGCCGCCCACGTCCCGCAGCCGCAATTGCCGGGCGATTTCCACCGCGGCCTCGCAGTTGGTGCGCAGGTTCGTCTCCTCCGGCTGGCGCTTGCCCACGTATTTTCCGGTGTTTACGTCGATGACGGTCATGGCCTCCGTCCGGTCGACGATAATGTTCCCCCCGCTTTTCAGCCATACCCGCCGGGCCGCGGCCTTTTCATAATCGCCGTCCACCCCTCGGGCGTCGAACAGGGGGATTTCTCCCTGGCGAAGCTGCGTCCGCTCCCGGGGCGCCCCCGCCTGCAAAAGCGCCTGATAGATTCCCGGGTCGTCTGTAAAAATCACGGCGTTTTCGTCCATCAGGTCCCGCACCGCCCGTTCTGCGGGGTTGCCCCCCGCCCGCAGCAGCGCCGGGGCCTTGCGACAGGCGGCCCTTTGGGCAATTTCCGCCCATTTCTCCGCCAATAGCAGATATTCTTCCCGAATCTCCTCAAAGGAAGCCTCCCCGGCGGCGGTGCGCAGGATCATGCCCATGCCCTTTTCCGCCATCAGCCCCTCTGCGGCCTCCCGCAATTGGGCGCGGACTTCCTCCTCCGTAATCTTCCGGGAAACGCCGACGTAGCGCAGGGTGGGCAAAAGCACCGCGTATTTTCCCGGCAGCGTGGGGCTGGCGGTGACCCGGGGGCCCTTGGTTCCCCCCGGCTCTTTTACCACCTGCACCAGAATTTCGTTTCCCGGCCGGGCGATCTCCCGGATGCCGCTTTTGCCCAGCCGCTCCGTCAGCGCCCTGTCTCCCTGCAATTCCCGGGCGACGTCTCCCGCCTGCAAAAAGGCGTTTTTCTCCTGGCCGATGTCCACAAAGGCCGCGTTCATTCCCGGCAGCAGGTTGCATACCCGGCCCACATAGAGATTTCCCACCAGGCTCTCCCGGCCGCAGATCTCCTGGGTGTATTCGCACAAAACCCCGTCTTCGTATACGGCGGTGCGGGTCTCCCCGCAGAGGGTGTCCAGCAGTATTTCCCGCATTACAGTTTCTCCATCAGGGGAATCCGTCTGCCCCTTTCCCCCTCCGCCAGCAGCGACGTGCGGTGAATGCGCATTCCCTCCGGAATCTCTCCCGTCAGCGCCTTCACCATAAGATCGGGCTTCAGGGTGTTCTCCGGGGTCAGGGAAAGCTCCGCCAGCAGCGTGCCGTCCTCCGTCAGGGCGAATTCATACGCCATGGGCCGAATATTGACTTCCTTCTCGCCGGATTTGGTTTTGCGCACGGCCATCACCGTCTCCGCCTGCCGGAACCTATCCAGCATCTCCTGGGTCACCCCGGAATTTTCAATGCGATACCGGGCGGCGCACACCAGCGGCATCATGGAAGGCGTTCTGTCGCCCACCATCTTCACTTCCAATACCGGCAAATCCTCCGGCAGCGCCGCCTGCATGGCCTCCTTGGCCGCCAGCGCGTCCACGTCCTCCGCCAGCTTTACGTCGATGACCTCGTATTCACTGGTCCATCCCAGGGCCAGGGCCGAACCGAAGGCCATCACCGGATGGGGATTAAATCCGTTGGAAAAGGCGATGGGCAGCCCGGTGCGGTTCAGCGCCCGCTGGAAAAACCGCTGCAAATCCAGGTGGGAAATAAACCGCAGCCTGGCCCTTTTCCCGAATCGAACGATCATTCTCATACGCAGGCCCCCTTGTACCGCTTCACCCCGCAGCCCACGCAGCCCTTGCGGCAATCGTGGGTCAGTTCGCCCTTCAGCGCCTTCTGATATTCCCGAATGAGGAATTCCTTGGTTACGCCGCAGTCGATGTGATCCCAGGGCAGCACCTCGTCCAGAGGCCGCTCCCGGGTGGCGTAAAAGTCCGGATCCACCCCGGTCTCTTCAAAGGCCTGCATCCATTTGTCATATTTGAACTGGTCGTTCCATCCGTCGAACCGACAGCCCAGCTGCCACGCCCGCTCCAGCGCGTCGGCGGTGCGCCGGTCACCCCGGGCGAAAACCGCCTCGATGTAGCTGATGTCCGGGGCGTGATATTTGTAATCCACCCCGCGAATCTTCCGCAGGGCCTGGCCCAACAGCTGCTGACGGCGAATCACGTTTTCCTGCGTCAATTGCGGGCTCCACTGGAAGGGCGTGTCGTTCTTCGGCACAAATACCGATACGCTCACCACAATCCGCAGCCCCGGAGCCCGCCGCTCCTTGGGCACCGCGAAATAACACGCCCGCACCTTTTCCGCCAGGTCGGCAATGCCCAGTACGTCCTCGTCCGTCTCCGTGGGCAGCCCCAGCATGAAGTACAATTTCACCGCGTTCCATCCCTGATCGAAGGCGTCGGAAACCGAACGAATCAGATCCTCTTCGGTCACGCCCTTGTTGATCACGTCCCGCAGCCGCTGGGTGCCCGCCTCCGGGGCCAGGGTAAGGGCCGTCTTGCGCACCTTCTGGGTCTCCTTCAGCGTGTCCGTCAGCACCGTGTCGATTCGCTGGGAAGGCAGGGAAATCTTCA
>OLPR01002499.1_pt1 | contig 13394 bp, 9 predicted proteins | sample 1672761 | NCBI WGS metagenome assembly OLPR01 (sample SAMEA3136721, study PRJEB25190) | human gut metagenome | biome: human gut; feature: human-associated habitat; material: faeces | place: Austria | collected 2013 | reverse complement strand
CGGCGGACAACAGCAACGCTGTGCCATCGCCAGAGCCTTGATCAAGAATCCGAGCCTTCTGTTATGCGATGAGCCTACGGGTGCGCTGGATTCCAGGACTTCCCGGGACATCCTGATACTGCTGGAGGATATCAACAGACAGTATGGCACTACGATGCTTATTGTTACGCATAATAATTCCATTAAAAACATGGTACATCAGGTCATTATGATCAAGGACGGACAGATCAGCAAGAACTACCGGAACGAGAAACGTGTTCCTGCGGCAGAACTGGAGGATTTGTAGGATGCAGAGGATATTAAGCAAACGAGTACTTCGGGATATCCGGGAAAACCTGCTTCGGTATCTGGCACTGTTTTTCCTGGTGGCACTGGTCATGTATATGGTGGTGGCTATTGTGGGAGCTGCCGAGACTATTATGCAGGGGACGAAGGAGAGCGGACGTGTCCATCACAGAGAGGACGGACAGTTTGGCGTTTTTGTTCCGCTGACCGAAAAAGAGACCGCACAGATCACGGAAAAAGGTGTGACGTTGCAGAGGGATTTTTCCCTGGATTTTCATCTGGGACAGTCCACGTTTCGTGTCTATCAGGCAAGAGAATCGGTAGATCTGTTCGTTCCAGCAGAAGGGGAGGAAATTCCGGCACAGGGAGAGATCCTGTTGGAACAGCATTATGCGGAAAAACATGAGCTGCAATTAGGAGATATCTTTATCGTTGGGGGAAAAGAGTTCACCGTTGCCGGAATCGGCAGCACGCCGGATTACGATGCTGCTTTTGAGAAAACGTCAGATACCACTGTAGACAGCAATCTGTTTGGCTTCGGATTTGTCACGGCAGAGGATTATGAAGCTCTGAAAGCAGGCGGACAGAATTTCCGGACGGAGGATTATACTTACACCTATCTGCTGAATGATACCATGACGGATCAGGAACTGAAGGAACTGTTACAATCCTTCGAACTGGACCGCAGTAAGGTGACGGATACTTATTTTCTGGAAATGCTGGCAGATGCGGAAGAGACGAAGAACGATATTCAGGATGGTATCCAGGAACTTCTGGATGGCGTGGATGAGCTGGTGGACGGTGTGGATGAACTGGCGGATCATAATACAGAACTGACGGATGCGGCGGATGAGTTGTTTGATGCCATGCTGGAACAGGTGAATGACAGCCTGAAGGATGTCGGAGTGGAAGTGACACTGACTTCAGGAAATTATGAACAACAGCTGAATGCCATGATCGCTAATCCTCATGCCTACACTGCATCCCTGCGGCAGAACCTGCAGGACGCGAAAAAGTCTCTGGAAGATCTGCAGGAGTTCCGGGATGGTGTGAAATCCTACACGGACGGAGTTAATGCAGCTTCTGCCGGCGGCGGAGCACTGGTGGGCGGTATGAGTCAGATCACGGAAAACAGTGCTGCGTTGAATCAGGGAGCTGATGCTATTTTTAATGCCATTCTGGGCATGGTGAATGAACAGCTCCAGGCAGAGTTGGAACCTTATGCGGCATACGGGATCAGCTTTCCGGGACTGACGGCTGGCGGTTACGGAGAGCAGCTGGATCAGCTGGCAACTGTCTTTACACAGATGGGGGCATCCCAGGCAGCGGGGCAGCTGTCTGCAGTGAAAAGTCAGTTGGACACCGTGGCACAGTTTCGGGATGGGGTGAAAGCCTATACCGCCGGTGTCGGAGAAGCAGCCGGAGGATCCCAGGAGCTGTTCCAGGGACTGAGCGTGCTTTATACCGCCAGTGAGCCTCTGGTAGACGGCACAGATGCCGTGGTGGATGCACTGATGGATATGGTGGAGGCACAGCTGGAAGAAAGTGTTATTCAGGTAGAACTGACTGCCGACAATTATAAGGAAGAGCTGGACTAGCTGATGGCAGAGGGCAGCAGTGTGGATGCCAGGCTGCGGGATTCCTTGAAGGACGCGAAGGATACTTTGGCGGATCTGGAGGATTTCCGGGAAGGAATCATCGATTATACGGATGCCGTGGATGAGATTGCGGATGGCAGCAGGGAACTGCGGGACGGTGTGCAGGAACTGCAGGATGAAGCCAATGATATGATCGATGAGTATTTTACTTTCGATATCGACAATCTGACACAGTTTTTGGTGGCAGGGGATAATCCCAGAATCGATGCCGCCAGCGGGGATGTGATCATCAATAAATATGCCGGTATGGTATCCGGTATTATCCTGATGGTCATGTTCACTTACGTGATCTCCGTATTTGTGGTACATAATATTGAAAAAGAGAGCAGCGTCATCGGTGCGCTGTACGCTTTGGGTGTGACGCGAGGGCAGCTTTTGTTCCATTATCTGCTCAATCCCATGATGATCTCCTTCTTAGGAGGTGCGGTCGGCTGTGTCCTGGGCTTTTCGAAGTATGGTACCGGCTGGCAGATGCAGGACAGTATCGTGTATTTTTCCCTGCCACCCATGGAAATCGTGACTCCGGCCTATCTGCTGGTCTACAGTCTGGTCATGCCGCCGGTGACGGCCGCATTGGTAAACTGTCTGGTGATCAGCAAGAAGTTGAAGCGCACGGCACTGTCTCTGCTTCGAAATGAACAGACCGCAGGCAGGGCCGGGAAGATACAAGATGTAAATCTGGGAAATATGAAGTTCCTTCACAGATTCCAGGTCCGTCAGCTCCTTCGGGAGATGCGTTCTGCCGTGGCGGTGGTGATCGGTATGTTTATCTGCCTGCTGGTACTTTTGATCTCTGCAGACTGCTATGTTCTGTGTAAGAACTTTGGAGACGCCTGCCTGGATGAGACGACCTATGCTTATATGTATACTTACAAATATCCCACGGAGGATGTGCCGGAGGATGGTACTCCGGCTTATGTGGAGAGTCTGAAAAAAGAGGCTTACGGTTATAATCTGGATGTGACGGTACTGGGAATCGATAAGGATAATCCATATTTTCCGGTGGAGACCAGCAATAAGAAAAATGAGATCGTGATCTCCAGCGCCGCAGCACAGAAATTTGGTGTGAAGGTCGGTGACAAACTGGTGCTTTCCGATGAAGTGAACGAGAGAGATTATGCGTTTACTGTCAAAGATATCGTTCATTTTGCCTCCGGTGTTTATGTATTTTTAGACCGGGATGCCATGCAGGAACTGTTCGATCAGGAAGACGACTATTATAATGTAGTATTCGCCGATCATGCACTGGACATCGACAACGGCAGACTGTATTCTACGGTATCCAGAGAAAACGTGGAGGAAAGCTCTCAGATATTTACGGATATGATGGGACCTATGGTCAGCATGCTGGCGGCCATCTCCGCACTGATCTTCATGATCGTCATGTATCTGATGATGAAGGTCATGATCGACCGTTCTGCATTCTCCATTTCCCTGATGAAAGTACTCGGCTACCGAAAGGGAGAGATCCGCAGACTGTATCTGGACGGGAACTTCTATATTATAATGTTGGGAGCATTGTTGGGAGTACCGTTGGCAAAATGGTCCATGGATCTGATCTTCCCGTATTTTATTTCCAATGTAGCCATCGGAATGGATTTGCAGTTCCCGCCGCAGTTGTACGGCATGATCTACGGAGGCATCCTGATCTGCTATCTGGTGATCAACTTCCTGCTGGTGGGCAGACTGAACAAGCTGGTGCCTGCGGAAGTATTGAAGAATAGAGAGTAAATAAGTAAGTAAATATAGGTAACAGTTCAGCCATGAACATATCTGGGCACAGAGATCATGCTTGCATGATTTTGCGGGCAAATATGTTTATGAGCTAAGCTCCGATCTATGAGCAAAGGCAGTCACGAAGTGACGGAAAGCGTGATAACGCGACTTTGCGAATGGCGCGTGCTGAACTGTTACCTAACTTTTTTGCATAAATGCATACTAACCCTATTGACAAACTAGGAAATATAAGGTAATATCATCTAAAACATAGAAAACATATAGATTTACTAGGATATAAAAGACGAGGAGGATGACACCGTGGCAGCAACCTTTGATACGACAGAACAGAGAATCCTTAAGATCATAGATGACAACCGGGAGACCATCGTAGAGTTCGCAAGAGATATTTACGATCATGCAGAGCTGGGCTACAAGGAATTCCGCACTTCGAAAAAGTTCGTGGATTTTATGAAGAGCTTACAGCTGCCGGTACAGACGGATCTGGCCATCACCGGAGCAAAAGCCTATTTAAATAAAGAAAAGGCCGGAAATGCATCCCTGGCATTGATCGGAGAACTGGATGCCCTGAGGATTCCGCAGCATGCACATGCAAATCAGGAGACACAGGCAGCTCACTGCTGTGGACATCACGCACAGCTGGCAGGAGTCATCGGAGCGGCGCTGGCACTTACGGATGCAGAGGTGGCACAGAAGCTGGATGGACAGGTGATCTTCTTCGCCACACCGGCGGAAGAGTACGGTGAGATCGAATTCAAGAATCAGCTGATCACTGATGGCAAGATTGCTTACGGTGGTGGAAAATGTGAACTGATCCGCATCGGTGCTTTCGATGATGTGGATGTGGCACTGGCGCATCATATTTCCTTAGAGGGAATCCGGCTGGGAAGCAACAGCGGCAATGGTTTTGTATCCAAGGTGATCCGTATCAAAGGAAAAGCAGCCCATGCGGCGGGATGTCCGGAAAAAGGTGTCAACGCCTTATCGGCAGCAAGCCTGGGGTTACAGGCACTGGCACTGAACCGTGAGACCTTCCGGGATGAGGATTGCGTGAGGGTTCATCCGATCCTGACCAAGGGCGGAGATCTGGTCAATGTAGTTCCCAACGAAGCGGTGCTGGAGACACTGGTAAGAGGCAAGAACCTGGAAGCTTTCGCAGATGCATCCGTCAAGACAGATCGTTCCTTCAAGGCAGGAGCACTTGCCATGGGAGCAGGGTATCGTATCGAGACTATGCCGGGCTATCTTCCTTCTCTCTGGCAGCCGGCACCGGAAGAGATGGCCGATGCGGTGAAAGCACTGGCAGGAGAAAAAACGGTATACGAGGTCAGACCGGAGGAACACAGCGGAGGATCCACAGATGTGGGAGATGTACAGCATCTGATTCCTGTGATCACTTTCAATACCGGCGGTGCTGTAGGTGGTCTGCACCAGGTGGATTTCGACATCGTGGATGAGGAAGAAGCCTATGTGCTGACAGCCAAGATATTTGCCCTGAGTGCTTACCGAATGTTGAAGGACGGCGCGGAAGTGACGAAGCGGACCAAACAGGAATATCATCCGAGATTCGCTGATAAACAGGAATACATAGCTTTTATGGACAGCTTTAATAAGGTGGAGGAAGCGGACATTGAGTAAAGCAGATTATAAAATAGAAGGAACGGTTCCCAGAGAACTGTTGGTAAGTGAAGTGAGAAAGGCCGCAAGACAGTTCGCCATGCAGTTCTTCCATTTCAGCAAAGTATTATATGACCAGTTCGGACTGGAGAAGACCAAAGATATCGTGAGACAGACCGTATTCGAGCTGGCAGTGGACCGGTCGGATCAGCTGCGGGAAAAGGCACTGGCGCAAGGCCTGAAGGCAGATTCCGTAGAAGACTTTATGAGTGTTATCGACCTTCCCTTCACCGGATGGATCCCGGAATGGGGAGAAGATCACTGTCCCTATGCGGAAGTGTGGAGAACTTATTTTGATAAGTATCCCTGGTTCCGAGAGATCGCACCGTTTTACTGTGACGTGATCGACACTACTACCATTGAGAACTTTTCCAAATGTCTCTCCCACAGGATCACACAGAATGTCATCCTGGAAGGTACCTGTTGTAAGAGAGAGTACTTTGAAAGCGATAAGGTGAAGCGAGGAGAATACACTTATGGAAAAAAAGAAGAAAACTAAGAATAAGAAACGTTTTACCTGGGTGAATCTGGCACAGCTGCTCACCGTGGCGGCACTGCTTCTGTGGATGCAATGGGCAGTAGATTCCGGCAGGGTGCTTACGATCTTCGTGGCGTCCCCGACTTCCATCGTGGAAGAGGGCATTAAGATCATTACAGACGGAACCTTATGGCCCCACTTATTGCTGACGATCCAGGAGGCACTGGCAGGTTATCTGTCTGCTGTGGTGGTAGGTATTGCAGTGGGACTGATCTGGACCTTGTTTCCGGTATCGGAGAAGTACATGAATGTGTTCTGTTCTGCGATCATGGCAGTTCCCAAGGTAGCGATTCTGCCACTGTTGATCCTGTGGTTCGGCATCGGCTTCCAGTCCAAGGCATTTCTGGTATTTCTGTTCTCGGTATTTACGATCCTGTACAATACCGTGACCGGAGCCAAGGAGTGTAAAAAGGAGTATCTGAAGGTCGCAAAAGTATTCAAAGCCAATCGTTCCCAGACCGTATTTCTGGTCATCATTCCGGCGGCACTCCCTTCCATCTTTAATGGATTGAAGCTGGCAGCGGCAACGGCACTGACCGGTGTCCTGTTCTCGGAAATGCAGTCGGCAAGAGCAGGACTTGGCTATCTGTTGACAGAGTCCCAGAACCTGTTGAACACCCCGAGGATGTTCTTCCTGATCATCCTGATCACCTTATTATCCGTAGGTGCGGTAAAACTGATCGATGCCATCGAATATGCCATCAGCTATCGATGGAGACATGTATAAGCAAATAAATTTTTTCAATAGACGAGGAGGAAAATGTTATGAAAAAGAAAGTATTCAGCGTATTACTGACTGTGGCACTGGCAACCGGAGTACTGGCAGGCTGCGGCAGCAGTGCAGCAACCGGCAACAATGCAGCAACCGGAGCCGCACAGAATGAGGGAAGCCAGACAGCAAGTGCAACTACCGCAGGAGAGGAATCCGGAGACACCATCGTGATCCGTTCCTGCTTCGCTACCGGAATGACCGGTGCGGTGAACCGTTTTGCCATTGAAAAGGGTCTGTATAAAGAACTTGGTATTGAGTTCGAAAACGTAGAGGCCAGCGCCGATACCAACTCCACAGTAATGTCCCTGATCACCAGAGGAGAGATCGATGTGGCAGACGGAGATCCCAGTTCTTATATCCCCGGTATCTACAACGGTGTGCCTGCCAAGCTGGTAGGAAATATGTGGAGATATTCCGGATGCTACTGGCTGGTGGCAAACAATGATATACAGGACTTCTCCGATCTGGAAGGCAAAAAAGTCGGTACCGCAGGAGCTTCCGGCGGAATGAGACTTTCCGTATTGAAGATGTTGGAGAAGAACGGTGTCAGCACGGATAACGTGGATCTGATCGCCAACGGCGTATACCAGACCGCTTATGCATCCCTGACTTCCGGCGAAGTGGACGCTACGATCATTCACAACCCGTATGCGGCACTGGCTGAGGCAGACGGCACCGGACATATCCTGGGAAGAGCCTGGGACTACATCCCCGACTACTATACCGGAACGATCATCGCAAGCAACAGCTTTATTGAAAATGAGCCGGAGAAGCTGCAGCGCTTCCTGACCGCTTATTATCAGGTACATGAAGAAGTTAAGAATGACTATTTCGACGAATTTGTTGCATGGGCAGCAAAAGAGATGAATACTTCCGAAGAGGTTATGAGAAAGGCCATCGAGTCGGAAATCGATGTATGGCTGGATTATCCGGTAATCCCCGAAGATCGTCTGGCTACCACCTTTGAATATCTGAAGGAGTACGGCTGGGTAGATGAAAATGTCAGCTACGAAGGAACCTACACCAACGAATTCGCGCAGGTAGCTGCAGATACCCTGGGAATGACCGACCCGGAAGCAAAATAATTGAGAATGCTCTGAAAATAAGAGACACAGGAAACGGAGGTAATGGAAATGCCCGCAATATCCATTAAAAATATCAACAAAACCTATATCGATCAGGATGGAAACGAAGTACAGGCACTGCATGACATCAATCTTGATGTGGCAGAAGGTGAATTCGTCTGCATCGTAGGTCCCAGCGGATGCGGTAAGAGTACCCTGTTAGAGATCGTGGCGGGCCTGCTGGATGCTACAAGCGGCGAAGTATTGCTGGATGGACAGCCGGTACACGGTACCAGCAGAGATATTGGCGTGGTATTCCAGGATGCCTCCCTGTTTCCCTGGAGAACCGTACGGAAAAATGTGGCATTCGGACTGGAGATCGCCGGAGTACCCAGGGAAGAGAGAGAAGAACGGTTAAGGCGTTATATCTCCATGGTCAGCCTGAACGGTTTTGAGAACAAATATCCGGCACAGCTGTCCGGCGGTATGCGGCAGAGAGCCGGCATCGCCAGAACCCTTGCCATGAATCCCAAGGTCATCCTCATGGATGAGCCCTTCAGTGCCGTGGATCATCTGACCAAATGCACTCTGCAGGAGGAACTGATCAATATCAGACAGGCAGAGAACAAGACCGTATTATTCGTCACACACGATATAAATGAGGCGGTGTTCCTGGCAGACAGAGTGGTATTGTTAAGTCCAAGACCCAGTACCATTCAGAAAATCTACGAGATTCCTCTGGAGCAGAAGAGGGGGCGTAATGATCCTCTGCTTTTAAAAATTGCAGCAGAAATCGCAAAAGACATCAACAGCGGTGGACAGGATATTCCCAACAACTATTGGGGCAACTTATAGGCGGAGAATACAGAGAATAAGGAGGCAGCAGTATGTTTCGTGACACCAGTATGGATTACCTTTCCAGAGATGAAGTACTTGAGATCTGGAATAACAATATGCGTCTGACAGACGAGCAGCTTTTAGCCATGGATGAGACAGAATTCCGGGCAAGAGTGAGAGAACGTTCCCATCATACCCTGGAGATCCAGGTATATGCCACCGCATATCGCCACCAGAAATTAAAACCCAACCAGGCAGATTATACGAAGCATCTGCTGGAACTGTGGGAGAAAAGAGGATTGGGAAAAAATCTGCCGGAATATCGGTATGCCTCTTTCCTGATCGATGCGGCGGAGAAACTGGTAAAGGGGGAAGACGTGGATCTGACACCTTACAAACCTACGCCGGTGACGGAACAGATGGAGAAAGACTTTTTCACGATTGTAAAGGAACGCAGAAGCGTCCGGGAATTCAAGGACAAGGAAGTACCGGATGAACTGATCGATAAGATCCTGGAAGCGGGGCTTTGGGCTGCTCACGGCTGTAATATACAGTCCATCCGCTATGTGGTGGTACGGGAGAAAAACGAGCCGGGACTGTTCCGCGGCAGTGACGTGCCGGGAGGTCCGGTGCATCTGGTGATCTTACAGGATATGAGATGCTACAGAGCCAACTCCTTTACCCCGGTGAGAAATCAGCTGCTGGATGCCGGAGCCGCCGGACAGAATATCGTTCTGGCTGCTCATGCGGTAGGATTAGAGGCTGACGTTCCCCGGAGAGGAATTCTGCGACAGACTGCGGAAGAAATTCAATCTGCCGGATTATATCCGGCTGGTGACCTATGTGGATGTAGGATATGGTGATCAGACTCCTTATCCGCCGCAGAGATGGGATGTCAAGGATACGATTCTCGGAAGATACTAGGAAGAAGGAGAGCGGCGCATGAATATTGTGATCATCGGTGGCAGCCGCGGCATCGGCAAGGCGGCCGCCAGAGAATTGTTACAGGATGGAAATAACGTGCTGATCGTCGGCAGAAATCCGAAGACACTGGAAGAGACAGGGAAAGAACTGGCCGGAGCGGCAACGTATTCCTGTGATGCCGGGAAGGCAGAGGAAACCACTGGACTGGTGGATGCAGTGAAGAACGGTAAAATAGTGGGATTCGGAGATAACGTGGATGGACTGATCCTGTGTGCGGCGGTATTTCCCAATCCGGCCACGAAGACATCCGTAGTACAGCCGGAGCCGGAGGAACTGCAGGCAATGCTTGACAGCAACGTGACAGCATATTACCGTCTGGTGAAAGAGTTCCTTCCACTGCTGGCACCGGGCAGCCGCATCGTACTCATCGGTTCCACTTCGGGAATCCGCAGAGACAGGGGCGGCATCTACGGCATTTCCAAATGGGCGCTCCGGTCCTATGCCTATGCCCTCCGGGAGGAATGCAAGCCTATGGGGATCGGTGTATCCCTCATCAATCCCGGCGGCACCTTTACCGAGACCAGAAAGAAATCCTCCGAAGAGGACAGGTCACTTTTAGAGACCTCCGACCTCGGAAAAGTCATCACCCTGACCTTCCGTCTGTCCCCACAGGCAGTACTGGAGGAAGTGAATATCCGACCTTTACAGGGAGATACCTATTAGGCAGTCGATGGACTGCCTTTTTCTTCTCAAGGAAACTCATTGAATGTTAAAAAAAAGTATGGTATGATAAAGGGCAGAACTGACAAAGATACGAGAATCACGGAGGTTTTTAGATACAATGGAACAGTACAAGCAGGAATTTATTGAGTTCATGGTGGATTGTAAGGCATTGAAATTCGGAGAGTTTACCTTAAAGAGCGGTAGAAAGTCTCCTTTCTTTATGAATGCGGGTGCGTATGTCACCGGTTCTCAGCTGATGAAGCTGGGCGAGAGCTATGCGAAAGCAATTCACGATACCTACGGTGACGATTTTGATGTATTGTTCGGACCTGCCTATAAGGGCATTCCCATCAGTGTTGTAACCGCAGTGGCTTACAGCAAATTATACGGCAAAGAGATTCGTTACTGTTCCGACCGCAAGGAAGAGAAGGATCATGGCGCAGATAAGGGAAGCTTCCTGGGAAGCTCCTTAAAAGATGGCGACAGAGTCATCATGATCGAGGATGTTACCACTTCCGGCAAATCTATGGAAGAGACCGTTCCCAAGGTAAGAGGAGCAGCCAATGTAGAAATCGTTGGTCTGATGGTATCCCTGAACCGTATGGAAAAGGGTCTGGGCGGCAAGGTCAGCGCACTGGAAGAGATCAGGGAAAAGTACGGATTTGATGCACATGCCATCGTAACCATGCAGGATGTCATCGATCATCTGTACAACAAGCCTTACAAGGGACAGGTATACATTGATGATACTCTGAAGAAGGCAATCGACGAATATTATGCTGTATACGGTGCTTAAGCAGACGGCTTCGAAAGTTTTGGATAGAAGACAGGAGGATTCCATGGAAGAGAAAATCTATAAGATCATGCGTGGAGCAGGTGCTCTGAATATTGTACTGGGAGTCATTTCCCTGGTAGTCGGAATCGCGGCAGGTGTGTTGCTGATCATCAGTGGCGGCAAGCTGGTCTCCGGCAAATCACGTATTCTGTTCTGATCACAAATGAGAAGGAAAACGCCGTCAGGGCGTGAAAATTGGGCATTTCCATACCGGAAGTGCCCTTTTCGGGTTCCATGGGGGATTGCAGGTTACTGAAAGGCTTGAAAATAGTATGCGGAAAAAGAACTACATTTTTACGAATAAAAAACATTCCAACAGGGCGATCATGTCGACCATCCTGGGGGGCATCAGTCTGGTGTCCCTGGGGATCGTGACGTATCTGTCCTACAGTCAGGGCGGCGTGATGCACGGTGGATACGGTGTTACCGGTGTGTTGGCCACCATCTATTCCCTGATCGGACTGATCCTGGGAATACTGACCCTTCGGGAAAAAGATATCTATCGTATCTTTCCCGTGCTGGGAACAATATTAAATGTTGTTGCCCTTGGAGGTGTCAGCTTTTTGCTGTATCTGGGAAGCCGTCTGTAACGGATATTCTGGAGCAGAAGCATTGGATCACACAGCAGTTATTTAGATAGAAGGAGCAATCAGATCTATGGAAGAAAGAGAATTATTACTGGAACGTCTGGAACTGGCCTTAGACCGGATCCGGGAGATCCCCGGGGAGGACTGGCAGGAAGAAAGCCTGCAGCACTGGAAAGAATATTTTACAGCGGTAGCAAAATTTTTACTGCTGATCGAGGATACCAGACAGTTCCTGGAGCAGGGAAAACAGAACACTGCCACTTTGGAAGAGCTGAAACAGCGTAACCATGCCCTGTATGAAGATATTTTACCGGAAAATTATGAGAACAGCTTTGCTAATCCTGCGGTAGCTGTAAAGTGTCTGGGAGAAGAATTCGGCGCACTGGCCGCCTTCCTTTATACGGAAATGCGGAGCCTGATCGGTTTTACCTATGAGGGAAGACTGGACGAACTGGTGATCCGTATGGAACTGTTTTCTGAGGTATATGCGGCATTTGTATATGAGGAGCAGGAGAATCACAGACTTCCGTCTTATGCGTCCATCCGTGAGATCCTTTACTGGTTCGTCAGCGATTACGCGGATGTGGCGGCGGAAGCACGGGTACGGGAACTGGTATGCCCGGGGAATAATTTTGCGGCAGACATTATCCGAAGGGCGGAACTGACCGATCTGCGTTATCTCTATGCCTATGGAGAATACGTGGGGGAAAATGAACTGGCAATGGCGAAATTCCTGAATTCCCTGCCGGAAGAAACCATAAATACCATGGCAGACACTTATACCGAGGGGTACCGCATCGGTTTTGAAGTGACCGGCAAGGATCTGTCGAAAAAAGCTGCGGTGGATGTCCGTTATCAGTTGGGCTTCGAACGCATGATGCGGAGAACTCTGGAGAATTTTGACAAAATGGGATTGCAGCCTGTGATCTACCGTGCAGCTGCCAGTATTTTATATAATCCCTCCATTTATAAAAACGGCTTCTACAGTGTCAGCCCCAACAGACAGTATGAGTTCGATCACAAGGATGACAAGGCACTGTTCTTGGATAAAATGTATTGCAGTCGGAAACTGGAAGTCATGCATACCGCTTTTGAAAAATATAAGACAGAGGCCAGAGGCTATGCGGGCCCGGCCGTGGTGGAGACCTTCGGTGAGAAAGATTTCGCACCGGTGAACAAGCCGGAAGCGGTGAAAATGACGGATGAGCAGAGCACTCTTATGGTGGAGCACCGCGCCCAGATGGGACAGTTGCAGAGACAGTATATTATTGAGGAAGAGCGCAGCTTTACGATTATTGCGTTCCCCATCCCGGAGGTAGGGGACTGCTTTGAAGAACTTTTCCGGGAGACTATTCGGATCAACACCCTGGATTATAAAAAATATCAGAGGATCCAGCAGACCATCATCGATGCGCTGGATCAGGCAGACCACTGTGAGGTGAAGGGCTGTAACGGTAATCACACGGATATCACAGTGAATCTGTGGAAGCTCAAAGATCCTGCCAAAGAAACTATTTTTGAAAACTGCGTGGCAGACGTGAATATTCCCGTGGGAGAAGTATTTACCTCTCCGGTGCTGGAAGGCACAAACGGTGTGCTGCATGTGACAAAAGTGTTCCTGAACGGCTTGGAATATAAGAATCTGGAGATCACCTTCGAAAACGGCAGGATTAAAAACTACAACTGTGCTAATTTTGCCACGGAGGAAGAGAACAGGGCATTCATTAAGGAAAATATCCTGTTCCGCCATAAGACAG
>OLPR01002498.1_pt1 | contig 13395 bp, 7 predicted proteins | sample 1672761 | NCBI WGS metagenome assembly OLPR01 (sample SAMEA3136721, study PRJEB25190) | human gut metagenome | biome: human gut; feature: human-associated habitat; material: faeces | place: Austria | collected 2013 | reverse complement strand
TAGCACAACATTTTTTAAAAGAGAATAGGGGATTTTTGTCGAAGATTTCATCCACATTTGAATGTGGATAATGTGGATAATGTGGAAAGGTGAAATGTGGTATATATTATTGGAAACCTGAAAAATGTTGAATTTCAGGGAAAAACGGAGTATTACGGGGACGAATAATGTCGAATTATGTTAAGTGATTTATGCACATATACATCCACATATGCAGGCAGATGAAAATGTGTATAACGATGTGGAAAATGTGGATAAGTGATCTGAACTGTTATAAATAAAGGAAGAACTGAGGGGGATAAAATGTTTATAACTTTTTAATGGAAATTGTCGACAGAGACACAAGTGTTCAGTATCTTCTATTGCTATAAGTGCTATAAGTTGGGCGGTTGTAAAAAACAGGACAATTCTGAAAAATTATTTTCCGAATTGTCCTGTGTAAATTGCTGATATTTATGTCAGGCAGAAACATTATTTACCCAGCAGATGCTCCCCGATATTTACAACATCTCCGGCTCCCATGGTGATCAGCAGATCGCCAGAAGCACAGTGGGAAAGAATGTAATTCTCGATTTCGTCAAAAGATGGGAAGTATTCACATGGAGTTCCAAGTGCCTGGATCTTTTCCTGAAGATCAGCAGAAGAGATGCCGATGGTGTTGGTCTCTCTTGCTGCGTAAATATCAGCCAGGATCACATGATCAGCCAGGGTCAAAGCCTGTGCAAACTCAGGAAGCAGTGCTTTAGTACGGGTATATGTATGTGGCTGGAATACACACCAGATTTTCTTGTGAGGATAATTAGCTGCTGCTGTAAGGGTGGCACGGATCTCTGTAGGATGATGAGCATAATCATCTACAATGTGGATCCCGCCCACTTCTCCCTTAAATTGGAAACGGCGGTCTGTACCGGTGAAGCTTCCCAGTCCTTTGACAATGGTATCATCAGGGATCTGGAGCAGCTGAGCCAGTACAATAGCTGCCAGTGCATTGGATACATTGTGGATCCCCGGAACCTTCAGGTAAAAGCTGCCTGCCTTTTTACCATTTCTTAAAACGGTAAAGGAGGCATGTCCATATTTGTCATAGGTAATATCAGTGGCCTGGTAATCAGCCGTATTCTGAATGCCATAGGTGATCACATTACATGGAAGGTCTTTGATGATGTCTTCATAATGAGGTGTGTCTACGTTGATGATCAAGGTGCCATCTGTAGGGAGAAGCTGTGCAAAGCGTCGGAAAGAATGACGGATGTCCTCAATATCTTTGAAAAAGTCCAGATGATCGGCATCCATATTCAGGATCACGCTGATTTTTGGAAAAAAGCTGAGAAAGCTGTTGGTATATTCGCAGGCCTCGGTTACAAAGGTCTCAGACTGTCCCACACGGATATTGCCTCCGATGGAAGGAAGAATACCGCCTACGCTGATGGTAGGGTCGCAGGCTCCCTCCAGAAGGATCTGGGAAATCATGGAAGTGGTTGTGGTCTTGCCATGAGTACCGGAAATAGCGATGGGTGTCTGGTAATTGCGCATGATCTGCCCCAAAAGCTGGGCACGGGTAAGCATAGGAATCCCCTTTGCCTTTGCTGCTGCAAATTCAGGATTATCCGGGTGGATAGCTGCTGTATATACCACAATCTCTACATCATCCTGGATGTTGGAGGCACGCTGTCCGTAAAAGATACGTGCTCCCTTTTGGGCAAGGGCATCGGTAAGAGGGCTTTCTTTGGCATCAGAGCCGGAAACAATGAAATCTTCCTGAAGCAGGATCTGAGCCAATCCACTCATACTGATACCGCCAATCCCGATAAAGTGGATATGAAGCGGTTTGTGGAAGTCTATCTGATACATAATAAAAATCTCCTTAATGAAAAATATAAATTTGCTATAGTATACCTCTTTTAAGAAAAAATGAAAAGTATTTCTTTGAATAACAGGTTTTTAAAAAAAAATCAGGTGTTTTTTTAAGATGCAATCCATGAAAATGTAAAATAAGGTCGAAATATATAAAAAATAGACAAAATACACAAAAAACAGAGGAAAAAAGGAAAAAAATAGTATACAATAGATATAAAAAATAAAATAATTGGACAAAAAAATTGTAAAATATGTTCACGAAATGGATAAAGTATGATATAATAAAAAAACCATAAACTTACAGCAAGAGGTGATTACATGATTAAGAAAGAAATGATTGCCATGCTCCTGGCCGGAGGTCAAGGAAGCAGACTTGGAGTTCTGACGGAGAAAGTTGCCAAACCGGCCGTGTCTTTCGGCGGGAAGTACCGTATCATAGATTTCCCATTGAGCAACTGTATTAATTCAGGGATTGATACAGTTGGCGTGCTGACCCAGTATCAGCCGCTGCGTCTTAATACACATATTGGGATTGGTATTCCCTGGGATCTGGATCGTAATGAAGGCGGTGTGACAGTCCTTCCTCCTTACGAGCGGAGCAGCAGCAGCGAGTGGTACACAGGTACAGCCAATGCAATCTTTCAGAATATGGATTATATGGAGCAGTACAATCCTGACTATGTTCTGATCCTTTCCGGAGATCACATTTACAAGATGGATTATGAGGTGATGTTGGATTTCCATAAGGCTAATAAGGCTGATGTTACCATTGCATGTATGCCGGTACCTATGGAAGAGGCAAGCAGATTCGGGATCATGGTCACTGATGAGACAAGCCGTATTACAGAGTTTGAGGAGAAGCCAGAGCATCCAAGCAGCAATCTGGCATCTATGGGTATTTACATATTCAGCTGGCAGGCCCTTAAGGAAGCTCTTTATACACTTAAGGATCAGCAGAGCTGTGATTTTGGAAAGCATATCCTTCCCTATTGTAAAGAAAAGGGAGAGCGGCTTTTCGCATATGAATATAATGGCTACTGGAAGGATGTGGGTACGCTGGGATCCTATTGGGAAGCCAATATGGAGCTGATCGATATTATTCCGGAGTTTAATCTTTACGAAGAATTCTGGAAGATTTATACCAAAGGGGATATTATCCCGCCGGCATATATTTCCGAAGATGCAGTTCTTGACCGGTGTCTGATCGGTGAGGGAGCTGAGATCTATGGAGAAGTCCATAATTCAGTGATCGGTCCCAATGTAGTGATCGGCAAGGGTTCTGTGATCCGTAACTCTATTATCATGAGGAATACCGTGATCGGAGAAGGGGTAGTGATGGATAAGTCCATTGTTGCCGAGGATGTTACCATTGGAGACCATGTGACCCTTGGCTGCGGCGAAGAGGCTGAGAATGTATTGAAGCCGGCTGTATATGCATTTGGTATTGCTACCATAGGAGAGCGCAGTGTGATCCCGCCGGATGTAAAGATCGGGAAGAACACAGCTGTTTCCGGTATTACTACAGCAAAGGATTATCCGGGAGGCATCCTGGAAAGTGGACAGGTGATCGCAGCAAAGGATGGTGACAAGGCATGAGAGCAATCGGTATTATTTTAGCTGGCGGCAATAACAACCGCATGAGGGAATTATCTGACAAGAGGGCGATCGCAGCAATGCCCATTGCAGGCAGCTATCGCAGCATAGATTTTGCACTTAGTAATATGGCCAATTCCCATATACAGAAGGTAGCTATACTGACACAGTACAATGCACGCTCCCTGAATGAGCACTTAAGCTCTTCCAAATGGTGGGATTTTGGCAGGAAACAAGGAGGACTTTACGTATTTACACCCACGATCACCAAGGACAACAGCTTCTGGTACCAGGGTACAGCAGATGCTATCTACCAGAATCTTACCTTCCTGAAGAACAGCCATGAGCCATATGTGGTGATCGCATCCGGCGATGGTATTTACAAGCTGGATTACAACAAGGTCCTGGAATACCATATTGCAAAGAGAGCGGATATCACGGTTGTATGTACTACATGTCCGGATCCGTCAGAGGTGGAGCGTTTTGGTGTGCTCCGTATGAATGAAGACTGCAGGATCGAAGAATTTGAAGAGAAGCCAATGGTATCTTCTTATAATACGGTTTCTACCGGTATTTATGTGATACGCAGAAGGCAGCTGATCGAACTGATCGAGAAGGCTGCACAGGAAGGCAGGAATGATTTTGTACAGGATATCCTGATCCGCTACAAGAATCTGAAAAGGATCTACGGATATAAGATCGATACATACTGGAGCAATATTTCCACTGTGGAGTCTTATTACAAGACCAACATGGATTTCCTAAGGCCTGAGATCCGTAATTATTTCTTTAAGCAGGAGCCGTCTGTTAAGACAAAGATCGATGATCTGCCGCCTGCCAAATATAATCCGGGAGCCAGCGTGAAGAACAGTCTGATAGCCAGCGGATGTATCATCAACGGTGTTGTGGAGAATTCCGTTCTGTTTAAAGATGTATTCGTAGGGAACAATTGTGTGATCAAGAATTCAGTGATCTTGAATGATGTGTATCTGGGGGATAATACGCACATTGAGAACTGCATTGTTGAGAGCAGGGATACCATCCGGGCAAATTCTTACTATTGTGGAGAAGGCGAAGTTAAGATCGTTGTAGAAAAAAATGAGAGATATGTGCTGTAAATCCTGAAAGAATCTTATATCCATGGGATATAAATGTGTAACTGTCTGACAGGCCATATGCTTTATCATAGCTGTGGGAGGCTGGACGGTTATGCAACAGTCAGAGTACAGATCATATATATTGTATGGGAAAACGAAAGGGGCAGCAAAAATGAACATTACAGATGTACGCGTGAGAAAAGTAGCAAAAGAGGGCAAGATGAAAGCAGTTGTATCGATTACCATTGATGATGAATTCGTAGTTCATGATATCAAGGTGATCGAAGGTGAGAAGGGGCTGTTTATCGCAATGCCAAGTCGGAAAGCTACAGACGGAGAATACAGGGACATTGCACATCCTATTAATTCTGCAACCCGCGACCGTATCCAGAGAATCATCCTGGACAAGTATGATGAAGTAATGGCTGCAGAGCCAGAGGAGGCTATGGAAGCCTAAGGAGATCTGATTACTTTATTCTGTAATATGAAATGATTTCATAACAGATAACTGGTGAATTACAGGCCGGATGCCATATATCATAAAGGTATATGGCATCCGTTTTTTTCTTTGCGCTGGTAGCAGCATACTGGAAATATTACACAATTGTTACAGAAATAAAATAAAACTATTGATTTTGTGATAAAATATGTTATACTGATGCTACGATTGATTACGAGGTGTTAGTATATGAGAAATAAAAAGCTTATTCCGGTGCTTCTTGCAGGGATCCTTACTTTGACAACAGGCACAGGTGTTTATGCAGCAGATATTGACGAACAGATTGCAGACATGCAGTCCCAGAAGGCGCAGGCACAGGCTGGACTTGCCCAGGCACAGGGAAATATCAGCAGCCTTGAGAGCAAACGTCAGGAACTGGAAAGCTATCTGGCACAGCTGAACAGCCAGTATGAAGAATTAACAGACAGCGTTTCACAGCTGAGCATCCAGGCTGCCCAGAAGGAAGATGAGCTTCAGAATATGAAGCTGGAGCTGGCCAAGGCACAGCAGCAGTCCCAGCAGCAGTACGAAGCTATGAAGAAACGTATCGTATATATGTATGAGAATGGTGGGACTACCATGCTGGAGCTTTTATTATCTTCCAGTGATCTTACCCAGTTCATGAACCGTGCAGAGAATATTTCCCAGTTGTCCAAGTATGACCGAGATATGTTGAAGAAATATGAGGATCTTCAGGCAAGCATCCAGGAGCAGGAAGAGAATCTTGAGAAGGAAGCTGCTTCTGTGAATCAGCTTCTTGCAGAAAGCGCATCTAAGAAGCAGGAGGTTCAGGCTTTAGTATCCAGCACCAATGACAGCATTGCTTCTTATATCAGCCAGATCAGTGCCAGCCAGGCAGAGGCAGCAGCTCTTTCCGCACAGATTTCCAGTGCTGAGAACAGTATTTACAGTCTGACACAGCAGGCAGCAGCCCAGCAGGAAGCAGCTCAGCAGGAAGCAGCTCAGCAGGAAGAAACTCAGCAGGAAGAAACTCAGCAGACAGAAGAACAGCAGAGCCAGTCTCAGGAAGAGGATACATATACGGAAAGCTCCTCTTCAGGATCTGGTGATTCTTACAATGATGAGAGCGGAAGCGTAGAGTCCTCCGGTTCCGGACAGGGAACCTATCTTGGTAACTTTACATTGACTGCATATTGCAACTGTGCACAGTGTTGCGGCACAGCAGGCAATCTGACTGCCAGCGGTACAGTTCCTTCAGCAGGGCGTACAGTGGCGATGGCAGGTGTGCCTTTTGGAACACAGCTTCTGATCAATGGCAATGTGTATACAGTGGAGGATCTGGGAACTCCTTATGGACATGTGGACATTTTCTTTGGAAGCCATTCTGAAGCATTAAGCTTTGGCCTGCAGCATGCAGATGTGTATCAATTAAATTAAGTGATGTTCACTGTAAACCTAAAAGCAATCTGATTGTAAACTGAATACGAACACAATTGTAAACCTTATATAAAAATGTGGTTGACATTCCTCTTGGTGTGTGATAGATTTTCAATGTACAAAATTTGTAACTGCTCAGCAGATAGCATCCCGTAAGGGCTTTGAACAGTTACCAAAATCTATTCATTCATCAGGAGGATTTTTTTATGAGCTCAGTTGCAGCTACCAAAACAAAAACTTACGATCTGGCTTATATTGCTATTTTTGCGGTAGTAATGGCAGTATGTTCCTGGATTTCCATACCAATGACTGTACCATTTACCCTGCAGACCTTTGGCGTATTTATGGCAGTTGGGGTTCTGGGAGGCAAAAGAGGAACCCTTGCTGTTCTTGTATACATTTTACTAGGCGTAGTAGGTGTACCGGTATTTGCAGGATTTTCAGGCGGTATCGGGGTCCTGTTAAACACTACCGGCGGTTATATCGTTGGATTCCTTTTTTCAGCACTGGTAATGTGGGGCATTGAAAAAGTATTCGGAAAAAAACCTGTTGTACAGATCATTTCCATGGTGATCGGACTGCTGGTATGCTATGCACTGGGAACCATCTGGTTTATGGTGGTATATGCGCGGACAACCGGTGCCGTAGGACTGGGAACCGTTCTTAGCTGGTGTGTGATTCCGTTTATTGTTCCGGATCTGGTTAAGATCGCATTGGCATTTGTTCTTTCCAGAAAGGTTCGGAAATATGTGCCAATGCAGCAGTAAGGAAAAGCCTGTGGCATTACGTCCCCATCATGGGATGTGTCTTGCCTATTTTGTGGGAAAAGGCTACAGTGATGGCTTTACCATACATATGGAAGAAATGCTTGAGAAATTTCTTGCAGGTGCCAGCGTACAGCTGACCCTGCAGGAGGATGAGATCTGCAGTGCATGTCCAAATAATCTGGTACAAGGCTGCGAAGCAGGCAGGAAAGTGCAAAGATTTGATCGCAGCGTGCTTGCTTACTGCGGATTTGAAGAAGGACAACAGCTTCCCTTCAGGGAGTTTGTGGAAAAGGTGCAGGAAAAGATCCTTGCACCTGGAAAAAGAACAGAGATATGCGGGGACTGTCAATGGGGCAGTATCTGCGATCAGGTGAAAAGCCGGTGGGAATGATTTCCTGCCGGTTTTTTATGTTCTGTAATAGTAGACTTGATTCTTTATTCGTTATAATGTTTTCGTTATTTTGTTGGATTTGATGCTATAAAAATTGATTATAATCACGATATTTGGCATTTACAGTTTCGGAATGGTGAATCTTAATTGACAATAATTTCTCAGAATAGTAAAATCAACATATAAAACTGAGGAAGAAAGGGCAGTATCAGACCTGTTTCATGGGGGAAACAGGCGAGGGATGATATTAAAAAGGAGCATAAGTGTATGAAAAATAACCATTGGAGATCTTTTAAAAAAGGGATGTCCTGGTTTTTGACGTTTGCAATCGCAATAGGAAGCCAGGGCACTGGGTTGTCTGCAGCTACGCTGGATTATGGGCAAGATTACCAGGTGTCTGTAAACAGTGACGTGGAGGATACCACCCAGGTGGAAGACATTTCTGCATCAGGCAGCAATGCAGATACCTTCAATGCCGGGCAGATTCCTGCATCAGACAGCGAGGAAGATACCACCCAGGTGGAAGATATTTCTATACCGGACAGAGAGGAAGATCCGGCCCAGGTGGAAGATATTTCTACATCAGGCAGCGAGGGAGATATTTCTCGGGTGGAAGATAGTTCTGCACAGGACAGTGAAGGGAATACGTCTCAGATCGAAGACGTTTTTACTGATGGAGATGGTGTGCTTGTTGATAATCATGAAGAGACAGCAGATACCACTTTTCTGGATGCTCCTGCAGATGTAAAGGAAGGCACCATTCAGTATCAGATCGAGGAAGCAAGGAAGGCAGGATCTACAACACTTACCATAAGCCTTGACGACAGCTTTCCGGCTACAGTAGAAGAGAATCTTCTGATCCCCCGGGGGATGGAGATTGTACTGGATCTGAATGGCCATACCCTGACTGTGGATAAGTCTTCGGCAGAGGCTGGCAAGGATACCAATAATATTACAGTATATGGGCAGCTTACCCTGAAGAACGGCAGCTTATCCGGCAGTGCATCTTCTGCTGGCAACGAGAATACAAGAGGTGTATTTGTATGCTATGGCGGTCGTCTGATCCTTGGAGAAGGGTCACAGATCACCGGCTATTCTGCATCAGGCCGAGGCGGTGGCGTGTATGTAAGTGATGGCGCCGGATTATCTATGAATGGCGGCAGGATCCATGACAACTGTTCCGGTATCAGCGGTGGCGGTGTATGGATCTATCGCACAAGTAATCTTTCCTATGAGAATGGCACCATTACTGGGAATAAGGCTGCACTGAATGGAGGCGGTGTGTACATCCAGAAGGATGACAGAGAGACCATCACCTGGGGCAGTGGTATTGTCATCACAGAGAATCATGCGGACCACAACGGGGGCGGTCTTTACATCCACAGTGTATCGGATGTGGGAAATGAATTGATCTTTGACGGCCTGACTATTTCCCAAAATACAGCCGGTGTCAGCGGCGGTGGTGTTCAGGTTCAGGATCCGGTCCATTTCACCATGGCATCTGGAGCAGTATCTTATAATCAGGCAGTGACCCATGGCGGTGGTCTGTACCTGAACAGTACGGATAAGAAACCAGCCCAGGTCAGTCTTACCGGCGGCACTATTCAGGGGAATACACTGACTGATGATGTTTTTAATTATTATGACTCAGGAGCTCACCTGGGCGGCGGTATGTGGATCAGCAATTATGCAAATGTAGTTCTTGCTGGAGTACAGATCCTGGACAATGAAACCGTTGGAACAGGTGGCGGTATTGCCATGGGAAATTATTGTCAGGTGCAGATCCGGGAGGGAACCCTGGTTCATGGCAATAAATCCTGGTATCATGGCGGCGGTATTTATGGTGTCTACGCAAATGTTGAGATGACCGGTGGTGAGATTTCTGATAATCAGGCAACAGGTGGATCACTGCCTCAGGGCGGCGGCTTTTTCTTAAATGCAGGCAAGCTGATCGCCAGCGGCGGCAGCATCTGCAGGAATTTTGCCGGGTCATATGGCGGCGGCGGCTTTATCTCAACGACGATCCTTTCCGGAGATGTAACGGTTGCTGATAATAAGACAGGTGGAAATGGCGGCGGTATTAATGGAAATGTTACCATATCTGACCAGGCCAGGATCCAAGGGAATACAGCCAGTTATGGTGGCGGTGTACAAGGCACTCTTGTTATGAACGGAGGATTCGTCTGTGGAAATACAGTCAGTGGCGGCAGTGGAGGCGGCGGTGCTGCCGGAACAGTAACCTTAAATGAAGGAGAGATCTCCGGTAATCATTCTGCCGGAGTAGGCGGCGGTGTACGAGGCACTCTGTACATGAATGGGGGAGTGATCAAAGACAATACTGCTGATGGCGGCGGAGGTGCTTTATATGGTGCCGGTACTCTCTCCAGTGGAGAGATCACCAACAACCAGTCAGCCAGTACAGGAGGATGTGCATATCTTGCTGAAAATGGCAGAAATCTGACCATCACAGGAGATGTACAGATCCATAATAATCGTGCTGTCCATGGAGGCGCAGTTAGCCTGGTAGGAGGTACTGTCCAGATCAGTGGCGGTGTGATCAGTAAGAATCAGGCAAATCGGCTTGGCGGCGGTGTTTATGTATGGACATCCAATGCTTTAAATCCGGAGCTCATAATCGAGAAGGAAGCGGTGATTTCTGATAATCAGGCGCCAGGTACCGGTACTGTTCCTGGCGGGCAGGATCTGTATGTGGCAGCCACCCTGACGGTGAATAATGGCAGCAATCCTGTTTATTATACCCCTGTGGTCAGCCTGCCCTCAGCCGATCAGATGACTTCTGTCACTGGTACCTCTGGAATCGCCTGGTACGATGAGGCTGACGGTACAAAGATTACAACAGGCCTTCAGCTGGATACAACTAATCGGACAAAAATATATCAGTATACCTTCCTTTATTCTGATCCGGAAGTAAAGACAGTAGCCCGTCTGGATGATTCCCAGGAGTATGCTACTGTTCAGGCTGCTGTTGATGCTGCTGGAGATGGACAGCTTCACAGGATCACCCTTTTAAAAGAGGATCAGGAGTCTGTACAGATTCCTAAGGGAACCAGCATCTGCTTTGACCTGAATGGAAATACCATTCGGGGAAGCGGGAAGACGAATACTCCTGTGTTTACGGTAAAGGGAGAAATGACCCTGGAAGACAGCAGTGAAGACCAGACAGGATACATTATCGGTGGCACACCAGCTGCGGATGGCAGAGGAGGGTGCTTTTATCTGGAGCACGGCAGTCTGGTTATGAATGGCGGCACCATTGGTCCAAGTGCCAGCGGCAGTGGCATTTATGTAAAGCACAAGGACAGCTCCTTTGTGATGAATGGAGGCAGGATCACGAAGAATAAAGCATCTGCCGTTTCTGTTTGGCAAGGATCATTTCGGATGACTGGAGGAGAGATCACCGGGAACAATGCTGACCATGGAGGCGGTATCTATGCCTGGGGCAGTGCCAACATCAATATTGAGGGAGGAAATATCACCGGGAACACAGCCGCTTGCGGCGGAGGTATCCGTATACGGGATCATGCAGTCTGTCATATCTCCGGCGGCGAAATATCCGGCAATGCAACCTCCAATGCCAGTTCAAGCTGGGGCGGTGGTGGGATTGCTGTATCATGGGCCAACTTATATGTAACAGGAGGAACCATCACAGACAATACCACAAGCGGCCTGGGGGGCGGTATCCGTGCAGACGAAGGAAGCACTGTCTCAGTAACCGGCGGGATCATATACGGCAACCAATGGACATTTGGAAAAAGTGATCTGTATGCAACGAAAGGGGTTAATCTTACCCTGTTGTCTGCTTCAGTTATGAAGCCGGAAGCTTACAATTGTTGGTATGATTGTGAAAATGATCAGGTATATACAGCAGAGATAGGAGCTGCCAGCCTGGAACAGCCTTGCAACCTTTATGCATGGTACAAGGAGGAGTTGACCTCAAGTGATGCAGCTCAGATCCTAGATGAAAGCGGCCAGGAGCACAATTTCTCATCTGTTCAGGAGGCTGTTCAAGCAGCTGCAGATGGACAAAGGATTTATCTTCTTAAGGATTGTGATGAAAGTGTCCAGATCGGAAAGGACAAGAATGTGATCCTGGACCTAAACGGATATACATTATGCTCTTCACAGGAAAATGTGCTTGATGTTAGAGGAAAGCTGGAAGTAGACAGTACCACAGCGAACATCCATACCAATCCGGATCAGGGCGGCAGGATCCAGCCGGCAGAAGGTGTTGCCGGCAACAGAGGCGTTTTTGTAAGAGAAGGAGGAGCCTTTACCTTAAAGGGCGGCGTGATCACAGGCTTTTCCGGTGTAAAATATGGCGGCGGCATTTATGCAGACCAGGATACTTCCGTTACCATCAGCGGGGGAGAGATCACAGGAAACCAGGCTGTTTATGGCGGCGGTATAGCATGTTACAGTATCCGTTCCAATACCCCCTCTTCCTTTACCATGACTGGCGGAAAGATCTGGAATAATCAGTCTGAAAAAGATGGCGGCGGAGTGTATATGGGAAGGCCCTTTAACCTTGCCAACCAGATCCAGATATCAGGCGGTGAGATCTGTGAGAATACAGCAGGTGGTCATGGCGGCGGTGTAAGCGCTGACTTTACACAAGGATCAAATACAGCCTCCCAGATCCTGATTTCCGGAGGAAAGATCCATCATAATACAGCGGCTACGGATGGAGCCGGTGTTTATATACAAAATTGCAAAACAGTTGTGATCGGACCAGATCTGGAAGTTTCCTATAATAAAGGGGCTGGGTCCGGAGGAGGGATCCGTGCTGTTCGAGTAACAGAATTAACCGTAGAGAATATTGACGCCCATCATAATCAGGCAAAAAGCGGCGGAGGTCTGTCCTTAAGTGCAGGAGAGCTTCTGATAAAGGACTGCAAGATCCATCATAACAGTACAAGACAATATGGCGTCTATAGCTACAGTGGAGGTGCAGGTTTTAACAGCACCAAAAAGTTGGAAATCCAAAAAGGAGAATTTTATTCTAATGGAGCCTACAATGGTGGCGGCATGAGTGTTAGCACAAATGCCGGTGGTCAGGCTGTGATCGGGAAGGATGTATGGATCCATGATAATAAGGCAACCGAAGGCGGAGGCTTGCGGATTGACTCAGTAGGAAAGCTTACTGTAAATGGGCTGATTGAAAATAACAGTGCATCCACCGGCGGTGGGATCAGAGTAGCCAGTAACTCTTCTGAAATTCACTTTGCAGATGTGACTGTACAGAACAACAAAGCCACTGGCAGTGGCGGAGGCATTTACCTGAATGATGGGAATCCGTCCAAGGTTTATCTGGAGGATCCTGCAAGGATCCTGGGAAATACAGCCAGCAGTGGCGGTGGTATTGGCACTCGGCTGTCACAGATGATCCTGTCCGGTGGTGTGATCGCAGACAATAAGGCTTCTTATTTAGGTGGTGGTGTCTATCTGGATGGTCACAGAACCTGGGGGACACATCAGGTACAGATCACTGGAGATGTGCAGATCATCAATAACCAGGCATTGAATGGCGGCGGTGTTGGATGTTCTGAAAACACGGTTGTTACCATGGACGGAGGCAGGATCTGTAATAACAAGGCAACCTATGGTGGCGGTGTATGGGTTTCTGCAGTGAAGGGAGGATTTATACTAAAGACGCCAGAAGAAGCCGGAAGCACAGCCAAGCTGTATGGGAACCAGGCCGGTTACGGCAGGGATGTTTGCGGAAATTATGATAAATCCTATAAGAATTCTAAAATCCAGCTGTTTGCAGCAGCC
>OLPR01002491.1_pt1 | contig 13412 bp, 10 predicted proteins | sample 1672761 | NCBI WGS metagenome assembly OLPR01 (sample SAMEA3136721, study PRJEB25190) | human gut metagenome | biome: human gut; feature: human-associated habitat; material: faeces | place: Austria | collected 2013 | reverse complement strand
CCGCAGCGCTGGTCGATTGCGCACCTTGTGCAGGCGATGATGAACGGCGAAGCAATGGTGCCGCAGATTCATCACCTGACGACGCTGGCGGGCTATGTGCACTACAAGCTGTGCGGCAAGAACTGCCTTGGCATCGGCGAAGCGAGCGGCATGTTCCCCATCGACAGCGATGCGCTGGATTACGACCAGCACATGCTGGACAAGGTGGATGCGCTGGCGAAAACCTACCACATGCCGTGGACGCTGCGCGAGATTCTGCCGTGCGTGCTATGCGCGGGCGAGGACGCGGGCGTGATGACGGCGGAAGGCGCAAAGCTGCTTGACCCGACCGGCACGCTCCAGCCCGGCGCATTGATGGCGCCCCCGGAAGGCGACGCGGGCACGGGCATGGCGGCGACGAACTCCGTCGCCGTGCGCACGGGCAATGTGTCCGCGGGCACATCGACGTTCGCGATGGTGGTGCTGGAGAAGCCGCTTTCGCGCGTGTACCCCGAAATCGACATGGTGACGACGCCCACCGGCAAGCCGACCGCCATGGTGCACTGCAACAACTGCACCTCCGACATCAACGCATGGGCGGGGATGCTCAAGGGCTTTGCGGACGCGGCGGGCGTGCCTGTCAGCATGGGCGACATTTACACGGCGCTGTTCACATCCGCCCTTTCCGGCGACAAGGACTGCGGCGGCGTGGTGAATCTGCCGCTGTTCTCCGGCGAACCGGTGGTTGGGCTGGACGCGGGTCGTCCGATGCTGGTGCGCACGCCGGATGCGAAGCTGACATTCCCGAATTTCGCGCGTTCGCTCGTGGCGGGCGCAATGACGAGCCTCAAAATCGGCATGGACATCCTCGCCAAGGAGCATGTGCAGATTGACAAACTGCTGGGTCATGGCGGCTACTTCAAGACGCCCGTCGCAGGGCAGACGATTCTCTCCGCCGCGCTGAAAGCCCCCATCTCCGTCATGGAAACGGCGGGCGAAGGCGGCCCGTGGGGCATGGCGCTGCTGGCGGCGTACCGCGTCAATCGGCAGGCAGACGAAACGCTGGAGGACTACCTGAACGCGCGTGTTTTTGCGGGCGCGAAGGGCTCTACCATCCGTGCGGACGCGGCGGATGAAGCCGGGCTGGATGCTTACACCGCGCGTTTCCATCAGGCGCTTTCCGCCGAAAAGGCCGCGATTGCGGATATGGATTGAGGAGGGGAATTCCGATGCTGAAATCGCTCAAAGAAGCCGTTTACGAAGCCAACATGGAGCTGCCCAAGCGTCATCTGGTAACGTATACATGGGGCAACGTGTCCGGCATCAGCCGCGAAAAGGGGCTGGTCGTCATCAAGCCGTCGGGCGTGGAGTATGACGAGCTCACCCCCGACAAGCTGGTCGTGCTTGACCTGGACGGCAACATCGTCGAGGGCAAATTGAACCCCTCCAGCGACACGAAAACGCACTTGGAGCTGTACAAGCAGTACCCGGACATCGGCGGCATCGTGCACACGCACAGCCCCTACGCGGTCGGCTGGGCGCAGGCGTGCGAGGATATTCCCTGCTACGGCACGACCCACGCGGACTACTTCTACGGCGCAATTCCCTGCGCGCGCCACCTGACGACCGAGGAAATCGACGAGGACTACGAGAAGAACACGGGCAAAGTCATCATCGAGGAGCTGACGAAGCGGAATATCAACCCGGTGCATGTGCCGGGGATTATCTGCGCGTCGCACGGGCCGTTCACATGGGGCAAGGACGCGGCACAGGCGGTCTACCACGCCGTTGTGCTGGAGGAAGTGGCGAAAATGGCGGTGTACACGCGGCAGATTAAGCCCGACGCCGCCCCCGCGCCGCAGAACATTCAAGATAAGCATTTTCTACGCAAACACGGCCCGAACGCCTACTACGGGCAAAAATAATAACCCGCAGGAGTGAGTGACCATGGAGCGAATTCTGATTTTCGGCAACACCCACGAGAGCCGTGAGGCGGCACAGACGATGCGGCGGCGCGGCAAGCAGGTTATCGTCTGCGTGACGACGGAATACGCGCGCGCACAGTTGCCGCCGGGAACGATGTGCCACATCGGGCGGTTTGACGACGGGCAGATGCTCTCCTACATCCGCCAGACGAACCCCCGCAAGGTCATCGACGCGACGCACCCATACGCCACCGCGACGCAGACGCGCATCCGTCGTTCCGCCGAGCAGCTGGGCATTCCCTGCCAGCGCATGAAAATCGAGAACGAGCAGGAAGCATGGCGCGACGTGGTGCAGTGGGTGGAAAATCCGGCAGAGGCGGCTGCGGTGCTGTCGCGGCTTTCGGAGGAGAACATTCTGCTGGCGGGCGATTACCGCAATCTGCCGCATTATGCGTCCCTTCTGCGCAAAGACCACCTGTTCTGCCGCATTGTGCCGACGGTGGAAGCGCTGGATTTGGCAGAGAAAGTCGGCGTGCCGGAGACACACATTGTCGCGGCGTATGGCCCCTACACCCGCGCGTTCAACAGCGCCGTGTTCGACATGCTGGGCATTGATGTGCTGGTGATACGCGACGTGGCGTTGGACGGCGGCTTGGCAGAGTGCGTGATTCCCGCGTTGGAGCGGCAAATGCATGTGATGATGGTGCGGGACGAGTGACGCGCCATCCCCCCAAATTGCAAAATTCCGCGGATGCAGCCAAATGCACCCGCGGATTTCTTATATTCGGTTCTTCACGGAATCTTGGGGGAAGAGCAGCTTGGGGGCGCGTCTGCGGACGCGCAAAGTTACTGGCAGGGACGCTTCGCTGCCTGCACCTTTGTTGGCGGTTTCCTTGGGATTGGTCTGACGCAGAACAGTTGGGGCGTTGCCCCAAACCCCACAAGGGACGCTGTCCCTTGACCCTGCAAGGGGCAATTGCCCCTTGACCCCTCCGCGCGATTCCGTTGGTCGCGCTTTCATGCTCCTTCCGCGTGCAGCTTTTTGAGGCTTCGCCTAAGCCCTTGTTTGCTCCCCCAAGATTCCATGAAGAACCTTATTCATTGCTCATTTCCTTATATTCCGACGATTTGCCCGATAACAGCCTCCCCCGCCTTGCCTTCACGCTCCAGCACAACCGCCGCGTTCCAGCCGAACGCGCTGTGCTCCAACACGCGGAAGAGCGCGGCAATGGCATCCACCAGCGCCGTTTCATCCGGATGCAGCTGATGGTAGAGCACCGCCGTACCGCGCAGCACCGCGTACTCCGCGCACAGCGAAACCACCGCCGTCGCCGGGCGCTCCTGATGCGCGCCGTACGGGAAGCCCTCATAGAACACATGGTTGACCATCAGCTGCTCCGTGCCAATCATCCAATCCGGCGTATCCGCCTGAAACGTGCCCGCCGCCTGCTGCAAAACTGTGCCCGCCTGTTCCCCTCGCAGGAGCGGCAGGATTTCCGCCGCGATTCCGCCCATGCTGATGGTATCCGCCAGCAGTTCTTCCATCAGCGTCCGCAGGATATTCGCCCGAAGCGCCCAATCCGCCGGGGGAATCGCGACTTTCGCCGCCGCGCGGAACGCTGCCAAGCGGCTTTCACTCGTTTGACGCCCGGATTCCTCCAGCACGAGCGCCGCGCGAATCCCCATCATGCGGCTTGCAAGCGGAACTTCCCGCGCTTGCAGCATGGTGACGACGTCCCGGCGCAATTGCCGCGTTTCCGCCGTCAGCGCCGCGTCCGTCTCGCGCGGTGGCAGCGGCATGGCGAAGGACAAGCGCATCCGCCGGAAGGTCATCGGCGGCAGGCGGTGCAGCAGCATTTCCACCACGCGCTCGCAGGAGGCACTGCACGCGCACTCGTCATCATCCATCGTGCGGATGCCGCGGGGGTAATAGCGGCAGGTGATGGAAATGGCTTCCTCGCCGCACTCGGCTTGCAGGGCGCAGAGTCCATCCTCGCGCTGAAGTGGGCAGTGCCCCTCCCAGTTCGGCAGAAGTTCGGCGTAGCGCTCCGGGGTGGGGTCATCCGCCAGATGCAGCGATGTATCCAGCTTGCAGCGCAGTTCCGGCGAACACGGCACGCTCAGCAGGCGGAAATAATCCTCGCGCGGGAAGGTGACTGCCCACCCGTCGCAGCAGGTATGGCGGCACTGACCGCACTTGCAGTGGAAATCGGCGTAATTATCCGGCACAAGGAAATCGCGCGTGTCCATAGGGCATCCGCTCCTTCAAACGATTTTCGGGACGATTATAGCACGTTTTCCGCAAAAGTGGGCAGAAAAGACACCGGAAATGCAAAGCAGGACAAACAAAAAACAGGCTGCCCGTGTGGGACAGCCCGTTGAAGATTACTCCTTGCAGTACCCGTTCATCAGCGTTTCGAGTTCATCCAGCACCTTTTCGGCGGCTGCCTGATTTTCGCCGTGCGCGAAGAGGTAGGCTTTCAGCTTCGGCTCCGTGCCGGAGGGGCGGACGATAATCTTGCTGCCATCCGCCAGCGCGAAGGACAGCACGTCGCTCTTGGGCAGACCCGTTTCATCGTTCTGGTAGTCGATGCGGGTCGCGGTCGGGAAATGCGCATCCTGAAAGGTATCCAGCGGGGCGCGGAGCTTGCGCATGATGTCCGCCATCTTCGCCGCGCCGGATTCGCCCTCGTACTGGAAGGTCAGCAGGCGCTGGGCATAGAAGCCGAACTCCTCGCGCAGCTGCTCCAGCTTATCCAGCAGCGTCAGCCCCTGCGCCTTGTAATTCGCCGCCATTTCGCAAACCAGCACCGCCGCGTTGACGGCGTCCTTATCGCGCACGGACGTGCCGGACAGGTAGCCGTAGCTTTCCTCGAAGCCGAAGATGTAGCGCTCGGTGTGGCCTTCCTTTTCCAGCAGCCCAATCTGCTCGCCGATGAACTTGAAGCCGGTGAGCACGTTGCGCAGCTCCACGCCGTACTTCTTGCAAATCGGCACAGCCATCTCGGTGGTCACGATGGTCTTGACGGCGACGGGCGGCAGTTCGCCCTTCTGCGCCTTGCGGTGGCTGCACACATAGTCCAACAGCAGCACGCCCATGTCGTTGCCGGAAATCAGCGTGACGGTATCGCCCTGCCGCACACCCGCGCCGATGCGGTCGCAGTCGGGGTCGGTGGCGACGCACATATCCGCCCCGGTGGCGATGGTCTTTTCAATCGCCAGCTTCATCGCCTCGCGGATTTCGGGGTTCGGGTACGGGCAGGTCGGGAAATGGCCGTCGGGCATCTCCTGCTCCGCGACGACATCCACGTCGATATTGCCCATGCGCTTCAGCATTTCACGCACCGGCACATTGCCCGTGCCGTTGAGCGGGCTGTAGACGATGTGCAGGCGCTCGTCGGTGGGGGCGATGCGCAGGCCGTTAATCATCTGGTAATAGCTCTCGATGGTTTCGTCGTCGATGTAGCTGATCATGCCGTTATCGAGGTACTTCTGGAAGCTCGGCAGGGAGGGCTGGAGCGTCTGTTCGGCGCTGATGAAGGAATAGATGCGGTCGGCGGCTTCAATCGTAATCTGGCAGCCATCCGCGCCATAGACCTTATAGCCGTTGAATTTCGCGGGATTGTGGCTTGCCGTCACCATCACGCCCGCGCTGGTGTGCAGGTGGCGCACAGCGTAGGACAGCATGGGGGTCGGCATGAGCGTGCGGTAGAGGTAGACACGGATGCCCATTTCCGCCAGCGTCGCGGCGGTCAGCTCGGCAAAATCGCGGCTATGGATGCGGCTGTCGCAGCTGACAGCGCAGGACGGCTTCTCGCACGTCTCCAGCAGGTAACGTCCCAGCCCGCGCGTCGCCTTGGACACGGTGTAGAGGTTCATGCGGTTTTCGCCCGCGCCTAAGACCCCGCGCAGACCGCCCGTGCCGAACGCCAGCGAACGATAGAAGCTGTCATTCAGTTCATCCGGCGACATGGCTTTGAGCTGATTGTGCAGCTCCTCATTCATGCCGGGGCACTTCCGCCACGCCTGATACTTCTCCTGAATCGAACGTTCACCCATCGTTTTTTACCTCCTACTTATGTTGATTTGCTTGCGAATAAAAAAGCAGTATGCGCCGATTAAGCGCAGATTGGGTGCGCCGAAGCGAATACTGCTGATTTGCGGAATCTTGACACGCGCTTTTGCGCGAAACATCGGCTTACTATCTTCGATAAAAATCAAGTAACATGGGAGTGCACTGCGAAGGGTTCAAAGGGGCGATCGCAGACGTTCGTCTGTTTTCATTGCCCTTTGGTCGCCGCCGCAGGCGCGACATCCCTGCTTGCGGAAAAAATCGACTACGTTTGAAAGACCAGCTGCTCGGTCGCGCCCATCTGGCGCGACACAGCATAGATGTTGAAAAGAGCAGTTTGGGGGCGCGTCTGAGGACGCGCGAAGTTACTGGCAGGGACGCTTCGCTGCCTGCGCCTTTGTTGGAGACGTTTGCATACTGGTCGCCCGCGGAACGGTTGGGGCGCTGCCCCAAGCCCCGCAAGGGACGCTGTCCCTTGACCCTGCAAGGGGCATTGCCCCTTGACCCTTTTTTTGTCGCCCGGCTTGAGCGCTTTTCCCTACGCTTTGGGTGATGCGGCTTTTTGCCCTTTATCCCACGTTTTCCCTCTGCGGAACCGTCGGTGCGGTCGTCTCCGGCGGTGCGTATGCCGGCGTAAATATCTGCGCCTTCGCCCAGTCCCACTCGAAACTATCCAGCTTCAATATCAAATTACTCTGCCGCAGCAGAATCGCCGCGTTTTCCAGCATAAAATACAATCCACGCGCCAGCTGCCCGCGGTGGCTGCCGAAATCACGCGCAATCATGTTCCCTAAATCCTCGCAGCGGAACATCGGATGCCCCGAAAAGCCGAACATGCTCGTGCTATGCGGCTTGGAATCCGCCTGAATCAGCAGCGGAACCGTGCCCATCCACCAGCCTTCGTGTTCAATCTGCACGGTCAGCTTTGCCGCCGTTCCCGGCACAAGATAGAAGAAATCGGTATCCAGCACCTCTTCCCGCTCGTTGAACGTGCGGAACATCAGCGTGTCATCCTGATAGATGGTGATGCGGTAGGCGCGCGGGCCTGTCCAGCGGCGGTCGTGGGTCAGGTAGGCGTAGGCAAAAATGGGCATAGTACCCTCGTAATCGACCATATACATCCACCTTCCCCCCTTTACTTTGACACAAAGCACACATGTATTATCATAGTTGTTTTTCTTGTTTTCGTCAAGGGGTTTCCGGACTTTTCCGGTATTTTTCTGCAATTTTTTTCCGCAGGAATTCCGTCCGGCGCATTCTTTTTGCACATTCTCCCGCATACCCTATGATGAAGGGAGGAATGCAGGTGGTTACGTTTCAGCGGCAGAGGGAACGGCAGGCAGAGGAGCTTCTGCTGACGCCGGGAGAAATGGCGGCGCGGTGCGATTGGCAGCAGGTGCGGCGGATGCGAGAGGAGATGCCCGACGACGTGTGCAGCACACATGCTTGGTATCAGAATTGCGATGCACTTGACCGGGAACTGCGGGCGCAATACCCGATGATTGGCGCACTGGAAACGGCGGTGCGGGCGTATGGGTACGCGATGGCGGATAACACGCGTCCGCGCGTGCAGGAGACGATGCGCTGGCGGCTGACGCTCGACCAGTTCGGCATCTTGGCGCAGGTGCTGGCGCGGCACGGGCTGATTGCGGATGTTCGCGAGGCGCTGGAATACTTCGCGGAGGCGAAATGAGCGGGGGGGCTGTCCGGGCGGGCAGTCCCCTTTTCGTCATTATCCGAAACTTTTTGCGGATTTACTGTTGCAATGTACGGCATAATTCAGTATAATAATGTAGGATAGCTGAATTTCATGCGGAAAAAATCAGGAGGATCATCATCATGCCGACGGATTTGGAGATTGCACAGGCGGCACAGCCGAAGCGGATTCAGGAGATTGCGGAAAAAGCGGGCATTCCCGAGGGCGCCATCAGCCCCTATGGGCAGTATATCGCGAAGGTTGACCCCATGCAGTTAGGCGTGGGCAGCGAGATGCGCGCCAAGCTCATTCTCGTCACCGCCATCAACCCGACCCCCGCGGGCGAGGGCAAAACGACCGTTTCCGTCGGCTTGGCGGACGGCATGACGAAAATCGGCAAAAAGGCGATGCTGGCGCTGCGCGAACCGTCGCTCGGCCCGGTGTTCGGCATGAAGGGCGGCGCGGCAGGCGGCGGCAGGGCGCAGGTGCTGCCGATGGAGCAGATTAACCTGCACTTCACGGGCGATTTGCACGCCATCACCGCCGCGAACAACCTGCTTGCCGCGATGGTGGACAACCACATCCAGCAGGGCAACGCGCTGGGCATTGACCCGCGTCAGGTGACGTGGCGGCGCTGTCTGGATGTCAACGACCGGCAATTGCGCGCCATCGTCAGCGGGCTGGGCGGCAAGCCCAACGGCAACCCCCGCGAGGACGGCTTCGACATCACCGCCGCAAGCGAAGTGATGGCGGTTTTCTGCCTGGCGAAGGATTTGCAGGACTTGAAGGCGCGTTTATCCCGCCTGCAAGTCGCGCGGACGTACAGCGGCAAGCCCGTTACGGCGGGTGATTTGCACGCGGCAGGCGCCATGACGGCGCTCCTGCGCGACGCGCTTCAGCCCAACCTCGTGCAGACCATTGACGGCACGCCCTGCCTGATGCACGGCGGCCCGTTCGCGAATATCGCCCACGGCTGCAACTCCGTGATTGCGACGACGACGGCAATGCGTCTGGCGGATTACGTCGTGACCGAAGCAGGCTTCGGCGCTGACCTCGGCGCGGAGAAGTTCATGGACATCAAGTGCCGGATGAGCGGCATTTTCCCGGACGCGGTGGTGCTGGTGGCGACGGTACGCGCGCTAAAATCCCATGGCGGCTGCCCGAAGGCGGACTTGTCGCACGAGAATGTCGAGGCGCTGCGCAAGGGCTTGCCGAACCTGCTGGCGCACATCGACCACATCCGCAATGTGTGGAAGCGCCCCGTGGTTGTCGCGCTGAACCGCTTCGTCAGCGACACGGAGGCGGAAATGGCGCTGCTGCGTCAGGCGTGCGCGGATGCGGGCGCGCCGGTAGAGCTTTGCGACGGCTGGGCGAAGGGCGGCGACGGCGTGAAGGAGCTGGCAGCGCGGGTGTGCGGCATTGTGGACAGCGCGCCGAAATCCGAGCCGTGCTACACCTACGACATCACCCTGCCGCTGAAGGACAAAATCGAGGCGATTGCGACGCGCATCTACGGCGCGGCAAAGGTGGAATTCGCCGGAAGCGTACTGAAGCAGCTGCAAAAGCTGGAGGACGAAGGCTGGCGCGAATGCCCGGTGTGCATTGCGAAAACGCAGTATTCCTTCTCCGATGATGCGAAGCTGCTGGGCGCGCCGGTGGGGCACACGCTGCACATTCGGCAGGTGCGGCTGAACGCGGGCGCGGGCTTTGTGGTGGCGTTCGCGGGGGATATTATCGCCATGCCGGGGCTGCCGAAGGTTCCCGCCGCCGAAGCGATTGATGTGGACGAAAACGGCGAAATTGTGGGCTTGTTCTGATTTTTTTACGCTGCTTTGTTTCAATTTGAGACAAGGCAGCGTATACTTATATTGCAGAGGGTTTCGCGTCTGCGGACGCGACAAGGGGCAATGAAAACAGACGAATGTCTGCGGTCGCCCCCTTGACCCCTTCGCAGCGCACTCCCATGTTACTATATGGTTATGTTTATTGGAAGAACGAAAGGTACACAAACTAAAAAACTTCCAATATGAATCAAGTAACATCCGAAGGGGCACCGAAGGTTTCCAAAGGGCGATCGCAGACGTTCGTCTGTTTTCATTGCCCTTTGGTCGCCGCCGCAGCGGCGATTCCCCCTGCAACAAATAAACGCAATAAACAAAGAAGGATACATCAACATGAAAAAGATTTTCATCATCGGCGGAGGCATCGCCGCCCTCGAAGCGGCAAAATCCGCCCGAAGCACCCAGCGGGACGCGCTGATTGTCCTCATTTCCGCCGAGAATTTTCTTCCCTACAGCCGCCCGATGCTCACCAAGCAGCTCATGGGCAAGGTGACGGCGCAGGATTTGGCGGTTGAATCCGCCGCGTGGTATGACGAAAAGGATATTGTCGTCCTTACCGGGCGAACCGTGACTGCCATCGACCCCGTCGGCAAAACGCTCGTGGCGGGCGGTACCCCCTTCCATTGGGATTCCCTCATTCTGGCGACAGGCGCAAGCTGCTTTGTGCCGCCGATTCCGGGCGCGGACGGCGCGAACGTCGTCGCCGTGCGAACCTTTGGCGATGTGGCGCGCGTGCGGGAAATCGCGAAAACGGCAAAAAACGCGGCGGTTATCGGCGGCGGCGTGCTGGGGCTGGAAGCGGCATCGTCCTTGGCGGAAGCAGGGCTGTCTGTGACCGTGCTGGAGCACGGCGATCAGCTGATGAAGCGGCAGATTGACGCGCAGGCGGCGCAGTACCTTGAATCCGCCATGGCGGGCAAAGGCGTGAAGCTGCTGAAAAACGCGGATTCCGCGCGCATCGACGCATCCGGCGTCACCCTCGTGGACGGCACGCGCATTCCGGCGGAGCTGGTCATCGTGTCTGCGGGCGTACGGGCAAATATCCGCCTCGCCAAGGACGCGGGCATTGCGGCCGAGCGCCACATCACCGTCGATGACCACATGCGCACGAACCTCCCGGACGTGTACGCGGCGGGCGACTGCGCGTCGATGGGCGTGAGCTACGCGCTGTGGACGGAAGCGGCGGACATGGGGCGCATCGCGGGCATCAACGCGGCGGGCGGCGACGCGGCGTATCAGGCGCTGCCGCGTCCGCTCATCTTCCACGGCTTCGGCACGGCGCTGTTTGCGTTCGGCGACGCGGGCCGTCAGGCGAATATCGCGTACGAAATCGGCGAAATGCCCGGCGCGCGGTACTATTCCGCAGGCGGAAAGCTGGTCGGCGCGGTGCTGACGGGCGACATCCGCCGCATGGAAGAAGTCACGAATCTGATTTTGCAGGCATAACGCCGCTTCCCGCGCATAGACTGAACCGACTCTTGAACGAGGAGGAGAAAGTTTATGTCGCAGACAACAAGTCAAACGTGCGCGTATGAGTACACCGTCCGCCGTGGGGACAGCTTCTACCTGATTGCGCATCGCCTGGGCGTGCCGCTGAAGGATCTGCTGGAGGCGAACAGCGACATCAACCCGGCGCGGCTGATGGTGGGCGACGTGCTGTGCATCCCCGGCGCGGCGGCGGAAACGCCCGATACCAACATCACGGCGCCGACCACCCCCGACGCCTCTGACACCACGACGAACGACGCGCTGGACACCCCCGCCGCCGACATGAACGCCCCCGCGACCCCCGGCGGCGAAACGCCTGACATCAGCTTTTGCCCGGAGATTGACCGCTACACGGTGCTGCAGGGCGAAACGGCGGCGGATGTGCAGCTGAAAAAGGACGTCAACCGCCATACGCTGGAAACCGCGAATCCGGATGTGAACCTGGACGCGCTGCAGGCAGGGCAGGTGCTGTGCGTGCCGGAAAATCAGGCGTGCCCGCCGGGCAACACATACACGCTGGACAAGGACGAGACGATGGAGACGACGGCGCTGCTGCTGAACGTGTCGCTGTCGGCGCTGCTGCGGGCAAATCCGTGCCTTGCGCCGAGCGACTTCAAGCAAGGCGCGTGCATCAATATTCCGGAAGACTAACAGAAAACGGCGCTCAGCGGGATTTCTTCCCTGCCGAGCGCCGTTTTTCAATGAGCAATTAGGAATGAGCAATGCGCAATTATTGGTTCTTCACGGAATCTTGGGGGAAGAGCAGCTTGGGGGCGCGTCTGCGGACGCGCAAAGTTACTGGCAGGGACGCTTCGCTGCCTGCGCCTTTGTTGAGCGCGTTTGGCATACTGGTCGCCCGTGAAACTGTTGGGGCGTTGCCCCAAACCCCACAAGGGACGCTGTCCCTTGACCCTGCAAGGGGCAATTGCCCCTTGACCCCTTTTCGCGATTGGATTGGTCGCGCTTTCATACTCCTTCCGCGTGCAGCTTTTTGTTGCTTCGCCTAAGCCCTTATTTGCTCCCCCAACTTTCCGTGAAGAACCCAAACGGCGCTCAGCGGGATTTTTCCCCTGCTGAGCGCCGTTTTTCAATGGATGCAATTACTCCGCCTTGACAATCTTTTCCGCGCCGATTTGCCCCGGCAGGCTCATCGTCATCGCGCCGTTGGAGTAGACCGTCACGGTCATGCCGTTCTCCATGCCGTCCAGCAGCGCCGCATCCGCGTTGACTTGCACCACGTCGGTTTCCGTCGTCAGCAGGAAGCCGGATTCCGTCAGTTCGCTGACCGTGCCGGTGGTCTTGTAGCAGCCGATTTTCTGCGCGTACACCTGCGCCGGCAGCGAGCGGGTCATGATGCCGTCGTAGAGGACGTGGATGTAGTCGCCCACCGCGAGTTCGCCGTCCGTCTCGTAGACCGTGCCCTCGTCCACGTTGACCAGCACCTGCATGTCCTTCGTCTGGAGGAGGATGCCGTCGCCCGTGATTTCGACAATTTCGCCCGCCAGCTCGTCGATGGTCGCGGCAATATCAATCGTATCCGCCGTCACCTGCGCGGGAATGGAGCTGGTCATCTGCCCATTGTAGGTCACGCGAACCGTCTCGCCCAAGTCCGGAATGCCCTCCGGCAGCTGCGTCAGGGAGGTCAGGTTGACCTGAATCTGCTGACCATCCGCGGTTTCCATGGTGATGTACGCCTCGACGACCGTGCCGGTGAGGACGGCTTCCTCCTCCGCCGCGGTAATCTGCTCGGCGCTGATCTGCCCCGGCAGGCTCGTCGCGATCACGCCGCTGAAATACACGTTGATTTCCGCGCCATCGGTGATTTGTGCCAGCTGTTCCGCCGTCGCGTGAACGATGTAGGTCGTCTCGTCGGTGGTGAGGGTGAAGCCCTCGTCGGTGATGTCGCTGACCGTGCCCGTGAGGACGTAGCAGCCAATGTGCTGCGCCGTCACCTGCGCGGGGTAGGAGCGGGTCATCTGCCCGTTGTACATGACGTGGATGAAGTCGCCCTCCGCGATTTCCTTGCCCTCGCGGATAGTGTCCGCCGTCAGAATCGCCTCAATCAGCTGCCCTTCGGGCGTTTCCAGCAGGATGGATTCTTCGCCGATTTCCAGCACCGTCCCGGCGATTTCCGCGATTTCCGCCACGTCGCTTTCCTCGGCATAAGCGGGCAGCAGCAGCGCCGCCATCAGCAGCGCCATCAGGATTGCAAGCATCTTCTTCATATTCGTGTTTCTCCTTGTGGGGGGAATGTCAGGGCTTCTTTTGCCCTGCACTCTAACAGACGAAAAAGGCGGGCGGATTGTTCCCGCCCGCGGAAAAGTATTTTTTGGGTTCTTCACGGAATCTTGGGGGGGAGCAGCTTGGGGGCGCGTCTGCGGACGCGCAAAGTTACTGGCAGGGACGCTTCG
>OLPR01002490.1_pt1 | contig 13422 bp, 11 predicted proteins | sample 1672761 | NCBI WGS metagenome assembly OLPR01 (sample SAMEA3136721, study PRJEB25190) | human gut metagenome | biome: human gut; feature: human-associated habitat; material: faeces | place: Austria | collected 2013 | reverse complement strand
CACCCCCAAGATGGCGAACGCCGAGAGCGCTCCCACATGGGGTTTTATCGCCGCGAGCACACACACCGCCGCAAGCAGGCCCCAAAACACCGGGTTCGAAAACACGCCAGGGCCGAAGGCGGGAAAGTTCACGAGCGCAACCGCGCCCACCAAGGCTGCCGCGGCGACGGACACCACGCGCGCAGCCACTGCCATCACGCGGGGCGTCAAGTACTCTGCGAAGGGGACGCGCGGCGCGGCGGGCGCAGGTTCCCCTTCGCCGTCCTCGTCTTCCCCTTCCCCATCGACTCCGTTGACCAGGCGCGATAGTTCCGCTTTGCCCGCCTTCACATCGCCCAAGTAGGGCATGAGCTCCTCGTCGAATTCCCGTACCGTGGCGTAGCGTTCCGCCGGGTCGGGGTCGAGCGCATAGAACATCACGTCGTCGATGCCCTCTTCCACGTCGTCCCAGCACAGCGAGGGAAGCACGAGCTCGGCGTTTTCTATCGCCGCCGCGGCGCGAGGCAGGTCGCGCGCGAAGAAGGGATTGTCGCCCACGAGCATCTCGTAGGTCAGGCTCGCAAGCGCCCATTCATCGCAGCGGACGTCGAGCGCCTCGGAGCGCATCTGCTCGGGCGGCATGTAGCCGATTGTGCCGCCGCCTGCACGCCCCGTGCCGTTGGCATCGGCAAGGGTCGCAAGGCCGAAGTCGGTCATCTTCACTTCTCCCTGGCGGTTGATCAGCACGTTTGCGGGCTTGATGTCGAGATGCAGCACGTTGTGGGAATGCGCGACCTCGAGTGCGTGCGCGATGCTCGAGAAGACGTGCGCCACCACGTCGAGCGTGAGGTCGCCGTCGTGCTCGCGCAAGAACCGCTCGAGCGTCGTCCCTTCCACGTACTCCATGATGAGGTACGCCATGGAGTCTTTGACCTCGAAGTTGTACACCGTGACGATGTTCGCATCGCTGAACTGGGCAATCGCCCGAGCTTCCGCGAGACCGGGGATGTCGGAAGCGAATTCGTCGGGAGAGCAGAAATCTTCGGCGCCTTCACGATTTTCGAAGTCGCCAGGGCCGACGGGGCCACGGTCCGGCCCGAAGCCCGAAGCAAAATCCCCCGGCAAAGCCGCGAGCGCGGAGGGCGCTGCCGCCCCCACATCTTCGGGAACGTCTTCCCAAGGGGGAATGTCCTCAAGGCGAACGACCTGCGTCGGCGCCGATGGCGCGGCCTCACCTTCGACACGCGCATGACGGGCCGCCCTCGGCTGATCGGCGGGCGCGACCTGATTCGAGGAGTCAGGCGACACCTTCGGCAGCTCGATGCACTTGATGGCGACCTTGCGGCGCATCTGCGTATCCCATGCGACCTGCACCGTCGCAAAGCCACCCGCGCCGGCTTCCGACATCGGGCGATAACGATCGAGTATGAGCTGTTTGCCTGCCATGCGACTCCGAGTCCGTTTGAGCTGCGTTTGCTATCGAGAAGTATAGCCAAGCTGGGCCCGCGCGTCCCCTTCGAAAGCGAGATGTATCGCGCGCCCCGAAGCCCCTACACCAGGAGTATGCCAACTTGGGATATGATGCCGCTCCTGCATGGCCATCTTCTCGACTTCCTCCTCATGGTGGACAAAAACCGTCCGATATGTGAGGAGTTAGTTTTGTGCAACTCGACTTTGAAAAAAATGACCTGGGCAAACGCAGAACTTTACGGAGGCAACCACTCGCATCGCGCTTTTCAGACTCACATATCGGCGATTTTTGTCCACGATCTTGGATTTCCGCGAAAAAGGGGTCGCGTCGGTAGCCTCCCGAATGACGATGCATCAACCCATTTTGGAGGGAGGACGAGGGGCGGGCGGCCTCCACACGCACCCTTCAGACACGGCCTCCACGCATAATTTCCACCAGAGGATACAGCAGCGCCTCCCCATCAGCGCCCGGCGCAGAGCGAACGGCAGAGCGCCCGATCCCGCCCTATGCCATGGTGTAGGGAGCGACGGCACGCACGACGGCATCCTTCACGAGAGAGTGCTTGTCGCCATCTTCAACCCACACGATGAGGCTCGCGCGGTAACCGCACTCCATAGCCTCCGTGAAAAGCACCTGCGGCTCTTGCGACATGCCTCCACCCACTTTTTGTGCTGCTTGACCTGCAGCTTTGACAATCTTCGCAGCAACGGCATCAAGGTCTGCGCCACCCGTGGCGACAATCAGGGGCACCACCACCTTTGTAAGCGGCGGCAGATGCGTGAGCGACGACTTGTTGATCACCGAGTTCGGCACCACGACGCGCTCGCCCGAAAGCGTCTCGAGCGAGGTGTGGCGCCACGTCACATCGTGCACGATGCCGCGCCGCCCGCCGACCTCGATGTAGTCACCCGGCTCCACGAGCCCGGTGATGCTCACCTGCACGCCGCCGATCAGGTTCGAGAGCGTGTCCTGGAAGCCGAGCGAGATGGCGATGCCGCCGATACCGAGCGCGGTGATCGCCGCTGAGACGTCGATTCCGAAGCAGCTCGACAACACCACGCTCACGCCGACGGCCCACACAGCGATGCGGGCGATATTGACGAAGATGCTCGACGAGGGCAGCGGCGAGTTGTCATGTGAGAGCACGCGGCGCAGCACCTTCGTCACGGCGCGAGCCACAAGCGCCGTGAAAGCGAGCGCAATCGCCACCGTCAGCGCAGTGGAAAGCCACTCGACATGGACGACGCTCTGGATGATGCCATAGAGGTCGGACGTCTGCTCTTCGGGATCCATCTTCTTCCCCTACCGACGCAGGGTTTCCGCGTCGCTCGCAGCGACCTGGGACTTCGTCTGGGCAGCGCATCCTTCCAAGAACAGCGTCACCGTGGTGCCTACCCCCAGCTCGCTTTGCACGTCCATGTAGGAGTTCGGCCCGAAGAACCCGACGATGCGGTCGTGCACGTTCTTCACCGCGATGCCGATTCCCTTAGTTTCCTTAGGATGCATGATACCCTGGCGTGCTTCCTCGGTCATGCCTGTGCCGTTGTCGCTCACGCGCAGGTACACGTCGTCGCCATCGACCTCGCCGGTCACCGCGATGGTGAGCTTGCCTTCGGACGGCATCGCGTGCTGCACGGCGTTTTCCACCAACGGTTGAACGAGGAACGACGGAACCAGCATGTTCTCGCATTCGGGCACTAAATCGACGTCGAGCTCCACGCGCTCGGCACCGAAGCGCGCCACCTCAAAGGAGAAGTAACGCTGCGTCTGCTCCACCTCGCGCGAGAGGTAGATGAGGCTGTCGGAATTCTCCAGCGTGCGGCGGTAGAACACCGCGAACTCGCGCAAAAGCACGCGAGCCTCGTTGGGACTCGTGCGGATGAGCGAGGCGATCGTGTTGATGGTGTTGAACAGGAAATGCGGGTTAATCTGGTTCTGAAGTGCCTTGAGTTCCATGCTCGCGGCAAGACGCGCCTGCTCTTCGAGCTGCGCCGCAGCCATCTGCGTCGAAAGCAGCGTACCGAACCCTTCGGCAATCGACTTCTGAGTCTCGCTGATGCGCTTGGCGGAGCGATAGTAGAACTTCAGCGTGCCCACCACGTCGCCGCGCACCAAAAGCGGGACAACGATGGCCGCTTTGATCGTCGTAGCATTTTCCGGGAAACCGATGTCGATGCTGGTGAACAGTACGCGCATGTTGCCGTCGTCGAGCGTGGCCTGCGTGGCATGCGTGCGGATGTTGCCGCCGGCGGGGTTCTCGGCCTCCAGGTATCCGGCGTAACCGAGGATCTGCTTCTTGTCGGTGATGGCCACCGCGATGGCCGCCGTCGAGGGCAAAAGCAGCTGGCAAATTACTTGCGCAGATTCACGGTTCAGACCGTCTTGCATGCTCTCGAGCGTTTTGCTCGCCAGGCGCAACATGGCGTCCGACTGACGCGCGCGCACTGAATCCGGATCCATCGACAGGCGAATCACCAGCACGATCGAGAGCGTGAACATGGCGCCTGCGGTAATCATGATGGGGATGCTGTGGGAGGGGGCGAGCGCCGTCCAAAGAAGCGTTACGCCCGAGAGGACCGCTATGGTCGCAAGCAGCATCTCGACTGTGAACACGCGAGCAACGCCCTTCTTCGGGGGAATGGCCCCCAGTGCCGCCGCATCGATCGAATTTTCCGCTCCGCTATCCAGCATGGCCGTTTCGCCCATCGTCTCGCTCCCCTATCATCAGTTTGCGCTAAGTATAGACGATTACCCGAAGATGCCGACCTCGTTCAGCACAAGCATGACCGCCGCCACAATAAGAAAACACCCGAACAGCAGCCGAAGCGTACGCTCGGGCACCTTCGTCACGAGCCTCGCGCCGATGACGGCGCCGGGAATGGTACCGATGACGATGGCGATGCCTGCGAGATAGTTGATGTTGCCGATGATCCCCTGCTCGATCACGCCGGGAATGGCCAAAATCATGACCGCGATGAGCGAAGTGCCCGACGCCTTGCGCATGGGGATGCCGATAATCGAGAGCATGAGCGGCACCATGATGAACCCGCCGCCGACGCCGACATAGCCAGAGGCCAAGCCTGCGACCAGGCCGATTGCGGCGCCCTGCAAGAGCTGTTTTCGGGAAAGGGAAGAATCATCGGCGGTGGGAGCCGCAGCATCGGCCTCCGCGGCTGGCTGGCCAGCCGGCCGCAACTTAAAGGCCTTCTTGAACATGTTGATGGCCGAATAGCCGATGATGAGCGCCGCGGCGAGCATCACGAGCCAGTCGGGGGAAAGCTGCGCGAGCCACACCCCCACAGGCGACAGACACGCACCTCCGAGGCCCGCGGCGATGCCGAGCGCGGGAATGCAGGTCTTGCCCTTCACGTGCGAAATCGCGCCCGAAATGGACGTCGGGATGATGGCGAACAGCGAGGTCGCCGTGCTCATGGTGGCGCTCATTCCGAATACAAGGCGAAAAATCGGCACCATGACCGTACCACCGCCGATACCGAGCAGCCCCGAGGCGATACCGATTAGCACGCCGACCAGAGCGGGAGCAACAAAATGAACGAGCACTTCCACCATCGTGTCTTTCTACTGCAGATTCACCCCAACAGGGCGCACGCCAAGGCCACCCACAACGGGAGGCTTTCCTCGTATGCAGTGTATCTCCGAAACGCGCACCGATCCGCAGCGGGGAGCCGACCGCGCGCATTCGCCATTAATCGGCGAGGTTCAGGCGAATCTCGCTCGTCATGCCCGGGTCGATATTGGAATATTGGGCTGCAAGCTGCTCGGGAACGCCCGCTTGGGGAGCTGTAGGAGCCCCCGCTTCCACCACATCCCCCGCCTTCTCGACGTGGGGATCGCGCTCGACAACTCGGCCGTTCGCATTCGCGCTGGCCACAGCCTCCGCGCGCGACACAGCGCTGCGGACAAGGGCGGTGCTTAAGATCTGATCGCCCTCGATGCGCGACATGAGCTCCGACCACACGAACTGGAACTCGAAGTACTTCGTGCAGTTCCGCTGGGCATATTGCGCCGCCTCGGTGCGCGCCGCCTTCGCCGCCTTGCGATACGCCTTCTTGTCGGGGCGGGCAAGGCTGCGCAGAAACGCCGTGATGCGGATTCGCCGCACGATGCTCGGCTCCAGAAACGGCCCCGGGTACGGCTCGAGGGACGAGGGCTTCACCTGCATAAGGTCAATCTGGGTGCGGCTGTACTCCATCTTGCGGTATTCGTAGAGCCAGCGATAGATGTCCTGGCGGAAACGCGTGCCCTCGCTCGCCGATTCGGGAGGAAGGTGATGCAGACTCCATTTGTTGTCGAACCAGATGTCGGAACCGTACATACGCAGGTCAAGCATGTAGTCCAGGTCCTCACCGCGCGGAATCCACGGGTCGAACGACAGGCGCTTGAACGCCTCCTTGTGAAGCGCGAGGCACCCGCCGCACACGTGGTTCGAGCGCGAAAGGCGCGGCGCATTCATGGCCCGCTCGATCCATTTGTTGAACGCGCTTCCCTGCTGCCAGAAGCGGTTGTACCACTTGTTCTGGCTCTTTGACAGATAGGAGCCTTCCGAATTGTAGTAAAAACCCGTCTTCGCGAGAATGGGAATGCCCTTGCGCGTGAGCTTCCCCAAGCCGTACATCGCACGGCGCAGGAAGTCGGCATCAGTCACCACCTCGTCGTCGTCGAGGAACACCACCGCGTCGAACCCGAGCGCGCACGCCACGACAAGACCGAGGTTGCGAACGGCGCCGTAACCCGACAAACCCACTTCACGCGTGAGTTTCCCCAGGCCGAGCTGCTCCATGCGCTGCTGCACCAGACCCGCCTCCGCGGCGCCGATGACCGCGATATGCAGTTCGGGAAAGCGCGCGGCTATGGCCTGGGTCTTCTGCGCTGCCTTATGCGCGATGGAGGGCTCCGCCGCGACGAGCACGATAATCTGCCCGATGCCCTCGACCTTGGTGAGCGATTCGAGGCAACGCGGCAGATCGCCCTCTTGGGACAGGGGCGTCGGATGGTCGTACGTGGTGATGATGGAGCCGCCCTCGCGTTGCGAGCGCGTTGAGACAAAGGTGGGAATGACAACAACCGGGTTCATATGCTTCCTTTAAAGTTCGATGAGTCGGCCCCGTTTGGCCTGTTCACAGAAGCGCCTAGCGAACACCGCGGCGGATTTCACCATCCCGCAAGGGAAAGACCTGCCGCATATCGCCCGCAAGCGAACCCCATGAACCGATTCATTATATCGCTACACGCTTCCCATGGCGAAAGCGCGCAAGCCCTTCCACCGAAAGCGGAAAACGGGAAGCCTGGCGCGAGAGGGGAATTGCCCGCTCGCGTCAGGCTTCTCGCGGCGAGCGCCCAGAACCCGCTATTGCGAGACGAGGCGATACCCCACCCCGCGCACCGTCTCGATGAGGGAAGCGTGCTCACCGAGTTTCTGGCGCAGCGTGAGGACGTGCATGTCGACCGTTCGGCTGCCACCTGCGAAGTCCCATCCCCACACGTGCTGCAACAGCGCATCGCGGGAAAGGGCGACACCGGGGTTTTCCATGAAATGAAGGAGCAGGTCGAACTCGCGCGATGTGAGAGATAGCGGCTCGCCGCCGCAGAACGCCTCGTGGCGCATCTCGGAGATGGAAAGCGGCCCAATCGTTATCTCGTCGCTCGAGCCCTGGGGCGCTTCGCTGCCCCAGTCGGGGGCGCGCCGCAGCAGGGCGCGCACGCGAGAGACCATTTCCATCATGCCGTAAGGCTTGGTGAGGTATTCGTCGGCGCCGCCATCGAGGGCGGTCACGATGTCGAGCTCGGTGCTTTTCGCGGTCACCATGATCACGGGCACGCGCGAAAGGCCTGGCGTGTTGCGAATGCGATGAAGGATTTCCAGGCCATCGGCGCCGGGCAGCATGATGTCGAGCATGACCACATCGGGAAGCCGTCGTGCACAGGCCGCACGGAACTCCACGTCGTTCGCCATGCCCTCGGCCTCGATTCCCGCCTGCGTGAGAGCGTAAAGCGCCAGCTCACGAATGCTCGCGTCGTCTTCCACGCAGTACACCATAGCTTGCCGCCTTCTCTCGCCGAAAACCCTTATTGGATTGATTATCGCACAGAGGGAAGGGTCCGGGCGAGAGGCGGTTCGCCCGCGCGTCGGGAGGGACGGGAGGCGGACGACGAGCCCCAGTCGAGCCCACGCGGCTGCGTAGCGCCCGTGCGGAGCTCGGGGCGATGCGGGGCGGGAGGCTATTCGGCCGGAATCTCCCCAACCTTCAAGTCATGCGTGCCGGTCAGGCGGAAAATCGTCCACTTCGCGATGCGCTCGGCATCGTCGCCCATGCGCTCGAAGTACTTCGCGGCCATCAGCAGCTCGGGTAGATGTGTCGCGTCGGTGTCCCCCTTGCGAATGAGGTCGACCACCACCTGTTCAGCGCGCTCGTAAAGCGCATCGACCTCATCGTCGGAAGCGAACACTTCTTCGGCGCGGTCGCGGTCGGCGTCAGCGAAGCTCTCGAGCGCCGTCTTCACCATGTAGGCGACCTTGCCGGACGCCGTGGCGATTTCGGCCTCGATCGCGGAGGCGACCTCATGGGGAATCTGAGTTGCCAGATATGCCACGTCGCGCGACTTCGAATCGATGTGCGCCAAGTCGCTCACCAGACGAAACGACCCGGAAACGTAGCGCAGATCGTCAGCGACGAGGGGCTGCTGCATAAGCATGATGTCAAGGCACGTGTCCTCGATTGTCGCACGAAGGCGGCGCATGCGCATCTCGCCCGAAATGACCTCCTCGGCGGCTTCAGCGTCGCCCTTCGCAAGCGCAAGGCCAGCCGCCGTCACGTCGGCTATTGTCTTCTGACCCAAATCATCCATTGCAGCAGACAGATCGTCGAGTTGCTTCAAATATTTCGAACGGGGAACCAACATTAGCTGAACCTTCCTGTCAGGTAGTCTTTCGTGCGCTCCTCGCGCGGTTGCGAGAATAGCTGCCTGGTCGGGCCTTCCTCAATGAGCTCGCCCAGATAGAAGAACGCGGTCTTGTCCGCGACGCGCGTCGCCTGCTGCATGTTGTGCGTCACGACGACGACGGTGCGCTCGCGCGCCAGCTCGACCATGAGCTCCTCGATAAGCGATGTCGAGATCGGGTCGAGAGCACTCGTCGGCTCGTCCATGAGCAGCACTTGCGGCTCCACGGCAAGAGCGCGCGCGATACACAGGCGCTGCTGCTGGCCGCCGGAGATGCCCAGGCCATTCTGGTCGAGTTTGTCCTTCGCCTCGTCCCAAAGGCCCGCATCGCGCAGGCATCGCTCCACGATCTCGTCGCCTTCCGGCTTCGAGATCTTGCGCATGCGGCGCGGCCCGTACAAGATGTTGTCGCGAATGCTCATCGGAAAGGGGTTCGGGTGCTGGAACACCATGCCCACCATGACGCGAAGCTCGTTGGGCTCGGTCGCGAAGATGTCGCGACCTGCAATCTCGACGATTCCCTCGGTGCGAACCGTCGGCACGAAGTCGCACATGCGGTTGAACGTACGCAGAAGCGTCGACTTCCCGCAACCCGAGGGGCCGATGAACGCGGTCGCCTTGTTTTTCGGAACCTCGAGCGAGATGTGCTTCAGCGCCTGAAAATCGCCATACCACAGGTTGAAGTCGCGAATCGAGATGACCGACTCGCCCTCGGCGACCGAGAGTATGCCCGCTTGCGAGTCGGACAACGACCCGTCCTTTTCCGTATTCCTTCGTTCCACTATGTCCATCAGCCAAACCTTCCGGTGAGATAGTCCTGCAAACGCTGGTCTTTTGGCGCCGAGAAGATCTGCTTGGTCGGGCCCGTCTCGACCATGTCGCCCACGTAGAAAAACGCCGTGCGGTCCGAAACGCGCGTTGCCTGCTCCATGTTGTGCGTGACGATGATGGCGCAAATGCCAGTCTGTGCGATTTCGCGGATGGTCTCTTCGACCGAGAACGTCGAAATCGGGTCGAGCGCCGAACACGGCTCGTCGAAAAGCACCACGTCAGGGTGCATGGCGAGCGTGCGCGCGATGCACAGGCGCTGCTGCTGGCCGCCGGAGAGGGCATGTGCGCTCTGGTCGAGCTTGTCTTTCACCTCATCCCACAGCGCACCTGCGCGCAGAGCCTCCTCCACAAGCGCATCGTATTCGTCTTTCCCCTTCACAAGGCCGTGGCGCTTCGGCGCGAACAGGATGTTGTCGCGAATCGACTTGCGAAATGGCGTCGGCTGCTGGAACACCATGCCGATGGATTTGCGCAAATTGAAAAGGTTTTCCGAACGCGTGTTGATGTCGCGGCCGTGATAGTCGATCTGGCCTGCGACCTTGCACTTGGGAATCTCGCGGTTCATGAGGTTCAAGCAGCGCAGGAAGGTGGACTTGCCACAGCCCGAAGGGCCGATAAGTGCCGTAACCTGCCCTTTCTCGAAGGTGAGAGAGGTCTTGTGCAGTGCCTCGAAAGTGTCGTAGGTTACCGCGACGTCATGCGTGCGCAAAAGCGGCTCGGTGCCTTCCCGTGCAGAAGCCTCCGCCCGCGATGCGACGGCAGGCACACGATCCCTCTTTTCAGCGAGGGATTTCTCTTGCTTCATCATTCGCTTGTCAGCCTCCTCTCCAAAAGCTTGCCCACGAAACGGGCGATCAGGTTGAAGGCCAGGATGCACACCATGAGCACGGCCGCGGTGCCGTTCGAGATGGCCTCAAGATCGGGCACGACGCCTTCGGAGTTGATCTTCCAGATATGGACCGCGAGCGTCTCGGCGGGGCGGAAGATGTTCCACGGGCACGACGGACTCGAGAGGTCGAAGCACGTGAAGTCGAGCACCGGGGCGCTCTGACCTGCAGTGAAGATAAGTGCCGCAGCCTCTCCGAACACGCGGCCGGCGGAAAGCACGATGCCGGTGACGATGGCGGGCATCGCGGCGGGCAGCAATACGTGGATCGTGGTCTCCCAGCGGGTGAGCCCCATGGCGAGCCCCGCATCGCGCTGCGAGCGCGGCACGTCTTCGAGCGCCTGCTGGCAGGTGCGGACGAGGATCGGGATGTTGAACATCGTGAGCGCGACCGCGCCCGCGATGACCGAGAATCCCCAGCCCATGGTCAGCACGAAGAACAGGAAGCCGAACAGACCGACGACGATCGACGGCAGCGATGAGAGCGTCTCGATGATTGTCTTCGCCACGCTGGTCACCCAGTTCTCGGGCGCATACTGCGACAGGTAGATCGCCGCGCCAAGCGAGAGGGGCACGCTGATGACGAGCGTCAGGAACAGCAGGTAGAACGAGTTGAACAGCTCCGGTCCGATGCCGCCGCCTGCCTTGAACTGCTGCGGCTTGGAGGTGAGGAAGCTCACATCGAAGAGCTTGCCCGCGCCTGCGACCAGAATGTAGATCACGATAGCGGCCAAGATGAGCAGCACGAGGCCCACGATGGCCGTGAGGATTCCCGCGGCAATCTTGTCCTGCGAGTTGATGCGGCGAACGTGCGCCGCCATGTCGAACTTAGCCACGCTTGGTCCCTCCCTTGTGCCCAATCAGGTGGATGACCAGGATGAACACGAGCGACATGAGCAACAGCAGCAACGCGAGCGACCAGAGCACGTCGTTGTACACGGTGCCCATCGCCTCGTTGCCCATGCCCATGGTGAGCACGGATGTGAGCGTCGACGCGGGCGTGAACAGGCTCGTCGGCATCTGGATAGCGTTGCCGACGACCATCTGCACGGCGAGCGCCTCGCCGAACGCGCGGGTCATCCCCAAGATGACCGCCGTCATAAGCGACGGGGCGGCCGAGCGCAGAACCACGTTCCACACCGTTTGCCAGCGAGTGCAGCCAAGTGCATAGGAACCTTCACGATATTGATTAGGCACCGCAGCAAGCACATCGATCGAGAGGCTCGTGATCGTGGGGAGAATCATCACGGCGAGCACGATAGCGCTCGAGAAGATGCCGAAACCGGTGATGGTCTGGCCAGCCGCTGCCGCCATGTCGCGAGTCCACGCCACCACGACGGTGAGGCCGATCAGGCCGTAAACGACCGACGGGATTCCCACCAGAAGCTCAATGAGCGGCTGGAACACGCGACGCCCAAACCGGGGGGCGATTTCAACGACGAAGATCGCCGAGCCGATGGCGATCGGCAGAGCGAACAACGTCGAGAGCAATGTGACCGCAAACGAGCCGGAAATCATCGGCAGCGCGCCCACCGTCGGCATGCCGTTCACATCGTCCTGATGGGGGTTCCACGTGGTGCCGGTGAGGAATGCACCCAGATCGATGCCGTCAACGGCGAATGTCGCGATGCCGCGTTGCGCGACCATTGCAACGAGCGTAACGACAAGAAGCGCCACGAGCGCGATGCACGCACCCGTGACGCCCTTGCCGATAAGCTCGACGCGATGCTTTGGCAATCGAGCCATAAAGCCGCGTCTCCTTTCGAGTTATTTCTTGGTGACCTTGCCGGAAGCGTCCTTCTCGACCTTCATGCCAGAGACGGGGATATAACCCTGCGCCTCGACGAGCTCGCCTTGGACATCGTCGCTCATCATGTACTCGATGAACGCTTTGGTGGCCTCGTCGGGATCGGCGGCGGTGTACATGTGCTCGTAAGCCCAGATGGTCCAGGAGTTGTCCTCGACATTGGCCTCCTTCGGCTCGACGCCGCCGACTTTCAGGGCCTTCACGGTGTCGTCGTAGTAGGAGAACGCCAGGTAGGAGATGGCGCCCGGGGTGGAAGCAACCATCTTCGCAGCGGTGCCCGAAGAATCCTGCTCCTGGGGCTTGAAGGTATCGGGCACCTTGGTATCGCCGAGCACGGCGGCCTCGAAGGTCGCGCGGGTGCCGGAACCGGATGCGCGGTTGATAACCGTGATGGCCGCATCGGCACCGCCGACTTCCTTCCAGTTGGTGACTTCGCCGGCAAAGATGGACTTCAGCTGGTCAATCGTCAGGTCGTCGACGGTGACGTCCTTGTTGACGATCGGGCCCATGCCGACGATGCAGACCTTGTTGTCGGCGATCTTCTCGAGATCGGCGGTGTCCTTCACCTTCGCCTCGGCGAACACGTCGGAGTTACCGATCTGCACCGCGCCCTGGGTGATTTGCGTGATGCCCTGGCCGGAGCCGCCACCCTGAACGGTAATCTGAACGCCGGAGTTCTTCTCCATGAACTGCTCGGCAGCAGCTTCGCAGAGGGGCTGAAGCGCCGTGGAGCCGACGGCGGTGATGGTGCCGGAGAGTGCCTTCGTCTCGGCCTTGTCTTCCTTCGCGTCGCTCGAGCCGTTCGAACCGCAGCCAGTGAGGCTGAAGGCGGCGACCGTTGCGGCAGTGGCCGCGGCGGCTCCAATGAAGTTACGGCGGCTCATGAGGTTGCCCTGCATAGTTTTATTCTCCCTTCGAGATTTCCTTTTTGGCGAGCGTTGGCGTTGAGTTGGGTTTCGCCGTTTCTCGCTGATGAGAATAGTAGGGAGCAAATCCGCCCGATGGGAGCACAGCGGCAAGCCATGACGCAAGCATGACGCAGCTTTACCTGAGCATTACTCAAATATGCAGGTATCGCTTACATTGGGGAGCACAAGGGCGGCCCGGGACGGGACGTAAGGCGCACGTCCGGCAAGGCCGCGGGTCCGCGGGCGCGCGTTATTGGCCGTACTTTCGCCAGCTTGAGCCGCCGCTGCCTCGGCCCGACTTGTTGCGGCGCATCTTCGACGAGGCTGCCATCGCGCTGGAGCTTGACGCACGCGGGTTTGACGAGGTGCTGTTCGATAACTTCACCGTACCGGACGACAGCTCCATTGCATGGGACGCCGAGGCTATCACGCAGGTCGCCGCATTGGAGGACTGCGCGGAGACGCTGGGCGCGAATCTGACCGGCAGCTCCATCCGCCTCGCGCTGGGCACGACGGTCCCGTCCGTCGCACAGTACGCCAGCCGCGTCTATATCACGACGGAAAAAGCCAACGACGTAAT
>OLPR01002487.1_pt1 | contig 13432 bp, 10 predicted proteins | sample 1672761 | NCBI WGS metagenome assembly OLPR01 (sample SAMEA3136721, study PRJEB25190) | human gut metagenome | biome: human gut; feature: human-associated habitat; material: faeces | place: Austria | collected 2013 | reverse complement strand
TCGCCGCAGTGGTTGTTGCAGTTTCTCCGCCTTGCTCGCTGCGCCCTGAGCAGGACGGGAATCCCGCACACAGTGTCGCGCACAGCAATACGCCAAGCAAGGCATTCCTTCTTATTTTTCCGAAACCTGTCATAATCGTGCCTCCTCCCGGTTGCAACCGTTCTTCCTTCCCATTCTACCATACCGGCAAGGAAAATGCAAGGGATTCGAAAAAACTCCTTGCTGAAACAATGTTGCCATTGCTCTTGCCGGGGGCTTCCTGTTCGGAAATCTGGTTTGGCTACGCCGCCGCGATCTGCAAAAAAGCCTTGCTTTTTTTGTGAACATGGGGTATAATAGAGGCGAGAGCGGGGAACGATGCACCCGCAAGGAAAGGACGAGACGAAAGTGAAAGCATATGAACGCCTTCTGCAATACGTGACATTTTGGACGACCAGCGACGAGGAATCCGCAACGGTTCCCTCTACTGCCCGCCAGCTGGTACTGGCACAGGCTCTCCGCGATGAGATGACAGAACTCGGCATCTCGGCAGTGCGCCTTTCCGACACCGGCTACGTGTACGGCATCATTCCTGCCACACCGGGGTATGAGGATCGCCCGGCGCTGGGCTTTATTGCACATATGGACACTGCCCCTGACTTCAACGGGAAAGGGGTCCGTCCCCGCCTGATCCCGCAGTATGACGGTCGGGAAATAGTACTGGGCAACAGCGGGCGCGTCCTGTCGCCGACCGTGTTCCCGCATCTGCCGGGACTTGCTTATCGTCACGGACGGAACGACTCTGCTGGGAGCGGACGATAAGGCGGGCATCGCCGAAATCATGACCATGGCGGAGTGCCTGCTGCGGCAGGATATCCCGCACGGAAAGGTCTGTATTGCATTCACGCCGGACGAGGAGATCGGACGGGGACCGGATGATTTTGACGTTCCCGGCTTCGGTGCGAACTTCGCCTATACGGTGGACGGCGGTGCACCCAATGAAGTGGAGTGGGAAACCTTTTACGCTGCAGCTGCCGATTGGAGCATTGCCGGTGTCTCCGTGCATCCAGGCGATGCGAAAGACAAAATGGTTAATGCCGCGCTGGTGGCAATGGAAATTAACGGTATGCTGCCGCCGGATGAAATTCCGGCAAAGACCCAAGGCCGCGAGGGATTTTTTCATCTGTGCGATATGTCCGGCGATGTCTCTGCGGCAAAGCTGTCTTATATCATCCGCGACCATGATGCGGAGAAATTTTCACAGCGCAAGCAAACTATGCGCGAAATCGAGCGCAAAATCAACGAAACATACGGAGCAGGTACAGCGGCGCTGACACTGCGCGAGCAGTACCGCAACATGGCAGAGATCATTGCTACCTGTATGCACCTGATCGACAATGCGAAAACAGCGTGTGAGAATGCAGATGTGGCACCACTTGTACTTCCGATCCGCGGCGGCACAGACGGCTGTCAGTTAAGCTTCAAGGGATTGCCTTGCCCGAACCTTGGAACAGGCGGACATGCTTATCACGGACCTTATGAACATATTACTGTAGAGGGTATGGATAAGAGTGTGGATGTGGTTACAGAGCTTGTAAAATTATATGCAGAATAAATATTCTCTTTTCAATGTAAGAAGACCAGCCGGTAATTGGCTGGTCTTCTTATTTTTATATTTGTTTTAAAAAGTCCATGGGCCGTTTCCGGAGCCTTTTACTGGATAGAAGATTTTTTCAAAAATCTTTTCCAAGGAACCGCTTATTCCACGTTAAAACGCGCACCGGTAACTGCATATGGAAGCAACATCCAAAATATCGGTCTCCTTATCGGATCACTGATTTCGATATTATTCAGTAAGCGGTTCAGTATTAAAAAAATCCGTTTCGGCAAACAAGTTCTGGTATCTGAAGGATATTACAAATAGAAAAAGTGTATGGTCTTTCACATTTGACCATACACTTCTTTATTTTACAGTTCAATATCCGGAATTTCTTCCTTGAATCCCTCTCCCACAACTTCATTGGATTCTACGATGATTGTAAATGCTTTCGGGTCGATGGTATGCACCATCTTTTTAATAGTATACATTTGCTTATTATTACATGCACACATTACGACGTCTTTGTTTTTCTTAGAGTAGCTTCCCATTCCTTTCAGAATTGTGGAACCTCTTCCTGAGTAGGCATCGATCTGTTCTGCGATCTCGGCACCTTTATCGGTTACGATCAGGGTCATCTTTCCTTCGTCAATACCATACATGATTCTGTCCATTACCATTGCCATCAGATAAGTAACGATGACACCGTAGATCAGGCCGTCCACATCCTTGAATACCAGTACTGTTCCAAGGATGATCGTGCAGATATCAAGAACAAATGTAATGATTCCAAGTGTAATGTGTGGTTTTACTTTCTTGATTGCTACGCTGATGAAGTCCTGTCCGCCTGTTGAAGAACCTCTCATGAAGATCATAGCGTATCCGATTCCACATAACACACCCATGCACAGAGCAGCCAGCAGTCTGCTGCCGTTATAGACTGGGAACAGTGGTGCTACGTAGTCCATCAATAATGACGAAATGATCATCGATTTCATAGATTTTAAGAAAAATTCTTTTCCTAAAAATTTATAACAGAAGATTGCAACAGGTACGTTCAGAATAATGGTTCCGGCACCGACCGGCAATCCGAATATGTGATACAGAATGATCGCGATACCGGAAAATCCGGCTACCGGGAAATCTGCATTCAGCGCAAAGTTATAGATACCAACTGCGATGATCATACCTGCTACGATATCCACAAGGATATCAATGAATAATTCTTTCCAATTTACATTTTTCATTTCCATTCCTCCCAGATTTATTTTTACATTTTCCGCGGACATACATCTCACGACTAACGTCGTTCGATGATTGTCCGCTTTCTTCATTTATGGACAAACAAAGAAAGCAGCCACAAATTATATGTAAATATAATTCGCAACTGCTCTTATATTCATAACTATAGCAAATTTCATTATGGTTGTCAAGGATTTTTCCTTTACCACCCCTTTTTTACAATCCCATCCCCATATTTTCCTTCTAATTTCTTCAATGCCTCCTTCAGATTTTTCTTTTTCTTCCTCGTCTCTTCGGATTCGAACTTCATATCGAACAGACTCAACTGCTCCGGTTCGCTTTCTTCCGATAACTTGGACGTCCGGATTCCAAGAAGTCTGATAGGTTCCCCGCTCCACAATTCGCGGAACAGTTCGATAGATGCCTGATAAATATCCTGATCCTGGTTCGTCTGTCTCTCCATCTGTTTCTGATGAGACACCTGATTAAAAGTGTGGTACTTAATTTCTACGCTCACCATTCCGGCTTTTTGTCCGGCTTTTCTCAACCGTTGTCCCACACTTACAGCCAGATCTTTCAATACCGGCAATGCCTCTGCTTCTGTTATCAGATCTTTGGGAAGTGTCGTGGAATTGCCGACTCCTTTTGCCTCTGCACGGACACTTTCCACTTCCGAATCATCCAGCCCGTTGGCAAATTCCCATAGCTTTCTTCCATGGCTTTTCAAATGCAGTTCCAAAATTGCCGGATCCGTATTCGCCAGATCTCCGATCGTATAGATTTCAAGCTTCTTCATCGTCTCTACACTGGAACGGCCTGCCATGAATAATTCTCCGATCGGCAGCGGCCACATTTTCGCCGGGACTTCTTCTGGGAATAAGGTATGCACTTTATTTGGTTTTTCAAAGTCAGATGCCATCTTTGCCAGGACTTTTCTGGAAGATATCCCCACATTCACCGTGAATCCGAACCTTTTATACACCTCATCTTTGATTTCAGACGCACCTTCCACCGGAGATGTGAACCGGTCCGCAATCTCTGTAAAATCCATATAACATTCATCCACACTGACCTGTTCTATATGTGTCGTGTAAGTACGTAAAAATTCCATCAGCTTTCTGCTATATTCACGGTACATCTGATGATCCGGCAGATAGGTCTTAAGATTCGGACACTTACGAAAGGCATTCGCAACAGGTTCCCCCGTACGAATGCCATATTTTTTTGCCGAAATGGATTTGGCCAGTACGATACCGTGGCGGGACTTCTGGTCTCCGCCAATGATCGCAGGTATCGTCCGGATATCCACCCCGGCTCCGTTTTTCAATTGTTCTACTGCTGTCCAGCTAAGATAAGCTGAATTGACATCTATGTGAAATATTATTCGCACACGCTCTGACTCCTTGCCACAAGCTTACCGTCTTCTACGTCTATGATGATCGTATCCTGTGCTCCAACGTCACCTTGCAGCATCAGTTTTGCTGCCAGTGTATCGACATGTTTCTGGAGGAATCTCTTCAGTGGTCTTGCACCATAGTTCGGATCGTATCCTCCGTCTACGACATATTTCTTCGCATCTTCGGTCAGGAAGATTGAAATCTCACGATCAGCCAGACGTTTGTTGACATCAGCTACTAATAAGTCAATAATGTCATAAATATTGTCTTTCGTCAATGGTTTGAACATGATCGTCTCATCCAGACGGTTCAGGAACTCTGGTCTGAAGTGTGCTCTTAAGTCTTCCATTACCGCATTCTGGCTTTCCTGGCTGATGTTGCCATTTTCGTCCATACCATCCAGCAGATACTGAGATCCAATATTGGATGTCATGATCAGGATCGTATTCTTAAAGTCCACGGTACGTCCCTGTGAATCGGTGATACGTCCGTCATCTAATACCTGTAACAAGATATTGAATACATCCGGATGTGCCTTTTCTACCTCATCAAACAGTACAACCGAATAAGGTCTTCTTCTGACTGCCTCGGTAAGCTGACCGCCTTCATCGTATCCAACATATCCCGGAGGCGCTCCGATCAGACGTGACACAGAATATTTCTCCATGTACTCACTCATATCGATACGTACCATGTTGTTCTCATCGTCGAACAGATTCTCTGCCAGTGCTTTGGCAAGCTCTGTCTTACCTACACCGGTAGGTCCAAGGAACAGGAACGAACCGATTGGTTTGGTCGGGTCTTTGATTCCTGCTTTGGAACGGATGATGGCTTCTGTTACCAGTTCTACCGCTTCATCCTGTCCAATGACTCTCTTATGCAGTTCATCACCTAAATGTAAAGTCTTGCTTCGTTCGCTTTCATTTAACTTGGCAACCGGAATTCCTGTCCAGCGGGATACGATTCTTCCGATCTCTTCGTCATTGACACTTTCGTGTACGAGAGACAGATCTTCGTCTTTTACCTTTGCTTCTTCCTCTTCTAACTGTTTCTGAAGCTGTGGCAGTTTGCCATACTGAAGTTCTGCTGCCTTCTCCAGATCATAGGAATGCTGTGCTCTTTCGATGTCTTTATTGACCTGCTCAATCTCTTCACGTAGTTTCTGTACACGTTCGACACCGACTTTTTCATTGTCCCACTGTGCTTTCTTACCGGCAAATTCATCTCTAAGCTCTGCCAGTTCCTGCTGTAAGTGTTCCAGACGTTCTTTACTTAACCGGTCATCTTCTTTCTTAAGAGCCGTCTCTTCAATCTCCATCTGCATGATCTTACGGTTCAGCTCATCCATCTCTGCCGGCATAGAATCCAGTTCTGTCTTAACCAATGCACACGCCTCATCTACAAGGTCGATAGCCTTATCCGGAAGAAAACGGTCGGAAATGTAACGGTCAGATAATGTTGCGGCTGCTACCAGGGCACCATCTGTGATCTTCACACCATGGAATACTTCATAACGTTCTTTCAATCCACGAAGGATAGAAATGGTATCTTCAACGGTGGGTTCTTCTACCATAACCGGCTGGAAACGTCTCTCAAGTGCGGCATCCTTTTCAATATACTGACGGTATTCATCCAGTGTCGTTGCACCGATACAGTGGAGTTCACCTCTTGCCAGCATAGGTTTTAACATATTGCCGGCATCCATGGCTCCGTCTGTCTTACCTGCTCCGACAATGGTGTGTAACTCATCGATGAACAGAATGATCCTTCCGTCACTGTTCTTGACTTCTTCGAGTACTGCTTTCAGACGTTCCTCGAATTCACCACGATATTTGGCACCTGCTACCAGAGCACCCATATCCAAGGAGAAGATTGTCTTCTCTTTCAGTCCTTCCGGTACATCACCGCGTACAATACGCTGTGCAAGACCTTCTACAACTGCTGTCTTACCTACACCAGGTTCACCAATCAGGACCGGGTTGTTCTTCGTCTTACGGGAAAGGATTCTGACCACATTACGGATCTCGGAATCACGTCCGATAACCGGATCCATCTTCTGTTCTCTTGCTCTTTCTACCAGATCGGTACCATATTTATTCAATGTATCATAGGTATCTTCCGGGTTATCGCTGGTCACTCTCTGATTACCTCTGACGGTTGATAATGCCTGTAAAAATCCTTCTCTCGAAATTCCCACTTCACGGAAAAGTGCCTTCATATCTTTACTTGCATATTTCATCATTGCCAGGAAAAGATGTTCTACAGATACATATTCATCTCCCATAGCTTTTGCTTCGTCTTCACCGTGTACCAGTGCATTGTTCAGATCCTGTCCGACATACTGCTGTCCGCCCTGGACTTTCGGACGTTTCTGAATGGCTTCTTCTACTCTGTTAATGATGAGGTTCTTATCAAGCCCCATCTTTTCCATCAGTTTCGCGATCAGGCTATCATCCTGTGTCAGCAACGCATAGAGCAGATGCTCCTGTGCAATCTCTTGGTTGCCATAGTCCATTGCAATACGTTCACAGTTCTGAACAGCCTGCAGTGATTTCTGTGTAAATTTATTTATATTCATATAGACAACCTCCTTTTCACTCTTGTTCTATTTGCAATATAACATTACATCGTTTTATTAGCACTGTCAACACTCGAGTGCTAATTTTGTTGTATTTTTTTGCCACAGAAGGATTGCTCCCACCGTGGCAACGGTTCTTACCTTATTTAATTATCCCTCAATGGAAATATAATTTTTCTTTTCTTCCACTGGTTTTGCTTCCTCTTTCGGAACACTGAAGGAGAGGATTCCGTTCTCGTATTTCGGATGTACATCCTCTACGGTTACGTGTTTTCCTACATAGAAGCTTCTGCTCATGCTGCCTGCATAACGCTCTTTTCTGATGTAGTTACCTTTCTTGTCTTCCTCATCTTTGTCCAGTCCTTTGGCTGCGCTGATGGTAAGCACTCCATCATTCAGCTCCATCTGAATCTCATCTTTCTTAAATCCCGGAAGATCCATATCTACTTCATAACCTTTCTCGGTTTCTTTTACATCTGTCTTCATTAAATTCTTTGCATGTTTTCCATACAGTTCTTTGTCTACATCCGGAAATGCAGGTAATCTGAAATCGTTCATAAAATCATCAAATAAATTTTCTCCCAAAATACTAGGCATCATCATAAGTCATTTCTCCTTCCAAATGTTTAAAATGTATTGTTAGCATCATCGGATAATTCCTGGATGTTGTTTGCTGGAACTTCTGGAGTTTCGATTCGGAATCATATCTTTGATTCTTTATCTTTCTTCCTTTGTTCTATTTGTACTATAACATACTTTGTTAGCACTGTCTAGAGGCGAGTGCTAATTTTTTGATTTTTTTTTGCAAAACTTTTCAATGTTATACTCCAAAATGTAACATTTACGCTCGCAAATACTGCATCTATAAAATAATAATTTTTCTGTTGAGAAATTTAATGTCTAAAAAACTATGGAATCAGAAATAATCATGTTCAAAAAATGTTACTCCAACTAGTAAATTTTACAGATGCACAACTCCGTGGTATCTGGAACTGTCTACAAACTACCTACAATGAATTACTCAGCAAATCCTATCAAAAAAAAGGAAAAAAGCCTACCATTATCCGTAGAATACTCCACAGATAATAGTAGGCTTGACTCACTCATTAACAGTTACCTGCATTACCGTTACAGCCATGCTTATCTTCACCACAATGATGTTCTCCGCAGGAATGCTCGTGTTCATGATGGGTGCAATGCACTTCCGGATTATAGTTCAGGTTTCCGGCTATATAATTTTCTGTCTACAAAATTTCCTTTTCTTTTTGACATTATATTGCCGATAACAAGCTTAAGCTGCTTTTTGCCGTCACTCAGCCATTTATCAACTCTATTCTTATTCGTAAGGTCAAATACCGGTGTCCATGTATCCGGCATAATCACACTATAGTAGGCATCAAAGTTCTGCCCATTATGAGCCATAATCTTCTTCGCCATACTGCCAGCCTCACCTGTCGTTGCTCCATAGCTGGTAAGGAAAAATGTATATCCACAATTTTCAATTCTGAGCTTTCCCAGATATTCTGCAACAATCCGTGGAAGACGCCAGAAATAAGTCGGTACCACCATTCCAAATATTTTTTCATTGGAGAAACAATACTTATCCTCACAGATGCAGTCTACGATAGACATACATTTTTCATCTGTTTTCTCCGCAATCTGTTCTGCAATATATTTCCCGTTTCCTGTTGCACTGAAATACAAAATCATTTTCTGTGAGCCTCCCTTTCGACACTGCCAAGCAAAAAGCAAACCGCCTGTAATGCTTCCTCTTTGCTTAATTGCTCCTTCGCCAAAAACATTTTTCCATATCCATGTCTTTCATAATTGCAATCCAGCAATAATCCATCAGATCATAAATGTCATCAAAATAATCATAAAATGTTGACCTTGGATATGTCCTTTAACCGTGCAGGATCATGGCATTAATCGAAAAAGCCCAAAAGACTATACATTCAAATTATGACGAAAAAGATCAAAATCATACTGTAGGGGCCGCCATACTATGTGAAAGTGGGAACATCTATGTCGGTGTTAATGACAGGAAGCCAGAAAAAATCAAAGCAAAATATCTGCTGCCTTTTGCTTATAATACGGAAAACTAGAAGCAATTATACGATATTAATACGTTTTCCCACCAATACCGCCGCAACCGGCATCACCACTACACAGGCGATCGCACCAAATATCATTGATACACAATTCTGGAACAATATTTTCGAATTTAATAATGTTTCCAGTGTATAATCCTGCATCTTCAGATAAGAAAATAATAATAGTGATTCTCCAAGATACGCAAATAGCAATGTATTCACCGTTGTCCCGATTACTTCTCTTCCGATCTGCATTCCACTTTCTACAAGTTCTGTCAGTTTCATCTCCGGTTTGTGAATACTGATCTCGTAAACGGAAGTGGTAACCGTAAGTGCCATATCTAACACAGCACCTAACGTGCTGAGTATGATCACAGCTGTCGCAACATTTCTCATATTAATATCCAGATTCATATTGTAATATAATACATCATCTTCCGCAGCCTGTATTTCATTCAGTCCTCCTGCCTCACTTCTCCACACCACCATATAGATAAAGAAGAACAAGACCGCCATTGTAATCAATACGGCTGTAAATGCACTCTTCGTCTTTTCATTGGTACCATTTTGATAAAATAATGTGACACATGAAATGATGATTCCTACTCCGACCGTAACCAGAAGTACCGGCGCTCCCGCTGCCATCAGCCAGATAGCCAGGCTAAGCAGCAGCATATTTCCAACCAGTGATATCAATGATATCACACCTCTGTCCCCGCCAATAATCATGATCAAAAATAACAGGATGAATCCCAGTATCATCAACATATCTTCTTCACCTTTCTTATCGTTAATTTCATCATCACAGATGTGATCAGGATAGATACTGGTATTGCCAGTACAATTCCAATACTCTCTATGAAAAATCTGCATAATTCACACGGAATATGTAATTTGATGATCGTCATAAACCGGACACTGTTATTCATCCTGATCACACACATCGGAATCAGGCCACAGCCAAACACGAACAACAATACATTGATCATCGTTCCCATAATATCATATCCAATCTCTCTTCCGGACCGGAATAACTCCCGGAATGTAACTTCTGGCCGCTTCGTAACAATTTCACTCAATGCTGCCGCAATTGCCACTGTAACATCCATGATTGCTCCAAGTCCGGATAACAGGATCTCCGCATGAAAAATCTCATCTGGATTATCAATGCTTCCCAAATATTCCATCGTAGAATAATCCAGTTCTGCGGTATGACTGATCACTACCTCAAATATTCCCATGATCATTGCCAGTATACATAGTGTTGACAATAAGGCCGCCCATGTTTTCCTGTGAAGTCCATTTAATCCGATCAATGTAGCAATTGCAAAGAAGAGTACCATTTTATTACAGATTGCTACAACATCCGCATCATCACCGCTTTTTAAAAATCCTACTGAAAATATCACAATATTGATTCCAACCGTTATAATCGTAAGCACACCTTTCTTTCCTGCGATTGTCATCAGTGCAAATATTAAAAGTCCAAGCAAAACAACAAGTTCTGTATCTCTTTTTACGCTCTGTATGCTGGATCCCACATTATTTTCAGACCCGTTCAGCAATACTTTATCCCCTTTGTGATATTTCTGCTTTAACATTCCTGTATAGGTATATTCATTGGAAAAATCAACAATTTTCCCTTTATGTGTTCCATTTAATATCACACCCCGGATTTTTTGCTTATATTTGATTTCCTGTGTTCCACGGGTACTTTTGCTTTCTCCTGCCACGCTTGTCTCTACTTTTGTCAACTTTGCAATCGGTGTCTGATACAGCCATGCGTCATTCATGACAAATATGACTGCGATCAGATATATGATGCCAAATACTCCATATATCTTTGCTCTTTTACTTTTCTTTATGCATTTTGTTATCTTCTTTGTAGCTTGTTTCATTTTTATCTTCTTTTCGTTTTTATTTTACCATGCATCCTTTTTCTAATAAAAGTTAATGTCCATCGCCAAACAGACCTTATACGAAAGGAGCAATGACTATGGACATTATACTTTATTTACTTCAACTAATTCAATACCAACATAAACAAATATGCTGTCTTCTAAATTTTATCTGCAGACATATTCCCCTCAATCAGTGGGCTTTCGATGATTCCCACTCCCACTCGTTACTTCACAATTTTGAATCTGATTTTTTTTATTACTTCAAGTAACATTTCATCTTTCATCATAATTAGTATGCCTAAATATATACTACATCCAATTATACAGCATAAAAGTGTATTAATTACAGACGGAGAAAGATATCTTGCCAAAAGATATGTGACAACGAACATAATAAAAGACGAAATTATATACTGTATATTATCTTTTATAATTTTACTAAACGCAAAATCTTTTCTGATACAATACATTTGAACCCCTGTCACACTTGATTCTGCAATAACAGTTGCTATTGCTGCTCCAATGGAAAGACATTTGGGAATAAGAAGCAAATTCACAGAAAAATTCACAATACATCCTACCACCACAGATAATGTATATTCTTTCTGTCGACCTATAGGCAAAAGGTATTGTGTTCCCATAATATTGCTCAGCGCAATTATTACCAAAATAGGTGATATTACCATAATATTTGGGACTACTTTATTATATCCGTCTCCAAAAAACCAAGGAACCAAATTATGGCTTATCGACATCAACCCAAACATCATTGGAAAAGCCAAGAAAAATACAAATCTAAAAGATTTTGACAAATATTTCTTCACTTGTTCTAGTTGATTTTGTTTAAACAAATTTGCAACTCTAGGCATCATAACTGTGCCAAGTGAAGTCACTAATGCCATTACAATTTTAACAATTTTTTGTCCTTGCTCATAATAAGCTACTTCTTCTTCAATTCCAGTAAGCAAACCAATCATAGTCTTATCAAGAACAGTATATACAGATGTTGCAATCTGAGGAAAGAACAAAATTATAGTCTGTTTAAGATGCTTTGTAATATTTAAATTTTTAATTTTAGTTTTTCCAATAAGCTTGGGAACATATGCCCACATGGATAAATTTCCCAAAAGTAATGTCGTTGATTGGCAAAACACATATAAATGTAAATCCTTCGATGACTTTACAAAAAGAAATATCAGTAATACTCCTGTAAGTTTAACGATACAATTCCTAATAACTATTTTCTTGAAATCTTCAATACCTTGAAAGAACCAAGATATATCAAACATAGAAGCTACAATGTCTAAAGACATTATTATGAAAATAGATGCATATGTTCCATGTGAGGCCAGAGTGCAAAAATACGACAAAAGAGAAATAGATACTGTAATAATCCTTAAAAGAACTAATTCCCAAAAAACAATATCTCTTTTATCTTTTTCATGCTGCACATAAGCAATTTCTCTTTGCCCATACAGATTTAATCCAACACACCCAAAAAGTATAAAGTATTGAACTATTGAATTTGTATAAGAAAAAATTCCTATACCTTTAGCCCCCAAAACTCTAGATATATACGGTGTTGTAATAAGCGGAATGATTAAAATTAATATCTGATATGAAAGATTGTAGAAATAATTTTTTACAACTTTATTCATTTACAGAACCTTCCTATATTTTAATTAAGAATTATTAAGCAAATGTCATTTTTTCTTAGAAACATACTCTCAAAATTCTTATCTTTTTAACAACAAATGAACAAATCGAAAAATTACACAAGTAAATCTGCTATCCACTGACATTAAAAAGATTAAACAATTTATTGTCCACATAACGTGCATAATAAATCATTAATTTTGTGCTCTTTTCGCTATTTGTTTATTTATAGTTTTTGATATACTAAACCTGTCTCCAATACCTTACTATTTTATGCCTCAATCCCCTTGAATCCTTTCGTCAAATTTTAACTCTTAATCTAAATTTTCCAAATGTCACCTTTTTATCTAATAAGGCACTCTTTATTAGCCATGCAACAATTATCATTTTAATAAATGGCGCATCCAAAATTGTATCATAAAATCTATTTGAAAATGGTAACATTACTAGATCATTAAACAAATAGGCATATATAAATAAATTCAAATCTATTGTTTTTGACATTTCTGTGTTACGTAAGATCTTTTTATATGCTACTGTATAATACATTGCCACTATGAATATGAGTGGAAATACACCTAAATATCCGAAATCATAGGCAAACACATTATAAGTTGTATAAACATTACCAATCTCTATTCCATTATTACTAAACATAAAACTATCTATTTGTTGAACTTTATCAGTAAAGGACACCTTCAGAATCTTCGCCAAATACGCATAGCCCTTATAAAACGTATGCTCACCCCAAAAGACCGTATCTCCTCCTAGCATTTTAATTGATGTCCTTTGTAAATAATTATCTAAATTAACAATTGGAGCACCTGTGTATGTAAAAATGTACCTTGATATATTAACCATATTTTCTGAGCGCCCCATTAAAGATAAAAGTACAACCATAAGTGCGCTAACTGCAAGCACTATAAATATAAGTTTTAAAAAGAATTTAAGATTTCCTTTTCTATAGTGATACTTTTTATAGTTTAATA
>OLPR01002483.1_pt1 | contig 13453 bp, 13 predicted proteins | sample 1672761 | NCBI WGS metagenome assembly OLPR01 (sample SAMEA3136721, study PRJEB25190) | human gut metagenome | biome: human gut; feature: human-associated habitat; material: faeces | place: Austria | collected 2013 | reverse complement strand
CGCGCCCTTGCGGACAAACGGTTTTCAAGACCGCCTCGTTATGACCACTTCGATATCTCTCCAGATGTTTGTAAATACATACACCAACCTTTTCTCTGTCAGTGCCTGATTATCTTATCACCAATCATGCCTTGTGTCAACACAATTTTTTAGTTTTTCAAATCTTTTTTAGTTCTCCTGAAAAAAGGCCTGTGCTACTTTCAGATCCTCTGGCGTTGTGATCTTTATATTCCTATATGAGCCCTGTGCCAATCGCACTTTCACTCCTGTTTCCTGCTCCACAACCATAGCATCATCTGTCACCTTGCTCATATCCTTCTTTCGGATGCTTTCATGTGCCCTGCAGATCAAAGCATAAGAAAAAATCTGCGGTGTTTGGATCGTCCATACACAATTTCTATCTGGTGTCTCCAGTACATTTCCCTGGGTATCCGCAATCTTTACGGTATCTTTGGAAGGCATACCAATTACACAAGCTCCTGTCTGTTGTACAGCCGAAAGCCCTCTTCTTAGAATCTCTTCATTAATAAACGGCCTGGCACCATCATGTATAAATACATAATCTGGATTGTCACAAGCCAGTAACCCTGCATATACAGAATCATACCGTTCTTTCCCACCAGGAATAACCCTGGTAACTTTTGAAAATGCGTACTTATCCACAATCTGCTCTTTACAATAGGAAATAACATCCTCACTTGTTACCAGAATAATATCCTGAATCATACTGCTTTCCTGAAAACAATGCAGGGAATAATATAGCACCGGATATCCCTGTATTTCCAGAAACTGTTTCTGTATTTTGCTGTGCATTCTCTTTCCTTTTCCTGCCGCCAGAACAATTGCAGTACATTTCTCACTCATTTCAACGCTCTCCCAATTTCAGGTTAGGAACTGCATTCAGATCCCACCCATGTCTCGTTCCCTTCATAAATTCATAATAAGCAGCCACCCCGATCATTGCTCCATTGTCTGTACAAAAAATAGGAGACGGGCGGTAAAAGCGGAAGCCATTCTCTTTACATGCCTTTTCCATAGCCTCACGAAGATGTTTATTGGAAGCAACTCCTCCTGCAATAGCCACTTTATCCATATGGAAATCCTTTGCCGCCTGCATAGTATGTTCTACCAGTACATCCACCACTGCTTTCTGGAAAGAAGCAGCAATGTCTGCACGGTTTACTTCTTCCCCTTTCATTTTTGCACCATTTAGATAATTTAGCACCGCTGACTTCACACCACTGAAACTGAAATCATATGGACAATCTTCGATTTTGGCTTTTGGAAATACAATAGCATCCGGATTACCTTCATCCGAAAGCTTATCGATCTTTGGTCCTCCCGGATATCCAAGTCCAATCGCCCTTGCAACCTTATCAAAAGCTTCTCCAGCCGCATCATCCCTTGTCCTTCCCAGAATGCGGAATTTCCCGTAATCTTCTACGATCACCAGATGGGTATGCCCTCCGGAAACGATCAGACATAAAAACGGCGGCTCAAGATCCGGATGTTCAATATAATTCGCAGACACGTGCCCTTCAATATGATGCACGCCTACCAATGGAAGCTTTTTGGCATAAGCAATGGCCTTTGCCTCTGCAACGCCCACCAGAAGTGCCCCCACTAAGCCAGGACCATAGGTAACACCTATAGCATCCAGATCGTCTAATGTTACTCCTGCATCCGAAAGTGCCTGTTCCACAACCTGATTAATCTTCTCAATATGCTTTCTGGATGCAATCTCCGGTACAACACCACCATATAATTTGTGAAGCTCGATCTGTGATGAGATAACATTTGACAAAATGGTTCTGCCGTTTTTTACAACCGATGCTGCTGTCTCATCGCAGGAACTTTCTATCGCTAGGATCAAATTATCTTTCATTTTTTTCGTCTTCCTCTTCAAATTTTAATTCCAGACTCTTCCCATCTTTGCCAGGCCAGGCATTTGGGAATATTTCTCTGACTTTATCCATGTAATCATCCGGACGGATCAAGGAAGGGCTGTAATGAGTGAGCCACATCTGCTCTACTTTTGCATCCCTGGCCAGGAAAGCCGCTTCCTTAAAGGTCATATGCTTATACCCTTTTGCCTTTTCCACCTTATCTTCTTCACCATACATTCCTTCACAGATAAAAAGATCAGAACCTTTTGCATTTTTCAAAATTGACTCTGTAGGCCGGGTGTCTGTTGTATAAGTAACTTTTAATCCTTTTCTGTCCGGTCCCAAAACCATATCTGGAGTATATACTACTCCGTCTTCTTCCATTGTCATACCTTTTTGTAATGGATTCCAGAATTTCAGGGGAATCCCCTGGCTTCTGGCTCTTTCCGGCGAAAATCTGCCCTGTCTTAAAATTTCCAGGGTATATCCATAACAAAGTACATTGTGATTTACCTTAAATGCAGTGATACGATATCCATTTATTTCAAAAGTCTGCTCTGTGCCTGTGATCTCCATAAATCGAATTTCAAAAGGCAATTCTGGTGCAATCACACGCAGGGCATTTACCACTCGTTCCAGCCCTCTTGGTCCAATCAGGGTCAATGGCTCTGTACGGTCTGCATTTCCCATGGTAAGAAGCAGTCCCGGAAGACCACTGATATGATCTCCATGGTAATGGGTAAAACAAATCACATCTATAGGCTTAAAGCTCCATCCTTTTTCCTTGATAGCCACCTGTGTACCTTCGCCGCAGTCAATCAAAAGGCTGCTGCCATTATACCGGGTCATAAGTGCTGTAAGCCATCTTCTGGGCAAAGGCATCATGCCGCCAGTTCCAACAAGACAAATATCTAACATATATTTCTTATTCCTCTTTACTTTTTTCTGTGAAAAAGTGTATCACAATCCAGATTCTAAAACAAGTAAAAACCTGTTTGGAATACCTTCCGCTTTTCTTTTCATATTCTTAAGAATTTTTTATATTTTTTTAATGTATATTTTCATCTCTTATGTTTATTATAGAATGCAAGTCAAAAAAGAAATTTCAAAAGTGATTGCCTTACTTCTGTTTTTGATGTAAAATCTGCACGGTCGATATAAGATTCGTCAGACAGGAAAGGAACATTATGAATTTGAATCAAAAACCAAAACTTACCAGACGCAGTCTGCTGTGCATTCTCTTTCTTTTTGGTGCAGCTTCACTGCTGATTCTACTTACACTTCCATCCGGTAGCATGTACGGCTCCCAGACAGACTGGTATTGCCAGCATGTTACTCTTGCAGATTATATGCGTAAGCACTTTTATGCCACCGGGCAGCTTCTTCCCGATTTCTCTGGTCTTGGAGGAGGTACCAACTTTTTTGCTTTGTCCTACTACGGGATGCTCCGGCCGGATGTACTTTTATCGTATTTTCTACCTGATATATCCGTTGCTGCCATCATCCAGGGATATGCAGTTTTTGAGATTTTCCTTGGGATTTTTCTCCTATATTACTGGCTTTACAAAAAGGGGCTTACAGACACATCTTGTTTTTGTGCAGGCTTCCTTTACCTTTGTGCAAACTGTCTGTTTCAGGCTCACAGACAGATCATGTTTGTAAACTACCTGCCTTTTGTGATCCTGACGCTGATTGCCATTGATCAGCAGGCGGAATCCATGATTAATAGTTTTCCTCAAAAAACACGGACAAATATGGGCATCGTTTTTTCTTACCTGATGATTTTATTCCATAGCTTTTACTTTTTCCCTGCCTGCTTTGCATCCTGTACTCTGTATTACTGGTTCTCTACCCAAAGCCTGTGCAAGGTTTACAGCAAAGTTCCCAGACGTTTTATAAAGCTGTGGTCCGGCTACATTCTCAGTACTGCTGCTGCAGTCTGCCTGTCCATGGCAGTTCTGCTGCCCACCGGACTTGCCATCCTGGAAAATAAAAAAGATGTAGCTCCTACTCCTTTGTACAAGATCCTTACTGTCAACCCAACAATGGACAGTCTTCTTTACAGTGTTTATGGATGCGGGCTTACCTTGATCTGCCTTTACACAGTTTTATTAAGCATCCGTCGAAAATCAACCCGATCCTTTGCCTGCATTTTACTGTGCTTTTTGTTTTTTAATATTTTTTACTGGATCCTGAATGGAACCTTATATGTGCGTCCCAAAAGCCTGATTCCATTCATGCCGCTGATCCTTTACCTGACAGCACTTACACTGGAAGAATTAAAAGCCAGGCGAATCCGTCACAGCCTTCCCCTTGCACTATGCTGTCTGATTCCGGTTATCATACAGATTCTTTTTGTTTCCCATGATAACCAGTTCAAGATTCTGATGGCATTAGATGGGTTATGTCTGGTCTTATTTTCTGCTTCCGGATCAATTTGTAAAAAAAGAAAGCTTCTGGCACAGGGACTGGCTTTTCTCCTGATCCTGGTGCTGCCTGCCAAGATTTATCTGAATAAATCCGGAAGGGAAGAATATGTTTCTGCCACAGATGACTCCAGAAGTACTTTTTCCGACAGCCAGATCTTGAAGCTTTGCAAGGACTCACAAGCAAGGATGGATACTCTGGAGCGTCCATACACCAACAGCAATTATACGGTATGGGGCACCCAGAACAGGAGCAGCATCTACTCTTCCGTATCCAACAGTACCTACAATCAATTTTATTATGATACTCTCCGCAACTCCATCAGTAACCGCAACCGGGTTGCAGTCACCATGCACAGCAATCCTTTCCAGGAATATCTGATGGGCGTCCGTTATATCCAGACAGCCAAAGAACAGCTGCCTGCCGGATACCGGATAAAGGCCGAGAAAAATGGCCATATTCTGGCTGAAAATGATCAGGTACTTCCTTTGGCTTATGGAAGTACTTCGCTTATAAGTGAAGCTTCCTTTGACCGACTGACCTATCCCCAGAACCTGGATACTCTTGTCAACCGTACGATTGTACCTGATTCAGTGGCATCAAATAGTTCTGCCTATCAGTCCCAGATGAAGCCTTACGCTCTGCCAGAAAACTTTTTTGCCAGAAAAAGCACAAAGAAACAGATATCCATCACCCGAAATCTCCCAAAAAATATCTCCGCATCACAACTGTTGTTGGTTTCCTTTGATGTAGTTTACGATGGAGCTTCAGATATTTCTGTTTCCATAAACGGAATTAAGAACTGTCTTTCCGGAAGCAATGCACCCTACCCCAACCAAAACAATACCTTTACCTATATGCTTTCTTCCGAAAAAGGACTTTCCAATCTGGATCTGGTATTTTCAAAAGGAAATTATAAAATAACCAATATTACTGCCTATACTTTGCCATTATCCACATTTCATCATCCAGGGATCGTCACTTTCCACAATCAAGGCACCAAAGGCAGTGAATTATTGAAAGGCACCATTTCCATGGATCAGGATGGATATTTTGTCACATCCTTTGCATATGCCAAAGGATATCAGGCATTTATAGATGGTAAAGAAATTCCAGTACAGACTGTAAACAAAGCATTTGCAGGATTTCCGTTAAAAAAAGGGGCACATGAAATCCAATTAAAATTCCATGCACCCGGTAAAAGAGCTGGCTTACTGATCAGCCTGATCGCATCCTGCGGCCTGCTCTTTGAAAGCCTTGCATATTCAATTCTGGCGATACGTCATAAGAAGCGCATCCTCCACAGGATCAGAGTAGTAACCTTTACGGATCCCATCTCTGGTAAATCCAGAGCGTTCATAAAGACGAATAGCCCCAGAATTTCCCGCGCGGACTTCAAGATGAATGGTGGTAATCCCTCTCTCACCGGCAAGTCTGATTAAACTTTGCATAAGGAACCCGCCAACTCCCTCTTTCTGGCGGGTTCTTTTGATTGCAACATTCGTAATGTCACCTTCGTCAAGAACCATCAGAAGCCCACAGTACCCAATAATCTCTCCCTTATCCTCTACTACCAGAAACATAGCATTGTCCTTAAGCACAAAAGTAAGGAAACCTTCCTTTGTCCAGGGAACAGAAAAAAGGTCTTTCTCTATCTCCATGACCTGATCCAGGTCTTCTACCAGCATTTCCCTGAGGATCATGCTTTTCCCTCCCTCTGGGCCCGTTCCCTCTCAGCCTGGGAAAGCCTAAGGTATTCCGGAATATGCTCCATTGCAGTCTGGATCCTGCCATCTTTGTAATAAACCTCTCCCAGAGCAGCTACCGCAGCCGCTCTTTGTTTATTCACATGTACAGGTGCGAAAGAAAATGGCATCTTCAGCTCAGCTTGGATCGTTTCCCTAAACACTGGCACTCCATCTCCCAGGAAAGTCACTGGTTCTTCCAGCCGGTTCAAAATGCCAATCAGCTCCTGGATGGGCACTGCCATCTGCTCTTCTACCTGAACCAGCCTGTGGTCCTTAAATCTGTAAATCCCTGTATACACCTGACCTCTCCTGGCATCCATAATAGGACAGACAAGCCCGGACACATCATAAAGATTATATGCCAGTGCTTCCACTGTAGGAACCGGGATCAGCGGCTTGTCAAGAGCAAGCCCAAGCCCCTTTGCTGTAGCTGACCCGATACGAAGTCCTGTAAAAGAGCCAGGGCCTGCTGCCACTGCCACTGCATCTAACGTATTCAGATCAAACTCTGTCATCTTTACGATCTCATCCAACATGGGAAGTAAAGTCTGGGAATGGGTTTTTTTATAATTCACTGTATATTCTGCCAGAAGATTATCATCCTCCACAATTGCTACAGTTGCTACTATTCCTGAACTGTCTAATGCTAAAATTCTCATTTTTATTCTCCTATCGTAATCTTCCGGTAATCAAAACCTTTCTCCAGGTCTTTTTCTATGGTGATTCGTATCACATGTTCCGGAAGGATCTCACGGATCAAATCTGCCCACTCGATGAGGCAGATCCCTTCTCCAAAAAAGTAATCGTCATATCCGATTTCTTCCATTTCTTCAATATCTCCGATACGATATACATCAAAATGGTATAACGGAAGCCTGCCTGTATCATATTCCTGTATAATGGTAAATGTGGGACTGCTGATCGCTTCTGTGATCCCAAGTCCTGCTGCAACCCCCTGGGTAAACACGGTCTTTCCTGTGCCCAGATCACCATCCAGGGTATAAATCTGACCTGGGGATGCCTTTTCACCAAGAGCTTTTCCAATGCAAAGGTTTCTTCGGCTGAATTGGTCTCTATAATCATTTCTTTTAGTAACCACCTTTTCTTTTTCTTGCACATTCATTCTCTGAATATTATAATAAAACAATTAAGGATTTACAATACTTATAAAGGAGATTTCAATATGACAAACCCAATCATAACCATTACTATGGAAAACCAAGATGTGATAAAAGCAGAGCTTTATCCGGAAATTGCCCCCAATACAGTGAATAACTTTATCAGCCTTGTCAAAAAAGGCTTCTATGACGGCCTGATCTTCCATCGTGTGATCTATGGCTTCATGATCCAGGGAGGATGCCCGGATGGAACCGGTATGGGCGGCCCCGGCTACAGCATCAAAGGAGAATTTGCACAGAATGGCTTTGCCAATGATCTTAAGCATACTGCCGGTGTTCTTTCCATGGCTCGCGCCATGCATCCTGATTCTGCAGGCAGCCAGTTCTTCATCATGCATAAGAACGCCCCACATCTTGATGGCAGCTATGCAGCTTTCGGCAAAGTAATAGAAGGCATGGAAGTAGTAAACCGTATCGCTGAAGAAGAAACTGATTACAGCGACAGACCGCTGAATGAACAGCAGATTCATTCCATGACTGTAGAGACCTTTGGTGTGGAATATCCGGAGCCAGAAAAATGCTGATCAGATGATCAGCATTCCCAGATTTTTGTTTCTCCATTTACATCAGCAAAATAAACATCTTTTATTTTTTCCATGGAAGCACGTCCGCTTGTGCCTTCCGTAATATGCTTCTTCACTTGCTGTACCTGTTCTTCCGGTACCAGCAGGTGGAGAATTACTTTATCCGTATATTCTGAATCCAGGATGGGCAGACCGTTTTCCCCTGCAATATACTGGATCTTGCCGATCCCAGAATAATCCGTTTCTACTTTCAGGGAAATCCCCAGTTTTTTCGTGATCACCGTACTAGCCGCAAGCCCTGTCTGCACTGCCAAAGAGTAGGCTCTCACCAGTCCGCCCGTTCCAAGAAGCACACCTCCAAAGTATCTGGTAACAACCACTGCCACATTATAAATATCTTGTCCAAGGATCACATCCAACATAGGTCTTCCGGCTGTACCGGATGGTTCCCCATCATCACTGCATCTGGTAACTTCCCGGTTCATCCCAACAGAATACACATAGCAGTTATGTCTTGCATCCCAGTATTTCTTACGCATTTCCTCTATGAAGGCAAGTGCCTCTTCTTCGCTTTCCACCGGCCGCACAGTCGCAATAAACCTGGATTTCTTTTCGATAATCTCTCCTTCACCGCCAGCATATACGGTCTTATACTCTTTTTGCATTTCACACAGCCTCCATGGTCTTTGGTACCCTTTTATGATATATTTTTTCACAAATCGTCTTTCATATGAATCTTCCTTAATGATAATGAAAATATGTTTCTCCGTCAATCATTTTGTAAAAAAAGAAGAGGACCTGCAAAGTCCCCTTCTTTTCGCTATATTCATGCTTCTTCTTTTAATACAGTAAACGCTTTGTCTTTTTCCAAAAGGAAAGGCCTCAAATACCCGCAAAGATCACTCATAGGATACACTCCATCTTTCAGGTGTATTCCTAATACACAGATCATATAATCCCGTCTTTCCTGCATCCGTTCCCATGTACGAGGATATTCACTTTGAAGCTGTCCTGCCATTTTTTCATCAATCAGTACAACCCCATCTTCTGCACCAATGCCTGCATATCCCGGAACAGCAGGAATAATATCCATCTGAAGCATCATCCCACTTTTCAGGATTACCGGACTTCCTGGATAAATCGGTGATGCCGACCATTCCTCGTTATCTGTAAAATGACCCGGGTTCAGTGTCCAGTGAAATATCTCCTTTGGAAGAACTTCATCAACAGCCTGATAGATATCTTCGCATCTGACACCCTCGCCCACGGTTTCATACCATGTCACAGCTGCTTTATAGTAAGGAACAGCAATTTTTTTCAGATAATCTCTCTCCGCTTCCGGAAGCTGAGATTCCTCCTCTACCACATAAGCAGCCCTGGATGTTAAACCTCCACGAAGTCCCAAAGTAGCAGAAAAACGATCCCCCCCTTGTACTTCCTTATTTCTCGGAAATACAATTGCATCTGTAAAACGATCACCTGTAGCAACAATGGTTGTAACTGATGTAGGCTGTCCCATAGGATTCATCTCCCCTGCAAGTTCCATTTCAGTTTTACCAGGCTTTAATGCTTCCAGTGCCTTATACACGCAGGCAGATGCAAGCCCTGATGCCGCTTCATAATGTGCAATCTCATTGGCATTTTTTATGTGTCTCAAGCCTTTTTCTGAATCTAAAAAAATACCGGATGCATTGATTGTCTGTCCATTCTTATTGATATCTTTAATGGCAGCAGCTATAAATTCCGGAATATCAATCAGACACCGGTTGTCCTCAACTGCACTTGTAAACAGCTTCCATCCAACACAACCGACCTTCATTCCATCTTCCAAACCTGCTTCATTCAGGATGTCACGGATCCGGTTCTGAGGATTCATAGGCTGATAAGGCAGAGAAAAATAAGGTGTATGAAGAACCGTTCCCTGTATAAAACTATATTGGCTCATTTTCAGATTTTCATTTCCCAGCAGAAAATACACTCTTCCATCTGCGTGTAAAACCAGTACAGCTTCTTCAAACCTTGGTTCAAAACCTGTCAGATATGCAAAATTAGCCCCATGCTCACGATCAGCATAAATCATAAGCACATCTAAATTCTGCTCTTTCATACCAGCAAGAACATTCCGGTAATGCTCCTCCATAGTCTCCCTAGTAAGATTCACAGGCCTGTAATCCTGATGAATCCTAGGCTTTTCTACTTTATCATATAATATATCCAAATTTTCACTCCTCTGACACCAATGCTGACGCTCCGATTATCCCGGCATCGTTTCCCAACTCTGCCAGAATAATATTGTTCTTTTTGTCTGTCAGGAAAAAGTTCTTTTTATATTCTTTGTAAATTGCATCCGTGATCAAGCTTCCTGCATTAGACACACCTCCACCGATCACAAACACTTCCGGATCAAAAGCATGGGCAAACATAGCCATAGCCCGACCCAGCACACCCATACAAAACTCCACACACTCAATAGCAAGCGGATCTCCTTTTTTTGCCTGGTCACACACATCTTTTGCAGTAAAATCCTGCATTTCCCGCAGTTGGGATACGCCTTCATTTTCAGCCAGTATTTTCTTCATTCTCCGTACGATCCCGGTAGCCGGTGCAAATTGATCCACACACCCGCAATTTCCGCAATTGCAGTTCCCTGAATCCTTCGGTCCCACAGCAATATGTCCGATTTCCCCGGCAAGTCCCGAAGACCCTAGCACAATGTTGCCATTCAGTATGATTCCACCGCCCACTCCTGTTCCCAAAGTGATCAGCATCATCGTCTTATATTTTCTGCCTGCTCCCTGCACAAATTCTCCAAGTGCTGCCACATTGGCATCATTTCCAGCTTGGATGTAAGCTTTTGGAAAAAACTTTTTCATTTCTTCTGCAGGATTAAAGTTTCTCCAGAACAGATTCACACACACTTCCACATTTCCGTCTTTGTCTACAGGTCCCGGGATTCCCATTCCTATGCCATATACATCTGATTCATCCAGCCCATGCACACTGAGATACCCCTGTATTTCTTTCGCCACATCTGGAATGATTCTCTTTCCTTCATCGGAAAGATTCGTTTTTATATTCCATTTTTTTAAAAGCTCCTGACTTTTCCAGTCAAATGCACCCAGCTTAATATCTGTTCCGCCAACATCAACTCCAAATAATATTTTCACGTTTTTAACTTCCTTTACAGGTTATAAAGTCTGGCTGCATTGTCATGGAGAATACCCATGATCTCTTTTTCTGTAAATGTAGGCCAGCCAGACTGCTTGCAGATCTTGTTCATTCCGTTCTGCACCAGGTCAATCCATCCAAGGATATCCTTTGTAGGATCCGGTCCGAACAGATCATTATTTGCTGCTACAAAGTCTGTTGCAAACATCACTCTATCAAGCACACCTATTTCTTTTGCAAGTACCATATTCCAGGTCATCCATAAAGGTCTCTTATAAAGCATAGCCAGATCAGTCCACAGGTTTTCATCATTTACCATCATTGTAAAAAGATATTCGCTAAATGGATATCCGATATGTTCTACCACTTTTTTCATATGCGGAAAATGGAAGGTTACATCGTTCAGATTTTCCATTTTGGCATATTTTGTATGCGCAAGAACAGTAGGTCCACCAGCTGCAGAATGGTGATACTGGCATACTGCCCCAGCCTTGTCAATAGCTTCATAGAATGGGAACATAACCGGATCATTGGAACTGAACTGTCCATAAGGTGGAGTAAAAAGTACGCCCCTGTATCCTTTATTATTCAGCTTATCTACCATGTAATCGAAGTTCTTCTGGTTAAATCTTCCAGCCTCATCAATAGGTTCCACACTGCAAAACGGAACAAAGAAATCTGGATATTTTGCGAAAGCATCCTCCACCGCAATTTCTCCAAATTCGGAATTCCATACTTTATGCATGTCCTGTCCCATGCATACGCAGTGTTCGATTCCAGCCGCCTTCATCCATTCTACCAACTGATTAATATCCGTATCTTTTGGAATTGACTGACCAAGCCGATCATAAGTTGGTCTGTCAAAACATTTTGTATTGATTAAGTGCATATGAGAATCTATGAACATATTATCATCCTCCTGTTTCTTGTTTACACCGGCGGTAGTTTTTATAAATAACTATCCGCCGGATTTTTATTAATTATTCCTGTCCATCCTCTGCTGCTTCTTCCGTTTCTGTATCTTCTGCAGCCTCTGTATCTTCTGTATCTTCTGTTTCCTCATCCATAGCATTGATATCAAAGGTTTCTGCATTATGAACGGTAAGAAGCTCTGGTGTCATTTCATAGATATCATCCGGGCCGCTTCTTGTATAGCTTCCATCAAAAATCTGCTCCATAAACTCTACGCATTTTACACCCATTTTTACAGGAGACATTCCAGGACTTGCATACAGCTTGCTGTCCTCACCGCCATCAATCATAACCTGTTTCTGCTCATCTGTAGCATCGTATCCAATAACATAAACATCTGTTTTACCTGCATCCTGAAGAGCATGATAGGTTCCCATTGTACACTCATTCCAGTACAGGAAGAACGCATCTGCATCCGGATAAGCAGTAATCATATCGGTTGCCCATGCATAACATCCATCAGTTGTTCTATCTGTGGATCGATTCTTGATGATCTCCACATTCGGATAATTCTCATTCATCCAGTCCACAAAACCATTCACACGAAGCCCACTGGATGCAATGGACGGCTCCTCTTCAAACACAACAACCTGTGCATCTTCCTTTCCATCAAGCGCTTCCATACACTGCTCTGCTGCCATCTGGCCACCTGCATAATCATCATATCTTACAGATGCATCAGCACCTCCTTTGGATGCCAGACAGTCAAAGTCGATAATAGGAATTCCTGCTTCATGAGCCAGGTCTACTGCATCATTTGCGCCTTCTGTATCAATGGCAGTATAAATAATTCCGTCAACTCCCTGAGTTACAAGGTCATTGATATCTGTGTACATTTTTGCCCAATCCCCGCTCGGGTCCATGAGTACACATTTCCAGCCTCTTGCTTCAATCTCTTTCTCAGCGATTTCTGCCAGAGATGCCTCAAATGACTGTGCCATATCCCATACAACTACACCAATGATCTTTTCCTCATCTGCTGCTGATGCAGATAAAGGTGCACCGATTGTTGCCATTGCCATTGTAGCTGTCAGCATTGTACATACCATTTTTTTCTTCATAATATTTTCTACCTTTCTTTTAAATATTTTATTTTCCCTGTTGTCATAATTTTCGGCCGTAAAAATATGACAGCAGGATATTTACATAATAAATTATAGATTTCGCTTATTTTTTATTTGCCAACTTATAAGAAAAGCTGTTAAACCACTGTGAATAGAATACTGCAACTACCATCAGTGCTCCACGAACCACATACTGCCAGTTAGAACCAATATACATAAGATTCATTCCATTGGTAATCATTCCCATCAGAAGTGATCCAAGGAAAACGCCGATGGTCAGACCTTTTCCTCCACTTAAAGCAACGCCACCCATTGCACAGGCTGAAATGGCAATGGTTGCATATCCGCTTGCTGCATTTGGTGTTGCAGATGCCACTCTTGCTGTGGACAGAATACCTGCAATAGCAGACAAACCACCAGAAATAATATATGTGGAGAAGCGAACGCCTTTTACATTAATACCGGAAATGAAAGCAGCCTGATAAT
>OLPR01002480.1_pt1 | contig 13481 bp, 10 predicted proteins | sample 1672761 | NCBI WGS metagenome assembly OLPR01 (sample SAMEA3136721, study PRJEB25190) | human gut metagenome | biome: human gut; feature: human-associated habitat; material: faeces | place: Austria | collected 2013 | reverse complement strand
TTATTTATCACTTTTATACAGACTAACTACAGTAAAATGATAAAATCCCAAGATGGACAGCTCTTCTATAAGCTCTTCATCTTGGGATTTTTATGAAATTCTAACAACCTAATATCCTGTCTCCGTTGTATACTGCGATGCCATCGTATCCCAGCTCGTAAATTTCTCATCGCCTCTGTGATCCGGCAGCATATAATGCTCCTGCAAATACATGGTCATGTAATCTGTAACTTTATGTGCTCCTGACAGGTTCAAATGATCGCCTTTATCCAGGGTGTCATTTTTCCAGTCGATTCCCAGTTCCTTAAGCTTCTGATTAAAATCAATATAAGGAATTCCATACTTCCCGGCGTATTTTAGCACTGCATTGTATCTCTTGTAATTATGATTCACCGGAGAAGCCGATGTGTAAAGCAAGAGCTGAATTTTGTTTTTCTCACACAGTTTCCGGATTTTATCCAAATACCAGAGATTTATTTGGGGTATTTCTTTTTCCTTTTTCGTCTTCTTCATGTAACTGCCTTTGCTGTATGCTGCCACTCCCGACCGGATTGCAAAGCCTTTGTAAGACTGCCATCCTTCTGGTATCTGGTCATTCACAATATTTTTCCACAAATTATGATATTGTAACACCGGAAAATAATACATAGCTGTATCGCTGATAGAACTGCGCAGACTATCCGGTGTATTCGTATAGCGAAACAACATATTAGTTTCCAATAGTACGACCTGTGGTGACTGATAATCTAAAGCATGCTTTAACATATAATATGATTCCGAAATACGCTGACCAGATTGTCCACATATATAACTTGTAATTCCGGTACTTTTCCACAATTCCATCGGAGATATCGACGTCATGCTCTCGCTGTCCCCAAGTACAAGCATATCTATAGAATCTTTTTGTTCTTTCTGAATACCGACATAGCTGTTATATCTTCCCGGCAGCCCTGCAAGTCTGCCGATATAGATACGTTCTATCCAGTCAGATAACATCACCGTACTGCATATCACTATAAATATAAATATTCCTATCTTTTTCTTCATGCCTATATCCTCTAAAATCCTGCATAAATCAAATCAATCATCTGATAACCTTCTCCATATGCCCCAAAGATCAGAATTGCCATAACAAGACCATAACAAATGACCCATTTTCCAGGAACAAATGCTTTTTCAACCGTGCAGATCCACTGTTTTTGACACATTTTTGTTTCTTTCGGCCAATACTCCTTTATCAGATCTGCGAAAAATACTATCATACAGCCAATTATTATAATTCTGAAATCATTCTGATCCAAACCTAATGTAAGCAAGGTGCCATCCTTAAACGTCTCTGTCTTGAATCCCTGAAAGATACTTTTAAACATATGAAATCCCTGACGGAAGCCATCTCCTCGGAAAAACATTTCACCCGTGAATATGATGATCAGCATCTTCACTGTCTGAAATGCTTTATAGAACATACACTCTGGATTAATATGAAGTACTGCAAGAATTCTGTCTCTTACCGGTTCCAATGCAAGTCCCATAAAAATCAATCCAAAGTAATATAATCCGTAAAAAATGTAATTCCATTTCGGACCATGCCACAGACCATTACTGATCCATACCGGGAAAAGTGCCATTGCTGCAATTCCCATTCTCGCCACATATTTTCCAAAATCCCCTTTGAAATGTTTTCTCGTAAATTTATTCCACTTTCTGGCCGTCTTGGAAATGGATACTGGATAAAAGATATAGTTTTTGAACCAGACACCAAGCGTAATGTGCCATCGTTTCCAGAAATCTGTACATGTCTTTGCAAAAAACGGCTGACTGAAATTCTCCGGCAGGCGAATTCCAAAAAGTCCGGCACTTCCGATGACCATATCCATACAGCCCGAAAATTCCATATACAACTGTATCGTATAAGAAATCGCCGCTACCACGATCACGGCACCACTGTAGCTCTCGTATCCGACATACACCTTGTCGACCAGCACTGCAAGCCTGTCCGCAATAATCATCTTTTTAAACAATCCCCAGATGATCCGATAACAGCCCTTAAAAACATTCTCTGCTTTTACAGATTCATTTTTAAACAACGTATCTTCCACATCTTCCCATCTGCAGATCGGACCTTCTACGATTACCGGGAAGAATCCAAGAAACAATGCGGTTTTCACCAGACTGTACTCTGCCTTTACCTTTCCCCAGTACACATCTGCCATATATCCGATTGCAGATAGTGTATAAAAAGAAATTCCAATTGGAAGCGCCACCTGAAAAAGAGTGGTTCCTGTTCCATCTGCTGAAAAAAGTCCGGTTATGGCTTCTGTCAGAGTGCCAAAATACTTAAAATATCCCAGCACCCCCAGATTAATAATCAGAGTTGCCACAAGAATCTTTTTTTTCCTGGTCTGATATTTTTCAATCAGAATTCCGCCGGTAAAATTCACCGACACGGAAAACAGCATAAGGAAAACATAAAGCGGCTCTCCCCATGCATAAAAAAGCAGACTGAAAAATACCAGGATTCCATTTCGGATTTTTCCGGGACTTATATAATATGCTGCCAGTACTAAGGGCAGAAAGATCCATAGAAAGAGCATCGAGCTGAAAACCATGTGTATCTCCTTTATTTTTCAAACAGGCTCCAGAGCATGTTTGTCTGTCAATGCTCAGTATTATAACATAAAAGACCCTCCCCATACCAGTATCCTGAAAAAATTCACATTCTGGTATGAGAAAGGTCTCCGTTTTTAACTGAGAGAAAAATCCATCCGTTCTCACTTATTTCGTTTTATAACTGCACAGAACTTTTTTCGCGTGCAGATTGCGGGAATGATCTGAGGCATCTCCGCCTCATTTCAAGCCACTTACCAGATTTTGGAGTCCACAGCTGCGCGCTCGATCGGCAGGCCTTTCATATATCTTTCCATGAACATATTAAAGCCTTCTACCCCCTCCGGATCCGGATTCAGGGTGCTTCCCTGATTTCCTGCAAATACCTTGGTATCCAGGAAGTCTTCCAGGGTCTCATTCTCCTCTTTGTTTACAAGATAGGAAGCGAGCACTGCAATTCCCCATGCACCGCCTTCACCGGCAGTCTCCATAACAGAAACCGGGGCATTTACAGCATCTGCAAGGATCTGCTGTCCAACACCTTTTGTCTTAAACAGTCCGCCATGACCAAGAAGACGGTCAACCTTTACTCCTTCTTTCTTAAACAGGATGTCAAGGCCAACTCTCATAGCGCCAAGGCAGGTATAAAGATTGGTTCTCATAAAGTTGGCAAGGTTGAATTTGCTCTCTGGAGAACGTACAAACAGCGGTCTTCCTTCTGTAAATCCAGTCATATGCTCACCGGAGAAATAGCAGTAGGATAAAAGTCCGCCGCAGTCCACATCCCCTTCCAGAGCCTTGTTGTATAAAGTTCCGAAAAGCTTGTTCATATCAGCTTCCATACCCATTGCCTCTGCAAACTCACGGAAAATATTTACCCATGCATTCAGATCAGAAGTACAGTTATTAGAGTGTGCCATTGCAACCGGATGTCCGGATGGAGTCGCAACCATATCAATTTCAGAATATGGTGCAGATAACTCCTTCTCCAGAACAATAGAGGCAAATACTGAAGTACCTGCAGAAACATTTCCGGTACGCTTTGCAACACTGTTTGTAGCTACCATTCCAGTGCCAGCATCACCTTCCGGCGGACACATAGGAATTCCGGCTCTCAGCCTGCCTGTTACATCAAGAAGCTTTGCTCCCTCTTCTGTCAGGCAGCCAGCATCCTGTCCCGCAACAAGACATTTCGGCAGAATGCCGCGAAGCTTCCATGGGAATCCATAAGAAGCAACCTGCTCATCAAACTGCTGAACCATTTTTTCATTGTAATCCCTGGTAGTGCTGTCCACTGGGAACATTCCCGCAACATCGCCAATTCCAAGAACTCTTTTTCCAGTCAGTTTCCAATGTACATATGCCTCCAGAGTGGCAATGTAATCAATATCTTTTACGTGAGGCTCGCCTTTTAAAATTGCCTGATACAGATGTGCGATACTCCATCTTTGAGGAATATTATACTGAAAAAGTTCGGACAGTTTTCTGCTTGCCTCTCCCGTAATATTATTTCTCCAGGTTCTGAACGGAACCAGAAGATTTCCTTCTTTGTCAAATGGCATATAGCCGTGCATCATGGCACTGATTCCAATAGCACCAACGCTTGTCAGCTCCACACCATATTTCTCCTCTACATCCTTTGCCATCTGCTGATAACAGTCCTGCAAACCGGACCAGATATCTTCCAGACTGTATGTCCATACCCCATTCTCATAGCGGTTCTCCCACTCGTGTCCGCCGGATGCGATTGGTGCATTATTTCCATCTACCAGAACTGCCTTGATTCTTGTGGAACCGAACTCGATTCCAAGTGCTGTCCTGTTGTCCAGGATTGCCTGCTTTGCTTCTGCTGCTCCCATGTGTAAAATCCTCCCGTTGTCTTTTTATAATGTGTAACATTCTTCACTGTTCAACCCAACGCCGTAAACAGGCTCCAGAGCGTGTTTGCCATTCTATGCGTTTTTACCTTCGAAACGCAATTTCATTCCAGCGAAGCTCATTCTTGAAGTTACGGATTGTAGTATCTTTGTCAATGTATACAGCTTCAATTCCCATTGCTGCAGCCCAGTCACCCATCTGCTCTGCTGTAAGATCATAAGTAAAGGCAGTATGATGTGCTCCACCTGCAAGGATCCATGCTTCTGCGCCGGTAGCCAGATCTGGCTGTGGTGTCCAGAATGCACTTCCTACAGGAAGCTTCGGCATAGGTTTCTCAACCTTCTTGCAATCTACATCATTGATGATCAGACGGAATCTGTCCCCCAGATCAACAAGGGATGTTGCGATTGCAGGGCCTGTCTTGGATGTAAATACAAGTCTCGCAGGATCCTCTCTCTCTCCCATACTAAGCGGGCAGACTTTGATAGCCGGCTTGCCATCTGCTACGGATGGGCAAACCTCCAGCATATGTGACTGCAGGATTCCCTCTTTTCCAGGAACAAGATTGTAGGTGTAATCTTCCATCATGGAGGTTCCCTTAGCGTCCTTCATGCCTGCTGTCATAATCTTCATCAGACGAACCATTGCAGCTGTTTTCCAGTCACCTTCTGCGCCAAATCCATAGCCCTTCTCCATAAGTCTCTGGATTGCCAGTCCCGGAAGCTGCTTCAGTGCTCCAAGATCACCGAAATGAGTTACGATTGCCTGATAGTTTTTCTCTTCCAGGAATTTCTCAAAGCCTATCTCAATTCCTGCCTGTACTGCTACATGACGTTTGAATTCTTCCGGGTCTCTTCCCTCAGAAAGAATGTCATATTTATTATAATATTCTTCCACAAGAGCGTCAATATCTCCCTTGGAAACAGCGTTCACATATTCTGCGATTTCATTTACCGGATAGGCATCAACTTCCCAGCCAAATTTAATCTGTGCTTCTACCTTATCCCCCTCTGTAACGGCAACATTTCGCATATTGTCAGCCACACGGCAAACACGGATGTGGCTGCTCTCCATAATACCAACAGCAGTTCTCATCCAGGAAGCCAGACGCTCCTGAACCTTTTTGTCAGCCCAGTATCCCACAATTACCTTTCGCTCAATTCCCATGCGGGTTACCATGTGACCATACTCGCGGCCACCGTGTGCGGACTGATTCTCGTTCATAAAGTCCATGTCAATGGTGTCGTAAGGGATTTCCTGGTTGAACTGTGTGTGAAGGTGGCAAAGAGGCTTTCTGTATTCTTTCAGACCAAGTATCCAGGATTTTGCCGGGGAAAAAGTGTGCATCCAGGTGATCACACCAGCACAGTCTTCATCAGCATTTGCCTCATTGAAAGTCTTACGGATAAGTTCATTGGTAATCAAGGTTGGTTTCCATATAATCTCGTATGGAAACATACCGGATTTGTTCAGCTCTTCCACAATAATGCGGGAATGCTCAGCTACTTTACGGAGACACTCATCTCCATAAAGATCCTGTGAACCTGTACAAAACCAAAATTTGTAATTTCTTCCTGTTTTCATTGTAAAAATCCTCCTGTTTATTATATTTTTGTAAATATTGTTATTGATTCAATTTTTCAAACGGTAGTTTGCAATGTATATTTCCAATTGAAAGGGAACAATTATCAGTGATTCTTTGCAGCAAATATCATTTAAGCCTTCTGCAGGAACCACGAACAATTAACTCCGGCTGAATCAGACGTTCTACTTTGCTGTCCTCTTCTGACACTCCATTGATTTTTTCTAATATCAATTCTGCTGCCATCTCTCCAAGCCGCTCCTGTGGATGGGCAATGGTTGTGATTCCGGTTCCGCGCTGGGCATAGAGGGAATTGTCATAGCCTGTAACGGAAATATCCTTTGGTACTTGAAGACCACAATCTTCAAGAGATTCAATCACCTGCACAGCAATCTGATCATTGTAGCAGACGATTCCATGAGGAAGCGATCCGGTTTTTACCATTTCTTTTACCATCATAGATGGTTTACTCCGCCGGTCTTCGGTGTGGAACCATACTACCAGATCTGGATCATAAGGAATACCAGCCTCCTGCAATGCCCTCACATACCCTTTATGTCTCTGGATACCCTGAATGTCATCTGCCTTGAAAAAACCGGTAATCCTGCGGTGTCCCTGCTCCAAAAGGTACTTTGTCACCAGATAGCCGCCCCTGGCATCATCCATAAGAATGTGGGGCTTGTCCTTCATTTCCGTGTAAATTCCCTGGATAAAAATGTATGGAATCTGATATTTCTCCAGATTTTCGTAAAGGCCAGGATGCCGACAGCTAAGCTGGCTTTTACTTGGCTCTATGATCAGACCATCAATATCTTTCTGAAAAAGCTCTTCTAGACATTTTGCCTCTTTCTGACGGCTGTTACCTGTATTTTTCAAAATGATGCTGTAGCCCTGCTCAGACAGTACATTATCCATTCCCTGAATCAGCCTTGGAAAAATGTAGTCGGAAATATAAGTTGTCACTACCGCAATGTTTCTGGACTTTTTCATATGGCGCATTTTCTCGGAACAAAAAGTTCCTTTTCCATGGCAGGCTTCTATATAGCCTTCCTGTTCCAGAAGACTAAGTGCCTTTCGCACCGTATGCCGGCTGAGGGAATATTGTACTGTAAACTGATTCTCTGATGGCAGCTTCTCTCCTGGCTGAATCCTGCCGGAAATGATTTTCTCTTTTAGTTCTTCCATCAGGGTAAAATATTTTGGCTTGCCATTTTCAGTCATTCTTCCTTCCTCCTGTTTCCATCTTACAACTTGTACGCACATACGGACAAGTTGTTGTGTTTGGATATTGTATATAAAATAATCAGCTACATTTTATGCTCTTTTAACAAATGTTGGGGATTCTAAAATGAAAGAAGTGAAAACATAAGATTTTATTTACAGAATGGCTATGTAAATCAACGCTTACATAGCCATCTGTTTTACACAAGTGTTATCTCATTTACACAATGGGCATCCGAAATTCATGCTTTCACAGGACCTTACCGCCTGCACGATAACAAACAACACTCGCGAAACATAACTTTTTCTTGTTTTATTACAATGTCTCAATCAGCGAGTCAATGTCTTCCATTTTCGTTGCCCAACTTGTTGCAAAGCGGACTACTGTATGACTATCATCATATTTTTCCCAGAAGCTGAACTTCACTTTTTCGCCCAATTCCTCCATTTTCTTATTTTCCAGGATAACAAAAATCTGATTGGTTGGGGAATTAATGAAAAATTCATAGCCCTTCTCTTTTAATGCAGCTTTCAGTTTTGCAGCGGTTTCAATAGCATTTTTACTGATTTCCAGGTACAAATTTCCTGTGAAAAGAGTATCAAACTGAATTCCAAGCAGTCTGCCTTTCGCAAGAAGCGCTCCCTGCTGTTTGATCATAGTAAAGAAATGTTTCGGTGCTTTCTTCGGAAAAACGACTGCTTCACCGCACAGGGCACCAACCTTGGTTCCTCCGATATAAAATACGTCTGTATAATTTGCAATATCTTTCAAAGTCACATCTGTCTCTGCCACCAGTCCATAGCCCAGTCTGGCTCCGTCCAGAAATAACGGGATCTCATATTCCCTGCATACACTGGAAATATCTGCCAGTTCCTGCTTTGTGTAAAGAGTTCCGTATTCTGTCGGATGTGAAATATAAACCATGCCTGGAAAAACCATGTGATCATAGCTTCCGTCTGCGTAGTAGGTCTGGAGATAATCTTTCAGATCTGCGGCAGAAATTTTACCATTGTCCTGGGGAAGTGGAAGAACTTTATGTCCGGTAAATTCTATTGCTCCGGCTTCGTGCGCATTTACATGACCGGTAACTGCGGAAAGCACTCCTTCATACCGGTTCAACACGGACGCGATCACCACTGCATTTGTCTGGGTACCCCCTACCAGGAAATAGACCTCCCCATCTGGACAGCCACATGCCTCTTTTATTTTTTCCTTCGCTTTGTCACAGAAAGGATCCTGTCCATATCCCGGAACCTTTTCCATATTGGTTTCCATTAATCTTTTTAAGATTGCCTCATGAGCACCTTCGCAATAATCATTTTCAAAATACAACATGATGTAACTCCTTTGTTTCATATTTTTCACTTGTACCATACAGGTATATTTTACTTTGATTTCGTTTTTTAATCATATACCTGCCCTGAATTTTTTACAAGAAAAATGTTTCCGGATAACAGTTCCGTAACCAAATGGCCAATAAATTCTTTCTTTTATATAATTCAGGGTTGACATTCCCACCTTTGCCGAATTATAATTACCACAACAAAATACATTTGCAGTCACGCTTCAATAAAAGGGAGTAGCTGGCATATCAAATGCACTGTTTCTGTTTTAGTGCATTTTTGTATATGGATTTTCATGCGTCAGAACGGTAGACAGTTCCATGAATCTGTCGCCCGCAGAAAATTGAAATGGCAAGACTTTTATTACAATAGTCGCATATCTTCAGATATGCAGTATTGTAATAAAAGTCTTTTTTATACCCCAAAAACAGGTTATAAAATTCCTTTCCTACAAAGCTTTCATTTTTATAACAATATTAACATTATGCAAGTATTTTTATCTATTTAAGCACTTACATTCAAACACCCAAAAGGAGGAAAAAGAAATGGAATTTTTAACAGACGGAATCCTTGCATTAACCTGGCAGCAAATTGTGATGTTTGCCGTCGGAATCACCCTGATCTGGCTGGCTATCAAAAAGGGATTTGAACCAGCCCTGCTTCTGCCAATGGGCTTTGGTGCCATACTTGTGAACCTGCCTTTTTCCGGAGTTTTAAACCAGACTCTGGCTGGAGGTATCCAGGCAAACGGAGTCATTGAATGGCTGTTCCATGTGGGAATCGAAGCCTCAGAAGTCATGCCGATTTTACTTTTCATCGGAATTGGCGCTATGATTGACTTCGGTCCCCTGCTTTCCAAACCCTCTTTGTTCCTGTTTGGCGCAGGTGCACAGCTTGGAATTTTTGCTGCAATTTTACTGTCCACCATCCTTGGATTTGACCTAAAAGACGCTGCTTCTATCGGAATCATCGGTGCTGCCGACGGACCTACTTCCATTCTGGTATCCCAGGTCCTGAATTCCAAATATATCGGCGCCATTGCAGTTGCCGCCTATTCCTACATGGCACTTGTCCCAATTGTACAGCCCTTTGCCATCCGGCTTGTCACTACAAAGAAGGAACGCTGCATTCACATGGAATATAATCCGAAATCCGTTTCCAAAACCATGAAGATTGCTTTTCCCATTATAGTTACTGTAATCGTGGGGCTGGTAGCACCTCAATCCGTTGCGCTGGTTGGATTTCTCATGTTCGGCAACCTGATCCGGGAATGCGGCGTCCTGGGCACCCTGTCCGACACAGCCCAGAATATTCTGGCAAATCTGATCACCCTGCTTCTTGGAATCACCATTTCCTTCAGCATGCGTGCAGAACAGTTTGTAACAAAAGAGACCTTACTGATCCTGGTGATCGGACTTTTTGCTTTTGTCATGGACACCATCGGCGGCGTTCTCCTGGCAAAATTTATGAATCTTTTCCTGAAAAAGAAGATCAATCCTATGATCGGAGGTGCCGGAATTTCTGCATTTCCAATGTCCTCCCGTGTAGTTCAGAAAATGGCCATGGAAGAAGATCCCACAAATGTAATTCTCATGCAAGCCGCCGGTGCCAACGTGTCCGGACAGATTGCTTCTGTAATCGCAGGAGGCATGGTTATCAACCTGGTGACAAAATTTTTATAAAAAATTTTTATAATGAGGAGAGTCTTATCTATGAATACATCAAATATCATTATTGCACTTGAAATCATGGCAAAAGGTATGGCAGGAATCTTTACTGCCATTCTGATCATCATTCTTTGTGTATGGCTTCTCGGAAAAATCGGAAAATAAATACTCCAATATATCTATAGCGCTTCTCTTTTCATCCCCGACAAAAAAACGAGCCAAGGTCACATGCAGCATTGACCTTGGCTCAATATTTTTACTAATACATCGTTTCGTAAATAACTATACCAATCGCGTAGGATGTAGATCCGAGTGTGCAGGTCTAAAATCCACATTTTCTCTCTGTTACTCTGCTGCATCAGCAGCATTCTCAGAGGCAGAACCGGGCTCCCCATCATAATTTTCCAGGAAAGAATGTCTCACATCATATTGTTTATATCCCACAACTGTATCAATATTTACATTCTCTACGCTCTTGAAAATGTTGCCCTCTACAAACGGATTCACCTTTTTCAGGTCACGGATCAGTTCCTTGATTTCTACACGTTTGGAGCGATTTTCGTTATTGCAGGTAGTGCAGGTATCTGTAAATTTACATGCACACTGAATAAAATGGAGATCATTGTAGTCACGCCATGCCTTAATATCATCCTCCCGCACCAGATACAATGGACGGATCAGTTCCATTCCCTCAAAGTTGGTGCTGTGAAGCTTGGGCATCATAGTCTGTACCTGGGCACCGTAAAGCATGCCCATAAGAATGGTCTCAATCACATCATCATAGTGGTGACCCAGTGCAATCTTGTTGCAACCCATTTCTTTTGCAAAAGCATAGAGATGCCCGCGGCGCATTCTTGCGCAAAGATAACAAGGAGATTTCTCCACATTAAATACAGACTCAAAAATATCAGACTCAAAAATACGAATAGGAATATTTAACCTTCTGGCGTTTTCCTCGATTACCTGACGGTTGGCCGGACTGTAGCCCGGATCCATAACCAGAAATTTCACCTCGAAATCAAATTTATTATGAAGCTTCAGTTCCTGGAAGCACTTTGCCATCAGCATAGAGTCCTTGCCGCCGGAAATACAGACTGCAATCCTATCTCCCGGCTTCACAAGCTCGTAAGTATTGATTGCCTTGGTAAACCTGGACCAGATTTTTTTCTTAAATTTCTTGCGAAGACTGATCTCCACATTTTTCGCAAAGTCTTCGTCCTGGGAACTCTTCATGGCATCCATAAGCCAGGCAATGTACCCTTTCTCAAGGCTTACTGCATCCAGCCCCTCTTCCTCGAGCTTCTTAGCGATTTCTTTACTATTGATTCCGCGGCTGCAGCAAATAACCAGTTTTCTGGTCTTATCCACTTCCGGATTCTCCATGATTTCCTCTGGCTTACAGGCCAAAGCCCCCTTAACAGCGCCATGGGAAATCTCAATCTCGTCGCGGACATCAATGATCTGATAGGACTCCGCTGGTAACTTTTTTAATTCTTCTATTGTTATACTGCTCATTTAAATCCTTCCCTGAATATATTCTATAATGTCCATACTTTATATCACGATCTCAACAAAACTGTAACTCATTCCTGCTCAGAAGAAACCTTGCTGAATATGATTGTTACTGTTCACTGGTCACGTTCCGCGAGGCGTTTTTTGTGAACAAAGTTCACAGAAAACCCGAGAATTGCGGCGCGAAATCATGCGAATGCATGATTTCTGTGCATCGCGAAGCGCGTTACTGTGAACGGAGTGAACAGTAACATATGATTCTCTAAAGCATGTCCGACATTTTTTTGTTACAAAACGGACATGTCGTCTATCGGCGACATCTCTATATATGAAAATCAGCTGCTGTGCGCCTGCGACACTCCCGCATCTGCCGTTCGTGACGTTCATAGTATCATGTTAATTCCGATTCTTAATCAGTGACAGAATAAACAAAATCAACGCCAGTACCGCAAAAAACGGAATCACTGCCACCAGAATATGAAACAGCAAAAAGACGACTATCAGCAGGATCACCACGCCCAGAAGTTTGCTGTACCAGGTATCAAACCGCCATACATGTACATGATTCCGGCTGGAGCTCTGGGTATTCTGTGCGTCATCCGAATAGGTGCTGTACTCCTCATAATCCAGCTGCCCGTTATCCACATCTGTATCCAGCAAAGTCCTGGCGATCAGCCTTGGATCTCCAAGTTCATCAAGAACCTGCTGCTCATCGCGTCCACTACGTACCTGTGACTGAATATAATCTTCATAGTAACGCACATGCGCCGCCACCTTACCCTCATGCATCTGTCCGGACAGCTGACTTCTCAATGTATCCAGAAATTCTGTTCTATTCATTCAATTATTCAACCTTTCTTATATAAAACCACGAATCATTATCCTGTTTCAAACAGGCTCTGTGCATTTTCTATTCTAACAATACTTGCCCTCATACGCAACTATCCAAGTCATAAAATTTTTATGAAGTCTGAAGCGGAGATTATATTTTTCCATTCAGACAGATTTTCTCCACATTCAAAGCATTTGTTATATTTCACAAATATACATCGTCTTTTTTGACAATAATGCTGTCTGTTAATTTATTGACAAAATGTTTTTTTAATGATACAATGAACACATCAATTGAAAAGCTTCTGAATACTGACGGATCGTGGAGTTAACCACAGGGACTTCAGGAGCAGATCATGAGGATTACTGTTTACAGCCGCTGCACCATATTTTGCAGACAGCATAGACCGTAATTTCCAGCCGACCGTCTGGGCAGTATTTGAATCATCAGATACTGCCCTTTTTTTACCGGGAGGTACCTCTGACATGAGGGAAATACCGTTGTCTTTTTAAGAAGCGGTCATATAAAAACCATTTAATCTTACACAACGAAAGGAGCTTTTATTATGGGGTTTAAAAGTGACATCGAAATCGCACAGGAATGTGAAATGAAACCAATCACTGAGATTGCAGCTAAAGCAGGTATTGAGGACAAATATCTTGAGCAGTATGGTAAATACAAAGCAAAAATCGACTACAATCTTCTGAAAGAAACAGATAAGAATGATGGCAAACTGATTCTGGTTACCGCTATCAACCCGACTCCTGCCGGAGAAGGAAAAACCACTACTACAGTTGGTCTGGCAGACGCTATGCAGAAGCTTGGCAAGAACGTTATG
>OLPR01002477.1_pt1 | contig 13496 bp, 14 predicted proteins | sample 1672761 | NCBI WGS metagenome assembly OLPR01 (sample SAMEA3136721, study PRJEB25190) | human gut metagenome | biome: human gut; feature: human-associated habitat; material: faeces | place: Austria | collected 2013 | reverse complement strand
AGTGATCGAGCATGTGCAGGATCTGCTGAGAGGAAAACGAACCAGAAAAAATTTTATCCGCGGATTTACCCTTCATACCAAACTGGTATTGACGACGACAGTAATCCTGATCACAGGCGGGGCACTTCTGATCCTCCTGTTGGACTGGAATCATACAGGGTCTCTCAGAGATCTGAAACCGGGAGAGAAAGTGATGGCTGCTTTTTTTCAGTCCATAACAACAAGAACAGCCGGATTCGAGACGATTCCACAGAAAAATTTTACGGATGGGTCTGCGATGGTGAGTATGATTCTGATGTTCATCGGCGGTTCACCGATGGGAACAGCCGGTGGTGTGAAGACAATTACGGTTGCTCTTCTTATCGTGCTGGTTACTTCTTATATCCGTGGAAATCATGATACGGTAGTATGGGGAAGAAAAGTTGTGGAAGAAAATATCCGCTCTGCGGTGGTGATTTTCTTTTTTGCACTGACTACTGCTCTTACGGCCACGATCCTTCTGGTTGTCGTCAGTGGTCATCCGCTTCTGGACTGTGCCTATGAGGTTGTTTCGGCGGTGGCGACGGTGGGGCTGACCCGTTCTCTGACTTCACAGCTCCCGGCAGCAGGGAAAATCATTGTCATACTTATTATGTATATGGGACGAATCGGGCCGATTACACTTGCGGTAGCCCTTGGGCGCAGAACAAGACATGTGGATGCGGATATTCAGAGACCGGAACAGAGGATTCTGATTGGATAAAAGAATAGGGGAGAACAGATTAACAGAAAGGAAAAAAAAATCATGGACAAACAATATGCAGTAATCGGACTTGGAAAATTCGGTTATGCTGTGGCACAGACGCTGTCACAAGCAGGAAAACAGGTTCTGGCAGTGGATAAAGACCAGGAACTGGTGCAGGAGATAGCAGATTATGTGACTTATGCTGCAAGGGCAGATGTGACGGACAGCCGTGTATTTGAATCGCTGGGAATCAGTAACATGGATGTGGTGATCATAGGGATCTCGGAAGATATGGAGTCAAGTATTCTGGCGACATTGCAGGCAAAAGAGGCAGGTGTTCCGCTGGTAATCGCCAAGGGGATGAATCAGATGCATGCCAAGATTCTGAAAAAGATTGGTGCAGACCGTGTAGTGATGGCCGAAATCGAAACGGGTATCCGTCTTGGTAAAAACCTGATTTCAGGAGGATTTCAGGATTTCTTTATGCTGTCAGATTCCTTTTCGATGGTAGAACTTGCGGTTCCGGATAGTTGGATTAATCATAATCTGGAAGAACTGAATCTACGAAAAAAATATGAAATTAATGTTATTGCAATCAAGAAAGGGGAAACGATTTGTGTCAACATCCATCCGGAAGAAAACCTGTGTATGGGAGAGATCTTGATTCTTGCAGGAGAAAATAAAGCACTGGCCAAATTAATGAAAAAATATAAAGAGGGAGATATTTGAAGCCTCTTATAAGGATTAAAAAAGAAATCTGTCAGTAGTATGTCAGGTTTCTTTTTTTATGTGAGCAACGTGTCTGAGTCCGTACCTGCATGAGATATTAGCGACGGTCTGAACAGGAAGTTACTGTTCACTGATTATATCCCGCGAAGCGTGTTACTGGGAACGGAGTGAACAGTAACTACAGGAATACCACAGACTATATAATCGAAAGACAAGACTTGACATGCCCAAAATGTTGTACTATCATCCAGATAGTTGATAGTACAACTAATGGACAGATATTCTATAAAAAACAGAAAGAGAAAAGTATAAGTGAAGAAAGGATGGGTATTTCTTATGGATGATACAAAACGGCAGATCACGAAAATAGCCAGGGAAGTAGGAAAATTTACAGTTCAGACCATGAAAGAAGAGGGAATCGGAACTGCGGAATCGTAAGGCTGGCAAGGCAATCGGGAGAGCGGATGTGAATCTGCAAAACCGAAAAGTCTGATCGTCCAATAAGGCTGATCGTCCAATAAGCCTGAACATTCGATAAGCCTGATCGCCCGATAAGCTTGAAGATCCGGAACATCCGGATCTTCCCGCACAGACCAACCCGCGCATACAATTTCCGGTGATTATAGCCTGAGGGTTCCACCTGTTCCCATACCGAACACAGAAGTTAAGCCTCAGCACGCTGATGGTACTTGGCTGGAAACGGCCCGGGAGAGTAGGTCGTCGCCGGATTCAAATGAACGAACGCTCAATAGGGCGTTCGTTTTTCTATACATAAATGATGGCGAATCCACTTTGCGATACTTAACTAGGCTGAAAACGAGTCTTGGGGAAGAGTAATTGCTTTTGAAACGCCTTTGAAGAAACGGATGATTTGCATTTTAAAGATTATTGTTGGATCAGATTTCTTTTACGGGACCATGAGTGAATGCTTTACGTGCACGTTTTATTGTCAAACAGAGAGAGGAGCTTTTCCTGATGGAGGATAGACTGATTTTGCGCTGACAGTTCTTTCGTGGTGGAGCAATGCGGTTGGTGAAGCTATCTATGTAAAAGAGACGAAATTTAAGCTTCTCTATAAGGACGGATCGTTTTGGATCGATGCTGAGAAGCGGGATGACGCTGTGACGCTTCATTTTAATACGGACAGGCGTAGCATTCCGGTTATTCCGGATGCGCAGATACCCTTCCGCGATTTGGCGGAGACGGTTGAAAGGCTATGCGGAGTTAGTCGTCGGCGCTGTATTTGGCAGGAATGGCTGAAGATGCTCGGATGGCGGCGGAACAGGCAGCGTATCTGAGAAGGAAAATCTCATAAAATAGACGCGTATTGCATTGAGCATGCAATGCGTTTTTTTTGTGCAGAACAAGCCGCGCCCTTCAAATTTCAAAAGGCGCGGCTTGTTTTTTTTATTCCGATTCGGGCGATTTGCCGGCGGATTCACTCGTTCGGTACTGGCTGGGCGTCAGGGCGTAGGCGCGTTTGAAGGCTTTATAGAATGTGCTAAAATTGGAAAATCCGGCGGCTTCGGAGATGGTTTGAATGGATTGATCGGATTCGCGCAGCAGCTTTGCGGCGCAATTCAGGCGCATATCCAGAAGCAGCGCTGCGGGCGTTTGATTCGTGTTCTCACGCAAAAGCGTGTAGAGATGCTTTTCAGAGAGGTTGAACTGTTCGGCGATGGTCGCGGGGCAGCAGTTGGTGTCGCTGTAATGTGCGGCGATATAATCCAGCATTTGCTGAATACGCGCGTCCTGTGCCAGTGCGCGCTGCGTGTTCAGCTGGCTCAGGCATTCCTCAAGCGCGATATCGAACTTTTCGGAAAGCATTCGGCTGTCGTCTGAGACATCGAAATGCTGTCTGCGCAGAGGGGCATCGCTGATTCCGAGCGTGCTGACGGCGAGCATTGCGATTGCGCGGGCAGTATAAAAGCGTTGGTGCATGGTGCCGCACTGCCGATAGGGGCAGGAGAGGTAGGCGTGCAGCGCCTGTTTCGCGCCTTCGAGATTGCCGCCGGCGATCAGCGCGTGGAACTGCTGGAGATTTCGAAATGTGAAATCCCTGCCCTCGGTGTATTCACAGGCGACGTGCACCGCGCGATCGTCGGGCAGATCCGCGCCAGAAGAGAGCAGCGAATCGAACGACGCGGCGATTTCGCCGAGATCGCTGATCGGTGCGCTGAACGTGATCTGAATTGGATGTGCGCTAAATTCATCGCAGCGCATCAGGCTGTTTTCAATCGCGGCGATCGTTGCGCTCTGATCGGCGGGGCACGGAACGAGAAGCGAAACCGTGCGGTTGTCGAACGTGCAGAGTACGCTGCTTTCAGGAAGCAGGGTTTTGAGCGTTTGCAGCATGATCATCAGGCGCACGTCCTGCGCGCTGCCGGAGGACAGGCTTGAATCTGAGCGAAATCGCGCGATGCCAACCATGAACGGTCGCGGAAGCTCGTCCAGCCCTGCCTGCACCATGCGCTCGGGCGGAAGCGGAATGCCGGAGAACAGCGCCTCCAGCGCGCCGGTGCGCACAGTCTTGCGATGCTGATCGAGCTGCTGGGCAATGTCCGCGCGCTCGATATTCATGCGGCGAATATTTTTCTTCAGCCATGCGTATTCGTTTTTGCCGTGCGAAACGGTGAAACCCTCACGCTCTAAATCGCTGAGCAGGCGGCGCATGGGCAGCGATTGCCGCCATGCGGTAAAGTACGCGCCGAAAATGCTGATTACGAACACGGAAAGAATGCCGAACCACGTAAGGAGGCTGACGCTCCGAAGCGCGTTTTGAAAATAGGTTTCGGGGAGATAGGCGTTGATGCGGAGCGTGTGATTGGAATTGCTCACGCTCACGAGCGCGCCTTCGCGGGAGAATTCGGGCGTAGCGGAATAGGTGCAGAGGACTTCGTCGGTTTCGGCGCTGATGATTTCAAGCGAGCCGTAGCGCTTCATATTTTCTGTCAGGAGCGAATTCATGACCTTATCATAGGAAAGAAGCATATACGCATAGCATTTCGTTTCGAAAATGCTGGGCGTGCCGAGCGGAACGCGATAGATGAACGCCACATCGTGGCCTGCGCCGCCGCCGATTCGAATGCTTCCGCCGGGATAAATCGCTCGGATAAGTCCGTTTTCGGATGCTTCTCGCATGAACAGCGCGGGATCGATCGTGCCGCGGCATTGCGTTGTGAAATGCGATTCGCTGATGTAAATGCTGTCGCGTGTGAGAACAACGTCGCTGCGCGGAAATACGAGAATTGCATCCGAGAGCGAATTGTTCATCGAAACGATTGCGGAGAGGTAGTTTTGCGCGGTCATGAGCGAATAATAGTCGTGTGGGGCGAGCGGGGCGCGGAGAATGGCGATTCGGTTCAGCGAATCCATGTATTTGGATTGACCGAAGATACTGCCGAAGGTTTCAAGCTCGTCGCCGATGTGCTCCAGCTCCGTATTCAGAAGGTGTTTGCGCTGGTGCATTTCCTGCCCGCGGAAGCGGGAATACATGGAAAGAAACAGCGTAAGCACCAGCACTGCCACCAACAGCGCTTGCAGCAGGTTGAGCATGAGATTTCTGCGGAAGGTGCTGTTGCGATCGAGTCTTAAGAACATACGCGGATTCACTCCATATCGGATAAGATCATTTCTTTCATTATATCAATTTATTCTCTAAAAGGCAATCGTCAGATTGATTCAATCTGACGGTTTCGGGACTGAAAACCGGAAAGTTCCTGAAATTCCACTCTGTGCGGAAATTTCCATGCGGACTTTTACATGATTTTCTCAAAAAGGCGCGTTTTTCCCGTGGCGCGCGCGATAGAATTATGCTAGAATGGCTCAGAAAGAGAGGTTGAAGCGTATGCGGACGAATCGGCGCTCGAAATGGATTCTGGCGCGCAGGAGCTGGCAGATGTATCTGTTTCTGCTGCTGCCGCTGGTGTATCTGATCATATTTAAGTATATTCCGATGGCGGGCGTTCAGATTGCGTTCCGTCAGTATTCGGCGCGGCTGGGCATCTGGCACAGCAAATGGGTGGGAATGAAGCAGTTTTCGAAATTTCTGAATTCCTATCAGTTTGAACGCGTGTTTTTCAATACGCTGAGACTGGCGCTGTATTCGCTGGTTGCGGGCTTCCCGCTGCCGATCATCCTCGCGCTGCTTTTGAATACCGTTCGATCGAAGAAATACCGCTCGTTCATCGAAAATGTGACGTATATGCCGTATTTCATCTCGACGGTGGTCATCGTCGGTATCCTGACGCAGGTATTCAATACGCGCGTCGGTCTGTTTGCGATGGCGTATCGGGCGCTGACCGGTTCGCCGGACGTTCCGGATCTGCTCGCATCGGCGAGTGCGTTTCCGCATATGTACGTCTGGTCTGGCATCTGGCAGAGCACGGGCTGGGGCACGGTGATTTACATGGCGGCGCTGTCGGGCGTGGATCCTGAGCAGCACGAGGCGGCGGTGATCGACGGCGCGAGCCGCTGGCAGCGGCTTTTGCACGTGGATCTTCCGGCAATCGTGCCGACGATTACGATCACGCTGATTCTCCGGTGCGGATCGCTGATGGGCATCGGATTCGATAAGGTATATCTGATGCAGAATGATTTGAACCTCCGCGCGAGCGAGGTGATCGCGACGTATGTTTACAAGGTCGGTCTTGCAGCGGGCGGCGGCGATTTCTCGTATGCGACGGCGATCGGGCTGTTCAATTCGGTAATCAATCTGATTTTGCTGGCGACGGTGAACGCCATTTCGCGCAAGATCAGCGATACGAGCTTGTGGTAAGGGGGGAGACGCATGAAAAACAGGGGCGCATCCGGAATTGACACTGCGCGGGGCGACCGGACGTTTTACGCGATCGTGAATGCGATCGTGGGCGTGTTTATGCTGATCGTGCTGATTCCTCTGGTCAATATCGTGGCTTCGTCATTTTCATCGCCGGGTGCGGTAAGCTCCGGCAAGGTTCTGTTCTGGCCGGTAGAATTCTCGCTGGACGGTTATAAGACTGTGTTCCAGAACAAGATGATCGGAACGGCGTATTTCAATACGTTCTTCTATACGATCGTCGGAACGATGATCAATCTGGCAATGACGATGATGGCGGCGTATGCGTTGGCACGGAAGAATTTGCCGTACAAGGGATTTTTCATGTTCCTGTTCACATTTACGATGCTGTTTTCGGGCGGAACGATTCCGAATTATATGCTGATCGTGAATCTGAAGCTGTATGATACCCGCTGGGCGATGCTGCTGCCGGGCGCAATCTCGGTATACAACATGATCATTGCGCGAACGTTTATTCAGAATATCCCGAACGAGCTTTACGAAGCCGCTTCGATTGACGGATGCAGCGACGCGCGGTATTTCTTCACGATGGTGATTCCGCTTTCGGTGACGCTGCTTTCGGTGCTGACGCTGTATTACGCGGTTGCGCATTGGAATTCGTACTTCGACGCGTTTCTGTATCTGACGAATCGCAAGCTCTATCCGCTTCAGATCGTGCTGCGCGAAATTCTGATTGCAAATTCGATCAACGCCAACGAGGTGGTTGACGATCTTACGATGTCGGCAAAGCAGGGCATGGCGGATTTGCTCAAGTTCTCGCTGATCATCGTTTCGAGCTTACCGGTGCTGGTGCTGTATCCGTTTGTGAAGAAGTATTTCCTGAAGGGCGTTATGATTGGCGCGCTGAAGGGCTGAGGAGGATGAATATGGGCTTTCGTCTGGAGGATTTGCATGTGCATTCGCACCTTTCGTCCTGCTGCATGGACGAGCGAATGACCCCGAACGCGATTCTTGCATTTGCCGAGGCGCATGATTACGCGTCACTGTGTCTGACCGATCACCTGTGGGATCGCGCCGTGCCGGGCGCTTCCGGCTGGTATGCGCCGCAGGATATCGATCATGTGCGTTCGTCGCTGCCGCTGCCGAAGAGCGAAAAGCTGCCGTTTTATTTCGGCTGCGAAACCGAGCTTCCGGCAAACGGCATTCCGGCGTTGGCGCGGGAACATTTTGAGCTGTTCGATTTCGTGGTGATTCCGCCGAATCATATGCATATGAAGGGGTTCGTCCGCCCCGAGGGCGTGGATACGCCGAAGAAAATGGCGGATTGCGTGACCGATCGGCTGGAAAATTTGCTGAATCTGGATTTGCCGTTTGAAAAGATCGGCATTGCGCATCTGACGGGGCATCTGATGTTTGCCGAAGGTTCGGTCGCGGACGTGATTCGCGAAATGGATTCTAAGCGGCTCGAGCGCATCTTCCGCGGCTATGCCGAAGCAGGCGCCGGCATCGAATTGAACGCCTCATCGTTTCCTGAATGGGAGACGCGCAGCGAAGACTTGCTGTCGATCTATCGGGTTGCGAAGGAAGCGGGCTGCAAATTCTATGCCTGCAGCGACGCGCACGCGATCGAGCAATTGAATGTGGTTCCGAATCTGATTCCCGAGATTGTAAAGCGACTCGGACTCACAGAGGACGATCAGTACCGGATCCCGAAAAAGTGATTTGCGCGCGTACAAGCGCGGATCAATATTAAAAGGAGGAATCTCATGATGAAACGTTTCCTTACTCTCATGATTGCGCTGCTGCTCGTGCTGTGCGCAATCCCGATGGCGGCTTCTGCGGAAGAGCGCCCGACGCTCACGATCCTGATGGCGCAGGATACCTACGTCGAGGATTATGAGACGAACGCGTTTACGAAGTTCATCGAGGATTCGATGAATGTCAATCTCGATTTCGTGCTGCTGCCCGCGTCCGACGCGTCGGACAAGCTCGCAGTCATGATCCAGTCGGGTCAGGAACTGCCGGACATCATCAACTACTCCCTCGACGTGACCACGACCTACCGCTATGCGCAGGCCGGCGCGATCATTCCGCTGAACGATTACTATGAGACGCTCGGCGACAATGTCAAGAAGGTTGAAGAGCTGGTTCCGGGTATCTATGAATACATCCGCTGCCCCGACGGCAACCTCTATTCCATTCCGATCTATACCAAGGGTCTGCATGACGAGCACAAGTATAAGATCTGGATCAACAAGGTATGGCTCGACAACCTGAAGCTCGAGATCCCGACCACGACCGAGGAGCTCTACACCGTGCTCAAGGCGTTCAAGGAGCAGGATCCCAACGGCAACGGCATTCAGGATGAATACCCGCTCGTCGGCGGCACCGGCTGGAGCCAGGATCCCACGATCTACCTGATGAATTCGTTCATCCATACCGACGACGGCGATCGCCTGATCGTTGAAGACGGCAAGGTCGATGTGGTGTACAACCGCGAAGCGTGGAAGAAGGGTCTGGAGTATATGCGTCGCCTGGTCGACGAGAAGCTGCTCGATCCCATTTCCTTCACGCAGGATGATTCCCAGCTGCGCGCGATGGCGAACAACGAAGGCACCTGCATCGTCGGCGCGTTCGCGTTCTCTTCCATCACGCTGATGCCCGTTGCGACCGGTGAATGGGTGCACGATTACGTATGCCTCGCGCCGGTAGAGGGCCCGGACGGCGTGCGCCTCGCGTATTATCAGCCCACGATCCCGACCAACCGCTGGTTCATCACCGCGGATTGCAAGGATCCGGAGCTGGCGTTCAAGGTTGGCGATTTCATGTTTGATCCTACGGAAGAAGTGTTCCTCCGCGCGCGCTACGGCGTTGAAGGCGAACACTGGTCTCGCCCGCAGGAAGGCGATGTGACTGCGTGGGGCGACGAATACCCGCCGATGTATCGTCAGGACATCAACATCTGGACCGTTTCCCAGAACGCGCACTGGCGCAACAACGCGCCCCTGTATGCCGATAAGGCTTCTCAGGGCGGCGTTTACGGCGAAGAGCTGTCCTGGTGGGATAAGCCGATCTCCGAAGGCGTTATGGCGTACGTCGCGTGCGATCCGGCGCCCGGCACGTTCGTTCCGACGCTGAACTTCACCGAGGAAGAGACCGATGAGATCAGCGAAATCCGCGCGACGCTCAAGACCTATGTCAAGGAAAGCATGATTCGCTTCATCACCCGCGACATGGATCTGGACACCGAGTGGGACAAATACGTCGAAGAGCTGAACAATATCGGCGTAGAGAAGTTCGTAACCGTCTGCCAGCAGGCGTACGATCGTATGTACAAGTAATCCAATTCCAAATTCCAAAGGGGCGGAATCCGAACGATTCCGCCCCGAGTTTTTTCTATCCGCATTCCTGCCGCGGCTTAAGAGACTTTATTTTATACACAAGTCCTTGTAATGCGGATTCCGTTTGCAGATATCTGTATGTAGCGCTCGTTGTCCAGCAGCAGACAGCATTCAAAACGATTTTGATAATCGAGCCACAAATCCATAACCTGTGCGAAGGATGAATTCCGATCGGATTCCGGATATGCCGCTTTATCGGAAATTAGTTCGCCGATGACGGAAAGGGCGGCGATTCCGGAAATTTGGACGCGATAAGCCGCGTTTCCCTTTGTCAGCGTCAGAACGCAATGATTTTTGTAATCAAGCGCGCACGCCGTCAGATACCAGTCGTGAAAGCAATGCGTCTCACCGAGAATGCGCGCGGTATCAGCGGGCAAAACCGCTTCCGCACGCTCGCGGCACGTTTGAATTTCGTTTAGAAATGCGTCGCTCAGCTCATCCGCCGCGAAATACTCGGCGGCAAGTTTTTCAAACATATGGAGCCTCCTTATTCCGATGGGGGTAGTCTGGGTACGATACCTGTTTCCTTCAAGATAAGCTCATCGAACGCTACCGCAGAATCGTTATGCCCAAAATCCAGAAAACCGCGGAAATCTGAGGGGAAACCCCCTCTTTTTTTCGCGATTTCGGGCTCTGAACGGGCGGTTTTTGTGTGGATGGCATAAAATATCCGTCCGAAAACTGTGTCTTCGGACGGACTGTGGTCTGGGTGAGAGGATTCGAACCTCCGGCCTCTTGAACCCCATAGGCCGGGACTGCGTCCCGCCCTGCTCAAAGCAAGCCTCCAGCACCATTTTACAGGCAATTACACCCTGAATGTCGGTATTCTGCGATTCGCGCAAGCAAAATGTTTACCCTTCGGCGCAATTTTGTTTACCCTGAATCGCGTGCTTTGATTGTATCATTGACAGCACATTTTGTCAATACAGCCTCCACCGCAAAAGATAATCCCTGCCACCCGATGAAGGAAAGCGGGAAATGTGTTATTGTGCCTGTGCTTCTCGTTCTTCTATAAAGCGAGAATATGCGTCTCCGTATGTTTCATATGAATCTGTTCCAAAGATAAAATCAAACTCAATTTCCCACGAATCATAGTTTGTCTGATACTGCTCCAGTTTCTTTGTGAAACTGATATAATCATCAGAGAAATCAGCTATATAATTATAAATGGCATATGCTTCTTTATAGTAATCCTTTAGTGCATTTAGATTAGTATAATCTGCGTTGAGATTCATTATCATCCGAATAACTTCCATACCGTCTTCGAGGCTCGATTCAAGCGTTTCAAAGGACGGCAGAAGACGCGATTCTTGCCCCCATTCAAGAAGAATAAAAATAGCCGCCCTGGGATCGGTTACCTTGCGCTCTGCTGCCTCCTGCTTAATCGCGTCAATCAGTATGGAGCTATTTAAGAATGCCTGACTGTCTTCATAACCGAATTTCTCTTGCCCAAGTCCAATTAGGAACATATTCCTTTGTATACCTTCATCTGGATCAGCACGGTATTCTAATAGCCATGCAGAATCTACATCATCCCACGTATTTTTATCTAACAAAGATTCCCATAGGCCGCCAAGTGTTTCAAGATAGTAGATGCTGTTGTAGTATGCCGACCCAATATCGCAATAAGCTACATACGCCAATTCATCTGGCGTATAAGTCGAAGTGCTTTCGGCGTATACAACACAATTGCCTACGCACATCAGCATAGCAACCAACAGAACCAAACTAACAATCTTCTTCATCTTCAAACCCTCCGTTACTTCTTTCCAATCGTCTGTTCCACAGCGTGTCTGTGCGCCTTTGTCATTCCCGCCATACGAATGTATTTCCCGATGGTGGAGGCGCTCCGCCCAGTCCTGCGCGCAACCTCGGCATAGCTTCCGTATTGCTCATACAGCCTGTGAAATTCCTTCACTTCATCGGGCGTGACGGCCTTGCTCATTGCTTCGCTTCCTCCGCAGCCTTTTCTTCGCTCTTGCCCTCGGGCGCGCCTTCTGCCGTCTTAGCGGTGGCCTTGCGCTTCTTCGTGCCCCTCATCTTCGCCACGTCGTTCTGACGGACAATCTGCGTATTATACGCCTTATCAAAGCAGCTCTTGATATACTGCGTATAATCCAGCTTTGTTCCGCCCGCTTCTTCAATGACTTCGTTCAGCTTGTCCACCTGCATATAGTAGGATTCAGGAACAATGATTGCCTGTAAATCCGTGTCAATGGTGATTCGCATTGTGTTTTCCTCCTTCGTCTGTCAGTATTGTTCGTCCATTACGCCAAGGCAAATATCCTGCGCGTCAAATTCAAGAGAGATGGAATAACCGATTTCTTTCCACACCTTGATGATACGCCCATCCGCCTGTTGGATGATGCTGTTCGGCCTTGATCCCGCTATGGCTACAATCTCCCGATAGCCCCTACCTTTGAAAAATTCCACCCTCGCAAAATTCTCCCGCAGGGAATGGTGCTTCTTTCGCTGCCAGAGCGCCAACAGGAAACCGCCAAGGAACGCCGCCACAATCCAGCCCAGATATATCAGCATTGAACCTCCCTTCTTTTCCCTTGTGATGCTTCAATCTTAGCTGTAAACAAGCCAAAAGTCACGCTCATATCCTGAGCATTTTGGATTTGGAGCGCTCATATCCTGAGCATTTGCCTGTATCACGCTCAAAAACGCAAAAAATCGCCCCTTTCGGGGCGACAAGAGGCGAAAAAGGTTATTCTGCGATTTCTTTGGAAAGTTCCAGACTTCCCTCAAAGGTCAGTTCGTTTCCGTTCGCATCTGTGCCGTTCAGCACAATGCGAACGCCCTTCACATCCTGCAAGGGGAACCCACCGCTGAGGCTCTGCGAGCTGTTCTGCACCAGCGTATCACTGCCCCACCACTGCGCCACATCTTCGCCGTTGAAGGAATGCGTGTCCTCTCCGCCGTTGTCATTGATGATGATGGAATCCAACTGGTGAACCGTGAAGGGAACGCCCGCCGTTTCCTCAATGCGGAATTCATAGAGCCAGCCCACGCCGTCCGGGTAATCCTCCCAGTGAATTGCGTGGACGGGGTTCTCCATAGGAACAATCGAAACCTGCGCCTGTGCGCTCGAGGGCTTGCCATTCATCATCAGGCAAACAACCACAACAGCACACAGCAGGACAGCACCCAGCACGGCGGGCAATATAAACCGCCTTTTGCGGGGAGTGCTTTCCATCTGCTGAACGGGCTTTTCCTGTGCGGATTCTTCCTCGGGCGGTTCAGGAATCTCCACCGCCTCGGGCGCGGGCTGTGTTTCCTCCACTACAAGGAAGTTATAATCCAGCACCTGCGACAGATGCTTGATGGTATCAAAGCTGCCCCAGCAGTTCCAGATCGGGCAGGGCGCGTCCATTCTCCCAATGGGAGATCGTCTGACGCGATACGTTCATTTCTTTGGCAAGTTGATCCTGCGTGAAGTCGCGCGCCTTGCGGACTTCGTGGAGTTTCTCAGCAAATGTCGGCATAAATGTATTCCTCGCTTCGCGCGTGTAGTCAACCTTTATTATAGCAAAAATCAGGATTTCTCGCAATATCCCCGCATACTTTCGGACAATGACCGATATTTTCTGCTAAAATGAAGGTTCTCCTTCATTTATCTAACCTTTTATGGAAATATTCAAAAATATCTGAAAGTATCAAATAATTTGGATTATCGCCGTCAAATATCTGAAATTGCGCCGGAAAATCAGAAACACTTTCCCCAAATTTATTTTTCAATCCGCCGTGTAGTTTATGGGCTGGCAATCAGACCGTCCGTGTCCCGGCTTACTGTCCGCGAATTGGAAAAAGTCCAAAATATTTGGTATAATATATACAGAAAGAATGAAGGGAGGGAAAA
>OLPR01002476.1_pt1 | contig 13500 bp, 8 predicted proteins | sample 1672761 | NCBI WGS metagenome assembly OLPR01 (sample SAMEA3136721, study PRJEB25190) | human gut metagenome | biome: human gut; feature: human-associated habitat; material: faeces | place: Austria | collected 2013 | reverse complement strand
TTGGAGCAAAAGCAAAATGTCTGCTACGATAAAAAGTTCAGCCAATCGCACCTTTGATGTTTTGACCGGTTTTGATTACGATTAAAGCAGAAAGGAGCGATGGATATGAAAAACAGGCTGATACCTTGTGTTCTTGCCTGCCTGATGATTTTCCTCGTAGGTTGTAATGGTAACACAGCCAAAGAAGCTGCACAGGAGATAACGAAAACGGAGACTTCTTTTCCGGCTGGTAATACCGAAACAAATTCTCAGGAAGATACGGCAGAAGAACCGGAAAGCACGGCAGTTCAGGAGGAAACACCGATTACGGCAGAAGAAAGCAAATCAACCGCTGAAAGTCAGACGGTTACGACGGTACAGACAAAATCGGCGGAAGAAAAAACGGCTGATACTCCTGCAACCGAAAAGCCAAAGGCAGAGCCACCGAAGCAGACAACCACGCAGGCTGAGCCCGAAAAACAAACGGAACAGCCAAAAGAACAGACAACTGCCGAACAAAAGCCGGTTGAAAAACCGACTGAAAAGCCGGCAGAACCGAAACCGACAGAGCCGCCCAAGCAGACATTTGATGTCAGCCCTTATGTAAGTTACGCAAAAGAGTATGCGGTGAGCATAGGGCTTTCTCTTGACAGCACGGCGACAGAATGTTGGGACAATCCCATATCTGCAAATCCTAACCGAAGCGGTATCAAGTCTGATATTGAAAGCAGACTGAACCGATACAAGAACAGCGAGGGCTTTACCGCTGTGTGGATATGGGCAGAAAAGGCATCCGATACGGAGTACAACATCTATATCGGCTACTGCTAAAATAAAAAATCTTAAAGCAGACGCACTGAGTAAAATCGGTGCGTTTTTGCATTTCAAGGAGGAAAACGCAATGGTTAAAACAAAATTCAAGAAAGCCGTCTCGCTTATGTTGGCGACGGTTATGAGCCTTACTGCTTTTATGAGCATTGGGGCGACGACAGCATTTGCAGCCGTCGGAGAAAAAGCCGATGTGTACCTTGTTGACTATCCCCGAAGCGGAGATACTAACAATAACGGTCAATGGGGACACGGCAATCTCAACTATATGAACGGTTGGAAAGGATTATCCACTACCCATACGGGACTTCGTGCCATTGGCTCATATTCAGGCAATATCGCCTACTGTATTGAGCCGGGTACAGGTCAGCGGACTGGAGACACACTTACCGAAAAGGGCGAAAACTTCTTCAACGATATTAGCCCTAACGGAACTATTTCCGGTGATGATATTCGCCTGCTTATCGGTCGTATCTTACAATACGGCTATCGAGGTAGTATCTCCACAAGTTGGAAATCTCAAAACGAAAGCGATGCTAACTGCATTGCACACGCTTATGCCACACAGATTTTGATTTGGGAAACGATTGTCGGAGAAAGAGACGCAAGCTTTAATCACGTTTCGCCCGGAAGCTGCGATGCGGTTTTAAGCTGTGTCAGTTCCGGACACCCTCTCCGAAGTAAAATCTTGTCTTACTACAACAGTATGGTAACAAGCGTTCAGAACCACACAAAAGTTCCGAGCTTCTGCACAAGGTCAAGCGGTTCTGCAAAAGTGAATGAGCTTGAATGGAACGGAAGCAAGTATGTTGCTACCCTTACCGATACAAACGGAGTGCTTGGCAATTATACCTTCTCGGCAAATATTGACGGTGTTTCTTTCTCAACCAGCGGTAATAAATTGACTGTTTCAATGGATACCGCACCAAGCAAGGAATTTACAATCACAGCCACAAAGAAAAACGGTGTCCGCAGAGGTGTAGTTGTATGGACTGACGGTATCCATCAGAACGGCAACGGTATTCAGGATGTGGTTACTTATGCTCAGGAAGTCAGCGACCCTGTCAGCGGATTTGTAAAAATGAAGGTTAGCTACGGTTCTTGTCAGATTGTCAAGACAAGTGAGGACGGCAAGGTTGACGGCATTAAGTTTACTATCAGCGGTAACGGAGTCAATCAGACGGTAACAACCGCTAACGGCGGTAAATTCCAGCTTGATAACCTTATGCCCGGCGTTTACACGGTAACGGAACAGTCTATCGACAAATATGTTCCGCAGGAGATTCACAGAGTAACTGTCGTTGCCGGTCAAGTGGCAAAAGTCAACTTCAATAATGTTCTCAAAAGAGGTAATCTTCAGGTTATCAAATCCTCGGAGGATAATTGGGTTGAGGGTGTCACATTTCGCCTTTACGGAACTTCCCTTGCCGGTATTGAGGTTGATGAATATGCCGTAACTGATAAAAACGGCGTCGCTTTGTTCAGCGATGTGCTTATCAGTGGTACTACCCCATACACCATTGAGGAAGTTGATACCGCAATCCGTTATGTCGTGCCGGCAAATCAGACCGCACCGATTAACTGGAAAGAAGTAACGACAAGGAACTTCACGAACATTCTCAAAAAGTTCAGCGTAACCGTAACAAAGAGCGACCGAGAGGAAGGCACACCGCAGGGCGACGCTACTCTTGCAGGAGCAGTTTACGGTATCTATAAGGGCGAAACCCTTGTGGATAAGTATGTTACGGATAAGAACGGACAGTTCACAACAAAGGAATATGTCTGTGATAATGATTGGACAATCCGTGAAATCACACCGTCCGAGGGTTATCTTCTCGATAGTACAATCCATAAGGTCGGTGCTGAACCGCAGCTTTATACTGTGGAACACAATCAGACCGCAAATGATGTGACCGAACAGGTTATGAAAGGCAATATCGCTATTATCAAGCATACCGATGACGGCGAAACACAGATTGAAACACCTGAAAACGGTGCAACCTTTGAAATCTATCTCAAATCTTCCGGCAGCTTTGATTCAGCCGAGGAAGATGAAAGAGATGTGATTGTTTGTGATGAAAACGGTTTTGGTCAGACAAAGGATATGCCTTACGGCGTATATACCGTTCATCAGACCTCCGGTTGGGAAGGTCGTGAGTTAATGGACGACTTTGATGTGTTCATTTCTCAGAACGGACAGACCTACCGCTATCTTATCAACAACGCAAATTTTGAGAGTTATATCAAGGTGGTTAAGGTGGACGCTGAAAGCGGAAAAAACATTCCGTATGCCGGAGCAGGCTTCAAGCTCTATGACCCGGAGGGCAATCAGATTACAATGACCTTCACTTATCCTACCCCTACCACCATTGACACATTCTACACGGACGCAAACGGACAGCTTGTAACACCGGAAAAGTTGGAATACGGCAAAGGATATTCTCTTGTAGAAGTTCAAGCTCCTTACGGATATGTGCTTGACAGCACACCGGTGTACTTTGATGTTGCAGAGGAACAGTCCTCCGATGAGGGTGGAATTACTGTGATTAAGGTGGATAAGCCAAATATGGCACAGAAAGGTACAGTCAGCATTGAAAAGACCGGCGAGGTATTCTCCGGGGTTAATGTCTCCGGCGAGGAAAATACCGATGTTATCTATCAGCCTGTCTATGAAGTGAAAGGTCTTGCAGGTGCGGTATATGAAATTACCGCAGCAGAAGATATTATTACTCCCGACGGAACACTCCGTTACGCAAATGGCGAGGTTGTAGATACCGTAACGACAGACGAAAGCGGTCTTGCAAAGAGCAAGGAACTTTATCTCGGAAAATATACGGTGGTTGAAATCACCGCACCGGAGGGTATGGTTATCAACAAAGAAGCCCACGAGGTTGAGTTGACTTATGCCGGTCAGGAAGTGGCTGTAACCGAAACTGCCACAAGCTTTGTAAACGACAGGCAGAAAGTAACAGTCAGTCTTGAAAAGGCTATCGAAAAGAACGACATCTTCAACATCGGCAACAGCGATGAAATGAAGAATATCAGCTTCGGACTCTTCGCCGCAGAGGAGATTGTATCCGCAAGTGGTACTTCCATTCCGGCAGACGGTCTGATTGAGATTATCTCTCTGTCCGAAAACGGAAAGGCAACGCTGAAAACCGACCTTCCTTTTGGAAGCTACTATGTAAGGGAACTTGCAACCGATGAGCATTATATTCTCTCCGACGCCAAGTATCCGTTTACTTTCAGCTATGCCGGTCAGGACACCGCAAATGTTGAGATTGCAGTCAACGATGGAAACCCGATTAAGAACAAACTCATTTACGGTTCTGTTTCCGGTAAGAAAATTACCGAAAACGGCGAAGCACTGGGAGGTGCTGTAATCGGTCTGTTTAAGGTTGATGAAACCGACTTTACAAAAGAAAACGCATTGATGACTGCTACCTCTGAAAAAGACGGTAGCTTTTCTTTTGATAAAGTACCGTATGGCAACTGGATTGTAAGAGAAATCGAGCAGCCTGCCGGCTTCGTGCTTGACGACACTTCCTATGAAGTTATCGTGTCCGAGGACGGTCAGGTTATCGAGGTTGAAATTGTCAACGAGTATGTTCACGGTAATATCAGACTCACAAAGGTTGATGAAGATTACCCGGACAATAAGCTGACCGGAGCGACCTTTGAGGTCTACAAAGATGTAAACGGCGATGGCAAACTGGACGACGGCGACGAGCTTATCGGTACGCTCAACGAAACATCTACAGGTATCTACGAGATGAAAGAACTTCTTTACGGCAAATACCTTGTAAGAGAAACCAAAGCGCCGGAGGGCTTCGAACTTGATAAGGGCGTGTACTCCGTGTTCATCGAAGAAGATGAAATGACCTATGAGGTTGAAAATAAAGCGGGTGTCGGATTTATCAACACAGCTATGAAAGGAAATCTGAAAATCGTCAAAACATCTTCTGACGGAAAGGTTGAAGGCTTCACCTTTAGAGTAACGGGAGCAAACGGTTACGACCGAACCTTTACAACCAATAAGAACGGCGAAATTATTATCGAAGGATTGCGTATCGGCGATTACACCGTTTCCGAGGTTCAGGATAATGTGTCTGTCGCTTATGTGCTTCCTGCGGATAAGACCGCAACCGTAAAGGTTGGCTCAACTACTGTTGTGGAAATGCACAATGTGCTGAGAGACACACCAAAGACCGGCGACAACAGCAATGTCGGCTTGTGGACTGTACTTGCAGGGCTTTCTGCCCTCGGTATTGTCGGTACAGCCGTTGTTGCGTACAGAAAAAAGAAGAAGGAGGACAATGAGTAATGGATGCTAAAACAATCGTAGCAGTTGTATTAGTCGCCTTTATTATCGGCGGCTTTATCTTCTTGCAGATTAAAAACAAAAAGAAATAAGAAACGCTTGTGTGGGCGGAGTGAGAAGCTCCGCCCACTGTTCTTTTGGAGGGAACTAAATGAACAATCCTAACACAATAGAAAATCAAGTGCTTTCTATCCTCCGAGAGAATATGGAAGCACGAAATGATGATATGAAACTTTATCTGCTCGTTTGTAATCGTTGCTATCAACGATATGAAAAGCAGGATGTAGGCACATTGCCCTTTGCTGTAATTATGAGTTGCTATAAAGAACTTCACTTACCCCACTTTGAGAGCGTACGAAGGTCAAGAGCAAAATTACAAGCTGCTTATCCCGAACTTGCTCCAAGCCCTGATGTTCAGCGAGGACGAAAGCGTTGTGAGCATATGTACCGAAACTATGCAAAATCTAAATGCTGAACAGAAAGTGAGACAAAGATATGAGTGATGAAAAAAGAAAAATCGGTGAATACACCGTTCTTTCTGCTGTTAATGTAGGTAAAAAGGAAATTATTTTAGCTTCCAATGAGCAAAGCACAGACAGCGAAAAGTATCTGTGCGGCTTTGTGGAGCGTAACGACCTGTTTGAGCTGTGTTCCGAATGTATGGTAAGCGACGATTATATTGAAATCGTTCATCTTTTCGGAAGCCGTGTGGCAAACGAAGCAGAACTTTTCAGAGAACAGGTTGAGAAACTTGATATTCCCGTTGCGGTCATTACCGAAGCCGACTGTATTCCCGACCATTATACCAAAGACATCAACGGCAAAATCATTGCCATTGACCCAAAAGTGTTAAAGCCGGAGTTCAGACGAACCGACAGACAGCTTTACTTGGTAACAGGTGGCTTCGGTGCGTTGGCTAATAGCCGTGGAAGTGCGGTGTTTTGCACAAATCTCCACACCGGAGAATCGACCCGATACGAAAGAATGGATATTATGGGCGAAGTTAAGCCTGAGTGTATGCCGGACTGGGCAAAAGAAAAAGCACAAGAGCTTTCACGCTCCAAGCGGCATAATGACAAAGAACGATAAGGAGGACAAGGACAATGAAAGAAAACTTTTCTTTTCAGCAGAAAACAAAGCTTCTGACAAAGCTGTTCGACGCAGGCTGTAATACAGAGAAGAAATTGCAGCAGCTTGATATGGAAAGCATTTTGAAAATACCCGGTATCACTATCCCGGATATGAGCTTGATTATTGAGTTTCAGAAGCAGACAAAAGCAAATAAGCTGTTCTCTTATTTGGGAGGTGGCGCAGATGAGCAAGGAACAGAATGACCGTCATATCATTTGGAGCAATATGAACCTTGAAGTTGATGACTGGCGAGATGGCTATAAGGAATACCTTGAAATCAACGAGTTAAGCGATGACCCCAACGACGAGAATAATCTGTATGATTATATGGTTGAAACCAATGACGAATTTCTGTCCGATGAAAGAGATAATCTCAATGTCTGCCTTTCACAGCCTATTATTGTAATCGGCGACCTCGGAAGATGGAATGGCAGAGTTATGGGGTACAAAATGATTGACTCCGGCAATATCAGAGATTGCCTTTATTCCGATACCGACTACACCGAATGGTATGTTGACAAGTACGGAGACCTTAGAGCCGATGCTGTTCATCACGACGGCACAAACCATTATCTGTACCGTGTTTTCAAAGACGGTGTTACCGACTCGCAGATTGAAAATCTGCAAAACAAAATCTATAACGGAAAAGCCACAAGAGCCGACATCACACGAGTCACAAAAAGGCTCGGCGATGATATTGCCGGTATATATGGCTTCTCTATTCCAAAGCAACGACAGGCAAACGAACAAGCGAGGTGATGTTGATGGATTATAAAATATTGACCGAGGCTGAACGAAAATACACTTTCAGTCAGAGCAACCAGCTTTCAATGCAGACCGGGCTTATCGGATATATGCGAGCAGATTTCGGTTCAAACGGAAAGGAGTTTTGGACTACTTGGAATGATTTCCGAAAGGACTTGAAAACAGAAGATTTCAAAAAGGAATTTGATTTGGTTATCAACTCATTTCGTTATGGGGACGGTACTTTCCTGAGTGGAAGAACCGCAATGAACAAGTTTTGCTACGAACACCCTGAAAGCAGTTATGATGACGAACGCAATCATTACGGCGTTCGTATTGATACGAAGCAATATTCCTATCTTATGCGACTTAACCCCAATAAGGGCGAATACAACCTCTACTGTTATTGCTATCAGAAAGAATGGCTTAATGACCATTTGCAAAAGGCTGAGCGTGGTATCAGGTTTATTGACCCTCACTATCAGGAGCAGTTTCGCATAGCCGACGGAGATAAAATCACAATCAGGCTCAGCGACGGTAAAACAATGGAGAGAACTTGTAGATATATTGACGACTACCATTTGGAAGTTGGTTCAAATCTTTACCACATCTGTGAGTTTGCCGAGCTTTGTGAGAGAATCGGACATACCGTAGAACCAGCCGCAAAAGAAAATACAAAACCACAAAAAGACAAAGAAAAATCACGATAAGGAGGTGCATAAAAGGTGGCGAGAAAATATGACCTGATTTCCGAGCTGTATGAAAGAACCTGCTTTGCGGTAACGGACAATCCGGCAAACTGGCAGTCGTTCCTTAAATCCGCAAGCAGAAATTTCAGGCTTAGATTTGATGAGCAGCTTCTCGTATATGCTCAAAGACCGAGTGCTACCGCTGTTCTTGAAATTGAGCGTTGGAATGGCACTTTCGGACGATGGGTAAATCGCGGAGCGAAAGGTATCGCCGTGTTTGAGGACGCCGACAGAAGCCGTCAAAGGCTCATTCATTACTTTGATGTATCTGACACCCACGAGAGCCGATATTCCCGTCCTGTTCCTATTTGGGAAATGAAACCCCAGTATGAAGCGGAAGTTATCGAAACGTTGGAGAACACCTTCGGTGCGGTAAACGACACCACAAGCCTTGAGAGTGTGGTCAGAGAAAGCATTGCCAATGCGATTGAGGATAATATTGCAGACTATATCTCCGACTTTATGAACTTAGGAGCAGAAAGTGATATTGAATATCTCTCTGCCGAAGAAGCAAATAATCTGTATTTGGAGATTGTCAGAAACAGCGTGTCATATATGGTAATGGCTCGTTTGGGTTTGGACGCAGACAAGGTGTATTCTACCGATGATTTTGCCGGGATTTCCAATTTCAATACACCGGAAGTTCTCAATGCGGTGGGTATCGCAACCAGCGACATTGCAGAGATGGCATTGCTGCCGGTCAGCAGAACAATCAGCACACTCAGCAAGGAAAATCGCATAATTGATGTACAGGCTCAATCCGAATACAATAAAGACATCAAAGATGAAAGGAGTCAAGGCGATGAGCGAAATCACATACACGATGGTGGGAGATTACAATCTTCCGAACCTGAAATTGCCGGAGCAGACGGAAGTAACGCTCGGCAGATGGTCGCAGATGAGGAGAACTTATCTGAAGGAACATCACAAAATCCTGTATTACAATCTTCTGACGAAAGGTATCCTGAACAATCACTTGGCAGAGGTTCAGCAGCAAGCGAGCAAACTGGAGGAAACTCTGGTGAAGCAGATGGCGGAGAAAGCGGGACTGACCGAGCAGATGAAAGCAGAAGATATGATGAGGTGGGTTCGATTGATGAACAACATCAGGAACTCGGCACAGGAAATCGTGAAGAATCAGGTAATATTCGCTTAGAGTATTACGACAGAAATCACGAGGACAAAAGCCTGCCGTTTTTCGGTGGCGATGATACTATCCGAGAAATACTCGGCACAACACCGCATTTGTCCGCTTCAAAGGAAGAAATCAAAGACTTCTTTGAAAGAAATACGGACAATGCTACTCGCACCGAATATATCAAGGGTATCTTCAACAACGATTATACGCAGCTACCTTTAAGCGACGGCAGGCTTGTCGGCTACAAGACATTTCAGAATGTTCTCCACTTGTGGGAGGGCGAATATGAAAGCAGAACAGCTCAGAGCTTCTATGATTGGGGCGTTATCGCACAGCATTTTGAAGCAATGAGACTCTTAGGAGAGCTGAATGATACAATGAAGCCATTGCCGTCTATGGACGGTCAAATGACGCTCATATTAGACAGTCAGGCAGAGGAAAAGAAACCCTCTGCCTTTACTTTTTCTCAGGAGATTATCGACGCAGTGCTGACCCGTGGAAGCGGAGTTTCCGAGGGTAAAATGCGTATCTATGAGCAGTTTGAAAAGAGCCTTTCCGCAAAAGAAAACGCCGACTTTTTGAAAAACGAATACGGTTGGGGCGGCTCTTACCCTGTCATTATCGGTGCGGGTATTGACGAAAACCACGACGGAAAAGGTATCACGATTACAAAGGGTATCGGTAAAGACAATCCCCACATTACTCTTTCTTGGTCTCAGGTTGAAAAGCGTATCGGAGAACTTATCCGAATAGACAGATACCTGAACCCAAAGGAAAAGGAGAAATATCTTGAGTGGCTTGAAAAGCAGGAAGAACGCAGAGCCGAGATTGAAGAACAAAAGAGAAACCGTGAGATACTCTCTACCGCCCCTCCCGAACCGGAGAAACCGGCAGAGGAAACGGAAATGCAGTATGAGTATCATCTCGGCGACAGCGTGTATATCGGCGCTTCTCAGTATGAGATACTGTCCTTCGATGAAAATCGTGTAATGCTCTATGACTTCGATATGCCTTTGTTCAACAAAGAGTTTACGAGGGAAGAATTTGACCGCAAAGTGCGTGAAAACCCGCTGAATGACCACTTGAAGGTCAATGTATTACCGGTGGAAGAAAAGGCTGTTATAGGAGAAGAAAAAGCCGAAAATGACACCGAAACTGCACAGAATACAAGCCCCGCTACCGGTTATGAAGATGCGTTCTTTATTGACCGTGATAACGAAAGCGTAACTTGGATTTATTACAATCCCGACGGTAATGCCGGCGGACAGTATGTTACCAACACGCTTTCCTTTGATGAAATACGGGAAGCAGCAAAGGAATATAAAACGGCTGAAGATTTTTTCGATTACCTCGGCAGCATTGCAAATCAGGAACTTGCCGATGTGGGAACGGAATGGTTTGAGGACGCTGAAGCAGAATTTCATAAGACACCGGACTTGACCGACTGTACCCCTGCTACAATGGCAGTACTTATTGAAAATACTGAAAGAGCCGATATGGTGGCAACGAATATCGGTAATGTTCCGATTGAGGATTACAGAGAAATTGTTGCTTCTCAAAACGGCTTCGACAGCTATGAGGAAATGTATAACGAGGGCTATCGTATCGGACACGGTTATGATAAAGAGCCTGAGTCGATTGTTCCCGCTTGGGAGCAGAAGAAAAAGTCAAAGGTTAAGAGCTTTGATTTGCACCCCAATATTCCAATGGCGGAGCGATACAACTTCGACCTTGCAAACAATGAGGTTGAGCAAGTAGGCAAAAAAGAGCGTTTTCGCCGCAATATTATGGCGATACAGCTTCTTAAAAAATGTCAGGAAGAAAACCGCTTTGCCACACCGGAAGAACAGATAATTCTTTCTAAATATGTTGGATGGGGTGGCATTCCCGAAGCATTTGATGAGAGAAACTCAGCGTGGTCTACTGAATATTTGGAGCTTTCCTCTGTATTGACGCCCGATGAATACGCAGCGGCAAGAGAAAGTACCTTGACTGCCTTTTACACTCCCCCCGAAGTTTCAACCGCCATTTACAAGGCATTGGAACAGATGGGATTTCAGGAGGGCAACCTGCTTGAACCGTCCTGCGGTATCGGTAACTTTATCGGTATGCTTCCGAAATCAATGGAAAATGCAAAGGTGTACGGCGTCGAGCTTGATACCATATCAGCAGGAATTGCACAGCAGCTTTATCAAAAATCCTCCATTGCGGCACAGGGTTTTGAGGAAGTCAATGTCCCCGACAGCTTCTTTGACGGAGTAATCGGTAATGTGCCTTTTGGAGATTTTAAGGTAGCTGACAAGCGATACGATAAATACAACTTCCTTATTCACGATTACTTTTTTGCAAAATCGCTTGATAAATTACGCCCCGGCGGTGTGATGGCTCTTGTAACAAGCAAAGGAACGATGGATAAGGAAAACTCCAATGTTCGTAAATATATCGCTCAGAGGGCGGAGCTTCTCGGAGCAATCAGACTTCCGAGTGATACCTTCAAAGGCAATGCCGGGACAGAGGTTGTATCCGATATTCTGTTCCTGCAAAAGCGAGACAGGCTCATTGATATTGAACCGGACTGGGTTCATCTTGACGCTGATGAAAACGGTATAAGGATGAACTCATATTTTGTTCAGCACCCGGAAATGATACTGGGCGAAATGAAAATGGTAAGCGGTCGTTTCGGTCAGGAAGCAACCTGTGAACCGTTTGAAAACGCCGACCTTTCGGAATTGCTGAATGAAGCGGTCTCCAACATTCACGGAGAAATCTCCGAATATGAGGTTGCAGACGAACTGGAGGAAGAAGATAATTCTATCCCTGCCGACCCGGAAGTAAGGAACTTTTCATATACGGTTTTGGACGACAAAATCTATTTCCGTGAGAACTCCCGAATGTCTCCCGTCGAGGTGTCGGCAACCGCCGAGAACCGTATTAAGGGTATGATTGGAATGAGGGATTGCGTCCGTAACCTGATTGAACTGCAAACCGAGGATTACCCCGACAGCGAAATCAAACAGGCACAACAAAAGCTGAATACACTTTACGACAGCTTTACAAAGAAGTACGGGCTGATTAACAGCCGTGCCAATACTTCCGCTTTCTCCGATGATAGTTCCTATGCTTTACTGTCTGCCCTTGAAGTAATCAATGAAGAAGGCGAACTTGAACGCAAGGCAGATATGTTCTTTAAGAGAACAATAAAACCGCACAAGTCGGTAACTGAGGTTGACACCGCAGACGAAGCACTTGCTGTGTCTATGGGCGAAAAAGCAACCATTGATATGGATTATATGCAGGAGCTTTCAGGCAAAAATGAGGAGACATTGTTTGCCGACTTAAAGGGTGTTATCTTCCTTAATCCTCTCTATGAGTACGGTAATTCTTATGAGCCGAAGTATCTGATGGCGGACGAGTACCTTTCGGGAAATGTCCGTGAAAAACTGGCAACGGCAAAAAGGTCTGCGACACTTTACCCGGAGGATTACACCATTAATGTGCAGGCACTTGAAAAGGTGCAGCCAAAGGATTTAACGGCAAGCGAAATTGCGGTAAGGCTCGGTGCGACTTGGATTCCGCCTGAAATCGTACAGCAGTTTATGTTCGAGTTCCTCGATACCCCACGCTATGCACAATGGAATATTAAGGTTCACTTCTCACAGTTTACCGGAGAGTGGAATATTGAGGGCAAGAGCTACGACCGTTCCAATGTGAAAGCATACAGCACATACGGTACTTCCCGTATCAATGCCTATAAAATTTTTGAGGAAACCTTGAACCTGAAAGATGTCCGTATCTTTGATTATATCGAAGATGAGGAAGGCAAAAAGAAAGCCGTTCTCAACAAAAAAGAAACGGCAATCGCACAGGCAAAGCAGGAACTTATAAAACAAGGCTTTCAGGACTGGATATGGACTGACCCTACCCGCCGAGAAAAACTGACGAAGATGTATAACGAAAAATTCAACAGTATCCGTCCTCGTGAGTATGATGGAAGCCACATTATTTTCAACGGTATGAACCCTGAAATTGAACTGAGAGAACATCAGAAAAATGCGGTTGCACACATTCTTTACGGCGGAAATACGCTCCTTGCACACGCAGTCGGAGCAGGCAAAACTTTTGAAATGGTGGCGGCTGCTATGGAGTCCAAGCGACTGGGACTTTGCAATAAGTCGCTGTTCGTTGTACCAAATCATCTGACCGAGCAATGGGCGGCAGAGTTCTTGCAGCTTTATCCGGCGGCGAATATTCTTGTGGCTACTAAGCGAGATTTTGAGACAAAGAACCGTAAAAAGTTCTGTGGTCGAATTGCCACGGGAGATTATGACGCCGTTATTATCGGTCATTCTCAGTTTGAAAAGATACCGATGTCTATTGAAAGACAAAGAGCAATCTTAGAACAGCAACTTCAGGAATTGACTGACGGCATAGTAGATTTGAAACGAAATCGTGGGGAGAGTTTCTCCATTAAGCAGCTCGAAAAATCGAAAAAAGCCGTAAAGTTAAAACTTGAAAAACTAAATGACCAAAGCCGAAAAGACGATGTTGTAACCTTTGAGGAACTGGGCGTAGACAGGCTGTTTATCGACGAGAGCCACTACTATAAGAAC
>OLPR01002475.1_pt1 | contig 13502 bp, 18 predicted proteins | sample 1672761 | NCBI WGS metagenome assembly OLPR01 (sample SAMEA3136721, study PRJEB25190) | human gut metagenome | biome: human gut; feature: human-associated habitat; material: faeces | place: Austria | collected 2013 | reverse complement strand
CAACGGCGGCGGCATCCGCGCCACCATCGAGGCCGGCGACATCACCAAGAAGGACATCAACACCGTGCTGCCCTTCGGCAATACACTGAGCATCGTGAAGGTCACCGGCGCGGAGCTGCTGATTCCCACCGTGGTGCTAGACATCCTGCGCCCGCGGGTGGAGGAAGCCAGCAAGCTGCTCAAGCATGTGAACCTGCGCAGCGTGCCCGGAAAGGCGCGGCAGACGGTGGCCGGTACGATTCCCGAAGCGGTGTGGACGGAGCAGTGCGGAAAGCTGAACGAGCTGGCCATTTCCTTCACGGGCGTAGAGGTAGACGGCTACAAGGTGGGCGGATTTGTGCCCGTGTGCAACGCCACCCTGGAGGACGCGGACAACGTGGCCCTGGCCAGCGAGATCATTACCATGCTGGGCCGCGCCATCGGCATGGCCCTGGACAAGGCCATCCTGTACGGCACGGGCAAGAAGATGCCACATGGCATTGTGCCCCGCCTGGTGGAGGATTCCCAGCCTGAGGACTATCAGGACACCGATCGGGAATGGGTTGACCTGAGCACCTCCAACGTGGTAGCCATCACGGGCAAGACGGGGCTGGAGCTGTTCCAGGAGATTATCACCGCCGCGGGAGCGGCCAAGAGCAAGTATTCCATGGGCCGAAAGTTCTGGGCCATGAACGAAAAAACCTGGAACAAGCTGCTGGTAAACGCCATGAGCATCAACGCCATGGGCGCCATCGTATCGGGCCAGGGCATGACCATGCCGGTGACGGGCGGGGACGTGGAGCTGCTGGAATTTATGCCGGATGATGTGATTGTGGGCGGCTATGGCGACCTGTACCTGCTGACGGAGCGGGCGGGCATGTCCATTGCCCAGAGCGAGCATGTGCGCTTCATTGAGGATCAGACTGTATTCCGTGGCACGGCCCGTTATGATGGCCGCCCGGTGATCGGCGAGGGCTTTGTGGCCATCGGCATTGGCGGCACGAAGCCCACCGGGGACGCGGTGACCTTTCCCACGGACAGCGCAAACCCTTGACAGCGTCCCTGCAATCGCTGGTGGTAGGGGCGCTGACGCTGAACCCAGCATTTGACCCGAACACGCTGGCCTATACGGCCAGCACAACCAACGCCACCAACAAGGTTACGGCGGTGGCCGTAAGCCAGAAAGCGCGGATTACCATCCTGAACGGAGAGGCTCCCGTGCAAAACGGCGGAACAGCCACCTGGACGGACGGTGAGAACGTGCTGAAGGTGACCGTAGAGAACGGCACCACCAAGCGCGTTTATACCGTGACCGTGACCAAGAGTGCGGCGGCAGGATAAGTAAGGCCCGCGCAGGCGTGTTGTGCACCTGCGCGGGCCACTTTGAAAAGGAGGCGCAGGCGTGGAGGAAATGATTTCTTTGGCGCTTCCGCTGGTGAAAGCACGGCTGAACAGACTGGTTACGGATACATCAATGGACGGATACCTGACAAGCAGGATCACCGGCGTTATTCAGCAGATGGAAAAAATAGGCATAACCCTGGACGCAGCTAGCACGGACGACCTCTTGCTGCTGGTGGACTGGACTGTATGGGAATACAGCAACCGGGACAAGGCCGGGGGCGTGCCGGAGTGGCTGCGCCTTCGCAGGCGTGAAAGATGGCTGAACAAGCGAGGTGGGGACAATGATTCTTGACAGCGGTATCCTGACGGTTTTCCGGCGGGAAGATGTGAGCGAAGCCGGGAGCATGCCGGTCTTTCGGATGGTCAAGACGCATCAGAGCTGGTACGGCAAGCTGGCCTATGAAACGGCGCCGGTTTCCCCAACCGACCGCCGCGAGGACGTGGAAACAAGTCTGCGGGTGCGCATCCTGCGGAATGACGCCATCACCAATCACAACATCGTGATTCTGCGGGAGACCGACCAGCCGGAAGACGGAGACAAAAGGTTCGATATCACCCGGGCATACCACGGCACAGATGATGACAGCGGCGAGCTGATTACCGACCTGACGCTGCGGGAGGTGGAGGCGTGACACTTGCAGAGTTCGGGGCCATGATCGCGGACATTGACCCCAAGGCAAAGCGCTATTTCAGCACGGAAAGAGGGCCTTTCACCGTATGGCATGAATACGAACAGATAAGCGCATACGCCAGCGGAAGCAATCAGGGCGGATGGAAGGTGCAGGTGGAGCGGTACACCAGGGAGGAGCAGGACCAGGTGGCGGAAGCACTGCGGAACGCCTTTGAGCAAAGCGACAGCGTAGCCTTTGCGTACCTGGTGGATCCCCAGCAGGAGGAAGAAGGCGTGCTGATCCGCCACCTGTTTGATTGCGAGGTATGGTAAATGGCAAACCTTCGTGTACAGGGACTGGATGAGCTGGAAAAGGAGCTGCAGCAGTTCGCGGGGAAAACCGAAGCCATCGAAGCTGCCATGCTGGAGGCGGGCGCGGAAAAGCTGAAAGAAGCCTGGAAATACCACATCCTGAAAAAAGGGCATGTGGACACCGGAAGCATGGTGGACGCGGTCAAGGCCAGCAAGCCCAGAAAGGGACGGGGCGGCACGTCCGTGGACGTGTACCCGCAGGGAAAGGACCAGAAGGGCGTACGCAACGCTGAAAAAGCTTTTCTGCTGCACTATGGATGGAAAGACAAACCGGGAGATCATTTTGTGGACAATGTGGAGCAGGACGCGGAGGAAGCCGTGGCAGATGCCATGGAGGGCGTACTGAACGAATACCTGACAAACATGTGAAAGGGTGAAATCAATGGCTTATACGGGCCTGAAATACTGTGTGTTCGCGCCGATCACCACGGAGGCGCCGTTCTCCCCCATCGTTTACGGCACGGGCGTGGTACTGGGAAAGATGATCAGCGCGAACATAACAATGACGCGCAACAGCGATCCGCTGTACGCGGATGACGGCATTGCGGAAAGCGACAACAGCATCACAGGGGGAACCATCAGCCTGAACCTGGACGACATCGACGAGACGGCGCGGGTGTCGGCCTTTGGCGTGCTCAAGGAAGGCGAACCGGGCTCCGAGACATACAGCGAAACGGGCGATCCCACCCCCTACGGCGGCCTGGGCTACATCCGGGTGCGCAGGCTCAAGGGCGTGACCAGCTATGTGGCATATTGGGTTCACAAGTGCCAGATTGCCATCAACACGGATTCCGCCAACACCAAGGGCAGCACCATTACCTGGCAAACGCCCACGGTAGATGGAACTATCATGGCCGCGTATCCCAACGCGGACAAAAAGGCGCGGTTCCGTGACTATGCTTCCTTCGCCACGGAGGCAGATGCATACAGCTGGATCAATAAAAAGGCGGGGATTGCATGAGCGGCAAGCAAAATCCGAAGGAGCCTGTAAAAAAGGAGCCTGTGATTCACGCGGGAGGGCGGGAACTGCGGTTCCTTTTTGACGTGCAGGCCTGGTGCGAGATCGAAGAAATTTTCGGAAGCCTGCAAAGCATGAACCAGCGCATGGGCAGCAAGGAAAAGCCCATGGAAGCCAGCCTTGCGCTGATTGCCGTTACCATGAACGCCTGGAACCGGCACAAAGGCGCACCGGAGGACGTGACCACAGACTGGCTCAAGGTAAACCTGACGCCGGGGCAGGTCACAGAAGCAGCGATTTTCGCGAAGGCGGCACTGGTGGAGGGAATGAGGCGCGAGGACACGCCAGAAGAAGAGGGCGTCGACGTGGGCGCCGAAGAACTGCAAAAAAAAACGGGCGCATGACGGCCCGGAAATGCATGGCCTATGGCCTGATTGCGGGGCTGTCGATGGCGGAAACGCTGTCGGCAGCCCCTGGCCTGGTCATCGACCTGTTCTGTATGCGGCGGGACTACGACGACCAGCAGCACGGCATCAAGCGCGAAAGCCTGACGAAATGGAGTGACTAAGCATGCCTGTACGTGAAATAAAAACAAGCCTGGCCCTGGACGGGGAAAAAGCATTCAAACAGGCCATTGCGGACGCAAGCAGGCAGCTGCGGGTCATGAACGCAGACCTGAAGGCCGTGGCGGCGGAGTTTGACCTGACGGGCGACAAGGAGCAGATGCTCACCCAGAAAAGCGGCATTCTGAAAACGGAAATCTCCCAGCAGGAGAAGATCGTGGAGGCGCTGAACAGGGCCGTGCGGGAAAGCGCGGAAGCATTCGGGGACAGTTCCGACAAAACGGACGGGTACCGAATTAAGCTCAGCAATGCCAAGGCATCCCTTTCCAAACTGAAAAGCGAGTTGCAGGACGCGGACCGGGAAGCCGAGGAATTCGGGCGGGACAGCGTCAAGGTAGGCCGACAGATCGAGGACGGCATTGGAGACAGCGCCGAGGACGCGGAGAAAAGCGTCAAGGGGCTGGTTGAAAAACTCAGCGAAGATATAAGCTCCATCAAAGGCTCAGCGTCCATTGCCATATCGACACGGGTCATCGGAGCAATCACTGATGCGGCAAGCGGACTGATGGGATTCGTGGAAGAAAATCAGGACTACCGCAGAAGAATGGCGAAATTCAGCGAAGCCGTGAAGCAATCAGGACTTGAGGAGACGGTTGCTCAGGACTTTATGTATCAAATTGCGGCGGTAACGGGAGACATAGAAGGGGCCATTACTGCCACAAGCAATTTGCTGCGATCTGGACTAGATCAATCGGGAATACAAAATGCTATTGATAATTTTCTAGGAGCAGGAATCCTTTTCGGGGATACGTTTAACATTGAATCCCTTGCCGAAGATTATCAGGAAAGCGTAAAAACTGGGGAAGCTACCGGCATATATGCGGAGTTGCTGACAAGAATTGGAGAAGACGTTCAATCCTACAATGAATTGATGAAAAATGAAGATGAGCTTACCAGAGCAAATGGAAGCCTGACAATTCTTTCGGATCACGGATTGAAAGAATCTAAGGATTCATTTGTTGAGACTTATCAGGGGCTTATTGACGCGACACAAGCACAGATGGAACTTGAACAATCATGGGCGGATCTAGCCGAACAGATTGAGCCGCTTGTCACATCCATTATTTCCGTTTTTACGGACATTGTAGATAGCGTCAATACGCAGCTTGAAGGAGTGGATAAAGAAAAAATCATCAATGTCATTGAACGCTTCGGAGAACTGATAGGACAAGCAATCGAAATAATAGGGCCTATCGCCATTGATCTTATTGATATGGGTGCGGATTTGGCGATGCCTGTTTTCGATGTTATCGAAGACATTTTCAATTTGATCGGGGATTTTATTGACGATCTAGGAAGCGAAGGATTTTCTGAAGCTATCAATAATTTGGGAGAAAACATTCTGGAATCGCTCCCTGACGAAGTGAAACAGGTTATTGAAACGCTTTCTTCCATTGTTTCCGACATTATCACGGGAATAACGAGCGTCATTACGTTTATTTCAGACGCAATCAGCGGGTTAGCCAAAGATTTTGGCGTATTTGCTGAATATGCGGGAAAAAGTGTGGATGCAATAACAAGCGGAGAAATATTTGATGCAAACTCCGTGTACAATAGACCATTGAATGAAACCTTGGGAGCAATATTTGGGCAATCAGCCACCGGTCAACATGGTGAAGGAAGCGAGAAAAGCTTTGATGTAACTGTAACTCCAACGCCCACCGAAGACCCGGAGGTCAACGAAGCCTTTGAGGGACTGGGCGCGAGCAACGGTGCCAGCTATGACCAGGGATTGAACGCAGCCATGTCTTCCGCCATAGAAAACGCAAAGATCAGCGGCGTAAACGTGGGCGTATCCATCGGAAACGGCATCACAGAAGCCACACCGGGTGCAGTAGCTGCGGCCAATGCGCTGGTGGACAGTGTGAATGCGGCGCTGTCAGGTCTAACCGGAGGGATAAACCTGGGTGTGGGCGGCTACACAGCCGGGAATTTAACGGCAAACTTCAACATAGACGGACGAAGATTTGGGCGGTATACCAGCCCAATCATCAGCAATTATCTGGGGCAGAGCGCCAGCAGAACACAGAAAATAGGCTAAGCAGCACCAGCATGCCGTGGGGCTGCTTTTTTGATACCGAGAAAGGAGGCGGGGCCATGCGGTTCAACGGGGTAGACATTCGGGATGTACACCGGGCAGTGAGCGTGGAAAAAGAGATCCCGCCAGGGATGCCCACGCGGACGGTGGAGACGTACAGCGGATGGGACGGTGAAACCCTGGCAGGCGTAACCATGAGCCGGGGTACCTACACCGTACGAGCAAACATTGCATGCAGGAGGCCGGAGGATGGCTGGCAGGTGCGGGCGCTGCTGGCCGCCTGGGCCATGAGCAGCGGAAACAGCACCGCAGAGCTGGAACCAAGCTACTGGCCGGGCATGGCATACGACGCTGTGGCGGAAAAGATCAGCGCACCGGAGTTTTTCAAAGGGTTTGCCCGGGTGGAAATCTCCTTTGCCCTCCCACGTCCCGTGGCGCATGAAACCGCCTTGAGCATAGCATCGGGAAACGGCAGCGCGTCCCTGCTGGTGGGCGGCAGCCTGCCGTGCAGGCCCATTCTGCGCCAGACCGTCATGGGAAGCGCCAATGGGCTTGCCTGGAGCCTGGACGGGGTTGCGTTTTTCACGGTAAACGGAGTGTTTGGCGCCGGGCAGGTGGTAGAGGCCGACCTTGCCAAGGCTTTCCTGACCGTGGACGGAGCCCACGCGGAAAGCCGTATCAACCTGACTGCCACCAACTGGCGGCCAGGATTTGCGCCGGGGCCGCACACGCTGACCAGCAGCAACGCGGGAACGCTGGAAGCGAGGTGGCAAAACGAATGGGTGTAACCATTTACGTATTTGACACACGCAAACAGGTTCGCAGAGTGTTGACAAGCGGAGTTGCGGAGCTGATTCACAGCGAAGCGGACTGGATGCTGCAAGCGCGGATTCCCACCAGCGTACAGGTAGAGCCTGGGGAGTTTCTGGGATTTGTGTGTGTGGACGGAGCGTTCCGCCTGTTCTGCATTGATACATCGGAGGACAGCGAACGGGACGGGCTGACTAGCATCACCGCCACGGACGCAGGGGTGGAGGAACTGGCCGGCATGGTGGTGCGCAGTGCGCAGGCGGAAAACGTGGGAGCGCGGGACGCCTTTGCGGCCATCCTGGCGGAAACAGGCTGGACGCTGGGAACGGTCACCGCTACCGAACGCACCGGCAGTGTGGATGTGTATTATCAGACCGCCTGGAAGGCCATTCGGGACGCGCAAAACACCTTTGACGCCCGGCTGGTGGTACGTTACGAGATGGAGAACAACGCCATCACAGGCCGGGTGCTGGACGTGCTGGCCAAGGAATCCACCTTCCGGGGGCGCATTTTTGACAGTGCCCGGGACACGGACAACATCTACACCACACGGGAAAACGCGCCGGTGACGATGCTGTTCGGCATCGGGAAAGCCGTCTCCACCGGGGACAATCCGCAAAAGCTGACCTTTGCGGATATCGCATGGAGCAAAGCCAATGGCGACCCGGCAGACAAGCCAGCCGGGCAGGATTGGATCAGCGATCCGGAAGCCGTAGCAAAGTACGGGCAGCGGCAAGACGTGTATTCCAACCAGTACCAGGACGATCCGGAAAAGCTGCTGCGGGAGACCTGGGAGGAACTGCAAAAGCGCTGCAAGCCGTCCATGACCATCACGGCCAATGTGCAGGACATGGAGATGGCGGAGGGATACGAGCATCAGCAGGTGCGTATGTGGGACACCGCGGCCATTGTTAAGCGGAACGGGACCGCCCTGGAGAGCACCGTGATAAACATTGAACGGGACTATGTGACGCCATGGCTGACAAAAATCACCCTGGGCAACGAGGAACACGCCAGCATTGCCAGGCAAATGGCGAACCAGCAGAATTCTCTGGAACAGCTGAGTAACCGAGTAGGCGGTCACGGAGCCGGAATAGAGGAAAACAAAGAATTTATTGTAGAGAACAAGGAGTATATCAAGCTGCACACACAGCAGCTTGATGAGCAGGGAACCAAGCTCAACGAAGCATCCATCACGCTGAACAATGCTGTAATCACGCTGGAAGCCCACCAGAAAACCCTGGATGAAAACGGAGAAAGGCTTTCCTTTGCTGAAGTCGCGATTGACGGACTGGACGCGGAAATTCAACTGAAGGTTGGGAAAAACGGGGTCATTGCAGCCATCAACCTGACGCCGGAGGAAGCGACGATCCAGGCCAAGCGAATCAACCTGGACGGATACGTAACATCCGGGCAGTTGAGCACGGAGCTTGCGGATATTCAAATAGCCATTTCAAACAGCATAGACACCAAGATCTTGACGTGTGAGACCGCGCAGATAACCAATATCACCCTGATTAACAGAAGATGCGTATGGAAAACTGGAAGCTATGTGACATCTGTCACATTCCCCAAATACCAGGAGGTAAACCTTTACTACAAGGACCATAACGGCAACAACGCCAGCCTGCTGGTACTTACGCCCACGCGGTTGATAAACGGCAGCTTTGCAAAAAGCGAGGATCTCCCCTATCTGGCCTATGAGGTGCCGACATGAAAAATATGAAACTGTGGATGGAAGCCATCGCGGAAGAATTGGAAAAGGTGCATGTGAGTGGACGGGAAGACATTGCGACCATGAGCAAGGTTTTCAATACGCTGAAAAAGCTGGAGGAGGAAGCGGCAAGTGAAGATCAAAACGAGCAAGGGACTTGAGTACATAGCGCAATGGGCCGGGGAATCCCTGGGGAAGCAAGGACGGTTTCTTGTGCAGCTGGCGGAGGTGAGGCCGCTTGTGCAGCTGGTGGCTGAATTCGACGGCATTGATTGGATGGAAACCAGCGGCCCGGACGGCCAGCCGGTCAGGCGGATGGAAGGCCCCATGGCGCTTTCAGGCGCGTCCAGGCTGAACAACGGCCAGATTCTGATTACCATGGAAAAGAGGTGATATGAATGGACGCCGCAATGATTATCAATTTTCAGGTGGAGAAAAATGCTCCACTGGTTACCCGAACAGCAGTTACTCTGTTCATGAAAGGCGACAATGAAGGCAACATCATCCAGGCTGAAATGCTGGATGAAGGAAAGCCGCTGGCACTGGATGGATACAGTGCAACGCTATACCTGCGCAGAAGCGATGGAAAAATCATCAGGAATCCGGCTAGCATAGCAGAAAACATGATCTCTGTGCCGCTAATGGAAGAAAATTTCAGTGTGCCGGGGAACTACTCCGCCATTCTGCGCATAACAAGCGCACAAAGCCAGAAACGGACGGTTCTGCGCTTTGCCGGATACATCGAAAGCGACGGAGAAGGTCCTATCATTGATCCCAGCGGCTCCATTCCCACCTATGATGATATAGAGCGCATCATGAAGGAGCTGGAGGAGGCACTGCAAGATGCAAAGGACGCAACCGACGATGCAAGCGATGCCGCCACCGAGGCAAATAATAACGCAAAAACAGCTGAGGAAGCAGCGTCCAGAGCCAACAAAGCCGCCCAAAGCATAGAAGGCATAACGGCTACAGCTTCAAGTATTGCCTATAGTGCTCCTCCGACAGCTAGTGTCAGCGAAGTGGATGGCCATAAGAATTTCGATTTCGGGATTCCTGCAGGTAGGCCAGGGCCTGTTCCAAACCTGACATTCACAGCCAATACTGGTGCGCCTGGAACAGAAGTAGTCGTTTCTCAAAGCGGGACACCTGAAAACCCTATTGTGAATCTCACGATACCGCGAGGATCTGCAGGTTCAGGGTCTGTATCAACTGTAAACGGGATTCAACCGGAAACGGATGGCAATGTTACGGTTGGAGCCGACAGTATAAAAGAGGGAATATTGGCACTCGAAAACGGCGGGACAGGAGCAGACAATGCAGCAGCGGCAAATGAAAACCTAAAAGCCTTCAGTATTGTAGGTGCAGCCACAGACGCAAATCTGGCGGTAAAAATAGGTGTGTACGGGTGTACGTCCACAACGTTAAACATCCCGGAAGCAAAGTATGGAAACCTATTTAACGTGTCTGGCAGCTATGCATTCAATAACCAAACAGGAATAATCGACCAATTCTTCTTGCCTATTGGAGGCGGTAGAATTTGGCGAAGGTCAAATAATAACACCAATGCGTGGAGCGCATGGACGCTTGTAGCACTAGACGCGTATCCGGTAGGTGCTATCTATATTTCATACGTTGCGACCTCCCCGGCATCGCTGTTTGGCGGAAAGTGGGCACAGATACAGGATCGCTTTCTGGTAGGCGTGGGCAGCAGCTATGCGGCGGGAGCAACGGGGGGCGAAAACGCGGTGAAGCTGACAGGAGCGCACCTGCCAAACAGCCAGGTAACACCATACCGCAGCAAAGATAGGTTTGTGACTATGTGCTTGAATGAAGATGCACCGGACGGTTATATAACGCCCGCAGCAAGCGGTACATTGGCACTGTATTGGAGTGGAAACTGGGGAACTCGTGCCCTGGGCGATGGCGGTGCACATGAGAACAGGCCGCCGTACTTTGCTGTGTACATGTGGCGGAGAACTGCATAAGGAGGGAAGCATTTGAATATTTACGATGAAAACGGCGACATTGTAATGGATTATGATCCTGCAAAGGGCCGACTTGAAACAAAGACACGCACAATCCACCATAATGCGGTGGACGCTGTGGAGGAACAGGGCCACTGGGAGACAATCGCGGAGTACCCGGAGACGGGAGGCAAGGATGTGCAATGGGTCGTGGATGTGCCGGGGGTAGAAGCACAAGAAGCATGGGACGAGGAAGAAACCTACTGGCTGTACATTCCTTACACGGAAGAGGAGCTGGAGCAGATGGCGGAAGCGGCGCAGCTGCCAACGCAAGAGGAGCGGATCAAGGAGCTGGAGGAGGCGCTGGAGCTTCTGCTTTCGGGGGTGACGGAATGAAACCTGACCTGTACGAAAAGATCCTGGCTTTTAACCGAAAACGAGCCGAGGAAGGCGAAAAAGCCACCGACATGGACATCATTGTGGGAAAGCTTCTGGCGTTGCCGCCCGGGCAGCTGAAAAACGTACTGGACGATGAAGCTTTGGCCGTGCTTGCCAAATACGGATATTACGGGGGGTGACACTTAATGCCGGAACTTGTGCATAGCATCCGGATTATTTTTGGAGCGCAGACGCAGCCATCCATAACCATCCAGCAAAGCGACTATAACTCGCGCAAAATTCAGGCGGCATGCTTCACCAGCAGCGGACAACCTATGGACTTTTCAGGTGCAACTGTAACAGTTGTTTACAATGCAGGAGCTGATCCTACAAAAGAGTATCCCGTTACCGTAGTAGGGAACGTTCTTGCTTTTACCATGCCTGGACTTGCTGCACAAACGGCCGGCAGCTGGACCATGCAAATTTTTATTTATGGCTCAGGCAGCCTGCTGCATAGTGCTGAAATTCCTTATACGGTGAGAAAAACCATCACACCGGGGACCGGTGGAGACGATCCGGTACCGGCATTGGTTCTTCTGATTCAGCAGACACAGGATGCCATTGGTGAATGCAATAAAGCCACGGAAAATGCCAATAAAACGGTGGCAAATATTGAAAAGAAACTGGCGGATGGAGACTTCATTGGAAAAACGGGAGACACAGGACCCCAGGGCTTTCAGGGCGTTGGGGTAACCGGCGCAAGCCTAAACGGGCAAGGCGAACTGGTTTTTACCGTCAAAGACCCCGCTACGGGGGAAAGCAGCACCCTGCTGCCGGTCGATATTGACACCAGTGCCGCTATTACCACCGTGGAGCAGGCCGCGCAAGATGGCGTACAGAAAGTGCAGGACGCCCAAGCCAGCGCGATTTCGGCTGTAGATCAGGCGGGTAAAAACGCGGGCACGCAGGCGGTAAGCGAAGTTTACAGCGCAAAGGACACGGCCATAGCCGACATTGCCACGGTGAAAAGCGGCGCGGAATCGGCCATTACAGCCGCGCAGCAATCCGCCGTGCAGACGGTGCAGCAGTCTGGGACGACCGCTGTGGGACAGGTGCAGAAGGCGCAAAATACTGCAACAACGGCGATTGCCCAGGCGCAGCAGAATGCCAGTACCGCCGTGGAAAACGAGGGAGACGCCCAGGTGCAGCGGTTGCAGGAGATTGTTCCGCAGCCCACCGCCGACAATAACGGCATGGTGGTGGCGGTGCAATCCGGCGCATATCAGCTTGAAAACCCCGCCGGATTAGTGCTGAACGACGGCGTGATTACATCAAAAAATGGTTGGAGCAGCATGCAGATTGTCAAGACGCTGTGCCCGCCGTTCACCGTGTCCGGCGCAACCGTCCAGTGCACGCCCGTAGCAAACTACCCGCTGGGCGTGCAGGTGGAGATCACGCCCACGCAGGAAGGGACTGGCGACCCGTCCCCGGAGAATGTGCGGCCGATTGTGGGGTGGGATGCTGTAAACATCCACCAAAGCAATGGGGATCAGGATAACACCTACACCGTCCAGCTAGGCCAGAAGGTCTATGGCGGGACAATAAGTATAAGTGATGGTGTTGTACGAACTAATTATGCTGTTGCAGAATTTGATGGGAGCGATGATGAAAATTGGAATAAATCACAGCATGAAAGTGGAAAAATTTATTATAGAAGTAAAGTATCAAAAGGCGCAATCAATGCAAGCGATCCGTCAAAGTGGATGTGTAATAGGCTACAGCCCCATCAATATAATTATGCAAGCATAGATTATCCTACTTTTTCAATAGGGTTTCAAAGTGACAGAATAACGGTTTGCATTGTGCTTGAAAATGAATCAACATTAAGCGTAGAAGAATTTAAGGTATGGCTTTCTGAAAATCCTGTGCAGTTTGTTTATGATAGCGATTTAGTTAATTTGAATTTTGATCCAAAAACTATTACATCTCTTTCCGGCACCAACACCCTTTACGCTGACGCCGGTAACATCACCGTAAGCGGGGCATCCGACCCCATAGCTACGATTACAGCTTTGCAAAACCGCGTGTCAGCGCTGGAGAGCGCACAGACAAATATGTAAAGGAGAGATACCATGAGTTACGAAGTCCTGAAAAATCGCATTACCAATGGCACCGCCTTTCTTTTGAAAACAGCGCTTGACCGGATCAATGCGCTTGCTGATGCCCTGGAGATCACCCAAGAGCAGGCGGACGAGTTGACCGCGCTTGCAAAGGCCAAAGGGCAGAACGTTCTCCCGGACGACTTGCCTGCACGAATGGAATTGCTGGAAGATGCAGCGAAGCGGTTTAACGCATTCTGGGACGCTGCAAAAGACAGCACAGTCCTAAAGGCCATTATCTCCCTTGTGGAAAGCAAAATTGACGAAGGGACAGAAAGCGAATGATTTATGCATGGAATCTGGCATGGATCGTGCCTCTTTGCTTTGCGCTGGGGTTTGTTTGGGCGGCACTTTTTCGGGTAGGAGGCAAAGACGATGATTTCAAAGGATAAATTCTTGGAGAAGGTGCAGGAGATTGCGCAAAGCAATCCTTCCTATAAGGAAGGGCGTGACGGCTCTGATGGAACCTGCGACTGCATCGGGTTGATTATCG
>OLPR01002473.1_pt1 | contig 13505 bp, 10 predicted proteins | sample 1672761 | NCBI WGS metagenome assembly OLPR01 (sample SAMEA3136721, study PRJEB25190) | human gut metagenome | biome: human gut; feature: human-associated habitat; material: faeces | place: Austria | collected 2013 | reverse complement strand
TGAGCGCATACACCATCTATACGACCCACGGTGTGACCTCGGACGAAAACCGTGAACTCTACACCAAATACTACGAATACTTCCTCAAGAACCGCATCAACATATGGGGACTTCCTTTTGATCCGCTGACCGATGAGGCCGACGAATTCATGTCCGATCCCCGCGTCAACACCTTCCTCGTTGCAGGAGGATATAACGGAGAGATCTACGGTCGTGACAAGACCGACGGAGACATCGTGGCTGCTTACGAGAAAATCTCCAAAAACGAAGATTGGGCGAAAAAGGCTATCTTCTACATGGACGATGAGCCTACTTCGGAAGCGCAGCTTGAAAACGTAAAGGCAAGCAAAGCGCGTCTCGACAGACTTTATCCGAATGCGCGCATAGTCGTTCCGGAGCATGTAAACTACTTTTTCAACGGCGAAGATATCATGAGCGTGGTAATGGACAACACAACCGTCCTCTGCCCGCACACGATGCTCTTCCTGCCCACGTCGAGCGAACTGTTCAGATCCCATATGTATACGCAGGAATCGATCGACAAATACGGTGAGCTTGTAGAGCGCACGCAGAAGCAGCGCTCCGCGGGCAAGGAAACCTGGTGGTATACCGCGGGCAATCCTCCGTCTCCGATGTGCAACATAAATTCCGCAAACACCGGAATGGAAAACCGTGTGCTCTTCTGGCAGCAGTACAGCTACGACATGGACGGTATGCTCTACTACTCAGTAAACGAATGGGGCAGTCTCAACCGCCGTCATCAGATCGAGAAGCGCGGCGGATACCTTGTATACCCCGGCAAGGAGTACAAGATCGACGGACCGATCTCATGCATCAAGATCGAGATCGCACGCGACGGCATCGAGGACTTTGAGTATCTTTCACTCATCGAGAAATACATCGGCGCGGACAAGGCTAAGGAATTTGCGTCACGCATCACGACAAATGTGGAGACCTACGTCACCGATTCCGAAACGCTTTACGAGGTACGCCGCGAAATGGCAAAGCTTCTCGAAATCGCAATGAAATAATCCCGTCGGGGAGGCTTTTGCCTCCCCGATTTCTTATCCGGATTCTCCGCTTTTCTCCTTTCAGCCGAAAATCCCCTTTCCGCAGCTTCGCGCCGTCCGTTTTTTCAAAAAAATCCGCATTCCCCGTCGAGTATTCTCCGCTCGCTTGCGAAGACTTTATCCGAGTTTTTTCGAAAATGTATTGACAACGGCGAAAATGAGTGATACAATCGATATAAAGAAATAAAACCTGTGAGCGGGAGAAGTACCCGGATAAATATTCTCAAAGAGAGCCGCGGTCGGTGTGAAGCGGCAGAATATCTTCGGCGAATGGACCCGTGAGGGCTAACCGAAAATGCTTCGGCATAAGTAGGAGCGACGGGAGCCGACCGTAACATCGGCAGACGTATGAAGTACGTCCTGTTCAATAAAGGTGGCGCACAAGCACGGCTTTTGTCCTTTAGAGACAAAAGCCGTTTTTATTTCTTCCTACATCACAGGCGGCGAAAATTTCGCCGCGGAAAAGAGGAAAGCAAATGAATCCGACCGAAAAGCAGCTTGAACTGATAAGAGACCGCATCTCCGCGGCAAAAAGCCGCGAAGGAAGCCTTTACTCAAAGAAATATGCCGACATAGACGAGAGCACCGTCAAGTCCGCCGAGGCATTTCGCGCTCTTCCCTTCACCGAGAAGAACGAGCTGCGCGAAGGATACCCTCTCGGAATACAGGCAGTGCCCGACGAGGAGATAGTCCGTATACATTCATCCTCGGGAACAACGGGTACACCGATAATAATCCCCTACACCAAGAAGGATGTAAACGATTGGACGCTGATGTTTGCGCGATGCTACGAAATGGCGGGAATAACGAAGCTCGACCGAATACACATAACCCCCGGATACGGTCTGTGGACGGCGGGGATCGGATTCCAGCTCGGATGCGAGAAGCTCGGCGCAATGGCGATCCCGATGGGTCCCGGCAACACCGACAAGCAGATCAGAATGATGATCGATATGAAATCGACCGTGCTTTGTTCCACTTCTTCTTATGCGCTCCTTCTTGCGGAGGAGATCGCCAAAAGAGGTGTCGGGGATAAGATACGCCTGAAGAAGGGTGTGATCGGCTCCGAAAGATGGGGCGACAAAATGCGTGCGCGCATTGCCTCGGAGCTCGGCGTTGAGCTTTACGACATCTACGGGCTTACCGAGATATACGGTCCCGGCATCGGCATAAACTGCTGCGCCGAGGGTCCGATGCACTATTGGGACGATTTCATCTATCTTGAGATAATCGATCCGAAGACCGGAGAAAACGTTCCCGACGGGCAGATCGGCGAGATAGTCATAACCACGCTGAAAAAGGAAGGCGCGCCGCTCATACGATACAGGACTCACGATCTTTCCCGCATCGTACCCGAAAAATGTTCCTGCGGCTCCCGTTTCCCGAGAATCGACCGCATAATCGGACGCAGCGACGACATGGTAAAGGTCAAAGGGGTAAACATCTATCCCGGACAGGTAGAGGACGTTCTCAAGGCGATCGGCGGAGTTTCAAGCGAGTATCAGGTGATGATAGATCATCTCGACGGAAAGGATATAATGACGCTCTTTTTCGAGACCGACGAAGGATACTCTCCGAAGGAGGTCGAGGCGGCGGTCAGTGAGGAATTCAAGGCAAAGGTCGGACTGAAAATCGTGCCGAAAAGCGTCGCCATAGGCGAGCTTCCGCGAAGCGAGAAAAAGTCCACGAGAATATTCGACAACAGATATTGACATATCGCCCTCCGCAAGCCGGTATACCCGATCGGTTTGCGGACGGGCGATTTTGTTCATTTTTCGAAAAAATCCAAAAAGTCTGTAAGATTTTCAAGACTTCGCGGTCTTATTATACAGCACGGCAATGAAAAGACACGGAGGATACGATGGACAGTGATTTTGAAAAGGTATACAAGGAATATTTCCGCGACGTTTACCTTTACGTAAAACATCTATCGGGCGGAGACGAGCAGCTTGCCGAGGATATCACGAGCGAGACCTTCTTCCGCGCACTCCGCGCAGCCGGATCGTTCCGGGGCAAATGCAGCGTGCGATCCTGGCTTTGTCAGATCGCAAAAAACTGCCTTTTCTCCTATTTCAAAAAATCAAGCCGGGAATTTGCGGCGGACGACGCCCTACTCGACGTGAAAGCCTCTGCGGACGAAGACCCCGAAAAGATCGTCATACAAAGCGAGGAAGCCGAAGAAGCAAAAAAGCTCACCGCTTCGCTGCCGGAAGTGTACAGGAAGGTTTTCACTCTGCGCGCAATCGGTGACATGAGTTTCCGCGAGATCGGCAGGCGGTTCGGGAAGAGCGAAAATTGGGCATGCGTGACCTACCACCGTGCGAGAAAAATGCTCCGCGAAAAGATGGAAAACGCCCGTCGGGAGCGCTGACGAAAAATCAAGCCGTGCGGATTTTATGCGGTCGCGGACCGCGGAAAGAGGGTAAAAATGAGTATCAAAAACGAATGTGCGATAGTGCGGGATCTGCTTCCGCTTTATGCCGAAAATATGGTGTGCGGCGAAACGGCGGAATTTGTGCGGGGTCATCTCGACGGCTGCGCATCGTGCCGCGCGGAGCTTGAGCAGATCGGGTCCGCGCAATCCGACGCAGAAAATCGGACTGACAAAAATCCCGCGGAAAACGACACCGCTCCGCTTGCACGCATCGGAAAGAACATTTTCAAAAAGAAAATGTACGCCGTGCTTATGACGGCGCTCATTCTTTCCGCGTTTCTCGTCTCGGTATTCGGATATCTTTCATCTCCGGAATATCTTCCGTATTCGCCGGATACGGTAACCGTCGGCGAAACGGCTGACGGCGCGCTCACCGTATCCTTCGGTGAAAACGTCACGGGATACCGGATATACGAAGAAGCGTCTCCCGACGGCGAGGATGTATCAGTCTACCGCATCGAAGCGTGGACGACTATTCTCGACCGAGTGTTTCTTCATCCCGGACGGCAAAACGCCGTGATACGCCCGGATGATGCCGGACGCACGGCAATATGGTTCGCCCAGAACGGAACGAACAAAAATCTTTCCGACGACGTGCAGATATACGGGAAAACCGAAAACGGCGGGCGTATCTCTCTGCCGCGGCTCTTCCTCTGGTATTATCTGATCGCGGCAGCTGCCGTGCTCGTCATTCTTCTGTCGGCGGCTGCCGCCGTGCGAAAAAACCGCCGTCTGTGCGCACGAATCCTGAAGATCGCCGCACTTCCGGCATCGTATATAATCTCTCATCTGTGCATCATGGGCTTCGGTACTTTGTCGTACTCGGCGAATCGTGATCTGTTTCTCATTCTGATAATCACCTGCTTTCTTTACTGCGCCGCGCTTCTCGCAATCGGGGCGGTGCAGTCCGGGCGCGAGAAGCGCGAAAGCCTGTCATTGGCGGAAAATATCCGGTCTTAAGCCAACGCAGCCAAAAGGCGAAGGCAAGACTTCGGCGGTGCCGCGGCTTTCACGGATCATCTTGTGTGAGCGAAAAAGCTTATGCAAGCCAAACGGTTCAAAATAGGATTTTTCAGATGAAAAAACGCGGTAACGCACGGTCGAAAATCAAAGAGAAAAACGCCCGTGTCTGCGCATGATCGTCCGTGCATCCAACGCAGTAATATACGGTCGAGAAAACGCCCGCTCGCCTCCGCAATCGTGGAACACTCCAAACAGCGGCGAGTTCTCCGATTCCGTTGTTTTTACAACGGAATCGGAATCGGATCGGCGGACACACAACCGCCGCCCGCACATCGCACAAAATCGGGGAAAATCGAACGGAATTCCGCGTATGGCAAGTGCTTTGACGATTTCTCCTGCGAATTCCGTTGTAAAAACAACGTAATTCGTTTTGAAAATTCCGAAAACACCCGTTTACGCGTCGAAGCTGCACGTTTTGCGCTCCGCGCGGACGTTCCGGGGCAAGCTTACCGCATGCGCCGCCGTTATATCCCGTGAAAGTCCCGTTAAAATGAGGCGGCAAGCTGCATGTTATGTACCCGCGCGCACGTTTCACGGCGGATTCTACGCCATTTCCGCGCACGGCGGGTGTTTCGGCGCTTTCTCCCACGAATTCCGTTGTAAAAACAACGTAATTCGTTTTGTAAATTCCGAAAATACCCGTTTCCGCGGCGAAGCTGCACGTTTTGCGCTCCGCGCGCACGTTTTGGGACAAGCTTACCGCCTGCGCCGCCTTTACATCACGTGAAAGTCCCGTTAAAATGAGACTGTAATTGCACGCTTATACCCGCGCGCACGTTCCGGGGCAGATTTTCCGCTATCTCCGCCCGTGTCTGCCGCGTGACCGCACCAAATGCAGAATTCCAAAGGAAATCAGAAGAATCCACTCAAGTCCGCTCACACGGCAAATCTCCGACAAACTCAAAAGCCTGCGACAGTGTCGCAGGCTTTCTTCTTGCATACTTTACGTTTTGAAAAGCGTTTACCCTCGTGATAATTCATCTTCGAACGTCACACACGCTCGGCACCGCCGCAAAGCTTCATCGTGAACTCGCACACGTCGGCGGCGGAGTTCGGACGGCGCAAAATATCTATATTGCGGAGCATGGCGTCAATACGCTCCGGATTCTTGAAAAGAGAATACACAAGCTCCGGCACGGGGCAGGTGCTCGATGCCGCGACAGCCGCGCCGTTATTCAGAAGAAAAGCGGTATTCCGGCTCTCCTGACCCGGTATCGGGTTTACGATTATCATGGGCAGGCGCTTTGCAAGCGCTTCCGAGGTCGTAAGTCCGCCGGGCTTCGACACGATAAGATCAGACGCATCCATAAGCTCGTCCACATATCCGACAAATCCGAGATTGAGAATACGGCGGACCGCGGACGGCGCGTATGCGTTGATTTTATTCCGCATATCCTCGTTGTTTCCGCAAACGCAGATTATCTGAAAATCCTCGCCGATATCGAGCCTGTCAACATCCCTTACCGTCTTTGCCATATGCCCGTATCCCATCGATCCGCCCATTATAAGTATGGTCTTCATCGCGGGATCAAGCCCGTGCTTCACGCGCATTTCCCTCTTCGGCTGAGACCTCGAAAACTTCTCGTTTATCGGGATCCCGAGCGCAAGCACGGACTTTTCGTCAAATCCCTTCTGCTTTGCCTGATAATTCAGCATCGGACTCGGCGTGATGACATAATCGCACATGAGGCACTCCTCCCAATAAGGGTGGAAAACAAAATCTGTAAGCACGCCGATCAACTTCGCCCTGACGGTGTGCCGCTGGCACATTATGTCCATTATCATTCCGGCGAAGGGATGAGTGAAGATCACGGCATCGGGCGCGTAGCCGTCTATATAATCGTAAAGATCATCGGAAAAAAGCGTATTCACGAGACGCGCCGCCGATTTTTCGCCCGTGCCGCCGCGTCGCTTTTCAGCCATGCGGTACCCTGCCCCGAAGGCGACCTTTACCTTGTCCGACACAAGAAGATACCCCTCGGAGATCAGCTTGGCGACTGCCGGGCTGACATATCTGTAGGTATCGAGTATGCTGCATTCGGTGCCGTGAGCGTCAAAATACGACTTCATCGCGCGCGCGGTTGAATTATGCCCCTCTCCCGCAGTTACCGACATTATAAGTACCTTCATCCCGCGATCCCCCAAAAAGTAATGTTATCTTATTATATACTTTTTTACTCACCGTGTCAATAAATCGGCGATGTAAAGTCGGGATAGGCGTAAAATCAGGCAAAGAAAAGCCGTGCAAAGAAGAGAGACACGAACAGCGAAAACACAGCAACCGCGGCTGCCGCCGGAAAGGCGTACAGTGTCTTTTTCACTCTCGTCTGAGAAAAATAGACAAAAAGCACATAAACGAGAGTGTCCGAGCTTCCCATGATGACCGCCGCGGCAAACACCTCAAACGAATTCGCCCCGCAATCCGACGCAAGCGACGCAAACGATGCGTTTGCCGCCGCGCCCGAAAGAGGACGGCTGATTATCAGCGGAAAAAGCTCCGACGGAATCCCGAGCGCCCCTCCGACCGGCGATAGAAAGGCGGAGATCGCCTCCGCCGCTCCGCTTGCGCGGAATGCCGCGATCGCCGCGCACAGGAGAACCATTGCGGGAACAAGTCCGACCGCGCACCTCAATCCGTCCTTTGCGCCTCTGATAAACGAAGCAAAGCAGTCCCGACCGGGAAAAAGAAACGCGGACGACGACAGAAGAAATACGATCGGAATGATGAACGAAGATACATACTCAGCCATGGCGTTTTACACTTCCCGCGGACGACAGTGCCCGGCAGAGAAGCAGCGCAAAAAGAAATGTTGCCGCGGAGGATATCCAGACGGGCGGGATCACGGAAAACGGAGACGCATGTCCGAAGGATGCGAGAAGTGTCACAACGGTAGTCGGCATGAGAGAAAACGGCGCCGTCCCGAGCACGGCAAAGCAGATCATGTCATGGCTTGCGCGCGAGGGCTCGGGATTCATAAGATCAAGCTCGTTCATAGCGCGGACTGCGAGCGGAGTCGCCGCATTTCCTATGCCGAGTATGTTTGCCGCGATCGCCGCGCAGACCGTCTCTTCCGTCTTTTTCCCGTGCACCGACGGAAATGCAAATCGCATAAACGGCGAAAGAAGCTTCGACAGCTTTTTTATGGCTCCGGCATCGCGCAGAACCTCAAGTATCCCGCACCAAAGGCACATCATTCCCGTAAGCGATATGACGAGTTCAACCGCGCCCGCCGCTCCGCTCAGCACTGCCGAGGAAAGCGATGCCATCCTTCCGCCGGTCACGGCAAAGGTAAATGAAAGTAAAATAATAACAAAAATGTATTTGCCTATCATGAAAAATTCCCCTCCGCTGAAATTTTGTTGAAAAAGACGAAAAATAGTTGCAAATATATTGCTTTCAGGCATTGACATTTATCGAATTCAATGGTAATATTATGCATGGTAGCGAAATATGCTGCCTTTTGGAAAGGAAGGATATAAAAATGAAGTCACTCGGAATCGTTCGTCATATCGATGACCTCGGAAGAGTCGTCATCCCCGTTGAAACAAGACGCAATATGGATATCAACCCCAAGGATCCGCTTGAGATGTTCGTAGACGGAGATCAGATCATACTGCAGAAGTATGAGCCGTGCTGCATTTTCTGCGGAGACTCCAAAGACGTCATCTACTTCAAGGACAAGAAGATCTGCAGCAAATGCCTTGAAGAACTCAAGGAAAAAGCATAAAAACAAATATCGGCGGATTTACATAACCGTTTATTCGGCGGACAGGTCCCGTACCTGCCGCCGATATTTGCTTTTTCGGGAACTTTGATGTATAATGGATACGGTTTTACATAAGCGCTCCGTCGTCGAAATCGCGGCGGTGCAAGCTTCGCCGTTTGTTTTTACGGTTCCTCTGCCCGTGTACCGAAAACGGTACACGGAAAGTGATAGATTACAGTTGATTATATTCGCATTCTGCGCCGTCTATGATCGGCAAAATGCCTTTTCGCAAATATGTTGCACAGATGAAAGAACGCCGCACCGAAAGCGGACGGAGGTATGCCATGCTGTTTGATGTTCTAAGATCGTTCGGAGTAAGACGCGCGGGTTTTATTCCGCTCGGAGATGCAGATCTTATATCCAAAAGAGAATACGGCTTTCCCGAGGATGCGTTTGTCATATCGTTCTACCTACCGTATTACACGAACGTAAAGTCAAACCTTGCGAATTTCGCCTCGGCGCGAGATTACCACCAATATTACGCCGAGCTCTTTTGCACCTGCGAAAGCTTTATGAACGAAAAGCACCCCGGACGCTATTTCAGGGGATTTGCCGACGTTTCTCCGTTTGCGGAAGTGCTCCTTGCCGCCAAATGCTCGCTCGGCGTGATAGGTGATCACGGTATGCTCATAACGAAGGATGCCTCATCCTTCATAGTTCTCGGCGAGGCCGTGTGCGGTCTTTCCGAGGATGAGCTTCTCGCCGAAGGCATTTCAAAAGGCGAAGGCAAGGTCGGAGGATGCACCCACTGCGGAGAGTGCCGCAGGCAGTGCCCTGCCGATGCCGCGGACGACAAAAGCCGATGCATATCCTCGATAACGCAGAAGAAGGGCGAGCTTTCCGAAAGCGAAAAGGACATAATCAGGAAAACTGGCATGGTGTGGGGATGCGATGTCTGCGCCCTCGCCTGCCCCGTAACGAAAACTGCGATGAAAAACGGCACTCTCAAGACGGACATCCCGTATTTCACCGAAGGACGGCTCGGCACGGTCGATGAAGGACTGATCTCCTCGATGAGCGACGAAGAATACGAAAGATACTCGTTTTCGTGGAGAAAGCGCGAAGTGATGATAAGGAATATCCGCATCGCGTCCGGCACGGATTTCGAAGGAGAAAACATATGATAAAGCTTTTTTGCGGACCGGAAAGCGCGGAGAAAAACGGTCTCATTCTGAAAATGATATCGGAGTCCTGCGCCCGCGCGATCGATGCTTCAAAGGACAAAGACACCGCATCCCGTGACGCACTTTCCGAAATCGCGCCGCAGCGGGTATGCCTTATAGTCCCCGAACAGCAGGCGGTGATATGGGAAACGCGCCTTGCGAAATCCGTCCCTCCCGAAAGCGCGCTTGTGCTCGACGTTGTGAGCTTCACCCGCCTTGCGAATCTTGTAAAGCGTCGTTTCGGAGGTCTTTCCTTCAACAGCGCCGGACGGGCGGATCGCGTTCTGCTGATGTGGAAGGCTATCGCATCGGTCGCGCCGCTTCTGCGCGTATTCGGCAATGAAAAGAACAGCGCGCGGACAGTAAAAATAATGCAGGAAGCACTTGACGAACTGCGCCGCGGCGGAGTCGGCGCCGAGGATGCCGCGCGTTTGTCCGACATATTTTCCTCCGAGGAAGCGACCGCTTCTCTCTCGGACAGGCTTCACGATATATCGCTCGTCATGGCGGAATACGAAAATTCCTTCGGTGAAAGCTTCGACGATCCGGGAGCGGAGCCGGAGCATCTGCTCGATACGCTGCGCAGGCGCGATTTCTTCTCCGGATACGATGTGTATGTGGATTCTTTTTACTCGCTGACCGCGGTCGAGGAAAAGATTGTGCGCGAAATAATACGTCAGTCCGACAATTTCACGATGACCTTCACCTGCCCCGCCGGGGGAGAGGTTCCGCCCCATCTCGGTGTGGCGTACCGATTTTTCCTTTCGGTGAAAGAATTCGCCGCCCGATGCGAGGATGTTGAAATAAATGAGATCACGCCCGATGCGTCAACTCCGTCGGCGTATCTGCGCGATCATCTGTGGGATTTTTCCGCAGAGCCGATGCGCGGCGAAAAGGATTTCGTTTCGTTTGTAAGGTGCGCCGACAGATACGATGAGGCTCAGGCGGCGCTCTGCCGCGTAAGGGAGCTTGTCGGCGGAGGTGCGGATTATTCCGACATTGCGATCATCGCACGCGATGCGTCAACGCGCACCGGAATTCTCGACGCCGCCTTTGCCGACGCGAAAATTCCGCTGTCGGTATCGGTGAGGTTCTCGCTTTCCGATTCTCCCGCCGTCAGGTTCGTTCAGGCAGCCCTCTGCGCCGTGAAATCATCCTTTGCAATGGAAGATGTCTGCGCATTGCTTCACAGCTCTCTGACGCCTCTGAGCGCGGACGAGCGTGCGGCGTTCGAGCGCTATACCGAGATATGGAACATCTCGGGAAAGCGCGCGTATGAGAAGGACGGCGGATGGACGATGAACCCCGACGGATTTTCCGCCTCGTTCACTCCGAGAGCCTCGCGCGAGCTTGAGCTTGCAAATTCCGCGAGAGAAAAAATATGCGACATGCTCCTTCCGCTTTCCGAAGCATTCAAGAACGAAGCGTGCGTAAGTGATGTTCTCACGGAGCTTTGGAGAATACTCGTCGGTGCGGGCGCATATGAGCGGCTGCGCGAAAACTGCGCCCGTCTTGCGGAGAACGGATACCGCGATGCCGCCGCATTCGGGTATCAGTCATGGCTCAAGCTGACGGAGGCTTTCGAAGCGGCGGAGCGCATTCTCGGGGATATCTCCGTTGACATTTCGACATTTGCCGATCTTTTTTCGCTGACGATAGGAGCAGAGGATGTCGGCACGATCCCCGCCGGAATAAACGAAGTGCTTTTCGGTGCAGCGGATCGGATAAGGACCGAAAACATCTCTCACGTCATACTGCTCGGCGCCGTAGACGGCGAATTTCCGGGAGTGCCTTCGGAAAGTGCACTCTTCACTGAGGTTGACCGTATCCGTCTCGAGGGCGAAGGGGTTGTGCTTTCCGACAACGAACGTGACCGAACGGAAAAGGAGCTGTTCTGGTTCTGGCGATGCGCCTCGCTCCCGTCAAAAACGCTCTGCGTTATGATCCCGGAGAGTAGCGGAGCGCGGAAAACCGAAGCCTCAACGGGAGCGCGGCGCATCGCCGGGCTTTTCCCGGACGCACCGGAAATTTACTTTGATCCCGACAGCCCCGCCGCGGCTCTGTGGGATGAAAAGGATTCCGCATCATTTATTCTCTCATGCCGGAACGAGAAAATACGCTCGGCGATACTCGTCGCCTCTCCCGAAGCCGGGCTTTCACTCACTGCGGCGCGCGGCGACACCGATTGGAGCCGCATATGTGCCGAGGAAGCCGGAAGTATTTTCGGCGATCGCATAAAGCTCACTCAATCCCGCTTTGAAACGTACCGGAAGTGCGCGTTCTCATACTACGGAAGATACATACTCGACCTTGACGAACGCGAGGAAAAGCATCTTTCCCCCGTCGATGTCGGAAACTTCATTCACGCCGTTCTTGAGCGGTATTTTACCGAAACGGATGTCTCGGCGCTTCCTCTTTCCGAGGATGAAAATCTTCAGCTTATCCGCCGCCTCGTTTCGGAATACACCGACAGCATATTCGGCACCGCCGTCACACCGAGGATCAGATACCTCTTCGACCGTCTCGAAAAGAGCCTGCTCCTCTTTACGGGAATGCTCGGCGAGGAATTCGCGCAGAGCGGTTTCCGCCCGTTCGCGCTCGAACAGAAAATCGGAATGGGGGACGGCACGCCTCCCGCGCTTTCGATCCCTACGGGGGAAGGTTCGTCCGTCGAGCTGCGCGGCATTATCGACCGCCTCGACGTCATGCGCCGCGACGGCAAAGCATATATCCGCGTGGTTGACTACAAAACGGGGTCGAAAAAGCTTTCCGACCGCGATATGGAGCTCGGGCTGAACATGCAGCTTTTCATGTATCTGTTTTCCGTGTGGAAATGCCCTCCGTGCGAATTCCGCACGAGGCTTCTCGGCAATGCCGAAGAAATCGTGCCGGCGGCGGCGCTGTATTTCAGCGCGCGCCCCGGTGAAGCGCTCAGCCCCGACGATCCCGGGGAGCGCGCGCTTGAGGTTGCCGCCTCGTCTGTCGTGCGTTCGGGACGCTTTCTCGCCGACGAAGCCGTTCTGCGCGCGCAGGATGCCCAGCTTGAGGGAAAGTATATCCCCGTCAAGCAGAACAAAAACGGCGAATTTTCGTCGAATGTCACCGATCTTCGGGGATTTGAAGAGCTTCTGCGCGCGCTGTGCGAGCGGATATCGTCGGCGGCAGAGGAAATGCGAAGCGGAAAAGCCGATGCGCTTCCGCTCTTTTACGACGGCGGCGTGCCGTGCAGATACTGCAAGCTGCGTATGCTTTGCAGAAATACCGATGGGAGGTGCAAATACAGATGAGCAGCACACGGACATGGACAAAACCTCAGCTTGACGCGATAGAGCACCGCGGAAGCGATCTTCTTCTGTCGGCTGCCGCCGGATCGGGAAAAACCGCCGTTCTCACCGCGCGGCTCATACTCACCTCCCCCGACTCAGACGTAAAGCCCTCCGAGGTTCTCGCCGTCACCTTCACAAACGCGGCAAGTGCCGAAATGAGAGACAGGCTTTTCTCCGCCGCGCTCGAGCTTGTGCGTACCGATCCTTCAAACGCTCGCGCAAGAGAACTTGTCGCGTCGATAGCCTCGGTGAAGATATGCACCATACACAGCTTCTGTCTGTCCGCGATAAAGCCTTATTTTGCAAGGCTCGGTCTTCCTTCGGACTTTCGCGTGGCGGACGAAACGGAAAGCGAGATACTGCGCCGTCAGGCGATGAGCGAGACAGTTTCCGAATATTTCGATTCGGTCACGGACGGCGGCGAGGACTTCGTTTTTCTCGCCGACACGCTTCTCACGGCGCGGGATGAAAGCTCGCTTGACGAGATACTTCTTTCGCTTGCGAAAACTCTCGGCGCAAAGGGGATCGGAGCGAAGGAACTTTCATCATATGCAGAAAATCTTGAAGCGATCCGACCGGGCACGTTCTGGAGCTCGTTTGCCGCCGAGGGAATCCGCGAGGACCTGCGCCGTTTCGCTTCATTCTACTCGGATGTGTTCAATTTCTACCGCAGCAATCTCGCCGGAACCGAAGCGGTATCGGCAAAATATCTTCCGGAATGC